>Ga0194127_10000280_pt1 | contig 83843 bp, 87 predicted proteins | sample TA2KigC100mmetaG_FD_148624 | JGI IMG/M metagenome (GOLD analysis project Ga0194127, IMG submission 148624) | Freshwater microbial communities from Lake Tanganyika, Tanzania - TA2015036 Kigoma Deep Cast 100m | ecosystem: Environmental > Aquatic > Freshwater > Lake | place: Tanzania: Lake... | reverse complement strand
CACCTCTATGTAACATTTTAGTTTCGGCTCAGTTCCACTTGGTCTAATAATTACTCTTATCCCGCTTTCATAATTCAATCTAATCCCATCTGTAGGCATAACTTTTGATTCATTCAACCTCTCAAAAAATACGAGTTGATTATTAATAAGCTTTTGCGGAGGAGTAGTACTGACTTTTTCAAGCAAACTATCTATATCTTTGAGATTAGTAAATCGAATAGAAATCTGATCGGTTTTGTGAAAGCCATATTCATTCCCAATTTTTGCTAGATAATCAAATACAGATTGACCTTGTCCTTTCAATTCACCCAGTATTTTTACTAGCATTAAAGCAGCACTGATTCCATCTTTATCATTTACATTTTTTTGATCGACGCAATATCCCAGCGCCTCTTCATAGCCAAACACTAAATTCTCAGTCTTGGAAATCCATTTAAATCCTGTCAAGGTTTCTTTAAATCGCAAATTGTGTTTGCTTGCAATTTTCCCCAGTAGCGAGGAAGAAACTAGTGAGTTAGCAATTGAGTTCTTTGGTTGCAAATTTTGCGCAATCAAATATGAACCAAGCAAAATCCCAACATCATCACCTCGCAACACCTGCCAATTACCAGAGGCGTCGGGCACCGCCATCGCACATCGATCAGCATCTGGGTCATTTGCAATAACTACATCAGCATTTTGTGTCTTTGCATATGAAATTGCCATATCCATTGATCCTGACTCCTCAGGGTTTGGAAATGGTGTGGTTGGAAAATTTGGATCTGGTTTAAACTGTTCAGTTACAAGTATTGGTTCAGCAAACTTAGCTCTCTTGAATACTTTGATTAAAGTCTCTCCGCCAACCCCATGCAAGGGGGTGTATACCACCTTTAAATTATTTGGCGCAGCAGCTAGTGCCGCCACCGTGGAAATGTACTCTTCCACCACTGATTCACTGACAGTTTCAAAATTGTTACTACGACTTGGATTTTTAACTGCTTGCGAAATCAAATCAGATATTTCAAAATCAACCGGCGGAATAATTTGGGAGCCGTAGTAATTTACCCCGCCAACAACTCCTCCCAGATAAACTTTGTAACCATTGTCAGTTGCTGGATTATGGCTAGCAGTTACCATTATTCCCACATCAGCTTTAAGTTTGTTTATTGCAAAAGCTAAAACTGGGGTAGGAAGTGGCCTTGGTAGCAGATAGGTTTTAATTCCTGCTCCAGAGAAAATCTCAGCACTATCTAATGAAAATTGATCTGAGCCATGTCTGGCATCTCGCCCAATTACAACTGAGGTCAATTGATTTTTCTTCATAAATTCAACAATTCCTGACGCGGTGCGGCTAACTACAGCACGATTCATACAGGATGGTCCAGGTCCGATAGGACCTCGAAGCCCTGCTGTACCAAATTTTAGAAAACCTGAGAAACATCGCTCTAATTCTTTAGAGTTGTTTTCCTTTAGCCAATCACTTAATTGTCTAGCAGTTTCTTTATCAGGATCGTTGTTAATCCATTCTTGAACTTCAAACCTTAATTGATCTGAGATCACAACTTAGGTAAAACCTTTGCGAGAAGTTTTCCCATTCGATCTGCAGCAGCTTTACCCGCAGCAATTACCTCAGCATGGTTTAACTTTTCACCAGTTACTCCTGCGGCAGCATTAGTTACTAATGAAATAGCAAGTATCTGTGCGCCTAATGCATGTGCTGCTATTGCCTCCGGAACTGTGGACATACCAACCAGATCAGCACCCATAGTCCGCATCATTCGGATCTCTGCCGGGGTTTCATAAGAAGGCCCTCGCCAATGAACGTATACACCCTCTGCAAGAGATGGATCCTCTTCCTTAACTATTTGCCGCAATCTCTTGCTATACAAATCAGTTAAATCTACAAAGTCAGCTCCAATCAAAGGTGATGCTGCAGTTAATGAGATGTGATCTTTAATCAATACAGGTTGACCAACTTTGTAATCAGTATTTATTCCACCACAAGCATTTGTAAGAACAATATTTTTGCACCCAGATTTCACAGCTGTCCTAACAGCATGGGCTACTGGCTCCATTCCCAACCCCTCATAAAAGTGAGTTCGGCCTAAAAAGACCAAGGCATTAGATCCATTTGATAATTTGTAAGAACGTAATTTTCCGCCATGCCCTGCAACTGTTGGCGCTGGAAATCCCGGTAACTTTGTTACAGCAAACTCATGAGTTGGCTCACCAAGTGCCTCGGCAGCTGAGATCCAGCCTGAACCCATTACAAGTGCTACATCATGTTTTCCTTTACCAGTGATTTTTGCAATCGCCTTGGCAGCTTTTTCGGCGGTGCCGATTGGATCTTTGTATAACTTGCTCACCAGGCAAACTTATCCTAAATAATTAATTATGTTTAAGTTCAGACCAACGGTACCCAAGGGAGATAATCATTTTGCGCAGCAAGGGCAGTGATAAGCCAATAATCCCGCTAGGGTCACCCTCTATTTTTGTAATAAATGGTGCGCTTAATCCATCAAGAGTAAAACCACCTGCAACATTAAGTGGCTCCCCAGAATCTACATAATTTTCGATTTCTTCATCGGTCATTTGTGCAAATTGAACGTTAGCCGTCGAACGTTCGCTTAATTCAATCTCTTGTTTCAAATCGATAATGCAGTGTCCAGTATGCAGGTATCCTGCTTTTCCACTTAATTGCTTGCATCTTTCAACCGCATTTGCTCTGGTAATTGGTTTGCCCAGCGATTTTCCCTCAAATTCAAATGTTGAGTCACACCCTAATATCAAAGAATTTGCTGGAGCTTTTTCCTTAACTGTGTGTGCTTTTAGTATTGCTAGTGCAATTACCAGCTCTGCTGGGGATAAACTTTCAAGTTCTGAGGATTCTTCATCAACACCACTAACTAAAATACCTGGTGTAATTCCCACACTTTCTAATAGACGCAACCTAGAAGGTGAGGCAGAGGCAAGAATAATTTGAACCATTATGCAGGTAACCTTAATACATGAGGCCGCCATCTATTGGATTAATCACGCAAGAGTGTGGTCAATCTATCTATCAAAATGAAGCACTTAAATTGGGAATCCACATTGAATCAGAAAATAAAAGTTTGCCAGCCGAGCAGCTGATTGCTTTTGCAAAAAATCTAGATTTTGTCTATGTAGATCCCCAAATCATTGCTCTTGCTGCAATAAAAAGCGCCGAGATGGCTGGAGTAAAGGTTTACCCAAACTCAAAAACGCTAGAGAAGATTAATCAAATTACCTTGCATCCAAAGAGTAAGGAGCACCTTTCAATTTTGGTTGCAAGATCAGCACATGCTCAAGCGGTGACATGGCCGATAACCTTACATACTGGCGATATAACAATCACACCATTACCAGGAATTACAGATGAAATTGCGCAAGAAATTCAGGTGTTGGCTTTAAAGCTAGCTGAAGAGGTCGGCTTAATAGGTGGCTTTGAAATCTATGTCGATGCCACCAACTACAAGAAACTTATTGGGATTAACTGGCTGACTCCGATTGCTGGATATTGGAGTCAAATTGGATGCGTAACTAATTTTTATGAACAAACTCTTCGTGCAGTATTAGATCTACCACTTGGAAATATTGAGATGCTATCAAGACATGTAGTTACCGGTCAGCTAGAAACTGATCCCGGTAGTGATAACTATCGGCCATATCTTCACCTTATGGCACGAAATCCTAAACTTAAATTTGATCAAACAATTATGCAGGTTGGAATTGTTGGAGAAGAGTTAGAGGAGTTGCTTACTGAGATTATCCATGCTCAGCAGTATTACAGCGGGAAAATTATTGAATAATTAACTTTTTTTGTTGTATTCAATTGCAGGGCAACGATTCATTACTGTGATCAAACCAGATGCATCCGCTCTTGAGATTGCTGCATGATCAATTACATCTAGTTGTAACCAAACCCCTTTAGCTTTGATTTTAATTGCCTCATCTACTACAGCTCCAGCAAGCTCAGAGTTTACAAAGACATCAACCACATCAACAGGAAATGGAATTTCTGACAGATTTGCATATCCTTTTTGACCATGAACACTCTCTGCTTTTGGATGAACTGGAATTACTTGATGACCTTTTTCGATGAGCAATTTTGAGACTCGATATGCTGCACGCTCAGAATTGTTACTCAAACCCACCACTGCCCAAGTTTTTAAGGCTAGTAGCTGATCTATTGAGTTACTCACCAGTGGTTCTACCTAAGGCTCTAAATTTCCAGCCAGCAGATCGCCAAAGGTCTCGATCTAATGCATTTCTGCCATCAATCACAATTGCAGTTTTTACCACTTTTTTAACCTGTTTAGGATCGATATCACGGTAAATCTTCCATTCAGTTAGATGCAAAACAATCTCAGAATCCATCAGAGTCGAATTGATATCTTGTGAAAAATTCAATCCAGGAAAACGCTTTTGAGCATTAGAAATCGCTTTAGGATCATGAACAGTTACATGTGCTCCAGCTGCTTGAATCTGTGCTGAAATATCCAAAGCCGGAGAGTCACGAACATCATCGCTATCAGGCTTAAATGCTGCCCCAAGAATTGCGACTTTCTTGCCAACTAGGTCATCTGAAAGATCTTTGCGCACTAACTCAATAATTCTCTGACGAGCGCGTAGATTGATAGCATCAATCTCTTTTAAGAACTCAACTGCTTGGCTGGCGCCAAGCTCTTCAGCTCGAGCCATAAATGCTCGAATATCTTTTGGCAAACACCCTCCACCAAAACCAATTCCAGCTTGTAAGAACCTGTTTCCAATTCGTGGGTCATAACCGATTGCCTTTGCTAAAACAGTCACATCGCCACCAGAAGCTTCACAAACTTCAGCCATTGCATTGATAAAAGAAATCTTGGTTGCCAAAAATGAGTTAGCAGCAACCTTTACCAACTCTGCAGTTGGCAGATCTGCCCTAACCCAAGGCGTATTCTCTTTGAGATTAGTCGCATACACCTCTTTGAGTATTTTCTCGGCAGAGTCATTTACCACACCAACCACTAAACGATTTGGCCTTAAAGTGTCTTCAACGGCAAATCCCTCGCGAAGAAATTCAGGATTCCAGGCTAGATCTGCTTTTGGATTTAACTCAAGCAATCTGTTTCGTAATTTTGTAGCGGTACCGACTGGAACCGTTGATTTACCAACAACTAACCCACCTGGTTTTACATGTTTTGCAATTGATTCCAGTGCAGAATTTACATAAATGAGGTCTGCAGCATTGCCATTCTTAATCTGAGGTGTACCTACGCAGATAAAGTGAACATCTGCATCTGCTAGATCTTCAACTTTATTAGTAAATGTTAAGCGCTTGGATTTTAGCTGGGCGATAAGAAGCTCCTCTAAATCTGGTTCGTAAAAAGGAACCTTTCCTTGACTTAACAGAGCAACTTTTTCAGGTTCAGTATCAAATCCGATTACATTAAAACCCAAACTTGCCATACATGCAGCGTGGGTAGCGCCTAAATAGCCAGTGCCAATTACTGATAGTTTTAATGCCATAGCTAGAGCCTATCTTTAAGTAAGTTAATTATCGGCAGATATTATCTGCTGCAGTTCGAGTTTTAAACTTATCGATAATTTCAACTTCTGCAGCCTCAGTTGCTGATGGTGAAGGTGATGGAATTACCTCATCGATTACCGCCCTGTCCTCACGAAGGCGATCCCACAACTCTGGGGCCAAAATTGGATCCCATAAGACAGATGCTGTTACACCATTTGCATAGTAATTTAAATTCGAAAGAGGCACCGTAAGAGTTCTAACATTTGAGGTGGCTAGTGACTTCATTTGCTTGGCCAGGGTAATTAGATCTGAATTCTTTAATCCTTCATCTGTTGTTACCGCAGAAAGAGATGAATTTATGAAATTAGTCATGGTGACAGGATTTAGCAATACACCAGCACTTGTGGCTTTCTTTAGAACCGAGGACATAAAAGCCTGTTGACGTTGCATTCTTCCAATATCACCTAATCCATCAAACTCCCGAGTTCGAACATATTTAAGTGCTTCAATGCCATTCAAAGTGTGAACACCCGCTGGTAAAACTAGGTGACTCTTTGGGTCATCAATATCTTTCTTGGTACAAACCTCAATTCCACCTAAGGAATCAACCACTCGTGCAAAGCCTGCAAAATTTACTTCAATGTAATGGTCAATCTTTAACTGAGTCATTTCCTCTAATGTTTGAATCAGCAGTGGTGCACCACCCCAATTAAATGCTGAATTAATTTTTGAATATGATGCAGGAATTTTTTTCCCTGATTTGTTTAAGTGTTCAGGTATCAGTGCATATGAGTCTCTTGGGATTGAGACTAAAACTGCTTTATCACGCGCTTTAGAGATATGTACGAGCAACATAGTGTCAGATCGTTTTCCAGCAGCTGTTGCCACCGATCCAACTCGAAGTGCTTTCAACTCAGCCTTTGATAATCCTTCCCGGGTATCTGAGCCAACCAGTAAATAATTAATCGCAGAGGAAACTCGCTCTGGCCGCTTATCAATCCCAGCAAATGCATCAATCTTGGTTATGGAGGCAGATACAGTGCCAAAAGCCAAAGCACTTACTGCAGATATCGCCAATGTAGCGATCGAAATACCAGTAAAGATCCTGACACTTCGAGTGGATTTCATATTCTTATCCTAGATTATGGGCAGGGAAATACTGGGTTTAATTAATGGCAGGAGGAAAGATGAATAATTTGAGCGCACCTGCCGTATCTGTGATCTTGCCAATTCTCAATGAAGAGCAGGATTTAGAAAACTGCATCTCAGCAATCCTTCAGCAAAATTACCCAGGTCAAATTGAAATAATTTTGGCACTTGGACCATCCAAAGATAAAACTAATCAAATTGCATCAGATTTAGCAGCAAAGAATCCAAAAATTAAATTAGTGGATAATCCATCTGGACAAACTGCGGTTGGTCTAAATTTGGCCATCCAAAAAAGTTCTTTTGAAATCATTTGCAGAATTGATGGCCACTCTGAAATTTCACCGACCTATTTACAAACAGCTGTTGAGGTGATGCTAAAAACAGGAGCAGTAAATGTTGGCGGAATTATGTATGCCGATGGAAAAAGTGGTTTACAAAGAACTATTGCTCAGGCGATGCGTTCAAAAATTGGGGTTGGACCGTCAAAGTTTCACACCGGAGGCAATGCCGGGCAAGCAGATACGGTTTACCTTGGCACCTTTAAAAAATCTGCCATATTGGCAGCTGGTGGATTTGATGAGCGATATAGAAGAGCGCAAGATTGGGAGCTTAACCACCGAATGCGTGCTCAGGGTGGGGTAATTTGGTTTGAGCCAAGGCTTAAGGTGACTTATCGGCCAAGAAAAACACTTACTAAATTAGCCAAGCAATATTTTCAATACGGCAGATGGCGCAGAGTTATCGCCAGGCAGCATCCCAAAACTACAAATTATCGCTACTTAGCACCACCGATTGCTGTCGTCGTAAACATAATTTCATTAACCTTGGGTTTGTTTGTAGATACAGTATTTCTAATTCCATTTCTATCCTACTTACTTCTAATTTTTATTAGTGGTTTAATAATCGGTAGAGAATTTTTAGATAAGTTGCTGATGCCACTAGTTTTAGCCACGATGCATATTTCATGGGGAGTAGGGTTTATAACCTCTCCAAAAAAACTTTTTAAAGCTTAGTTGTTATGAAGGGCGGCGTTAAGTCCTGTCCACTTACCAGTTTTAGCCACTGCTTCCAAAACACCAGTTTGTGAATTACGTCTGAAGAGTAAATTATTAGATCCACTTAACTCTTTGGCCTTAACGACCTTTGCATCTGGAAGGGTTATTTTTGAGCCAGCTGTGATGTAGACACCAGCCTCAACTACACAATCATCACCAAGGCTGATCCCAATACCAGAGTTAGCCCCAAGTAAGGTTTTTTGTCCGATAGAGATAACCTCACTTCCGCCACCACTTAAAGTTCCCATGATTGAAGCACCACCACCGATATCACTGCCATCACCAACTACCACACCAGCACTGATTCGTCCCTCCACCATAGATTTACCCAAAGTACCCGCATTGAAATTAACAAAACCTTCGTGCATAACTGTGGTGCCAGGTGAGAGATAAGCTCCTAATCGCACACGATCACCATCTGCAATTCTGACTCCCGTTGGAATTACATAATCAACCATTCTTGGAAACTTATCGACCCCATAAACAACTAGATTTCCATACTTACTTTGTAATTGTGGCCTTACTCTTTCAAAACCTTCTACCTCACATGCGCCAACTGAGGTCCAAACTACATTAGCTAACAGTCCAAATATCCCATCAAGATTTACCGTATTTGGCCTTACAAGTCGGTGCGAAAGTAAATGTAGTCGGAGATAAACATCAGAGGCATCTGTGGGTTTTTCATCAAGATTAATTACAATCTCAACTGGAACTTTTTTTACTTTGCGGATTAAGTCCTCACCAAGTAACGCATCAAATTGAGTGCTGCTTTTAACCTTCGGAGCATCTCCTAAACCAAGTTCATAAAAAGAGCATTCAAGTATTTGTCCAGATTGGGTTTGGGTTGCTACTCCAAATCCATATCCCGTACTTTTTTTACTGCTCATAAGCCAACGGTATCAAAGTGCGTGATAGGCAATAGACTTAATTCATGCGCGTATCAGTTTTCTGCTCCTCTGCTCCTGATATCCCGCAAGAAGCACTTAAATTGGCGTTTGAAATTGGCAAAGCAATTGGTGAGCAGGGTTGGGATCTAGTTTGGGGTGGGGGTAAAGCTTCAATGATGGGTCAGGTAGCCAAAGGAGCCAGAGAAGCGGGTGCGTTAACTATTGGTGTGATTCCAGAGCCACTAAAACGAATCGAGTTTGAAGATACTCAAGCCACACAAATGCATGTTGTTGAGGATATGAGAAGGAGAAAAGCAAAAATAGAGGATTTATCTGAAGCATTTATTATTTTGCCTGGTGGAATTGGCACGCTGGAGGAGTTTTTTGAAATTTGGGTAGGACGGTATTTAAAGTTTCACAACAAACCAATTGCAGTTTGTGATCCATCTGGAGTTTATGCACCATTAAGAGTTGCCTTAGATCATTTGGCAATTCAAAATTTCATGAAGTCAGGTCAGAAAGAGCTAGTAAGTTGGTGTACTGATATCTCCTCCACAATTGAAGCGGTCAAATAATCGTGAATAATTTATCCACCCTTAAGTTAACTGTGCAGGTAAATAAGCCAATTGATCAGGTCTGGAAAGCTTTAGTTGATTGGAAAGGTCAGAGTAAATGGATGTTGCAAACAAAGGTTTGGTCTGAGATCGACCAAGACCGTACAGTTAAAAACGGCAAAGGAGTACTGATCTTTGCCTTTACTGGTCTTTTTCCAAATCTTTATCCCAAGTTGAAAATCGGGGTATTAGATACGATGGAGATTACTAAGTGGAAACCACCACAGATTTGCGAAGTTAGACATATTGGCCGAGTAATCAGAGGTAGTGGAAAGTTTGAACTCAAAAAAGTTAGGGGCGGCACAATCTTTTATTGGCAAGAAGAAATCATCGCGCCGAGTTTTGTTTTACTTTTCGTAAAACCTGCATTACTAATCGGAGTTAGGCTCTCATTGCGCCGATTTGCTCGCCAAGTTTGCGCATAACTCGAAAGTATCGGCCTCGCCCAGTAACCTTTATGCCATGGCACCTGATGACAGCCGAAAGACAATTGCTGAATTAATTGCCACTTTGCCTGAAGAAGAGCGTTTGATTTTGACTTTGCACTTAGTAAATATGGTCAGCATCACTGAGATAGCGGAAAAATTAGGTGTACCTGAGCGAGCGGTGGTATCTGTAATCACTTCGGGAAGAGCCCGCTTAATTGGCTTGATTTCATAAGGGTATTTAGAGGATTTCCCACCCGTAGCCAGATAGGGGATAATTACGCCTCTAGGTCAGCACTAGGTGATTTTTGTTAAGGGAGATTCAAATGGCAGCGATGAAACCAAGAACTGGTGATGGCCCGATGGAGGTCACCAAAGAGGCTCGCTCAATGGTTATGAGAATTCCTCTTGAGGGTGGCGGAAGATTGGTTGTCGAGTTAAATGTCGAAGAGGCAACAAACTTAGGAAATGTCCTACAAGCTGCTGTTGCATTAGTTAAAAAGTAATCAACAAATTCAATTACCATTTAGTTTATGAGTAATAAACTCTTGGATCTAACGCCTAAATTATCATTCGTAACCGAGTTAGAGTTAGATTTTTCAGAGGTTAATGCGGTTGCAATTGCGATACTGCCGGGCGAAAAACCTCAAATTGTAAAAAGCAGATTCATAACATCTTTAACCTCCTATACAAAGTTAGATTTAAATATTGAGCTAACCAATTGGCCTGAGTTCACTGCAAAAGCTGGTGAAATTATTGAGGTGCCACTATCTGCTGGGAATCTAACCCGAATCTACTTAGTAGGAGTAGGTGAGCAAAATAACGAAGATCTTCGAAAGGCTGCCGCTGCCATAGGTAGAAGGGTAAAATCTAGTAACACACAATTACTTTGTTCAATATCAGAGGATAAGAGTTTCATAACCACAATTGCTACAGCATTAATACTCTCTAATTATCAATATTTACTTAAGAGTGAACCAAAAGATAAAAAGCCATCTTTTACGATTTTCGGTGAGTTTGAGGCAGAGGTTGAGCGGGCAGAGATTTTGGCAAAGGCTGTTTGGCAAGCAAGAGATTTGATTCATACCCCTTCGAATATTAAAAACCCAGAGTGGCTTGCAAAGCAGGCGACCAATCTAGTTTCATCTGCAAAAAACTCCGCTTTATCAATCGCTATTAAATCTGGTCGAGCTATTAAAGATTTTGGCGGATTAGTGGCAGTTGGAAACTCATCTCCTAAACCAGGGCCAAGATTTATTGAGGTTACTTATGCGCCAAAAGGATCTGCACATTGGCCACATGTTGTGCTGGTTGGCAAAGGAATAACTTTTGATACCGGCGGCGTATCTTTGAAGCGCCCATATGACGTAATGATCGGAATGAAAAGTGATATGGCAGGTGCTGCTGCGGTATTAACTGCAACTGTTGCATTGGCTAAGACAAGACCAAAGGTAAAGGTCACTGCATTATTAATGGCCGCTGAAAATGCACTTTCGGGAACTGCACAACGCCCATCTGATGTTATTAAGCATTATGGTGGCACAACTGTTGAGGTGATTAATACCGATGCTGAGGGCCGTTTAGTTTTAGCTGATGGACTTGCATATGCTGATTTAGAGTTAGATCCAGATTATCTGCTTGATGTTGCAACACTTACTGGGGCAGCGACGTTAGGTCTAGGTCGCCAATACGCTGCGATGTATACCCGTAATACCACCCTGGCAAAAAAATTAAGCGAAATTGGGGAGCGAGTAGGCGAAAAGGTTTGGCATATGCCATTAGTTGATGATTATTCAGTGGCGCTAGCAAGTGATGTTGCAGATTTTAACCACACCGCAGATAAATTTAATTTTTCAGCAGGCTCAGTCACCGCTGCATTGTTCTTAGAAAAATTTGCCGGAAAAAGATCTTGGGTGCACTTAGATATAGCTGGTACTGGCAGATCTGAGGTGGATGCTGGTGAAAATATCAAGGGTGGTACTGGATTTGCGGTGCGGCTATTGATTGAGTGGTTGGATACATTTTGAACCAATCAATTTCAAACCGTGGCGATATGAATCTTTATGCCGAAAGTTTTGCCAACGAGGATTACTTTATGCAACAAGCCAGAAGAAATGGACAGGAGATCGGCACCTCAGATCCCACACCAGCTGTTGGAAATTTCTTGAGGTTTTCAGTGAATCTCATTGGTGCTAAATCAGTTGTAGAGATTGGAACCGGCTCTGGCGTAGGTGGATTATGGTTACTTAGCGGAATGAGCGCTGAGGCAGTTCTTACCACAATTGACTCAGAGCGTGAGCACTCCAAAATAGCTAAGAGCATTTTTGATGAGGCAGATATTGCACCTACTAGATATCGCATCATTACAGGGAAGTTAATTGAAGTAATAGGCAAGTTAGCCGATAACTCATATGACTTAGTGGTGATTAGACCAGCCCTTGATTTGTTTGACATGGTGCAAGAGTCTTATCGGTTGTTAAAGCCAAAAGGTCTTCTTGTGATTGATCAGGCATTAAGTGGCGGAAAGGTTGCCGATCCAACTCAACGAGATCCTGAGAGTATTGCTAGAAGAGATGCAGTAAAGGTTGTTAAAGAGGATGAAAGATGGGCAGCATCACTCATTCCTGTTGGCGCAGGTGTATTGGTTGCTAATAAACTTGGTTAAATGAAGCATCCATCTGATACTCCTTGGTGGCAAGCAAGTACAGAAAGCAAGCCTGTCCGAATTGTTTCAAGTAGGAGTAATTCAAATTTTTTTGTGATTGCTGTCGTGATTGCATTAATTGCAGGTGGCTTTGGCGCTGCCATTGGTCGAGGAAGTGCAACCAACATCGGCGCTAATTTAGTGCAAACCACTAGCTCAATTGAGCGGGCACCGGATTCGATTGCAGCACTCGCTGCTCGAGTAATTCCTGCCGTGGTATCAATCTCGGTAAAGGGTGCAGGTGGTTCAGGTACAGGCTCTGGTTTTTTTCTAGATAGTGATGGATTTGTTTTAACCAATAACCATGTTGTGGAGTCAGCGGCAAGAAGTGGGAGTATCACAGTTGAGTTATCTGACGGTAAGAAGTATCGCGCAAAGCTGATTGGGAGAGATGGTCCCTACGATTTAGCAGTTCTTAAAATTGATGTAGTTGGTGCACCAACTTTACAGCTAGGAAATAGTGATGAGGTACTGGTCGGGGATGCAGTAATTGCAATTGGTTCACCTCTTGGGTTATCTGGCACAGTTACCTCAGGAATTATTAGCTCAAAAAATCGTGCTGTGACTACCGGTGGTGGAAGCGGTGAAAGTTCATTTATCAACGCACTTCAAACAGATGCGGCCATCAATCCCGGCAACTCCGGTGGTCCATTGGTCGATGCAACTGGTGCTGTGATTGGCGTTAACTCAGCAATTGCAACTCTTGGGTTTAGTGCCCAAGCTGGATCAATTGGTTTAGGTTTTGCAATTCCAATTAATCAAGCTAAAAAAACAAGTGAGCAATTAATTAAAACTGGTTCGGCCACCTATCCAATTATTGGAATCTCAGTAGATACAAGATTTACCGGAACTGGTGCATTAATTACCAGTGAAGGTGTTGGTATAACACCTGGTGGACCTGCAGCAAAGGCTGGGTTGAGAGCAGGTGATGTAATTATTGAGTTTGATGGTGCTGAGGTGGAAAATTCAGATGAGTTAATCGTAATGATTAGAAGTAAAAATATAGGAGATAAAGTAAAAATTAAGTATAAACGCGGAAATTTGAGTAAAGTGGTTACCGTAACTCTTGCTGCATCAAAGGAGTAGTTAACATGTTTAATATTGGTGGCGGTGAGGTTTTAGCGCTACTGGTTATTGGCATGATTTTAATTGGACCTGATCGACTGCCAAATATGGCTGCCGATGCTGCCAAACTGTTAATTAGATTAAAAAATATGGCCCAAAATGTAACCAATGAGCTTAAAGAGAATCTAGGACCTGGCTATGAGGATTTGCAGGTAAAGGATCTGCACCCAAAAGCGTTAATTAAAAAGCATATTGGCGATGTCATTGATAAATCAGATTTAGAGGTTAAGCCAAAGCCAAAAATAGATCCTGAGATTTTATGAGTACGGTAGATCTAATTAACAAGGCGCTTGAGGGCGTAATTGATCCAGAGTTACATAAACCACTGCCTGAGCTAGGAATGGTGTCAGCGGTTAACTTTGCGCAAGGCAAGGCAAGTCTTGATATTTTGCTGACAATTGCTGGCTGTCCTATGAAGGATCGACTTAAATCAGATATTGCAAATGCTTTGAAAGATATTGCTGAGATTAAATCGATCGAGGTTAATTTTGGAGTGATGAGTGAAGAGCAGCGAAATAATGTAAAGAAAATCATCAGGGGCGGGCGTGAAAAATTTATTCCATTTGCCCAACCTGACTCTTTAACCCGAGTATTAGGAATCGCATCAGGTAAAGGTGGTGTAGGTAAATCTTCGATCACCGTGAATTTAGCAGTTGCTGCAGCAGCCAGAGGTTTAAAGGTTGGGATTTTAGATGCAGATGTCTATGGCCACTCAATTCCGCGGCTGATGGGGATTTTAGATAAACGACCAACCGCCATTGATCAGACCTTTATCCCAGTAGAAAATTATGGCGTCAAGGTTGTCTCAATGGAGATGTTTAAACCTGAACGATCTGATCCAGTTGCTTATCGTGGCCCACTGCTTCATCGAGTTTTAGAACAATTGTTAAGTGATGCCTATTGGGGCGATCTAGATTTACTGCTCTTAGATTTACCACCTGGAACTGGAGATATTGCTATCTCACTTGGTCAATTAATTCCCGGTTCAGAGATTATTGTGGTAACAACACCACAGATTGCAGCTGCAGAGGTTGCCGAACGAGCTGGCAGAGTAGCTCATCAGATTAAACAACCAGTAATTGGTGTAATTGAAAATATGTCAGAGACAATCTCTCCTGTAACTGGTGAGAAAATTTCCATCTTTGGAAGTGGTGGAGGCGAGGAGACAGCAAGACGGCTTAGTGACCTAGTAGGCGCTCAGGTTCCTTTGTTGGCAAAAATCGCATTTGATACCAAGGTTCGCGAAGGTGGTGATGCTGGAAATCCAATAGTTTTAACCGATCAAAAAATAAAGGCAGCATTTGATGAAATTTTAGATCAAATTATTATTCGACCTAAATCATTGGTGGGCGTAAGACTAAACGTTAATACTTAAGCTTTTTTGTTTAGCTTTTTAACTATCTCCCCAATTGCATCACTTATTTCTTTGCGAAGGAAATCTTTAGTAGTGACCTGACCTAGCGCAGTACGCAAAGTTGCTAACTCTCTAGTTAGATATTCAGTAACTGCCATATTTCGCTCATCTTGCTCCCGATCCTTATTTCCTTGAATGTGATCTCGGTCAGTTTGGCGATTTTGGGCTAACAAAATCAGTGGTGCTGCGTAGGAGGCTTGTAATGACAGCAGCAGTGTTAAGAAAATAAGAGGAATACTGGACTTAGATTTGTCCTAGTACTTGTATTCATAGCCTAAGGGTATCGGCTCGATATCGATTCATAAGAATAATTGATTTATAGGTAGGTTTCACCCATGAAGAATCAAGATCACACAAAACTGCCAACCGGCAGAGATATTCCATTTTTGATTCTCGGGGTGCTGGGTATTGGTTCCTCAGGGCCAATTATTGCCAAGGCCACAATGCCGATTCCCACAATGATTTTTTGGCGCAATCTAGTTGGTGCTTTGGTGATGATGCCATTTGCATTGGCAAGAGGTGAATGGCGAAGCAAAGCTCAGAAAAGTGCTATTGGTTGGTCGATCTTGGCCGGCGTATTGTTGGCCACCCACTTCATTTGTTTCTTTTGGGCGATGAAATTAACCAGTGTGGCTACCGGAACTGCGTTAACAGCAACCCAACCAATTTTTGCAGCGATATTTATCAAGTTAGCTGGTGGGCATATACCAAAGAAATCGATTGGCGGAATGGTTATTGCATTTACCTCAGTAGTTGTCATTACTGGAATTGATTTTAATTTATCAATACAGGCATTTCAGGGTGATTTACTAGCTGTACTAGGTGGGGCAGTAGGTGCTGGTTACATGATAATTGGTGCTAATTCACAAAAAATTATATCTACCTCAACCTTCACTACAGTCTGCTATTCAACCTGTGCAGTTTTAATTTTCCCGGTTGCAATCCTGACTAATTCAAATTTAACCGGGTATGCAATCTCAGAATGGATTTTGCTGGCAGGATTGATAATTGGCGCACAGTTCTTAGGGCACACCTTGTTTAACTTTTCCCTTAAGCGAGTATCACCTGCTGTTGTATCTTTAGTTGTATTTTTTGAAGTACCAGTCAGCGCTTTACTTGCCTACTTTTGGTTAGGACAACAACCTCCTGCCGGAACAATTCCTGGCATTATTGGCTTGTTATTTGGTTGTTCACTCTTTGTTTTACGCTCAAGTCAACAAGAAAGTAAATCAAATGATTGATTTGCACACCCATACAAATTTTAGTGATGGAACTGACTCACCATCTCAACTGATAAATAAGGCATTAGCTGCAGGAATTTCAGTTTTGGGACTTACTGACCATGACTCAATTAGTGGCTGGCCAGAGGCAATTGCTGCCTTACGACCTGGAATCTCACTGGTGCCTGGTGCTGAGATTTCATGCCAAACCTTAGATGGGATAAGTGTCCATATTCTTGGCTTGTTATTTGACCCTGAGAATGTTGAATTGATGAGCACGATGCAAGCGACTAGAGAAAACCGACATGGCCGCATGGCAAAAATAATTGCCCGGCTCAACGAGGCGGGCATTTATATAACAATGCAAGATGTTTTAGATCAATTAGCAGATGGTGCAACTTTAGGCCGTCCGCATTTAGCAGATGCATTGGTAAAGAAGGGAGTGATTGGAAGCAGGGATGAGGCATTTACTCAAATGCTGCACAATAAATCCAAATACTACGTCTCTCACTATTCACCACTACCTGAGGTGGCCGTAAAAATGATTAAGGCAGCAGGTGGGGTTTCTGTAATTGCCCACCCAATGGCTTCACATCGTGGAAGAACTATCTCAATTGATACCTTCGGTTCATTGATTGAAGCTGGCTTAGATGGTGTTGAGATTGACCACCGAGATCACTCACCCGATGAAAAATCTCAACTTATTGAATTAGCAAAGCAAAGTAATTTAGTAATGACTGGCGCTAGTGATTACCATGGAAATGGAAAACTAAATGTATTAGGGGAGTACACAACTTTGCCAGAACAATGGGAGCGATTGGAAGCAAGAGCTACTAAAGGTAGAGTAATAGGAGGCTAATTAAAGATTCGCAAAACCAACTCTGCGGTCAGCTGATTCGCCAACTTCAACATAACTAATTTTGTTGTGTGGCACCAAAATTTCTCGGCCTCGACTATCTGTTAATGCCAGGACAGTTGCAGATTTAATAGCCTCATTCACCTTGGCTATAACCTCAGATTGAGTACTCACCGTCTCAAAATTAATCTCATGTGTACTATCTGAAACGCCAATTTTCACTTCAGTTTTACTTGAATTTTTACTTGCAGTTTTTGTAGTTGCCATGCGATAACCCTATCTTTTGCTTGAAGGCATTGCGAATTTAGGATTGTGATTTAGGAAACCCAGAGATGCCTCGCCAAATCAAATTCATCACTAACTCAGTGGCTCGTCTGCGGTCAATTTTTCCATCCCGATCTAGCCAGTGTCGAGCGGTTGTTTGGACTGTGCCAATAATTCCCACCGCAAGCATCATAGATTCTTCCTTGCCTAACCCAGTGTCAATCGAGATCACAGCGCTAACAGCAGCTGCGCAGTCGTAAGTCATTCGATTGAGCCGCTCTCGTACCTGCGGCTCCAAATTCATATCGCTTTCAAAAAGAAGTCGAAAAGCCTCACCTTCTGAATCAATAAACCCAAAGTATGCCTCTACCGTTGCTGCCACTCTTGAAGAATTTTCTCGGTTAGATGCAATCGCTTTTTGGATAGCAAACACTAACGAATCAATATGCAAATCTAGGACTGCTAAATACAAATCTAATTTTGATGGAAAGTGTTGATATAAAACTGGTTTACTGACATTTGCCCGGTCTGCAATCTCATCCATAGCCGCCGAGTGATACCCAGCTGCAGTAAACATCTCTAGCGCTGCAACAAGAAGTTGCGCACGACGCTCATCTCTAGGTAATCGAGCAGACTTATCGTCGACCATGTGTGAATTCTAATCTGTTACCACTTACTTTGTCAGTTTATCCCATATTTATAGTTATATTGTGCGGGTGAAATCTGCTAAGAGATTGTTGCTAGTACATGCACACCCAGATGATGAAACAATTAATAATGGTGCAACGATGGCGAAATATGCAGCCAATGGTGTTGATGTCACATTAGTCACCTGCACAAGAGGCGAGGAAGGTGAAGTTTTAGTTGATTCATTACTTAACTTAGCCAGCGAGAAAGATGACAAGCTGGGTGAGCATCGTGAGATTGAATTGCAGGCTGCAATGGCTGAACTTGGTATAAAAGATTTTAGATTTCTTGGCTCACCCAATAAAAAGTGGCGAGATAGCGGAATGATGGGTACCCCACAAAATGAGCGGCCAGATGTATTTTGGAAAGCTGATTTAGATGAAGCAGCTAATGAGTTAGTAAAAGTTATTTTAGAAATCAAACCACAAGTTTTGATTACCTATGATGAATTTGGTGGTTATGGGCACCCTGATCACATCAAAGCCCATCAGGTAGCGATGCGAGCCTCTGCGATTGCTAGCCAGCAAGGTTGGCAAATCAGCAAAATTTACTGGAACACAATGCCAAGGTCGGTTATCCAAATGGGGATCGATAAAATGAAGGAGGTTGGCTCAGAGTTCTTTGGTGCTGAAAGTGCTGATGATCTTCCCTTTGCCAAACCTGATGAATTAGTTACCTCGGTGGTTAACGCACCGGAGTATGTCGTGCAGAAGTTAGCGGCCATGAAGGCTCATGCAACGCAAATCTCAGTAGATGGTCCATTCTTTGCCCTATCTAACAATCTTGGTTTATCTGTCTGGGCAGATGAGTACTACACCTTAGTAAAGGGTGAGGCTAGTGAGCCATTTGATGACAAAGGGCGTGAGATAGATTTGTTTGCTGGTATCAAGCAATGAATTTACTAAAGAGCACTCTCTTTGGGGCGCTAATTGGGTTTTGCGGCACCATGTTGCACAACTACAGCCAACCTTTTGGTTTTGTTGTTAGCTTGGTTTTGACCTACCTAGGTTTTAAAGTTATCGGACAAAAATTTATCTATCTTCGCTACCAAATTTTTGCCTCCGCTAGCTGGCTAGCGATAGTAATTAGAGCCGGCACCCCGTGGTCAGGAGATGAAATCTTGATTACTGGTAATACCTATGGAAATCTATTTGCGCTGGGTGGATTTATCGCAATCATAATTGCCATGGTGAAGAGTCGATCAAAGTTTAATTGATAATCCAATCCCAACTTTGGCCACTCTTGCCATCCTTAACTGAAATACCTAGTTTTTCCAATTGATCACGCAGGCGATCACTTTCAGGAAAATTCCCCGATTTCCTAGCGACCTCTCTTTGTTGCAAGATTATTTCGGCTTCAGGGGATAAGGATTTTTGAGTTACCTGATTTAGTAGATTCAAACCAAATAATTGATCGACCTCTTTAAACACCTGATATTTGCAACCATCACTTATGGATTCAGATTTTTCTAGCGATCTTAATTTTTGTAGGGCTCTTGGAGTATCTAAATCATTGATAAAATCATTAACAATCTCTTGGATAAGTTTTGCACTTTGTGATAAATCAGAATTAGCATCCTTTTGCCATAGCTGTATCTTTTCTCGCCACCGTTGAAGCAGAGTGTGAGCTGCTTTGAGACTTTGCCAACTTAAATCCATCTGACTTCGATACCTATTTTCTAAAAAGCATAACCTCAGCGCCAATGGATCGAGATTTTTTTCAATCAAGTCAGATACCAAAACCACATTGCCACTGCTTTTGGCCATCTTTCTACCCTCAAACAAAAGATGCTCACCATGCACCCAAAGCTCAACCGCCTCTTGGTCAATTGTGCAGTTTGATTGTGCTCGTTCATCTTCATGATGGGGAAATCTCAAATCGATTCCACCCAGGTGTAGATCAACAAAGTTATCTAAATAATGCAGTGACATGGCTGAGCACTCAATATGCCAACCTGGAAAACCCTTTCCCCATGGTGAGTCCCAGATCATCTGAGTGCGATCACCTGCTGCCTTCCAGAGCGCCCAATCGGCGTGAAATCTCTTTGCGCCAGCTTCGGTATATTCAAATCGATGTCCTGGTTTTAGTGAATCCAATCGGTTTCCACTGATTGCGCCATACCCAGGAAAAGATTGTGCCGAAAAATAAACACAACCATCGCTACCAAGATAAGCATGTTCTTTTTCGATCAGCTTTGATATCAAATCTTGCATCATTTCTATACATTCACTGGCTCGTGGATATTTATCAGCAGGTGAAATATTTAAATGAGATAAATCCTTATGGTAGCGAGCCTCGTAAATTCTGGCTATTTCAAATGGATCTTTTGACTCAGCTTTAGCTTGAGCAAGAATTTTATCCTCTACAAAATCCTCCGACATATGTCCAACATCGGTAATATTTTGAATAAACTCAACCTTAAATCCAAGGTATTTTGCACATCTTGTGACTAAATCACCCAGCAGAAAAGTGCGCATATTTCCAACGTGAGCATCTCGATATACGGTTGGTCCACAACTATAAATTCTTACTCTCTTACCATCACTACTTTTTAATGGCTGCAACTGCCTACTTTTAGTATCAAATAACAACAAATTTTCATTTTTCATTTATTTGGAACCACCTTCCAAATAGCAATCTTTGTTGGATCAAATGTAACTAGGGTGCCATCTTTCTTTCGGAGTGTGTTTTCACTCTCTAAAACACCGAGAATATCCCGAAACCCACCAGCTGGATCATGCAGGCGAATGGTGACCCGCTGACCTACTTGCGCCGCAGATGGCTGCACTTGACCCCCTCCATTAAACTCACCTGCCGTCAGAGTATGAGTTAATGGCAGTATTCTCTACCTATATAGTCAGATATAACTGTAAGGAGTAGCGTGACCTACATAATCGCTCAACCATGTGTTGATGTTAAAGATAAGTCCTGCATCGAAGAGTGCCCAGTGGATTGCATCTATGAGGGTGAGCGAATGCTTTATATCCAACCTGATGAGTGTGTTGATTGTGGTGCCTGTGAACCGGTATGTCCGGTAGAGGCGATTTACTATGAGGATGATGTGCCTTCACAATGGAAGAGTTACAGCGAAATTAATACCAAATTTTTTGTGGAGATTGGCTCCCCTGGTGGCGCAGCTAAGTTAGGGCCAGTTGGTAAAGATCATGAAGCAGTTGCTGCCTTGCCACCTCAAGAAAAGTAGGCAAACCTGAATCTGCCAGATTTTCCTTGGGATCTTTTGGCGCCCTTTGGTGATAAAGCTCGAAAATATCCAGGCGGGTTTATTGATCTTTCACAAGGAACACCGGTTGATCCAACCCCACAATTTATTCAAAATGCATTTTCAGCAGCAAGTAACTCACCAAGTTATCCAGTAGTTGCTGGTACTGCTACTTTAAAAGATGCCATTAGAAAGTGGTCAATTGAGAAGTTAGGAGCAAGTGGCGAGTTTGATGTCCTGCCAACCATTGGTTCAAAGGAGTTTATTGCGCTGTTGCCAACCTTTTTGCAAAGTAAAAAGGTTTTATACCCCAAGGTTGCCTATCCCACATATTTGGTAAGTGCACTAATGGCCTCGGCACAGGCTACTGCGGTGGAGATTGATGCAGGTACCTGGCCGGCAGCAGATTTAGCCTGGTTAAACTCACCATCAAATCCAACTGGCCAGGTGCAGACAGATCAGGAGTTAACAGCTTGTATTAATTGGGCTCGGAAAAATAAATCTATTTTGGCAAGTGATGAGTGCTATCTAAGCTTTTCCAGTAATGCTAAATCGATTTTGGCATTAGCTAATGGTGATAACACAGGACTAATAGCAGTTTTATCACTCTCGAAGCGATCTAATTTGGCTGGCTATCGAGCAGGTTTTGTGGTGGGAGATAGCAAAGTAATTGATCAGATTAGGCAGGTTAGAAAGCATGCCGGTTTGATGGTGCCACTGCCGGTGCAGCAGGCGATGATTACCGCGTTATCTGATGAAAATCATGTAAAAGAACAGGCAGAAAGATATAACAGGCGTCGACAGGTGCTCAAGCAGGCGCTATTAAGCAAGGGATTTAAGGTCGAATATAGCGAAGCTGGTTTGTATATCTGGTGCACCAAGGGTGAAGATGGGTATAAAACCGTTGATTACTTTGCAAATTTAGGCATTTTGGTAACACCAGGAGCTTTTTATGGCAGTGATAACTTTGTGCGAATTGCATTAACAGCTACCGATGAGAGTATTAAAAAAGCAGCAGATCGGGTTAGCCAATGAAAACTGGGGCAATTTTGTTAGTGGGTGGAAAGGGTACCCGGTTGTTACCCCTCACCTTAAAAACCCCTAAGCCAATGTTAAAAGTAGCAGGTGTGCCTTTTACTGAACACCAGATTAGAAAAGCAGCAGCAGCTGGAATTGCTGAAATAGTTTTAGCCACATCTTATAAATCTGAGTTATTTGAGCCTTACTTTGGAGATGGGCAAAAATTTGGAATCAAGATTAAGTATGCGGTAGAGCACTCCGCCTTGGGCACTGGTGGTGGAATTAGAAATGCAGCAAAGCTGCTCTCAGATTGCGAACAGGTAGTAATTTTTAATGGTGATGTATTAAGCGGCCACAATCTAACTGGTCAGATGGAGTTTCACCAACAAAAGCAGGCAGATCTAACCTTGTACCTAACCCAGGTAGAGGATGCTCGAGCTTATGGTTGTGTTGAGCTGTCAGAAAACAACCAGATTAAATCCTTTTTAGAGAAGATGGAAAACCCAATTAGCAATCTGATCAATGCTGGCTGTTATATATTTAATAAAGATGTAATTGATCAGATACCAGCAGATCAGGTAGTAAGTGTGGAGAGAGATACCTTTCCTGCCCTCTTGGCAGCTACAAGAAAAGCATTTGGATATTTAGATAACTCATACTGGCTTGATATCGGCACACCAGCAGCCTTAGTGAAGGCATCAGCTGATTTAGTAAGTGGGGTTATCACCTCGTTAGCCACCCCAAAGCACTCACAAGATGCATTAATTTTCCCATCGGCAAAGATTGGATCAGGTTCGGTAGTTAACAAAGGTTGTGTAATTGAAGATAAAGTTGTAATCCAGAGTAATTGCCAAATTAGTGGATCAATTATTGGCGAGGGTGCAAAAATTGGTGCTAATTGCAAAATAATTGACTCCATAATCGCCCCTGGGGCTCAAATTGAGGCTGGAATGGTGGTCTTAACCAATTATTTAGGCTTTTAATTCTCCCCAATTTGCATACCCCCGACTTGACTTAATCGAGTTACAAGCGTGTAATTATCCTATTAGCGGGCAGACCCCTAGCCCTAAGGTTTCTAGGCAGCACCGATTATTTCTAGGAGAGATATGCCAGAACAAGATGCAGATTTATCAGCCCTGATAGTTAACTCAGAACAGCTTTCCTGGCAGGAGCGCGCCCTATGCGCCCAGACTGATCCTGAGGCCTTCTTTCCTGAGAAGGGTGGATCCACCAGAGAGGCAAAACGAGTCTGCCTATCCTGTGAGGTTCGGGCTGAGTGTTTGGAGTATGCCCTAGCTCATGATGAGCGGTTTGGAATTTGGGGTGGATTATCTGAACGTGAGCGTCGTCGCTTAAAGCGCCGTAGCGCATAAAATTACGGGTGGCTGAAAAGCAAAGCACCAGGGCGATAGCCCAAGTTCAAGACCAGTATGTAACAGCTGTTTTAGTTACCCATGATGGCGTTACCTGGCTAAGTGAGGTTGTGGCTTCACTTTCCTCGCAAAAACATAAGGTTGATCAAATCATTGCTGTTGATACCGGCTCAGTTGATGGGTCGGTTAAGTTGTTAAGTAATGCTGGCATTGAGGTAATTAAAAAATCTAGACGAACTGGTTTTGGTGCAGCGATCTCTGCAGCGGTTGCAAAACTTCCACCAATTGATGAAGAAGAAAATTTGCAGGAATGGCTTTGGATATTACATGATGATTGCGCACCAGATCGATACGCATTAGCTAAGTTGTTAGAGGCGGTGGTTGCCAGACCACAGGTTGGAATTGCTGGACCAAAGATTTTGGGTTGGTATGACCGCAAACATATTTTAGAAGTCGGAGTGAGCATCACAGAAAATGGCACTCGCTGGACTGGGTTAGAGGATCGAGAACATGACCAAGGCCAGCATGATGAGATAAAGGATGTGTTGGCGGTAAGCACCGCCGGAATGTTAATTAAACGCTCACTGTTTGAGGAGTTAGGTGGGTTTGATCCCAGCCTTGAATTATTTAGGGATGATGCTGATCTAGGTTGGCGAACACGTATTGCCGGCCACTCGGTGGTTTGTGTGGGTCAGGCAATTCTCTATCACGCAGAGGCCGCCTCATCAGAGCGAAGATCTGTTGATGTACGAGATGCAATTTTGCACCGACCATTGCTCTTAGATAGAAGAAATGCAGCTTTTGTACTGCTAGCTAACTCAAGTTGGTGGATATTGCCATGGGTTGCACTTCAGCTGCTATTTACATCTATTGGTAGGTCAATTATTTATTTACTTGCCAAACTTCCAGGGTATGCAGCTGATGAGATTGCTGCCGTTGGTTTATTAATCTTCAAGCCCGCAGACTTGATTAAATCGCGCCGGTATCGTAGGAAAAGTCGGGTGCTAACTGCTCGCGTCATTACCCCATTTATTCCAAGCCGCAGCTTACAGATTAGATCAATCATTGAACGGATCTCATCTTCACTGGTCAATGCTTTTAAACCAAACCGTGGCAAGGGTGAGATAACTCGTGCGAAGAATTACTCAGATCTGGGTGTAATTGATGAAAGTTTTGATGAAATTCAATATCAATCAAGTAGAAGTTTCGCAAAGATTCGATCATTGGTTAGACAACCATTGTTATTTGGCGTCATGCTCACTTTATTCATATCACTTATCTATTCAAGAAATCGCTTTGGATCAATCTCAGGTGGCGCACTTGCCGTTGCACCTGCCAGCGCATTTGAAATGATCGCCTCATTTGTAAATTCATGGCACTTAGTTGGATTGGGTAGTAGCTCAGCCGCACCAGCATGGATACCCATAATTGGTATTGCATCATTTATAACAGCGGCTAATCCACAAACATTTATTACATTGCTATTTTTCTTAACTCCAACCTTATTGTTTATTCTAAGTTATCGAGCCGCTCGAAAGTACTCCCTCACTAAGTACTCCAGTGTGTTTGTTGCTTTTATGTACTCATTCTCACCAGTAATCATCACTGCGATAAATCAAGGGCGGTTGGGAACCATAGTTGTGGCAATTTTATTGCCAACCCTTTTTACCTTACTTGAAAAACACAAAGGGTTACTAAATTTAACCTGGCGTAAGATTTTTTCAATCGCCTTAATAGCCTCAGTTGCGGCGGCATTTTCACCACTATTTTTACTGGGTTGGATTGTATTTCACATGGTTGCCTTAATATCTAGTTACCTCACCTTGCCAAACTGGAAAACTATTAAGTGGCAGGAGATTTTAAAAAATCTAGATAATGGCGAGCATAAAAGACGAGCAGCGCTGATTTTGACGCCAATTTTTATAAATGTGCCAATCTCTTTCAATCTAATCTTGAATCCAATCTCTGCATTAAATGAGTCAGGATTAGCTGTTGAATCAGCTGGTCAACTTTGGGTCCTACTGTTTAATCCAGGTGGTATGGGCTCACCACCACTATATCTGCTAGCACCTTTTGCTCTTTATTTGATTGTTTCATTGATTTCAAGAGACCAACGAAAAGTTGCTACAACATCATTGCTAGTAATTTCCTTAGCAGCAACATTGAGTTCATATTTCATAGCTGGAAATAGCAGCAGTGCTCAGCGCATTTGGAGTGGTCCACTAATTATTTTTGCTCAGCTGTTAACGTTACTTGCTTTTTTTGCAATAGTAGAACGATCAATTCCTCAACTGAGGCAAAGCAACTTTGGTTTTAAACATGTTGGCTTAGCACTAACATCAGTTATCACCGTTGTATCAATGCTTTCAATAGCAATTTGGACTGCAACTACGGGAGCAAACTCCTTGGTTCGATCAAATCAAGAGCAGGTGATCCCAGCATTTATTAGTGATTTAGCCTCAACAACTGAAAGACCAAAGACACTGGTGATAAGAAAAAGTCCAGAACAGTTACAGTACTTTGTTACTAGAGGTGGAGATTTACAAATTGGTAATGCCGATGTTGCTAGCCAAATTCCAGCTCAATTTCATCAAACAATTGTGGACCTAGTTAATGGCGTAGGTGGCAGCAGTAGTCAGATTCTTGGATATTATGGAATTCAGTATGTCTTTATGAAGAATCCAGCAGATGCCGGTCTTGTGCGAATTATTGATGGCATTGGTGGATTTACTAGAAGTTCTGCGACCAAAGATGGCGTAGTTTGGAAGGTTGATAAAGCCCATGCTCGAGTCACCTATCAAAATACTGCCGGTAAATTTTTCCCAATTTCATCAACTGACAAAGCGGCGATCGGCTTTGTTCCTGGTGAGGGGGTAATTTTACTAGCAGAAAAATTTGATACCTCGTGGCAATTATTGTTAAATGGAAAAGTAGTGCCGTTAGAGCAGCACCCCTTTGGAGTTCCTTCTTTTAAGATTGCAGAGCCGGGTGAAATTTCTTTAACTCATAACGGGACTAGTCGGCGAGGATGGATCTCTATCCAGATAATTGCCTTACTTACTGCGATCGTATTGGCCCTACCAGCAGGTCGTAAGCGTCGTGAGGTGCCGCTGGAGGAGCTGGTATGAGAAAACCAGATTTAAAATCGATGAAAATAGATTTAACTAAAATTAATTATAAGAGATTAGTTGTTCCTGTTGCGCTGTTGGTCCTAGTTGGCTTTGCATATAACGCACCAGAACGTAGTCAACAAGTTAAGTTAACCTCTTCCTATCCTGCAACGGTATGCCCGGCGATTGGTAACAAAGTATCTTCAATAGCGGCTTTAATATCTGCAAAAATAAATAGAAGATCAATTGATGGAGTTAGTAAACGTTTGAATCCAGGTAAGAGCGGCGTTATTCCGATGAAAAATGATGCGATCTTGGTGGAGGGCAATCCAGGAACATCACTGACTTTTGCAAATGACACATGGAAAGCTGTGGTTCCCTGCTCAGTAAGCAATGGCGAACAGTGGTTTATTGGTAGCTCTGGAGCATTAACAAGTAAATCAGTTTTATTTATATCTAATAGTGGATTTAGTGACTCGGCTATTGATATTGAGATATTTACACCAAATGGAGTACAGGAACCAAGAGAGCTTGTGATCGCTCAGAATTCAACAAGAAAAATTGCAATTGACTCATTGGTTCCTGGTGAAGAGCTTATTTCAATTGCAGTTAAAACTAAATCTGGTCGAGTTAGCTCATACCTTCTAGATGAGAGAAAAAGAGGATTGAAATCACTGGGTGCAGATTTTGTTGCACCTGTTGCAGTTGCCCGTAAGGTTGTGACCATACCAGCAATTACTGGATTACTTGATAAGTTGATTACAAACTCTAATTCAGTTTCTCACACATTGAGGTTATTGGTACCAGGCACAATTGATGCAAACATTGATGTAACTGTAAATTCAAATGATGGTAATTTCATTCCAATTGGATTGTCACAGCTTGAGGTAAAGAGTCAGCGAATTGTTAGCATTCCACTAACCTTTGCTCCAACCGGTCAGCCATTTTCCGTGATAGTTGAATCTGATCAACCTATATTTGCTTCGGTATTTTCTAATTTTACTTATGGAAAAAGTAGTGAGATTGCTTGGGCCACAGGTGCTGATGAATTACAAAAGTGGAGTGTAAATTTAACTGGTTCTCGGCCAATTTTAAATTTTGTTGGTGATCGAATCGATGTTCAGATTAGTGCTACCGGCACCAATGGAAAAAAGATAACAAAGCGAGTTACTGGGGCAAATTTTTTAACTTGGCGAGCACCAACTGGATTGAATCGACTTGATGTCACTGCAAATCGAAGTGAAATAAGTGGGGGTGTGATCTTTTTACCGGAGGTGGGCAAGATTGGTACTAGCTATCTTCCAATGAATAATGGTGCGAATTTAGAAACTGCCTCTGAGCCAATATCTGATGCCCGAGTGATCAGTCGAGGCTAAATCCCAACTTTTACGCCTAAGTCGTATTAACCTGTTGGTATGCGAAAATCTGGAAGTAGGCGGTGCTCCCGAGCTAGCTGCACAAGTGCCGCAATAAAAACACTTACCTACATTTATTCAGATTCAACTGCAGTCTTAGGACCTCTTTCGACCTATGCTGAACCACATAATTATGATCTGTGTGCAGTGCATAGTGAGCGTTTGACAGTTCCAGTTGGTTGGAATGTAATTAAAGAGGAGGTTGTCGACCACAACACCGGACCATCTGAAGAGGATTTAATGGCTATCGCCAATGCAGTGCGTGAGGTTGCAACCACAGATGTGGCAAACAAGAGTATGCAACCTGAGTTAGGCCGCAGAGGCCATCTTCGAGTGCTGCCTTCAAATTAATTTTTAAAAACTATCTCCAACCCGTAAGTTAAGGTCATTATGTTAGAGAAGATCATCAAGGCCTACGACATCAGAGGTTTGGTAAAAGATGAGGTAACACCTGATTTTTCTTTTTCATTAGGTGTTGCATTTGCCAAATTTCTTGAGATAGAACGTGAGCCCGCCACAATTGTTGTTGGTGAAGATATGCGACCATCTTCAGCTCCCTTAGCTGATGCATTTTCCGATGGTGCTACTAGTCAAGGTATGGATGTAATTAGAATCGGATTGGCTTCAACAGACATGCTTTATTTTGCCTCAGGAAAATTAAATTTGCCTGGGGTTATGTTTACAGCCAGCCATAATCCTGCAAAGTACAACGGCATGAAACTTTGCAAAAGTGGGGCTCGGCCAATTGGACAAGAATCTGGCTTGATAAAGATACGGCAACTGATAGAGGAGGGCGTGCCAATCTCTAATCGCCCAGTCGGTCATGTTAGAACCCAGGAGTTGTTGAAGGATTACGTTGATTACTTACTAGCCAGATTTCCAAAGAACACCTTTAAAAAGCGAAAGTTAAAGGTTGTAATTGATGCAGGTAACGGCATGGCAGGTTTTACTGCGCCTGCGGTGATGGAAAAATTAAACGTTGATGTAGTACCAATGTATTTTGAGTTAGATGGAAATTTTCCAAATCATGAAGCAAACCCTATTGAACCTGAAAACTTAAAGTCACTGCAAAAACGAGTAAAAAAAGAAAAAGCAGATATTGGATTGGCCTTTGATGGTGATGCCGACCGTTGTTTTTTAATTGATGAAAATGGTGATTTGGTAAATCCCTCAGCCTTAACTGGCTTAATTGCAGTACGCGAGTTAAAGGCAAATCCAGGAGCCACAATCATTTACAACCTAATCTCTTCTAAAGCAGTACCTGAAGTGATTGCAGAAAATGGCGGAATCGCATTAAGAAGTCGGGTTGGACACTCATACATAAAATCACTCATGGCTGAGTCTGGTGCAGTATTTGGTGGAGAGCACTCCGGGCACTTCTACTTTGGTGATTTTTGGCGTGCAGATTCTGGAATGCTTGCAGCTCTATATGCGTTGGCAGAGCTGATGGCTACCCCAAAATCTCTTTCAAATCTGCTGAAACCTTTTAATAGATACTTTTCAAGCGGTGAGATTAATAGCAAAGTTAAAGATGCAAGCAAGTCGATTAAATTGATTAAAGAAAAGTACCAATCTGAGTATCAAATAGATGAGCTTGATGGTTTAACAGTTACTGCCGATAGTTGGTGGTTTAATCTTCGACCATCAAATACCGAACCATTGCTAAGGCTAAATGTTGAGGGCGATACACAAAAACAGATGGCAGAGATTAGGGACACAGTTCTAAGCCTAATTTGAAGGTGATAAATCATTTAAGACAGGGTATCTTTGCCCTCTGACTAACGATTACTGAGCATCAGTTAAGCAGATAGATACATTAGGAGATTAAATGAGTACCACCACCGCAATTAAAAATGACATTGCAGATTCAAAGTTAGCCGCTGAGGGTAAAAAGCGGATTGAGTGGGCAGCTCGTAATATGCCAGTGTTAGCGCAAATTAAGGAGCGATTTGCAAAAGAGAAGCCATTTGCTGGAATTCGCATAGCTGCATGTATGCATGTGACAACTGAGACTGCAAATTTAATGTTGGCTTTAAAGGCAGGCGGTGCTGAACTTGCACTTTGTGCATCAAATCCACTTTCAACTCAAGATGATACTGCCGCTGCATTAGTTCATGAGTTTGGCATCTCAGTTTTTGCAAGAAATGCTGTTGATCGTGATGGTTATTACCGTCACCTTAACTCTGCACTAGATATAAAACCACAATTAGTTTTTGACGATGGCTGTGACTTAGTTAATGTGTTACATACAACTCGCACCGAATTACTTGATGGTGTAATGGCAGGTTGTGAAGAGACAACGACTGGTGTAATTCGTCTAAGCCAAATGGCTAAAGATGGTGCACTAAAATTTCCAATGATTGCCGTTAACGACACTGATACCAAGCACATGTTTGATAATCGCTACGGAACAGGGCAATCAACATTTGATGCAATATTTAGATCAACAAACACTTTGGTAGCAGGAAAAATTGTGGTGGTAGCTGGTTTTGGCTACTGCGGTAAAGGTGTTGCTGAGCGGGCAAAAGGTTTAGGAGCTGAAGTTATTGTTACTGAGATTGATCCAACTAAGGCTCTTGATGCATTGATGCAAGGTTTCAGAGTTATGCCGATGACACAAGCTGCTGCAATCGGCGATGTATTTATCACGGTAACTGGAAATCGGGATGTATTACGTGATGAGCATTTCAAACAGATGAAAGATGGCGCAATCCTTGCAAATTCTGGTCACTTTGATATTGAGATTGATGTTGCTTGGTTAGAGAAAAATGCTAAACAAAAAAATGCCAAGATGCGTTATCAAACAGATGAGTATGTAATGGCAGATGGTCGACGAATTCTGTTAATTGCTGAGGGCAGACTTGCAAATCTTGGCGCGGCCGAGGGCCATCCAGCTTCAGTAATGGATATGTCATTTTCAGATCAAGCTTTAACCGCCGAATGGCTTCTTAAAGCTGGAAAGGATCTGCCAGCTGGATTACACAATGTTCCAGTATCAATTGATAAGGATGTTGCGCGATTAAAGCTTGAAAGTATGGGTTCTTCACTGGATGTATTAACACCTGCGCAAGAGCTTTATTTGAACTCCTGGGAACACGGTTCCTAAATGCCATTAGTCATGGTTGTTGATGACGACCAAGACTTAGCAGAAATGCTTAGCATCGTTCTTACCGGCGCTGGCTTGGAGGTCGATTTAGTAGGTCGTGGCGACCAAGTGATGGATGTATTCATTAACAACGCACCCGATTTAGTTTTATTGGATGTTATGTTGCCAGGCATTGATGGGATAGAAGTTTGTAAGATCATTAGAGAAAAATCTATGGTGCCAATTGTCATGTTAACCGCTAAAGGCGATACCCAAGATGTTGTGTTAGGGCTAGAGGCTGGTGCTGATGATTACATGGTTAAACCATTCAAACCTCAAGAGTTAGTCGCTCGAATAAATACCAGGTTAAGAAGAGTTTCAAAGGTCGGCACATTAGGTATTTGTGATTTAGTTATTGACCAGATGGAACATAGGGTATTAAAGAGTGGTAAAGAAATTGCGCTAACCCGATTAGAGTTTGATTTGTTGGTAGCACTAGCAAAAGAACCAGGCCGAGTATTTACTCGCGAGGCATTATTAAGTGAGGTATGGGGTTATCAGCATGCAGCTGACACCCGATTAGTAAATGTTCATGTCCAACGATTACGCTCCAAAATAGAGAATGATCCAGATAATCCTGAGTATGTATTAACAGTCCGGGGTGTTGGATACAAGGCGGGGGCGACTAAGGTTTAGCCATGTTTGCCACCAAATTTAAGATCAGGCAATCACTGAGTCTTAAAGTTCTGCTAACGAGTGTTGCCTTTGCAATTGTTATTGCCTCAGTTATCGGTATTTCCGTACACAATCGAGTTGCCACCACCATCATCAACGAAAAAATAGCCATCTCTAAAATTGAGACTGCTAATGCGCTTTATCTTGCTCAAGGTCACTTTAATATTGCAAGATTCCAAAATGATGCTGGCCTAAATAAGGTAGTGCAAGATTTCATTACCTCAAGCAGAGAGGATGGATCTCTCTCCGGGCGAGAAACTGTAATTTTGCCTTTTGCAAGAAGTGGTAATGAACCAATTATTTATCAAACAGTGCCAACCCTATTAGTTTTAGATTCAATTCCAGATTCTTTTCGCGAACAGGTAAGGCAATCAGATCAAGTTTTAGATAAGCGAGTAACAATTCGGTACTCAGATGAAAATCAGTATCCAGGATTTTTAATTGGCGGAAAGTTAAATATTCCAAGAACCGGAGTTTATGAAATCTACTATTTGTTTAAATTGAACGCCCAATATGACAGTATCTCAGTCATAACTTGGACACTTCTTGCGGCAGGATTTCTCTTAGTACTACTTATTGGGTTAAGCACCCAATTTGTGATTCGCCAGGTGGTTGCACCGGTAAAACAGGCTGCTGCGGTCGCAGAAAAATTTACCCAAGGAGATTTAACAAGCCGAATGTCAGTCTCGAGTGAGGATGAGCTTGCAAGTTTGGGTAATTCATTTAATGAAATGGCAGTATCTATTCAACAACAGATTGTTCGACTTGAAAATCTTTCAATGTTGCAACAGCGATTTGTTTCAGATGTATCACATGAGTTAAGAACACCACTTACAACTTTAAGAATGGCAGCTGAAGTGATTTACCAACAAAAAGAGAATTTTGATCCAAACATCGCAAGAAGCAGTGAATTATTGATAAATCAAATCGATCGTTTTGAATTACTACTCTCAGATTTGCTTGAAGTAAGCAGATTTGATGCAGAGGCAGCCTCATTGGGAGTAGTTACCTTTGATGTGGCACATCTGCTGCAGAAAACCGTTGATTACCTACATCCAAGCAAATCCACTTTTTTTGAAATTGATTCCCCCGGTAAACCAATTCAAATTGAGGGTGATCCAAGACGAATTGAAAGAATATTACGTAACCTAATTACTAATGCCGTAGATCATGGCGAGGGTAAGAGCGTTAAAGTTCAAATAAGAGAGAGTGAAAATGAGGTCGCAATTGGAGTTAGAGATTACGGCCTTGGTTTTGATGAAGCAGATGCACCCTTCTTATTTGATCGATTCTGGCGAGCTGACCCATCTAGGGCTAGAAGTAGTGGCGGTACCGGGCTTGGCTTATCAATTGCGTTAGCGGATGCAAAACTTCATCAAGGTCAGCTCCTAGCCTGGGGAAAACCTCAACTCGGTGCTCACTTCGTGTTAACACTTCCTAAGCGTCACGGTAACTCTGTGCAATCATTTCCAATTCCATTAACCCCAACTGATATTTTTTCAACAGTCTCAAAGAGCTCCTAACAATTTTCTTGGCATTTGTTATAAATAAAGGGTGCTTGATTCCCTAAAATCATTGAAAGAGTTGCTCTTTCCATTACTTTGTCTAAGTTGTTCTAATACCTCATTTTGGCTATGTCCAGATTGTCTGAAATATTGGATGGTTCAGACAAAGAAAACTTCTATTGGGCCAAATCCCATATTCTTCAAAACTGATTACAATCTTAGAACTGCTGCGGTGCTACTGGCTGCCAAAGAAAACGCTAATTCAAAGGCAATAAAATTACTTGCAAATAGCATTTCACAATCAATTACCTTTGCACTACAGCAGTTGCAGGTGCCAGGAGAGATCACACTTATAACAATTCCATCCTCAGCTGCAGCAATTAGAAGACGCGGACGAGATCATATTCAAGAACTTGCTAAAGAGGTTCAAATAATTCTTACCGCCAACTCAATAAAATCAAACCTAATTGCACCACTTAAACCAAAGAAAAACTTGAAAGATCAAAGTGGTTTAAACAGCAGTCAGCGAAGAGAAAATACGCAAGGGATGTTTGAGGTAACTTCCTGCGAAATACCTTATGGGTCAGTTTTCCTCATTGATGATCTAGTCACCACCGGAGCATCAATAACTGAGGGGATAAGGGCGTTATTTGAAGCCAAAATCACGATAACAGCCGCTGTTACAGCGTGTGCTGTGGGCCGAAATTCTCTAATACCATAAGCCACTGAGCATTTATAAAATACTTTCAAGAGGCTAGCGGAGGATCTTTGTGGGTTTAGTTGACAAGATTTTGCGTGCCGGTGAAGGCAAAGCGGTAAAGCAGTTAACCAAGATAGCTCAAGAGGTAAATACCTTTGAAAGTCAGATTTCTACTTTAAGTGATGATGCCTTAAGAAATAAAACTGCTGCATTTAAACTTCGATATGAAAATGGCGAAACATTAGATTCGATTTTGCCAGAAGCTTTTGCAGTTGTGCGTGAAGCTGCAAAGCGAACCTTAGGACAACGTCATTACGATGTTCAGATCATGGGCGGTGCCGCATTGCATCGAGGCAATATTGCCGAAATGAAAACAGGTGAAGGTAAGACTTTAGTATCTACTCTACCGGCTTATCTAAATGCACTAACTGGCAAAGGTGTGCACATTGTTACTGTAAATGATTACTTAGCAGAGCGTGATAGTGAATGGATGGGTCGTGTTCATAGATTTCTTGGTTTAAAGGTTGGTGTAATTCTTGCCAGCATGTCACCGACTGAACGCCGTGTGGCATATTCTGCCGATATAACTTATGGAACAAATAATGAGTTTGGTTTTGATTACCTGCGTGACAATATGGCTTGGAGTCTAGTTGATTGTGTGCAACGGGGACATAACTTTGCAATCGTTGATGAGGTCGACTCAATATTAATTGATGAGGCAAGAACTCCCCTAATTATCTCTGGTCCAGCAGATAAGCCCACAAAGTGGTACGTAGAGTTTGCTAATTTGGTTGCCAGATTAACTCTTGGTCAACATTATGAGGTTGATGTTAAGAAACGAACTGTCGGCATTTTGGAAGAGGGCGTAACCCGGGTTGAAGAGGCATTGGGAATTGAGAATTTATATGAAGCGGTAAATACTCCAATGATTGGGTATCTAAACAATGCCATTCGAGCTAAAGAGTTGTTTAAGCGTGATAAAGATTATGTGGTGATGAATGGTGAGCTATTAATTGTCGATGAGCACACTGGACGAATGCTTGCTGGTCGACGTTATAGCGAAGGACTTCACCAAGCATTAGAGGCAAAAGAGCGGATTGAGATTCAGAACGAGAATCAAACATTGGCAACCATTACCTTACAAAACTACTTCAGATTGTATGAAAAATTAAGTGGTATGACCGGAACGGCCATGACCGAAGCATCTGAGTTTATGCAAATTTATAAATTAGGTGTGATTCCAATACCAACTAACAAAGAGATGCAGCGAATTGACCAATCCGACCTGATCTACAAATCTGAGGCTGGCAAATTTATTTCAGTTGCCAATGACATTGTGGATCGCCATAAAAAAGGTCAACCAGTATTAGTAGGAACAGTTAGTGTTGAAAAATCCGAAGAGCTATCTGCCATTTTGAAAAAACGTGGCGTCCCACATGAAGTTTTGAACGCAAAGCAACATGAACGTGAGGCTGCCATTATTGCTCGAGCTGGCACAGTGGGAGCAGTAACTGTTGCAACCAATATGGCAGGTCGAGGAACTGACATCATGCTTGGCGGAAACCCTGAGTTTATGGCTGACTTTGAATTACAACGCAAAGGATTAAATCCAGTTGAGTCTCCACAAGAGTATGAAAGAGCATGGCCGGTGGAGATTGAAAAACAACGTGCAGCTGTTGCAAAAGAGCATGACACAGTAGTTTCGCTAGGTGGACTTTATGTTTTAGGTACCGAGCGTCATGAGTCACGGCGAATTGATAATCAGTTACGAGGACGCTCTGGTCGCCAAGGTGATCCAGGTGAGTCTAGATTTTACCTATCACTACAAGATGAGTTAATGCGCAGATTCAACTCTGGCTTGGTGGAAAGATTTTTAGGCGCAGCAGGAATGCCAGAAGAGACTCCATTGGAGTCCAAGATAGTAAGTAATGCCATCAAATCAGCTCAAACTCAAGTGGAGTCATTAAATTTTGAAATGCGCAAGAATGTTTTGAAGTATGACGATGTTATGAACAAGCAACGTGAGGTTGTTTATTCAGAGCGACGTGAGATTTTAGAGGGCGCTGATATCAAAGAGCTAGTTGAGGTTTCATTGGAACAGACCATTACTGCATATGTTAATTCCGCAACCCAAACTGGAGTGGCAGAGGATTGGGATTTAAAGACACTCTGGAATGCCTTAAAAGTTTTGTACCCAATTTCCTTCACCGCTGAGCAAATGTTGGATGAGATTGGTGGCGCAGTAGCTCTAGATGGAGAGTATCTGCTGGAACGAATTTTGCAGGATTCAAGGCAGGCATATGAAAAGCGAGAAGCGGAGTTAACACCTTCGGTAATGCGCGAACTTGAGCGAAAGATTCTTCTTTCGGTGTTAGACCGTAAATGGCGTGAGCATCTTTATGAGATGGATTATCTGCAAGAGGGCATTGGCTTGCGTGCTATGGCTCAGCGTGATCCATTAGTTGAGTATCAACGCGAGGGATTTGATTTGTTCACGGCGATGATGGATGCAGTAAAAGAGGAGTTAGTAAGTTTTGTATTTAATGTTGAGGTTCAGGTGGAAGGAGATCAGGTTGGTGCTAAAGGATTAACCCCAGCACCTGCCTCAGTTGCAGCCTTGCAGTACTCTGCTGCAGATGTTGAACCAGCCGCAGCTACTGGAACTTCAAGAAATGCCCCGTGTCCATGTGGATCGGGCAAGAAGTACAAAAGGTGTCACGGACAAAGTTAAATAAGATTTAATTCGGTGCAGATCCACCTTTTATCGACACCCTCTAATCTTAAAGAAAGTGATCTAACTCGATCTTTTATTCTTAAGGTAGCAGTAACCTCAACTACTCCCTCAATTGGCTGACTAATATAAATTTTCCGCACCCAACATTTTTTTGTTGCAGAGCTTATTTGATTAGTTATTTCTCGCTGGGCTGACCGGTGGCAATGTCGAGATAATTGAGCGATTGATCTGCGGCCAGACCAAACTTCAAGGATTTTGATTACAAAGTTTTCACTCCATTTGTTTACCTCAGGTAATTCAGATAAGGGTGAGGGGATTGGTGAAAATTTTGGGTGCAGCCACTCCTCACCAAACTCCCTATCAGGTGTTGGAACTAAATAAAGCTTTCTTTTTTGCAATTGCTCTTGGGTATTAATTGATGCAGTTAAGGTCATAAGCAAACTTTGATTTACTTACCAAATTTTCAAATCATCCGTTCGGATGATCTTTATAACTAGCCAATTCTGGTAAAACCTATCAATGAAAATCTCAAAATTTGATCTTTTTAGAAATTCCAGATTAGCGATGGGTCTTGCATTATTTATAATCGCATTAACAGCAGCTAGCCTGATCTCAAAAGAGGCGAATCGAACCGTTTTAGTTTGGTCTGTAACTGGTGATCTATCTCCTGGCCAAATTATTCAACCAACAGATATCACCCCAGCATCAGTTTTGTTAGCTCAATCTGCAAAGAACTATCTATCTGCTTCCGCAGATATTGTTGGTACCACTGTTTTAACCAAAATATCCGCGGGTGATTTGATACCAGTAGCTTCAATTGGCAGCGGTATTGATCCTGTAAATCAACGACTTCTTCCCTTAACAGTTGAGATCTCAGATCTACCTATCTCACTTGCTCGGGGAGATTTAATTGATATTTATGCAATTGGTAAATCCAATGCAAAAGAGGAGATTGCACCAGCATTACTTGCAACCAATGTCAGTGTTGAGCAGGTCTTAGAGCGAAACAATTCAGGCGTAGTTAGCGTATTAGTGATTCTTGAAAATGAGCAGATTCTTCCTACCTTAAATTTCTTAGTTGATAGTAGATTAATACTTGTTAGAACTCGCTGAACCTAGATTAAAAATAGTAACTGCAATTAGTAGCAGTGAACATGAAGAAAAGGTGGCAGGTTTATTACATTCACAAGGCTGCAATATCATCTATCGAGCTCTCAATTATCAACTTCTATCAACCTTCCTGGCTCAATATCAAGGTGAGCTTTGCGTTCTTTATACAGATGAGTTTGCTGCTAAAGCGGATTTAGATCAGTTAGTAAATAGATTTGAAAACCACAGGTTTACTCAGGTAGCAGAAAGGTTTGATCAGCATCAATTAGTAGATCAACTGTTGGCACTGAGTCGACCACCTTTGATTCACAAAGTTATTAGAGTGAAAAATTTAATTTCCATTTTTGGCACTCCTGGCTCACCTGGAGTTTCGACTATTACCAACCATTTAGCAGCATTAAAGTCAGCCCAGATATTCACCTGCGCACACTCCAACCTGCGACCTCAAACAAGCTCCAATGTAGATAAACTCTTACCATCTGAGTTAGGTCAAAAAATTGCTCAAATTAAGGATGATCTAACATTTATTGATGCTGGTGAAACAATTTCGCTGACCAAAACTATCTCTGATCGAAGGGTTACTGCCCACTGGCTAAATCAAGCTCTAACCGGTTCAGCGAAAGTAATTTATGTTGTACCTGCTAATGAAAATGGTATGAGTTATTTAGCAGATTTTGTTGACGATTATAAAAAGGTGGTTAATAGTCCAGAGATAATTTTTGTCTTAAACAAACAACGGTTTGATAGATCAGGTCAGATGGTTCAAAGGAGATTTGTGGAGTTAGTAGGCCAGTCAAGCAGTGCGCAATTACCATTTGATCATCGGGCAGCACAGTTACCAAATGGTGCTGGATCAGCAAAGGCTTTTTGGCGAAGTAGCACCTTTAGTCGGCAGATTGAAAAAATCGGTAATCAACTCCACTAGAAGAAGCCCTACCATTGGGCTATGGCTACCCTCTCTGAGTTAATAAGCGAGAACTCAAATCTAAATTCAAATGAGGTTGAGCACCTAGCTGAGTTAGTGGCTGAATGGCGCTTACTTGCCGACTTATCATTTGCAGATTTATTACTTTGGTTACCAATTCGTCGTGATGAGAAGTCATGGCCAGAGGGCCATTTAGCAATTGCGCAGATAAGACCTACAACTGCGGCCACAGTTTTCACAGAAGATTTGGTGGGCACCAGTATTAGTTGGGGTGAACGACCATTAGTAGATCAAGCATTATCTGAGGGTGAAATAGTAAGAGATGCAAAGCCTGAATTAGTTGGTCAAATTATGATAAAAGAGGAGAGCATTCCAGTAATCTTTAATGGAAAAATTTTGGCTGTTATCTCAAGACATCGAAATGCTGAGTTAATGCGTCAGCCCTCCAAGTTAGAGTTGAATTATCGAGAGATCGCCCACAAAATATATAAAATGGTTGCAGAGGGTAATTTCCCAATTAGAAACTCACTTTATAGCTCTGAATCATCACCCCGGGTTGGCGATGGACTTATTCGGTTAGATGTTAACGGAACAATATTTTTTGCCTCCCCAAATGCCAGATCTGCTCTGAATAGAGTTGGTTTTCAAAAAGAGTTAGAGGGTGAAAATCTAGGGGTAGTTTTTTCTAATTTGGGCAAAGCAGATGTAAATCCCACAGATGAATCTTGGCAAACCATCCTTAGCGGTAAATTCTTGCGGCGCGCTGAGTATGAAACCCAATCAGCGGTCTTAGATATTTTAGTAATTCCTTTGACTGAAGGTAATGATCGAATTGGTGCAATTGTATTAATACATAATATTACGGAGCTTAGAAACCGTGATCGAGCCCTTATTACCAAAGATGCAACAATAAAAGAGATACATCATCGAGTAAAAAACAATTTACAGACCGTCTCAGCACTACTGCGGTTGCAATCCAGACGTGTGATCGATCCTATTGCCAGCTCAGCTCTTGATGAAGCAGTGCGCAGGGTAGCTTCTATTGCTTTAGTTCATGAAACTCTTTCAAATCAATCCTCTGAATTAGTTGAGTTTGATTTGGTATTTGAACAAATCGTTAAAAATGCACTGGAATTAAACCCTAGGCCGATTACCTATAAAAAAATAGGCACCTTCGGATTCTTTGATTCCAAGAGCGCAACAGCATTATCACTTGTAATTACCGAATTAATTCATAATTCACTAGAGCATGGGCTAAGTGAGTCGGGGGATGAGTTGACAGTTGAGATTTCAAAAAATGGTACCCATTGTCTGGTAAGTATTTGTGACAATGGCGCTGGATTACCAGCAGACTTTAATATTGAAAAATCAGCAAATCTAGGTTTACAGATTGCAAATACACTTGCAAAAAATGAATTAAATGGAAGTATAAATTTGGTTAGAGTTGATAACTTAACTAAAGGAGAGATTTCCTTTAGCCTAAATTAAAAGGAGTTTTGATTCTCTATTTGGCGAGCGCGATTTCTAGCTGCTCGTCTCTTCATTGCTCTTCTTTCATCCTCTGACAAACCACCCCAAACACCAGCATCCTGTCCGCTCTCAAGTGCCCAAGCCAGACATGGCTCTTTCACAGGACATCTTTCACAAATTTTCTTGGCCTCTTCGATTTGAGCTAAGGCTGGACCTGTATTTCCTACCGGGAAAAAAACCTCTGGATCCTCTTCGCGACAAGCTGCTTCATGTCGCCAATCCATAGGGCAGCAACTCCTTCGATAGGTAGGTATTAAATAATTAAGTCCAAAAATTCAACTACCCTAGTCTCTCCTTAAATCAAATAATAAACAAGGATATTTTGAGAAAAATTTAAAATATTTTAGGAAGATATACCGCACTGCGCTAGATAAATCACCCTTAACCACCAAGGTAACCTGCAGATACCACCTTTAAATGAGCCAAGCTCTTGCAATTGCAGCTCTATCGATGAACTGCTGGCTTAAAGATCACAGTTGGTAGGTAAATAAATCACAATTTTGTTTGCAATTTGTTCATATTGCACACTGGCAATCAATAGGGGAGAATTAGCAGATGAGCCAAACTGCCTACTTCGCAACTGGATGTTTTTGGGGAGCAGAGCGCAGATTCTGGAATTTAGAGGGAGTGCTTCAAACCTCAGTTGGTTATATGGGTGGAAATAAACCAGATCCAACCTACAAAGAGGTCTGCTCAGGTAAGACAAACCATGCTGAAATGGTTGAGGTTATCTTTGATCCACAATTGATAAGTTACAAAAGAGTATTGGCTGAGTTTTGGGTTATGCATGACCCAACCTCACTTAACCAACAAGGCGGAGATATTGGAACTCAGTATCGCTCTGCAATTTTTACCACCTCAGCACAGCAGATGCAGCAAGCAGTTGAGAGTAAAGAGATCTACCAAAGTGAGTTAAGTGAAAATGGCTTAGGTGAGATTGTTACTGAGATTTTGCCAGCATCTGGTGTTACCTACTGGTTAGCTGAGGAGTATCACCAAAGATATTTAGAGAAAAATCCAAATGGTTATGATTGTCACTCTTCAACTGGAATCGCATTTCCAGCTGCAGTGCAGAGCAACAATGGATGAGATAAAGCCAATAAATTCAAGTGGGGAGCCTTACAAGGTTCAAATCGATGAGCAAGAGTTAGCTCGTCGGGTGGATGCACTCTCCTTTGATGTGCTTAGAAAATCTGCAACTGAAACTGCATTCACAGGTGAGTACACAGATACTCAAACAATCGGTGTGTATAAGTGCAAAGCATGTGCTGCTGAATTATTTAGGTCTGAGACTAAGTTTCACTCAGGTTGTGGTTGGCCCTCTTTTTATGCACCAACTGCAGATGATGCAGTTGAATTAATTGAAGATCGCTCACTTTTTCCAAGAATTAGAACTGAGGTTAGATGCTCAGCCTGTGGCTCACATCTAGGCCATGTATTTACTGGCGAGGGGTATGCAGTTCCAACAGATCAAAGATGGTGCATTAACTCAGTTGCATTGGTATTGGAGCCAAAAAAGCCAAGTAATTAAGCAGGAGTAGAAATTATTAGATGGGCTAGGCTTTAACAATGGGCCAAGAGGCAGATCTTGAGAAGTTAGCACTTGAATCAAAGGTGGTCGCAGCAGGTCGGCCTAGTAAGCAACCAGATGGTGCGTTAAATCCACCAATTGCTCTTAATTCAACATTTCATGAGGGCGGCCCAGTTGGCTATGGCAGATATGGAAATGAAACCTGGAGTGCATTAGAGCAGGCGATCTCAATTTTAGAGGGTGGAAAGACTCTGCTTTTTTCATCTGGCATGGCAGCAATTAGCGCTGTTTACTCATTACTACCGGAGGGTGCTGTGGTGGTGGCAGCAAACAATGGGTATCAGGGAACTACGACCTTGTTAAAAAAGTTACATGAGAGTGAAAAGTTAAAGGTTAGATTTGTAAATCTTGCCAATACTGATGAAACCATAGCTGCAATTGCTGGCGCACAATTGCTTTACTTAGAATCTCCAATTAATCCACTGCTTGAGATTGTTGATTTGCCTAAGGTGATTAAGGCTGGCAAGGCTGCTGGTTGCGGTGTCGCGGTTGATAACACATTGGCAACTCCACTTATTCAAAACCCACTAAATCTTGGAGCAGATATTGTGATTCACTCAGTCACAAAGTATCTATCGGGGCATAGTGATTTAATTTTGGGCTCGCTAAGTACAAATGATGCAGCACTTTACGCGCGCTTAGAGCAAGCCCGCAGGTATGGTGGCGCAATTGCCGGCCCATTTGAGGCTTGGATTGCATTACGTGGGCTGAGAACTTTTTCACTTCGTATGGAAAAGTCACAGCAAAATGCGTTGGAGTTAGCTAAACGGCTTTTGGCAGATAAAAGAGTTTCAAAGGTCAGATATCCCGGCCTGCCGACTGATCCGTATCATGGATTGGCAAAAAGCTTTATGAAGGGTTTTGGCGCAATGATCTCATTTGATGTTAATGCCAGTATCGATCAGGTGGATTTGATGTGTGATAGTTCAAAATTGATAACAAATGCCACCTCCTTAGGCGGGGTGGAATCTATTTGGGAGCGCAGGCGCAAATGGGCAACTGAGAGTGTTACCGTGCCAGAGAATTTGATCAGATTTTCGGTAGGAATTGAAAATGTCGATGATTTATGGGCAGATATTGAGTTTGCATTTGCGGCAGCAAAAATTAAATGAGTGATGTCAAGGTTAGATCTGCTCAGACCACCGATCTGCCGGTGATTTTGAAGTACATCCATGATTTAGCTATTTATGAAAAAGCCCCAAATGAGGTAAAGCTCACTGCCAAGGATTTAGAAGAGTCATTGTTTGGTAAAAATCCCCAGGTTTACTGCCTAATCTCAGAGTTGGATGGAAAAGCAACTGGATTTGCAGTTTGGCACTTAAATTACTCAACCTGGCTTGGTCGGCATGGGATATATCTAGAGGATCTATATGTCGATCCCAACTTTCGAGGCCTAGGTCATGGCAAGGCATTACTTCAGAGGTTGGCTCAAATCTGTATTGAGCGGGGATATCAAAGATTGCAGTGGTGGGTATTAGATTGGAATGAAAGTGCCATCGAGTTTTATAGATCAATCGGGGCCGAACCAATGGATCAATGGACCGTTTTTAGAGTATCTGGGAGTTCACTGGAAAAGCTCGCCACCGAAGGAATTAAGTAATTACTTAACTTAAAAGATAGTAGATTTATCCCATGATTAAAGCTTTTAAGCGATTATTTGCACTCCTTGCCGGAGTACTTGTGATTTTTGGCGCAGTCAAAAGCATCTTTAATTGGCTTGCTCGTTCTGAAAATGATGAGTACGAGGTGTGGAGTGATGATGAACGTGAGGATGCTTAAATGAGTAGTGAATATGTTGCTGGAAGTTGCAACATAGGCAAAGGTGAGATTAAGCGCCGTCAAACTATTGCACTAATCGGAGTTTTCTTAATCTTTTTTTCAGCTTCAACGATTTTAGGAACAGATCAGGGTAGATCTGCTCGAATATCAATATTTATACCGGCGATGATTTTTGCGGTTGGATTTATCCAAGCTAGAAAGAAGTTTTGTTTAGCTTATGGGCTGGCTGGAACTTTTAATTTTGGCAAGCTTGGCAGCATTTCAAAGGTTCAAAATGAGGAGGATAAAAAAGCAGATCGTAAAACTGCAATTAATATCCTGATTCAATCTGCGGCACTGGCTAGTGCAATAACCCTACTTTTTTACCTTCTACCCTTATAAATCTTCATAACTTGAAGGCAGTTCGCCAACATTTAAGAACTTTAGATACGCTCCCGTGATTTTTTCTGGCTCACCTGATGCCAACATATTTCCCTTATGCATCCAAATTGCATGATCACATAATTCATTAATTGAAGATAGTGCATGGGAGACAATCAAAATTGTTCGTGCTTCCTCACAAAGCTCTCGCATTCGATTAAATGATTTTTCCTTAAACGCAGCATCACCTGCGGAAAGTGCCTCATCTAATAGCAAGATATCTGGTGTCATGTTCACTGCGACTGCAAAGGCAACTCTGCTATACATACCATTGCTGTAGGTGCGAACTGGCATATCAATAAATCCTTCTGGCAGATCTGCAAATGCAGCAATCGCATCTGTTTGTGCTTCGATCTCAGCCTTGCTCATGCCAGCTGCAAGTCCACCCAAAATAATGTTGTCCCGACCAGATAATGCTTTGTTAAATCCAACTCCTAATGCAAGCAGTGTTGAGATTCGTCCATTGACTGTGATCTTGCCAGAGGTCGGTGGCAAGATCCCTGCAATAGATCGCATCAGCGTTGATTTACCTGCGCCATTTGCACCAACAATGCCAACAACTGAACCATGCGTAATCTCTAGATTTAAATGCTTTACTGCCTCAACCGTTCTAGTTCTTACTCGTTCACCCCGGCTAGCACGCATAATTGCATTTTTTAAAGTCTTTTTAGATTCAACATTGATTTTATAACTAATAGAAAGATCTTCTATTTTGATTGCCAAATCTTTTGACAAGTTAGAGTTAGATACGGACGGCAAAGTCACGCTCCCTTGAGATAAAGAAGTAAGCACCCATTGCAAAGGCAATACCTGCCCAAACTAGACAACCAATTAACTGGGAAAGAGTAGGCATTAAGCCATCAATCCAAATTCTTGAGTTTGCTGAAAGTATTGGACCTAGTGGATTTAGATAAAGCAGCACCCGATAAGAGCCACTTAACATATCAGGCTGCCATAACACAGGTGAGGCGTATAACCAGATTCTCATAATGTAGCTAAGTAGTTTGGTGGTATCTCGGAAGTAAACATTCATAGTTGCAAACAACAAAGATAAACCAAAACTTGTCACTACAAGTAGTAGGAACAAAATTGGCAGCAGTAAATAATTGGCATTAAGTCCAGGTAATGATGTGTCATTTAAAAATAACTTGCCGCCCCAGACAATCAAGATATAAATTGGAATTGTTGGAAAAAATTGGCGAGCTGCACTTATGGCACTAGATAGTGGAAGTAAGGCTCTTGGGAAAGCCTGGTTTAAAATTAAACTTCCACCAGATGTGATAGATGATGCGCCAAGCAAAATAGTATTTTGGGCAAAATAAAAGGTAAACAAGCCAATCAAGATATGAGCTAAGGTGGTAAAGCCTCCACCTTGACCTCTACCACCTTGAATTATGGTGACTAGCAGGTAGTAAATAATTGCCAAAAATAATGGGTTTAAAACCAACCATACTTTGCCAAGTTTTGACTCTAAGTACTCAGCTTTATCTGAAAACTTAGAGAGCTCGGTGGCAAACTCACGTCTTCGCCAAAAATCACGTAGGTATGGCCGAAGCGGTGGCAATTTGGATCGGTGGGGTTCAAAAACTTGGATCTTGTATGGGCCCTCAATCATGAGGGTTATTCTGCCACCTTTGATTTAGAAGTACGGACCAGACTTGCAACTGTAGTAATAAGTAATGTGCCAATAATTACTGATAGCGAAAATTGGGTTGAAATCTCTGGTAGATGTAGACCAAAAATAGTATGAATATCACTGCCATGAAGTGCTTCAAGAAGTAGTTTGATACCAATAAATCCCAGGATGATTGCGAGCCCCTCATTTAGGTAAATTAGTCGACCCATTAACCCACCTAATAAAAAGTAAATTTGTCGCAACCCCATCAGCGCAAATGCATTTGCAGTAAAGACAATATATGGATCTTTAGTTAATCCAAAAATAGCCGGAATTGAATCTAGTGCAAATATTAAATCTGTAAAGGCAATCGCTACTAGGACAATCGTTAAGGGTGAGGCACCTTTGGCTCTAAACCAGGTGATTAATCTTCCCTCTTTCCACTCTTTTTCCTTATCCTCGGTAAAAATTTTATAAGCTGTAAAAATTAAGAATGCACCAAATATGTAAAAGACCCAGGAGTAGCGAGATATCACAGCTGAGCCGAGCAAGATAAAGATTCCTCGCAAGACCAAGGCCATAACAATTCCTGCCAACAAAACTAGTTGCTGCCTTTGCTTGCTGATTTGAAATCTTGCCAATATTAAAATAAAGATAAATAGGTTATCTACTGATAATGAGTACTCAGTAATCCACCCTGCAAAAAACTCTCCCCGCGCTTGGGTAGTGCTCCATTGGCCCAGTGAGATTCCAAAAATAATTGCAGCGCTAACATAAAAAATAGTCCAGGCAGAGGCCTCACGCATAGTAGTTTCTTTATTACGTCTTATGATGGCAAGTGATAAATCAAAGGCCAGCACTGCTAACAAACCAATTATCGTTATCTCCCAGACGGTTGAGCTCATTTACTTAAACACCTTTCCAGGATTTAAAATATTATTTGGATCTAAACTCTCTTTGATTGAGCGCATAACCTGTACCGCAGGAGCGCCAGTCTCTGAGATCAAAGCCTCTATTTTGCCTGATCCTATGCCATGTTCACCGGTACAGGTTCCTCCCATACCAATCATTTTCATTGTTATCTCATGGGTAATATGTCGAACATCCTCTAACTCTTGCGGTTTGGCTGGATCGGTAACTATAAAACAATGAAAATTTGCATCTGCAACATGGCCAAGAATTGAAAATGGATATGGATGTTTACTTAATATCTGCTCTGCAACAGTGACCGCCTCAGCAAGCTTTGATAGTGGAACTGCAGCATCTGTACTTACTGCTCGCTTTCCCGGATTTGCAGCGATGCCAGCCCAATATGCATTGTGTCTAGCTTGCCATAATTTTCGTCTAGCACCCTCATCAGATGTCCACTCAAACTCAGAGCCACCAAACTCCTCCACAATCTCCTTCACCGAGGCAGCATCCTCTGCCACACCTTGCGGTGAACCATGAAACTCAAAAAACAATGTTGGAACCTCAGAGAGGTTTAATCCATCATGAGCATTAACATTTTTAATGCACTTTGCATCTAAAAATTCACATCGTGCAATTGAGATTCCAGATCTAACTATTGCAGTTGCGGCGGTAACACCATCATCAAGTGAGTTAAATCTAACTATCGCTGCTGCCATCTTCTCTGGTATTCCAAAAACTCGCAGCGTTAATTCAGTTATTACACCCAGTGTTCCCTCTGAGCCAACCAACAACCTGGTTAGATCATAACCAGCAGATAATTTCCTAGTTTCTCGACCAGTTTTAATAACTGTGCCATCAGCTAACACTGCAGTGAGCGCTAAAACATTGTCGCGCATTGATCCATAGCGAACTGTGGTAGTGCCAGCAGCACCAGTTGCGGCCATTCCACCTAAGGTGGCATCTGCTCCTGGATCTACCGAGAAAAACAATCCTGAACTAGCTAACCGCTCATTTAAGGCCATTCGATGAACCCCTGGCTGCACACGAACCAGCAGATCATCTCCTCTGATCTCAAGCACCTTATTCATCCCGGTTAGATCTAGTGAGATACCACCAAATAATGGCAACACATGACCTTCCAATGATGATCCAGCACCAAATGCCACAACAGGAATCTTTTCAGCATTGCAATAAGCCAAAACTTTTGAAACCTCTTCAGTGCTTTGTGGCATGACAACCGCTGATGGTCGCACTGGTGGGATTGCAGATTCATCTCTACCGTGTTGATCTAAAATAGTTTCATTGGTTGAAACCTGACCAGTCACTAAACTTTTTAAGTGAGTTATTTGTACATCGGTAAGATCAACACGCTTATTTATCATGCGTAGATAATACCTGTATCAAATAAGTAAGTACTAAATAAATCTGATTAAATGCAGATTAAAATACTGTTATTAACAAATTTCTGTGAATTTACGCATGAAATTAACCTAGTTGCTTAAAGCTTTAACTCTGATAAACTTAGCCAGCAACACAACGTTTGACTAGGAGAGTGTCCGCCAAACTTCGGTCTATTTAGACCCTTTGACAGTACAAAAGCGCATGAAAACACAAACGCACCACAACCAAACCTTTCGTTCAGTTCCAGTGCATTCAAAACCTCTGGATTCATCTCGCCTTGAAAAATTATTTCAACAACAAATAGATTTATATAAATCAAATCTGAAAAGCTCTAGCTCTGAGTACTTAAGTGCACTCAAAAGTATCCCACTTGGAGCTCACTCAACCTTCCAATCATTTGATCCATATCCAATCTCGATTAAGTCGGCCAAAGGTGCCTGGATGGTGGATGTGGATGGGCGAAAGGTGCTTGATCTTTCCATGGGCTTTGGCTCGATGTTGGTTGGCCACTTAAACCCTGAGGTGATCGCCGAACTAAAGAGCACATTAGATGTTGGCACCTTATACACCGCACCATCTCCTGACTCTCGAGATGCTGCTGAGCGATTGTGCCGTCGATTTGGAATTGATCAGATCAGATTTACCAACTCAGGTACTGAATCAACTATGTATGCCGTAAGAACTGCCCGCGCCTATACCGGTAAAGAGGGCGTAGTAAAGGTTGAAGGTGGCTACCACGGAAGTGGGGACGCACTTTTGGTTTCAACAAAACCACCACTTGATAAAGCAGGTCCAGCAAATGAGCCGATTCCAGTAATTGGTAATGCCGCAGTTCCAGGATTGTCATTTGTGGTTCCTTACAATGATGCACAAGCACTTGAAAATGTATTTCAAAAACATGCAGACAAAATTGCCTGTTTCATAGTTGAGCCTGTTTTAGAAAACGTGGGAATTATTTTGCCGGATGAAGGTTACCTAGAGTCTGTTAGAGCTTTGTGTGATGAATACAAGATTGTTTTAATTTTTGATGAGGTTAAAACTGGTTTAACAGCAGGTCCACAAGGAGCTTCCCAGCGACTTGGTGTGATTCCAGATTTAATCTGTCTGGCAAAATCAATTGGTGGCGGAATTCCACTTGCCGCATTTGGTGGCAAGAGTGAGTTTATGAGGCCAGTAACTGATGGTCGCATGCCACACCTTGGTACATTTAATGGACATATTTTGGCTATGGCAGCAGTTAGAGCAGTAGACAAACTTTGCACACCAGCAGCACTTGAAAAAGCCGAGTCTTTAAATATTCAAGCATTAACTAGGATTCGAGAAATCATCGACGAGTATGAGTTACCAGCACATACTGTTGGATTTGGTGTTAAAGGGTGTATCACCTGGTCTGATCAGCCAGTAAGAAATTATCGAGATTACAAAGCTACAGATTTCCAGGTAGCTGAGCTCTCATTTATCTGGTCGCTAAACCATGGAATTATGACCCCACCAGGCTTAGATGAGCAGTGGTTAATCTCCTTGGCACATGATCAAGCTGATATTGATTTTATGGTTAATGACTTTAAGGAGTTTGCAAAAACTTTGCGCGGCTAATTTAGGTATTTTGTGGGAAACCTAAATTAATTCCACCATGGCTTGGATCTAACCAACGACTAGTAACTACCTTGCCCCGGGTAAAGAAGTGAACCCCTTCAGTTCCATGTGCGTGGGAGTCCCCAAACAATGAGTTCTTCCACCCACCAAATGAGAAGTAGGCCATTGGCACTGGAATTGGCACATTTATACCAACCATTCCAACCTCAACCTCATTTTGGAATCGTCTGGCAGCGCCACCATCATTGGTAAAGATTGCTGTGCCATTTCCATATTGATGATCATTAACTAACTTCAACGCCTCGTCATAACTTTTCACTCTGATAACACTAAGTACTGGTCCAAATATCTCCTCTTGGTAGATGCTCATATTTGGTTTGACCTGATCAAACAGGGTAGGTCCTAGCCAAAACCCTTCGCCATCAACCTCAACCTTTCTGCCATCAAAAACAATCTTGGCACCCTCTTTTTCACCAGCAGCGATATAAGAGGCAACCTTGTCACGATGCACCTTGGTAACAAGTGGGCCCATATCAGCACCCTTTGTGCCATCACCAGTTTTTATCTTAGTTGCCCGCTGAGTTATCTTCTCAATTAATTTATCTGCAATTGGCTCTACCGCCACAATTGCTGAGATCGCCATACATCTTTCACCAGCTGAGCCAAAGCCAGCATTGATTGCTGCATCTGCTGCCAGTTCTAAATCAGCATCTGGCAGAACAATCATGTGATTTTTTGCCCCACCTAATGCCTGCACTCGCTTTCCTGCTTTTGTGCCAGTCTCATACACATACTTAGCAATTGGAGTTGAGCCAACAAATGAAACAGATTTAATTCCAGGATGAGTTAGCAGAGCATCAACTGCGACTTTATCGCCATGAACTATGTTAAAGACACCCTCTGGTAATCCTGCCTCTTTAAGCAACTGCGCTACAAACATAATTGCACTTGGATCTTTTTCACTTGGTTTAACTATTACTGTGTTGCCACATGCAATTGCAATTGGGAAAAACCACATTGGCACCATGGCTGGAAAGTTAAATGGCGAGATAACCGCTACTGGCCCTAAAGGTTGTCTAATTGAGTAGACATCTACACCAGTTGAAACCTCTTCAGAAAAACCGCCTTTAAGAAGGTGGGGGATACCGCAAGCAAACTCAACTACTTCAAGTCCTCGAGTAACCTCACCAAAAGCGTCACTTAAAACCTTGCCATGCTCTTTGGTTATTAATGCCGCTAACTTCTCTTTATTTTGATTTACTAATTCACGAAATGAAAAAAGTACCTGAGTTCGTTTGGTTAAAGAGCTATGTCGCCAACTTTCAAAAGCTTTGGTAGCCACATCTACTGCGGTATCAATGGTGGCACTTGTTGCAAAATTTACTTTGGCACTTACTTGACCAGTAGCTGGGTTATATACATCACCTGTGCGCTCTGATTTCTCAGTAGAAAGTTGGTTATTAATCCAATGTGAAATAGTTTCCATAACGCAAACCCTACCTTAAAGGTTTTACCGTAATGAAATTACCCCTTCCTACCAAAAAACCTTAAGAAGTGATTAGATTGGGGCATCAGATTTGACCAGCAAATTAGGGAGCCAAGTGAGTACCCCAGAGAGTAACCCAGAAAAGGCGGCAAAGGTTTTTGCCGATGATCGTGCACATGTTTTCCACTCTTGGTCAGCACAGGGGCAGATCTCACCTATGACAGTTGCCGGCGGCGCCGGTTCATACTTTTGGGATTTTAATGGCAAGAAGTACTTGGATTTTTCATGTCAATTAGTTTTTACAAATATTGGTCATCAACATCCAAAGGTAATTGCAGCGATAAAAGAGCAAGCTGATGTGCTTGCAACTGTGGCACCACAGCATGCTAATGAAGCTAGAAATGAGGCAGCAAAGCGAATTACCGAGGTAGCAGGAAGTAGTTTCAAAAAAGTTTTCTTCACAAATGGTGGCGCAGATGGAGTTGAAAATGCCATCAGAATGGCAAGACTTCACACAAATAAGCACAAAGTCTTATCTACCTATCGCTCTTATCATGGCAATACTGGATCTGCAATAAATGCAACTGGTGATCCAAGAAGATTTCCAAACGAGTTTGGTTATGGACATGTACATTTTTGGGGCCCATATCTTTATCGCACTGCATTTTGGGCCAGTACTCAGGAAGAGGAGTGTCAGCGAGCACTTGAGCATTTAGAGCAAACAATTATTTTTGAAGGTCCTAAGACAATTGCCGCAATATTAATTGAATCAGTACCTGGTACAGCTGGGGTGCTGGTGCCACCTGCTGGTTACTTAGATGGTATACGGACACTTTGCGACAAGTATGAAATTCTATGGATTGCCGATGAGGTTATGTCAGGCTTTGGTAGAACTGGAAAGTGGTTTGGTTTTCAGCACTCCAAATCAATCCCAGATTTAATCGTCTTTGCAAAAGGTGTTACCTCAGGATATGTGCCACTTGGTGGGGTAATAATTCCTGAAAAAATTGCTAAAACCTTTGATGAGCGAGTATTTCCAGGTGGACTTACCTATTCAGGTCATCCACTTGCCTGCGCAACTGCGGTTGCAACTATTGATGTAATGAAGAGTGAGAAGATGGTAGAAAATGCGGCCAGCATTGGCGAAAAAATACTTGGCCCGGGCTTAAATGAGTTAGCTAAAAAACACCAAGTAATTGGTGATATCAGAGGCACTGGTGTTTTCTGGGGCGTAGATATGGTCACCGATAGAAAGAGTCGTGAACCACTTGCACCATATGGTGCATCTAGTCCAAAGATGAATGAGATTGTGGCAACCTGTAAGAAAAATGGTTTGATGCCATTTAATAACTTTAATCGTATTCACATGGTGCCACCTTGCAATATCTCTGAAAGTGATACCAAGTTAGGCTTAGAGTTACTCTCTAAATCACTTACTGAGGTTGGTCTCTAACATTAAGTAGGTTCATCCCTACTAATCCACAGTTTTAATTAGGCAATCCGCTAGGAATTTTTTGTTTCTCTATAGTTTCCAAACACAAACTTTTGGAGCTATATGAATCTAACAACGCAGATTATTAGAGCGAATCTATATTTAAAATCTAAGGCTAAAGCTTTTATTAAAACAGATAGCCGGGGCGATGTCCCAGGCTGGGTATTGGTAGTACTTATGACCACCGCCTTGGTTACTGGCATATGGTCAATCGCAGCGCCCAAATTAACCACAATCTTGCGCAACTCATTGGATGCAATGGGCGGTATCAGGTAGTTGCGCAAGCTATTACTTGCCCAGCACCGCGGATCAGTTGAATCACTCCTAACCATACTGCCACAGGTATTTGTATTTTTAGTGATGTTTCAACTGATCTTTATGCAGTTTAATGTTATGCGTTCAACTAGTTTGAATCAGGGAGAGTTAGCAACCACAGCAATTACTGGATCATCGGCCAACTACCAGCGCTACCCACTTATTGGAGGTGGTGCAGTATTACTGCTTGAAGATGAGCAGGAGGTAAAGAAGTTTATTGATTTTGGCAATCTAGCCAGAAAGAAAACAGTAGCAATTGCAGTAGATGAAGATGCAAGTAATTAGGTTATTAAAAAAGTCAGATCCAGGCTCTGCTGTGGCAGAGTTTGTAATCTTTACCTTGCCATTTTTCACAGCATTTTTGATTTTAATAACTGCTATCTCTAATAAATCCTTGGCAATCTCAGAGAGTCAAAACTTAGCTAGGCAGACGGTGCGAGCTTTTGTTACCAGCCCCAGTGAGAGCCTTGCACAGGTAAGGGCGTATCAGGTACTAGAAATTTATAAATCAAAAAGAACATCAACTAGTAATCAGATAAGAGATATCAAGTTAAAGATCTCCTGTAGCAACTATCCATGTTTTACCCCCGGAAATATGATCACCGCCACCATAACAATTGGTAACTCGCAACAATCATCCGCCAGTGAGTACATAGATCTATGGCGATAATTAAGTTTATAACTGGCAAAAGTCGTGGATCTTTGATCCCACTTTCTTTTGGTTTTTTTCTTATGGCTATGACACTTACCTTTATCTCAGTAAATATCGCCTCTGCCTACTCTGTAAAAAAACAGTTAACTAACATTGCCGAAGCTGCGATAAACAAATCAGCACAATCCATAAACTCACTTGCTTATTACGCACAGGTTAATAGATTTAATAAAGATAAACGGGTACCAATAGATTGCCTAGCTGCCCAACTGAAGTTTTATGCATTAATTAATCAGGTGCGGTTATATGATAAGCAAATCAAGGTTGATCAATTTACTTGTGAACTTTATGAAGTATCAGCGCAAGTTTCAATAAGCGGTGAAATGCCAATTCAGATACCGTTTGTGGATTCAATTTTGACAAATGGATTAGTAATCTCCACCCAAGTTGGCTCAAGTTCGGTATACATCCCCAATTAGATTACCCTTAACCCATGGCCGCCCGTGATTATCAAGATGAGATCAACAAGATTGATCTAACCCTTAAATCAATTGAGCAGGTTTTAAACCTTCCTAAATTAATTGATAGCGCTGCTGAATTAGAAAAGCAGGCGAGCGTGCCAAATCTTTGGGATGATCCGCAGGCTGCCCAAGTAATCACCAGCAAGTTATCTAGGGTGCAATCAACCATTAACAAAATTAACTCAATTCGCACTCGGTTAAATGATCTGCCAGTGATGATTGAGCTCTCAGCAGGTGAGGCTGACAAAGCCTCTGCATTTAAAGAGGTTGATAAGGAGTTAGATGAGTTAACTCAAGTGATTAATGAGCTTGAGGTGCAGACCTTGTTAAGTGGTGAGTATGACGAACGTGATGCGTTGATGACTATTCGATCGGAAGCAGGTGGTGTAGAGGCAGCTGATTGGGCACAGATGCTAATGCGGATGTACCTGCGATTTTGTGAACGTCATAATTACAGAATAGATGTGTTAGAGACCTCTTATGCAGAGGAGGCAGGAATTAAATCAACCACCTTTCGCATTTGTGCCCCATATGCATATGGCAGGCTCTCGGTGGAACAAGGCACGCATCGATTAGTTCGGATCTCACCATTTGATTCTCAATCAAGACGTCACACCTCATTTGCCGGTGTTGAGGTTGTGCCAGTTGTTGAACAAAGTGATCATATTGAGATTGAGGAGAAGGATTTAAGAGTAGATGTTTATCGCTCCTCCGGCCCGGGCGGTCAAGGTGTTAATACCACTGACTCTGCCGTGCGCATTACCCACACACCATCTGGCATTGTGGTTTCCTGCCAAAATGAGAGATCCCAAATTCAAAATCGAGCAACTGCCATGGCAGTTTTACAATCTAAATTATTAGAAAGACGTCGACTTGAAGAACGGGCCAAACTTGATGCACTAAAGGGTGATAACTCTGGCTCCTGGGGAAATCAAATGCGATCTTATGTACTTGCTCCCTATCAAATGGTTAAAGATTTGCGGACTAATTTTGAAGTTGGAAATCCATCTGCAGTATTAGATGGAGATTTAGATGGATTTATCGAAGCTGGTATCAAATGGCGCAAGGGGCGCGAGTAATCTCACAGGCAAGCGTAGATTCTCAGTTTTATATTGCAAAAATCAGCATTAAATCACCGATTAACCGCACTTGCTTATCTAAACTAGCACTAGTTGATCGACGCACTCACCATAAGGGGTTTTGATTTTGATTCGGTTTGAAAATGTCACCAAGCTTTATCCGAAACAAGATAAAGCCGCACTCGAAGGCGTTAATTTAGAGATTAGCAAGGGTGAGTTTGTATTTTTAGTTGGATTATCAGGCTCTGGAAAATCGACCTTTTTAAGATTAGTACTTCGCGAGGAGCGTCCAACCTCTGGGGTAATTCATGTTGCAGGTAAAGATTTAAATAATCTGGCAAATCATAAGGTGCCAGAGTTGCGCAGGCAGGTTGGAACAGTTTTCCAAGATTTTAGATTGCTACCAAATAAAACAGTTTCAGAGAATGTGGCCTTTACCTTGCATGTGCTGGGGTACTCAAAAAAGCAGATCAGTCGAGATGTGCCTGAGGTGTTAGAGCTAGTGGGTCTGGAAGAAAAGGGTGATCGCAAACCAAGTGAGTTATCGGGCGGTGAACAGCAACGTGTGGCAATTGCAAGAGCTTATGTATCTCGGCCAACAATTTTGATCGCCGATGAGCCAACTGGAAATTTAGATCCAGCTACCTCAGTTGGCATTATGAAGTTGCTTGATCGGATTAATAGAGATGGCACGACAGTAGTAATGGCAACACATGATGCTGGAATTGTGGATCAGATGCGCAAACGAGTAATTGAGTTAGAAGGTGGCCATGTAATCCGCGATCAGGCCCGTGGTGTTTATGGCTATACCGGTTAAATTGATGATGAAAAAGATAGGGTTAGAAAATGCGCGCTAAGTTTGTAATGAGTGAGGTTGGTATAGGCCTGCGCCGAAACCTAACCATGACCTTTGCAGTGATAATTACCGTTGCAATTTCACTATCTCTACTTGGCATTGGCTTACTTGCAAACTCGCAGGTGCGGGTAATGAAGGATTACTGGTATGACAAGATTGAGGTTTCAATATTTCTCTGTGGCTCTCTATCTGAGGGACAATCATGTGCCAATGGTGTGATTACCCAGGAACAAAAGATTGGAATTCAACGAGATCTGCAAGCACTTCCAGTTGTGCAAGAGGTTTACTATGAGTCACAAACTGAGGCTTTTAAAAGATTTCAGGAGAGATTTGAAGGCTCAGCTATTGCGCAAAATGTCACTGCAGATCAGTTACCTGAATCATTTAGGGTAAAGCTCAAAGACCCAACTAAGTTTGCAGTAATTGAAAGTGCCTTTGCCGGCCGACCAGGTGTAGATATTGTGCAAGATCAGCGGGCGATTTTGGAGAAATTTTTTAGATTACTAGGTGTATTGCGTAATGGTGCGATTGCAATTGGCGCTGCCTCAGTGTTAACCGCTGCCTTACTGATTAGCAACACCTTACGAATTGCTGCCTTTAATAGAAGACGTGAGACTGGGGTGATGAAATTAGTTGGCGCATCTAGTTTTTCAATCCAACTCCCATTTTTATTAGAGGGAATCTTCGCTGCCCTCTTTGGCTGGCTGGTTTCAACTGGGGTGCTATCTGGCTTTAAAGCGGTGGTGGATGCAAAGGTGGCACCACTTTTAACCTTTACTCAGTTTTTCACCTGGCGTGATGTTTGGGTAACAAGTGCTTGGCTGCTTCTAACTGGATTGTTTGTCTCTGGGTTAGCTTCAGTGCTTACCTTGCGTAAATACCTAAAGGTGTAATCACCTCCGCACAACTTAAAGATTGGGGGTTGCTTGTGGTTAAAGAGTTAGGCAAGAAGGTAATTGCCCAAAATAAAAGCGCCCGTCATGATTACTTTATTGAAGAGATCTTTGAGTGTGGTTTAGTGCTAACTGGCACTGAGGTTAAATCATTAAGAGCAGGTCGTGCCTCTTTAACTGATGGTTATGCCATGGCAAAGGATGGTGAGATCTGGGTTAGTGGTATCCATATCCCTGAGTACAACCAGGGCTCTTGGACAAACCATCCACCACGAAGGGATCGCAAATTACTTCTTCACAGAAGAGAGATTGCCCAAATATCAGGTGTAATTAAACAGGGTGGATTAACCCTTATCCCGCTCTCACTTTACTTTAAAGATGGTAAAGCAAAGGTTGAAATTGCTGTTGCAAAGGGCAAGAAAGCACATGACAAGCGAAATACATTGATGCAGCAACAGATGACCCGCGAGGTTAACCGAGAGTTATCCAGGCGAAACTCAGGTAAATCAAGTAGCTCAAACCGTAAAAAATCTGATGAAGATTACGATTAGTAACCAAATTACCAGTATTTAAAAATAGGTTGTAAAATAACCCCTTCACACAACTAAATATTGAAAGGTAATTCGCTTTAATCTTGGGGGTGAACGGTCTCGACTTTAGTCGTTACTTCAAGGCAAGCGGGCCGAGGAAGCCGTGATGATCTCGTTAACCACAAAAACATGGCAAACTATAAGCGCAAGTAAAACTGCCGCTGATTATCAACTAGCTGCCTAAGCTAGCTCTGTTATCCGTTACCCGAAGTTTGTTCTCGCCTTCGGATCTAACGTCGCCAGGGAACTTACCTGCTAATCGTGTTACGGAGGTTAGCGGGGACAATTATCTGTAACTGAGTCCGCAAACTACTTGTGCATGTGAGAGTTTGGACTGAGAACGCGTTAATTGCACTACGCCCGTAGAAACTTTGAATTAGTGCTAGAGGACCCGGGTTCGATTCCCGGCACCTCCACCATTTATAACTTTGGAATTACCCTAATGATTCGATAGATGGCAATTACTGCAGTTATTACGCCAAAGCTGCCAATAACTCTTGCCCCTAGCGAGTCCACATTTATCATTAAAAAAACTCCAATAAAAATTGCAATCGCAGCAATTAAAAATGCCAAAATCTTTATCACCGCAAGTGGCAAAAGCCGTTGCGGTAAAAAGGTAAGCGCCAATGAGATAGGTCCACCCAAGGCAGTTAGCGCAACAATCAGACTTGCTAGCAGGGCTAGGGATTCCAAAAGTTTATTTACCCAGATCCTTCAGTATTACCAGCATCAGCAGCTGTCACATCATTTATCTGATACTTCTTTATAGCTTTCTTCACCTTACGTTTGCTGATTAATCCCTCTTTTTCTAATTGGGAGAGGGCGGCAATAGTTATTGACTCAGCATCGACTTTAAAGTGGCGACGAAGTGCACCTCTTGTATCTGATAGACCAAAGCCATCTGTGCCAAGAGAGTAGAAAGGTTGTTTAACCCAAGGTGAGATTTGATCCTGTACCGATCTCATAAAATCACTCACCGCAATTACTGGTCCCTTTTCCCGCTTTAACTTCTTAGTTACATAAGCTGTGATCTTCTTATCTGGGTTTAACAAATTGTGTCGATCAACTGCCAGCCCATCTCGGCGCAACTCATTCCAAGAGGTAACAGAGTAGATAGTTGCTGCCACCTTAAAATCATCATTTAGAAGTTTTTGTGCCTTAAGCGCCCAATTAACACCTACGCCAGAGGCCAGGATCGCTACCTTTTTATTGCGCCACCTAATTGGTTTTTTAAGAAGATACATACCTTTTAGTAACCCATCTACATCTAATTTTTCAGGCTCTGCTGGCTGTTGGTATGGCTCGTTATAAACAGTTAGGTAGTAGTAGATATTTTCACTATTTTCCCCATACATTCTTCTTAAACCATCTTTAACAATATGGCCCAGCTCATAACCAAATGCTGGGTCATAGGAAATTACCGCAGGGTTTGTCGATGCCAGCAACAATGAGTGACCATCTTGGTGTTGCAAACCCTCACCATTTAATGTGGTCCGACCAGCAGTTGCGCCAAGTACAAATCCTCGGGCAAGTTGATCACTAGCTGCCCAAAATGAGTCACCAGTTCGTTGGAAACCAAACATTGAGTAGAAGATATAAATTGGAATCATTGGTTCATCATGGGTCGAGTAAGAAGAGCCAACGGCGGTAAATGAGGCAACAGAGCCAGCCTCATTAATTCCCTCATGCAAGATCACACCCTCTTTTGACTCTTTGTAGGAGAGCATTAACTCCCTATCAACTGAGGTGTAACTCTGACCATGTGGTGAGTAGATCTTTAAGGTTGGAAATAATGAATCCATACCAAAGGTTCTTGCCTCATCTGGAATGATCGGCACAAATCTCTTACCAATATTTGGATCTTTAATTAAATCCTTAAGTAATCTAACAAATGCCATAGTGGTGGCAACCTCTTGGGTGCCAGAGCCACGTTTTACCGACTCATAACTTTCATCCTTTGGTTGCGGCAAGGGTTTGGAAACACTTCTTCTTGCTGGTAAGAAGCCACCTAGCTCTTTGCGACGAGCCATCATGTATTGATACTCAGGAGATTCAATGCCAGGGTGGCAATAAGGAGGCAACTTGGCATCTAACTCTTCATCCTTTAACGGGATAAACAATCGATCTCTGAATACCTTTAAATCATCCAAGGTCATCTTCTTCATCTGATGAGTTGAGTTTCTTGCCTCAAAGTGTGAGCCCAAGGTCCAACCCTTAATAGTTTTAGCCAAAATTACAGTTGGCCGGCCATTATGTTCACTAGCTGCTTTATATGCGGCATATAGTTTTTGATAATCATGGCCGCCACGTTTTAAGTTCCAAATATCATCATCACTCCATGAGGCAACCATGGCCGCAGTTCTTGGATCTCTGCCAAAGAAGTTCTCTCTAACAAATGCACCATTTTCAGATTTAAAGGTTTGGAAATCCCCATCTGGAGTTTTATTCATTAAATCAACTAATGCACCCTCACGATCTGCTGCCAGCAGCGGATCCCACTCACGTCCCCAAACCACTTTAATCACATTCCAACCAGCACCACCAAAGATTGACTCCAGCTCTTGAATGATCTTGCCATTACCGCGAACTGGGCCATCTAATCTTTGTAAATTACAGTTGATAACAAAGGTTAAGTTATCCAATCCCTCCCGGGCAGCAAGTGAGATAGCACTTAGGGTCTCTGGCTCATCAATCTCACCATCTCCTAAAAATGCCCAGACATTTTGATCACTTGTGTCCTTAAAACCGCGGGCAGCTAAGTAGCGATTAAATCTTGCTTGATAAATCGCATTAATTGGGCCAAGTCCCATTGAGACAGTTGGGAACTGCCAAAACTCTGGCATAAGTCTTGGATGTGGATAGGAAGATAAGCCACCACCTGAATGTGACAACTCTTGGCGGAAGCCATCTAATTGTTTTTGGGTAAGACGACCTTCCATAAAAGCTCTGGCATACATACCAGGGGAGGCGTGTCCTTGGAAAAATATCTGATCGCCACCACCTGGATGATCTTTGCCGCGGAAGAAGTGATTAAATCCAACCTCATATAAAGAGGCACTTGATGCATAAGTTGAAATATGTCCACCAACACCAACACCAGGTCGTTGGGCTCGGTGCACCATCACCGCTGCATTCCATCTTATAAAGGCACGAATTCTTCTCTCTAGGTACTCATCACCTGGAAAGGTTGGCTCTAATGCTGGTGGAATTGTGTTTATGTAATCGGTAGTGCGAAGACCTGAGACACCAACATTTTTTTCATTTGCTCTTTGCAGCAATGAAAGCATTAAGTAACGAGCTCTAACCGGTCCGGCATTTTTTAACACCGCATCAAAGGATTGGCGCCACTCAGAACTCTCAGTTGGGTCGGTATCAACTAGCTGGTCCACCAGGTGGTCTGGGGCCTTAAAGTTTTCGCTCACGGGCTTATTCTCTCTCCCGAAGGGGGGTTTGGTCATATTTATGCCAGCGGTAAGGGGTGATCTGGCTTAATTTTTGATGAAATGGCAATTACAAGTTGCACCTTAAGCCAAAGTTGGGTGGACTACTCCTAATGAAATCAGCCCAGGCACCTGTTGCCACCGTTGAACGGCTTGGCATAAAACCAGATCAACTGCTTCTTGAGGTTGGTTTTGATCAATCAGATTGTGATCAATCATTACGTGATGCCATAACTACAAAAACTGGTAATCAGTTTTTAGATGCCTCCTCACAAGAGGTGGTAGATGCAGTAATTCTTTGGTGGCGTGATGGTGATGGAGATTTAGTTGATGAGTTAGTAGATGCCCTTACCTATCTGACTGAGGATGGCCCAATCTGGCTTTTCACCCCAAAGGTTGGAAGAGCTGGTTATGTTGAGCCAAGCGATATTCAAGATTCAGCTCCAACTGCTGGCATGTCTCAAACAACCTCATTTCCAGTAGGTGCAGATTGGAGCGCAACTAGATTAGTTGCACGAAGTGCAGGCAATAACAAAAAGAAGAGTAAGTAACCCCCAACTAGGTAATAAGGAGTAGAAAATGAGTTTATCAATGGGATCTGCCGCCCCGGATTTTGAATTAATAAATCAACATGGTGAGAAGATCTCACTTTCATCCTATCGGGGCAAGAAAAATGTGGTAGTGATTTTTTATCCATTTGCATTCTCAGGTATTTGTACTGGTGAACTATGTGCACTGCGTGATGACTTATCAGCTTTTCAAAATGATAATGTTGAGTTGATCGCAATCTCATGTGATCCTATGTTTGCAAATAAGGTATTTGCTGAGCAAGAAGGTTATAAGTTCCAAGTTCTCTCTGATTTTTGGCCTCATGGCGCAGTCTCAAAGGCTTATGGCACATTTGAAGAGAGCAGAGGATGTGCCAAACGTGGCACATTTGTTATTGGGAAAGATGGCAACTTAAAGTGGCAGATTGTTAATGGCTTAGGTGAAGCAAGAAGTATTACTGATTACAAAGCAGCGTTATCAGCCTTATAACCAACACTGATTGGGAGTAATACTGATCTACTAGTAATATTCCCACTCTCACCGGGTGGTTAGCTCAGTGGTAGAGCGCCTCGTTTACACCGAGGATGTCGGGGGTTCGAAACCCTCACCGCCCACAGATGCATTGAAATTTAAAATCTTTAAGTTGACTAACTCTTAGGCACATCTCTGACCATATGCTGAAAATATTTACCTGAGTCATTTCCTAATATCTTTTCACCAGCAAAAGTAAACCCCAAGGATTTATAGCTGTTGATTGCCGCCAGATTATCTGCCCAAACGCCAAGACCTTGGCGTTGCCAACCTTTTTGTATTGCATGTTTGTCGATGTAATTAAACAACGATCGCATAACACCTATTCCTCGATAAGCAGGATCGGTCCAACAGCCACCAATCCAACAAGTCGCACCATGATCACCTTTTAAAACTTCGATGTATAACATTCCAACATCCATACCAGCATTTGATGCAACTAAATAATCCTCTTTCTCATAAAGTTTTAACCACTCCTCTTTTGGTTGGCTGATAACTTCAGTTAATTTGGCACCAAAGGCCTCTGGATTTGCAGATAATGCTCGAATTCGAATCTGCTTTAACCGCTCCCACTCATCTGGGGTAAGTAGAGACACCTTTATATTTTGGCTCACAGCTGTAGCGTAAATCAACAAAACGCCTTGATCACTTAGATTTGGTTTAAACTGGCAAATTACTTTAGATTTACCTCCGTTAAGGGGAGTACCTCTCAACAGTAACTTCGTCAGTATGGATAGCGATATCTTGGAGTTGCGGCCAATATTTGGTTGAGGAAGACCTTGGCAAAACCTCCCATTAACGAATAGGTGCAAATAATGAATGTTTCACTAACCACTTGGCTGGTTGTAGTAGCTGCAATATTGATTTTAATCTTTGTCGATCTAGTAACTGTAAGCCGTAAACCGCATGAGGTGAAGTTCAAAGAGGCAGCAGGGTGGTCAATCTTTTATATCGCACTTGCGATTGTATTTGGTCTTTGGGTCTGGCAAAGCGCTGGCTCGGTATATGGCACTGAGTACTTTGCTGCATACCTGGTAGAAAAATCACTTTCGGTAGATAACCTATTTGTATTTATTATTATCTTGGCGCAATTCAAAGTGCCCTCGATTTACCATCAAAGAGTTTTGATGATCGGGGTGCTCTTAGCACTGGTGCTAAGAGCAATCTTTATTGCAATTGGTGCAGCAGCCTTGGCTGCATTTAGCTTTACCTTTGTCATCTTTGGTGCAATTTTGATCTGGACTGGATTTGGATTGTTTAAGCATTGGGATGAGGATCCAACTCCTGAAGATAACTTTATGGTTAAAGCGATTTCAAAACGCATGACTATCACCAAAGAGTTTGATGGCTCAAAGAGCTTCACCAAGGTTGATGGTAAAAAGGTTGCCACACCAATGTTTTTAGTCTTAATTGCCATCGCCTCAACCGATTTGTTGTTTGCCTTAGACTCAATTCCAGCAACCTTTGGTGTAACAAGTGAGCCATTTTTGGTCTTTGCCGCTAACGCCTTTGCACTCCTTGGTCTGCGCGCTCTTTACTTCTTACTTAAAGGCTTGTTGGACAAACTAATTTATCTATCCCTTGGACTTTCAATCATCTTGATGTTTATTGGGGTGAAGCTGATCTTTACCTACCTGCACGAGACCTGGAGTGAGGTGCCAAAGATTCCAACCCTATTTAGCCTTGCTGTAATTGGATTGGTCTTAACAATCTCAACTATTGCCAGCTTGATTAAATCTAAGAAGGATCCAACCGCCCACGCCCACGCAGGTCGTGTCACTGCGCCTAAAAAGTCAGAGCACTCTCACTAATTACTTGCAGTTGAGGTAGTTATCTACACTCTGATTTTTTAGAAGGTAAATGATTGACAGCCAATTTCACTTGGCTACTATTGGCCTATGTGTTTATCCTGTATGTTAGCTGCTCAAGATGCCTTTGGATCAAAGAATTTTAAAGTTGCCCCACCAACAAATTTACAAATATTAGAAGGACTAAATCAGAGCATCGAATCATTGTTTAAAATGATTATTCGCATGCTGACAAAAATCTCCATCTGGTAAGTATTAAAGGCAGCGCCATTACCTTCTTTAAGCACAAATTAACTCAGGTAAATGATCTATCTAAACCGCCAAGGCGGGTAAAGAGCAAAATCCTTCAGTTTTACTCAGCAAATAGAAATATCGGCAATTATCTGCCGGTACTAGCCATCCATCAGATGTTAGATCAAGAGTTAGATACCTGGAATATCCATAAATCCCCAGTTGATTGGGAGTTTGTTCATAAAAACTACGATCAGGTAATTGTTGGTGGCGCAGGGTTATTGCACTCAGTCTTTGAAAAGTTTTGGGTTGATCTAGATAAGAACTGTAAGTCGCCAATTATTATCTGGGGGATAGGGGTATGCCTGCCTGATAATGATTCAGTAAAGGGTGTGCCAAAGAGTGTTGTGCAATCAGTCTTTAACAGAGTAACCTTTGCAAATGTAAGGGATGAGCTAACTCGAGATTTCTACGATCTAAAATCTGATATCTCTATCACCGCCTGTCCTACCTTGGTTTATGTGGCAAATAAATTTAAGGTAGCCCCTAAAACTTCATCTGAAAAAAAGATTTTGCATAGCTCACATATTGATTTAGAGCCAACTGGTGCAGCTGGTGAGATAGAAAAAGTTATCAGACAGGCGGGATTTGATTACAAATTTACTGACAATATTGAAACTACCAAAAATCCTTTAAAGAAGAACTTAAAGATGTATCAAGATTGTGATTATGTAGTTACCACCCGATTACATGGCGCCATCATCGCCTACGCCTTTAATCGACCATATATTGCAATCTCATTTGATCCAAAGGTTGCTGCCTTCAATAAGTTATATGGTGGTGGCATCTGCATTACCCAGCTCTCACAATTACCAACGGCATTAAGAAGTGATCAATTTAAGGTATCTAGCAATTATCAGGGCGAGTTGGCAAAGATTAAGCAGTTTGGTGCACAAATTAAGGCTGCAATCACCAGGTAGAAAGGGTGGGTAAAGATCAGTAAACTCACTGCAGGTAATACAACTAAAAAGTAAGTTAGATCCAAATTAAGCAAGGGGGTAACCTATGCAAGCCTCCGTTGCGCAACAATTATTAGTTTTAGAGCTGCAATCACTTGATAATAAGATTATGCAGGCCGATACCAAATTAAAATCACTGCCTGAGATTGAGCAATTACTACATATTGATAAACGGGTTAGTAGTGCAAGTGATGAGTTGGCAACTGTTAAAGCAGAGGTAGAGCAGATTGGCTTAGAGCTTAAACGAAGTGAGGTTGATGTTGAGACTGTTACCGATCGTATTAAAAAAGATGAGGCTAGGTTAGCCTCCGGTAATGCCACCCCAAAGGAGTTAGAGCAGCTTCAACATGAGATTGTTTCATTAAAAAAACGGCAGGAGGAGTTAGAGGAGATTGAGCTTGAGATTATGATCAGAAGTGATGCTGCTTCTGCCCGAAGCAATACCCTTACAACTGATCTAACCTCCCTGCAAACTTTAAAGGATGAGATTACGGGCAGATTACAAACTGCAACTGGTGAGATAAGTAAATTAATCGCCGATAATAACTCTGCCAGAGCGGCGGTGGCATCTAAAATCGAAAAACCATTACTTGATCTTTATGAAAAAATTAGAGCAAATGGTGGCGGGGTGGGGGCAGCTGCCCTAGTTGGGGATAAATGCAATGGTTGCAACCTTGCCATTAATGCAGTTGAGATGGAGCGAATTAAATCCTTAAGTAAGGATGAGTTATTAAGGTGTGAAGAGTGCCGGCGAATTTTGGTCAGAATCTAATGGCCCGCCACTTTGTAATCACCGCTGATGGTGGCAGTCGGGGAAATCCAGGACCTGCTGCCTTTGGCGCAGTTGTTTATGAAAATGAGAAGGTAGTCAAGGAGATTGGTGCAGCTATTGGAGTTGCATCTAATAATGTCGCTGAGTACCAGGGATTAATTGCCGGTTTAAAAGCTGTAAATGAGATTGATCCTGCTGCAACTATCTTGGTAAAGATGGATTCAAAATTAGTTATTGAGCAGATGAGTGGTAGATGGAAGGTTAAACATCCAAATATGAAGGAGTTAGCAAAACAAGCCTTTGCTACCCATGATCCAAAACTTGTCTCATATCAGTGGATTCCCCGTGAGGCGAACTCACATGCAGATTCAATACTTAATGATGTACTAGACAGCCGAATGTAAAAGGGGAGTAATCTTTCACCATGCTTACCGACACCTCAAGAGTACTTCATGCGGCAACTGGAAATAAGTTAACTGCAAAGGGCTGGGGACAAGAGGCTGCCCTTCGGATGCTGCATAACAACTTAGATCCCCAGGTTGCAGAGCACCCAGAGAATTTAGTGGTTTATGGTGGCACTGGAAAAGCAGCCCGTAACTGGCAATCCTTTGATGCGATTGTTAAAACACTTACAAATCTAAAAAATGATGAGACGATGTTGGTCCAATCTGGTAAACCAGTTGGGGTATTTCAAACCAATGAGTGGGCACCTCGGGTTTTACTTGCTAACTCAAACTTAGTTGGTGATTGGGCAAATTGGCCAGAGTTTAGAAGGCTTGAGCAGTTAGGTTTAACAATGTATGGCCAGATGACAGCTGGCTCTTGGATTTATATCGGCACCCAAGGAATCTTGCAGGGAACTTATGAGACCTTTGCCGCTGTTGCTAACAAAAGATTTAATGGCACTCTCCAAGGCACTCTCACCTTAACTGGTGGTTGTGGTGGCATGGGTGGAGCTCAACCACTTGCAGTAACTATGAATGGCGGAGTGTGTTTAGTAGTTGATGTTGATAAGAGCAGATTAGAAAAACGTATTCAAACTAGATATTTGGATGAGATTGCAAATAATCTAGATGATGCAGTGGCAAGATGTTTAAAGGCAAAAAGTGCCAGAACTCCACTTTCTGTTGGTGTAGTTGGCAATGCAGCGCAAGTTTTTCCACAACTACTTAAGATGGATGTGCCGATTGATATTGTCACCGATCAAACCTCAGCTCATGATCCACTCTCCTATGTGCCAATTGGTATTGAGTTTGATCAGGCACAATCTTTTGCAAAAGATAAGCCGGAGGAGTTCTCACTTCGCGCCAAAGAAGCAATGGCAAAACATGTTGAGGCGATGGTTGGCTTTATGGATAAAGGTGCTGAGGTCTTTGATTACGGTAACTCAATTAGGGATGAAGCACGTCAGGGTGGTTTTAATCGCGCCTTTGCATTTCCTGGCTTTGTACCGGCGTATATCAGGCCATTATTTTGTGAAGGTAAGGGTCCATTTAGATGGGTGGCATTATCAGGAGATCCAAAGGATATTTATCGCACCGATAAAGCAGTTTTAGATTTATTTCCAGAAAATGAGGCGCTGCATCGCTGGATAACAATGGCGCAAGAAAAGGTTGCCTTCCAAGGATTGCCAGCTCGAATTTGTTGGCTTGGATATGGTGAGCGAGATAAAGCAGGGCTTGCCTTTAATGATTTAGTTGCAAAGGGTGAGGTTAAAGCACCAATTGTTATTGGCAGAGATCATTTAGATTGTGGCTCTGTGGCATCCCCATACCGGGAGACGGAAGGGATGTTAGATGGCTCAGATGCAATTGCTGATTGGCCATTACTTAATGCAATGATCAATATTGCCTCTGGTGCTTCCTGGGTATCAATTCATCATGGTGGTGGAGTTGGTATGGGTCGATCAATCCATGCCGGCCAAGTCTCAGTTGCCGATGGCACAGCTCTTGCTGCCCAAAAATTAGCCAGGGTATTAACAAATGATCCAGGCATGGGTGTGATCAGACATGTTGATGCAGGGTATGAGATTGCAGATAAAACTGCACGCCAAAAACATGTGCATATTCCGACCTTAGATACTGAATAAAACTTAAAGTAAATGTCACAAACTGTAGTTAAAAACATATCTCTTCTGGTAACAAATAATCCCACTTTAGGAAAGACCGAGTTAGGTTTAATTGAAAACGCTGCCCTGCTTATTGAAAATGGCAAGATTTCTTGGGTTGGAGCAGGTGAGAGCGCACCATCTGCAGAAAAAACAATTGATGCGCAAGGCAAAGCGGTAATTCCAGGCTTTGTTGATTCTCATAACCATTTAATCTTTGCCAAAGATCGAGCCGGTGAGTTTTCTGCCCGAATGAAGGGGCAGGCTTACTCTGCAGGTGGAATTGCTACCACTGTTGCAGCAACACGGAGTGCCTCCGATGATGATCTACTCGCTAATGCCACACATTTAGTCCATGAGGGATTGCATAGTGGTACAACAACAGTTGAGATTAAATCTGGTTACGGATTAACTACCATAGATGAACTTAGAAGCCTTAAGATCGCAAAGCAGTTAACGGATGAGACAACATTTTTAGGTGCCCATGTTGTGCCAAGTGAGTACAAAGGCAAAGCAGATGAGTATGTGGAGCTAATCTGTGAGCAGATGATTGCTCAGGTCAAACCATATGCAAAGTGGATAGATGTCTTTTGCGATAAAGGAGCTTTTACAACAGAGCAAGCAAGAAAGATATTACTTGCTGGCAAAGCTGCAGGATTGCGCCCTCGCCTTCATGCAAACCAACTAGAACAAGGTGATGGAATCGCCTTGGGTGTTGAGGTTGGGGTAGCCTCTGTTGATCACATCTCACATTTTAATAATGGTGATATTGAGCTACTTAAAAAATCAAAAACTGTTGCTACCTTTTTACCAGCTGCTGAGTTTTCAACTAGGAGTAATTACCCAGATGCAAGAAGGATACTTGAGGCTGGGGTTACTGTGGCATTAGCTAGTGATTGCAATCCAGGATCTTCCTACACAACAAATATGCCCTTTGTTATCGCACTGGCTGTTAGGGATATGTTCTTCACCCCAGAGCAAGCAATCTGGTCTGCTACTAAAGGGGGAGCACTGGCTTTGCAACGTGATGATGTTGGCCATTTATCAGTTGGTTCAAGAGCTGATTTTGTCATTTTAAAGGAGAGTTCATATATTCATCTTGCTTATCGGCCAGGTGTTAACTTAATAGGACAGGTGTGGCAACATGACAAACGGATCTAATACAGTGGTTTTAAAACCACAAGGAGTTACATTTGAAGATGTAATTAATGTTGCAAGATTTAATGCCAAGGTTGAGATAAGTGATGAAGCCAAAACTGCTATTGATAAATCACGCAAATTTATTGATGAGTACACCCAAGGTGGCAAGGCTATTTATGGGGTATCAACAGGGTTTGGCGCGCTGGCTGATAAATTTATTGAGCCAAAAGATCGCATCCAGTTACAAAAATCATTAATTAGATCCCATGCTGCAGGAGTTGGTGCACCAATAGAGATCGAGGTTGTTAGAGCGCTGATCTTTTTACGTCTTCGCACCTTTGCATCTGGCCGCACCGGCGTTAGGTATGAGCTTGCAAAAACATATGCTGATTTTTTAAATGCAAATATCACACCCGTTGTTCCAGAGTTTGGATCCTTAGGTTGCAGTGGTGATTTAGCACCACTTTCTCATTGCGCTCTTGCCATGATGGGCGAGGGGCAGGTAATTGATAGTGATGGAAAAATTGTTGACTCACTTGTGGCGATGAAAAAAGCTGGAATTGCTCCAATTGAGTTAAGGGAGAAGGAGGGTCTTGCCCTAATTAATGGCACAGATGGCATGTTGGGAATGTTGATTATGGCGCTAGCTGATCTAAGAAACCTAACACTTTCTGCTGATATCACCACTGCAGTAAGTATCGAAGGATTACTAGGAACAGATCGAGTATTTGCACCAGAGCTTCATGCAGGACTTCGCAATCAGGTTGGACAGGCAACAAGTGCTGCCAATCTATACGCACTGCTTAAGGGATCTGAGATAGTTACCTCCCACTTTGAGGGTGATACCCGTGTGCAGGATGCTTACTCATTGCGGTGTGCACCACAGGTAAATGGCGCAGTACGTGACATTATTGATTACGCAACAACTATTGCAGAGCGGGAGTTATCAAGTGCTATAGATAATCCAGTTGTTTTGCCAGATGGCAGAGTTGAATCAAATGGTAATTTTCATGGCGCACCAATTGCATATGTCTTAGATTTTCTAGCGATTGCCGCAACTGATCTAGGCTCTATGGCAGAGCGCAGGACTGATCGCATGTTAGACCCAGCCAGATCTGTTGGACTGCCAGCATTTTTAGCATTTAACGCAGGGGTCGACTCTGGCTTAATGATCGCCCAATACACCCAAGCAGCACTTGTAAGTGAGAATAAAAGACTTTCAGCTCCAGCAAGTGTTGATTCAATTCCATCGAGTGCGATGCAGGAAGATCATGTCTCAATGGGTTGGTCTGCAGCTAGAAAACTACGCAAAGTAATAGATAACCTCACCCATATCTTAGGAATTGAGTTATTAACCGCAGCACGTGCAGTTGAGTTACGTAAAGGATTAAAACCAGCTAAGGCCACTCATACGGTGATTTCAGAGCTTCGTAAAGTAGTTGATTCAATTGGCCCAGATAGATTTTTATCCCCAGAGTTAGAGCAAGCTACCTTAGTAATTAAAGAGGGCAGAGCGGTAAGGGCAGCAAAATCAGTTGTTGCTTCGTTAATTTAGCGAGTTTTATAACCTGCTGCGATCTCAAGCACTAAAAGGGCTGCAAGTCGAACTGTTCGCTCATCTTTGCTATCTCGCTTTGGATCAACTTCAGTAATATCAATAGCTTGCACCTTGTAATTACCACCAGCTAAAAAGGCTGCTTGGCGAAGCTCATCTGCTGAAATACCACCAGGAGTTGCAGCTGGGCAGGCTGGTGCCACTGAGCGATCACAAACATCAACATCTAGATCAACATAAATATGATCAACATGCCTTCCAAGTTGGGCAAATGCTTGCTTCATGGCATCGGCAATAGATTTATTTCTAAGTTGGGCTCTTGAAATAACAAAGATTCCCGCCTCTTTGGCACGATCTGAATACTCTTTGCTATTTGCAAAATCACTAATACCAATCTGCACAATATTTTTTCCAGGAAGACCTGCCTGAATTAATCGCCAAACTGGTGAGCCATTTGTATTGCCATCTCTAATATCATGGTGGGCATCTAAAGTGATCAGCCCAACCTTGGAAAGATCACCAAATAAACCAGCAGTTAGGCTATAGGTGATTGAGTTATCTCCACCTAATGCAATAAGTAAGCCATATTTATCAAGTAAACCAAATACTTTTTTAGCAATTACTTTCTTGCCATTACTACTATCAGCTCCCGTCACATCACCAAGATCGGTAATTTTTAACTCACGTAGATCAACATCATTAGAGGCTGAGTATGTTGAATACCTTGCTAGGGCAGATCGAATTGCTTTTGGCGCAAGGTGGCAGGAGTTTGGGGTAATCGATGATTTATGAACTGGAAAACCTAAAAGCGCAATATCTGCCTGCTTTAGATTGGGCTTAAATAATGTGTTAGCTCTTTGCCATAAGCCATCTTTAGCTAACTTTATTGCCGTCATAACAGTGATCCTACTGGAGTATCATTAGCACTGAAGAGTCGTCTGGATCATCGCGTTATGAAAATACCGAGGAAAGTCCGGACTCCAAAGAGTAAGGTGATGGCTAACGGCCATCCAGGGTGACCTGCGGGATTAGTGCCACAGAAAATAAACCGCCATTAGCAATAATGGTAAGGATGAAACGGTGGTGTAAGAGACCACCAGCATTTACGGCAACGTATATGGCTAGGTAAACCCCACCTGGAGCAAGACCAGATTGTTGGCATTTTAAGAGCTACTCGCTCGAGCCAACGGGTAGGTTGCTTGAATCTGTAAGTAATTACAGATCTAGATGGATGATGATCAGTTCGCAAGAACTACAGGATCCGGCTTATAGGGCGACTCTTCTTTAAATTGAACTAGGCGGGACAAAATCCCGCCTAGTTTCATTATTTCTTTTGGAATCATTTCTGACAAAACTGATTTCACTTTAGCCAATCAAAACGGGCAAATTAATCGGGGTAGCGGTTAATAAAAAAATTACCTTTTAAATATATTTCACCTAGACTGTCCATATGACTATTGCACTTAATCGATTACTAGCCCATATGAGTTGGGCCAACCAAAAAACCATTGCACATCTTCAAACTTTGCCTGAGCAATCTTTATCAGCCTTTGCCACCAACCCAAAGTGGCAGGTTTCAGAGATTACCCACCACATTGTTGATGCTGCTGATGCATATGCATTTCGTATTACCGGAAATCACCCACAGATACCTGGAGAGTCGATTCCTGAGATTAAAACTATTACCGATTTAGCACTTATTGCAAAGCAGGCTGCAGCAATTGATGCTGCGCTATTGCAGGCGGTCTCATTAGATGATGTGCAGATTGAGTTCACAAACTACTCAGGAAAGCTTGTTAAAAGATGGCGTTCAACCATTCTCTCTCAAGCAATCCACCACGCCACAGAGCACCGAGCTCAAATCGCATCAGCACTTGAAGCTAAAGGATTTACCCCAGTTGATTTAGATGAGTTAGATCTATGGGCATTTGAGATTGAAACTGAGCACTAGATAAAAAAATGGCCTTTAAGGATTTATGAGACGTGCAAGTGAGCTCGCCTCAGTAAAGCGCGCGATAGTAAGGATAGATCCAGCTTTTGCCTCGCCCATTAAGAATTTAGAGCCATGTACTTTTGGACTGAAAAATCCAAGGATGACTCAGTACCAATCACTTATTCGTGCTGTGATCGCACAACAAGTAAGCACTAAGGCTGCTCGCACAATTTCATGGCGCTTAGAAACTAAGTGTGATGGATCAATTACACCAACAAAGGTAGGGAAATTATCAACCAAGCAGCTCCAATCGATAGGTTTAACAGGAGCAAAGGTAAGAACCATAAGCGAACTAACACATGCAACCTTGTCCGGAAAGGTTAGTTTCAGAAAATTTGCTTACTTAAGTGATGAAGAAATCGCCCAAGAGTTGATTCCGTTATTTGGAATAGGTCGCTGGACTGTAGAGATGTTCTTGATTTTTCATCTAGGAAGGCTGGATGTGTGGCCAGTTGATGATTTAGCCGTCAGGCGAGGATGGGACAACATTCACGCAAATTCAAAACCGACTAAGGCTAAAGCACTTTATCTTTTAGGAGAGCCCTTCAAAGGAATGCGTAGCGTTGTTGCTTGGTACTGTTGGAGAGCCTCCTAGTTGTTGAGAGCATAGCTAAATACATTTTGCTACTTCTTGCTATCTAGTAACCATCTTTTTCGCTCTGATTTTGGCAACTGCTCAATCGAGTATCGCAACATTGTTCTAGGCATTTGGTGAACGTGCTTTTTTAAAAAACCACGAAGTGCCACCAGATCTCTCTTTCCTGCCTCTCGCAACATCCAACCTGTGGCCTTGTGAATGAGATCATGTGGGTGGTTTAAAAACTCTTTGGCCAAAATTAATGTTGGTTTGTTGTTGCCTGCTCTGATTAATGCAAAGGTTAAGATTATTGCAACTCTTTGAACCCATAAATCTTTATTTTTTGCTAACTTCATCAAAGTTTTTACCTGACCAGGTTGATTGATGAGGTACTCACCCAGATATGGCGCTGTGGCATCAACTAGATCCCAGTTATTTACTACCCCGCCACCTTTAACCATTGAAATATATGTTTCATACAGCCGCTTGCGCACTCTTTGATCTTTAGCTGCTCTAAATTGATTAACTAGGATTACAAGGGCTACAAATCTAATCTCATGAAATGGGCTAGTTGATAATCTTTTGATTTCAGAGAGTGGTAACTCTTTAAACTCTTTGGCAACTTGGCGAGAGCGGGGAACTGTGATCCCTAGAAACTTATCTCCAGCCCCATATCCACCTGGTTGGGTTTGGTAAAAACCTTGTTGAGCAGTCGCCAGCTTATCATTTGCTAACGCTCGCATCTTTCCAGTGACGATCGCTGCAGAACTCATAAGCTAGATGGTACGTTATCAATTCTTGATTAAAAGTATCTAATTAAAATATATGGGGCAACCATAAGTACACTAACTAGAGTCACTGGAACACCGTATTTTGCAAACTGCCAAAATGAGATCTTAATTCCTGCTTTATGAGCTAAGCCAATCGCAACCACATTTGCGCTGGCACCAATGATTGTGGAATTTCCGCCAAAATCGGCGCCGAATGCCAATGACCACCATAAAACATCCCCATGTTGTGATGGGATTCCAGTAGAAAGCTCAGTTACAACCGGTGACATACTTGCAACATATGGGATGTTATCTACTATTCCAGAAAGTATTGTCGAGACAAATAACAGCATCATGGCCGCAAGGGATGCTTGATCTCCTACTTGACCCTTTAGAAAATCAGCAAACTCTCCCAACGCACCAGTCTTGACAAGTGCGCCAACCATTATGAATAAGCCTGCAAAAAATACCAAGGTTGCCCATTCAACATCCATTGCATAATCTTTAGGTTTTAATTTACTGATTCCCACTAGTACACCTGCACCAAGCATGGCAACAATTGATGGCTCTAGATGAAGTGCAGTATGCAGCACAAATGCGATCATTACTGCGCCAAGAACAAATAAGCTCTTCTTCAATAAAACTTTGTCTTTTAAGTAGGAATTCTCATCAAGTTTGTCTATTCGAGCTCTATCTGCTGCAGTGTTAACCAACTCTTTACGGAACATGAAAACCAACATAGGCGTTATAACCATCATTACCACTATTACCCAAGGAGCCATATGAACTAAGAAGTCATTAAAGGAAAGATTTGCGCGACTAGCAATTATGATATTTGGTGGATCTCCAACCAATGTTGCCGCGCCGCCAATATTTGATGCAAAAACTTGGGACAAAATAAATGGAACCGATGAAATATTAAGTTGCTTACAAACTACTAGAGTCATAGGAACGGCAAGCAAAATGGTTGTTACGTTATCCAAAATTGCACTTGCAACTGCGGTTAAAATGATTAAAAAAACTAACGCCCGTTTTGGCTCACCATTTGCTTTTTTTATTGCCTTTATAGCCAAATACTCAAACAAACCAGTTTTATGAATGACTCCAACAATGATCATCATGCCTAAAAGTAAAAAGATTACATTCCAGTCAATCCCAGTATCGTGATTATAAAAAATCGCATCGGCATCTGTCGCACCAATAACAATCATCGCAGCGCCGCCGCCTAGGGCTACCGCCACTCGATTTATTTTTTCAGTGGCAATTAAAATATAGGCAAATAAGAAAACCAAGACCGCTAGCTGCATCTGCATGCATGCACTCTACACCACTAACATTTTTTGATAAGAAGCATTTATATGGTTTTGATTAATTCTCGGTATTTTCTCAATTTTTTATCGCTGCATTGGAATTTAGCATTTCAATATCAAGCCCACCGTTAAATCAGGCATGAAACCATCCCAAAACAAGATTGTTATACCAGCGTTAATGATTGCAGTATTGACCCACTTTTTAAATTGTAAGAGAAACATAGATCGTAAGCTCACCACAAAAAATGCTTTATTAGTTGTTAATTTTTTCGTCCTGCCCCTGCAAACAGGTAGGGTTATGGAGTGAGTAAAGCCTTTAACCGATTATGGTCTGCTAGCTTAGTTTCAAATCTAGCAGATGGTGTGCTGCTGGCTGCTGCTCCACTTTTGGCAATCACTTTAACTGACAACACGGTATTGATCTCATTGTTGGGTGCGATGGTGATGTTGCCATGGCTGTTATTTGCCATTCCAATTGGCACATTAGTAGATAGATTAGATCGCAGATATATTTTAGCTGGTGTAAATTTTCTAAGAAGTGGCATCGTAGGCCTTCTTGCCTTCACAATTGCAGCTGATTTAGTAAATATTTATCTGTTGATATTGGCAGCATTCATCATAGGCACCTGTGAGGTGGCAACAGATACCACCGCAGCCTCTTTGATTCCTCAGATTTTGGAGGAGAAGCAGTTTGAGAAAGCCAACTCTAGATTGCAAATTTCAGAGACGGTGGTACAGGGCTTTATTGGCGCACCATTTAGCGGTTTTCTATACGCACTTGCAATCTATATCCCATTTTTCTTCAACAGCGTTGGGTACATAGTTGCTGCAATTTTGGCATTTTCTATGCCGATTAATTTTCTGCAGGATGTTAGAAATGAGAAAAAAGCGGCAGAAAAACCGCATTTTTTAGCTGATATGAGATTTGGTATCTCATACCTGTTTAACCACAAATTACTCAGGCGCTTGGTTTTAACTACCTCACTGATTGGCGTCTGCTACTCCATGGCAACCGCCACAATTGTGCTCTTTATGGTGCGCGAGCTTGATCTTCCTGAGCCATTATTTGGCCTGGCTTTAACTATTCAAGGAGTTGGCGGATTAGTTGGCGCAGTTGTTGCTCCTCATGCCTCAAAGCGATTTGGCAGAGATCGAGTTATGAGCTTTGCTATTTTTATGAGCTCCTTTCTCTTACTGATCCAAGGCTTTTCACCAAATATCTATCTATTTGTTGGACTGGCAGCAATTGGGGCATTTACCATCTCACAATGGAACATATTGTTGATGTCTACCTATCAAAGTGTGATTCCAAATGAGATCTATGGACGAATACATGGCACCCGACGTACCTTGGTTTGGGGAATGATGCCAATTGGATCTGTATTAGGTGGTGTACTTGCGACAATTACCTTGCGAACCCCACTTTATGTAGGCGGCTTTATCTCAACAGCTATTGCGATCTACTCACTTAAATTTTTCCTCAACCTAGGTAATGCCCCAACTGTTTCCAAGAGTTAACCCATAAATCAAAGTAGGCTCACCTGGTGTTTAAAAAGCGCAAAAAAAGCACCACCAAGCCATTAGGTAAGAATTACTGGCGGCTTTGGTTTGCCCATGGTGTAAGTAATTTGGGAGATGGCATCTCCCAGGTGGCATACCCATGGTTAGCCTCTGCGGTAACAAGATCACCACTTTTAATCGCCTCAGTTGCTGTAGCTAGCCGGCTGCCTTGGTTGGTCTTTACCCTGCCAGCAGGAGTAATTACCGATCGCTTTGATCGCAGGAAAATAATTATCGCCATGGACATCACTAGAGCCGCCCTTGCCTTACTTGTTGCGGTGGCGGTAACTGTTGAGGTAGATAATCTTCCTGCCTTAGATACTGTGGCAAGTGGAGCTGCCCTGCCGACAAACTGGTTTTTATATACCGTGCTTATTGTGACCGCTCTACTGTTTGGTTGCGCAGAGGTATTACGAGATAACTCAGCGCAAACCTTTCTGCCAGAGGTTGTTGAGGCAGATCAACTTGAGAGCGCCAATGGCAAGCTTTGGTCGGTTGAGTTTGTAACCAACAGTTTTATTGGGCCACCATTAGGTAGTTTTTTGATTGGTATTTTTGTCTTTTTACCATTTTACTTTGATGCAGCTACCTTTTTTGTCTCAGCTGCATTGATTGCAACCTTAGCAACAGTTGCCCGCCCGATAAAGGATAAGCCGGAGAGAAAAGATCTTAACTTTAGAGCTGAGATAAAAGAGGGTTTTACCTGGCTTTGGAAGCATGAGTTACTTCGCCCAATGGCAATTATCCTGGGAAGCTTAAACGCCTTAGGTGCAATTACCGCTGCCACTTTTATTTTGTTTGCTCAAGAAATTTTAAAAACCTCTGTATTTGTTTTTGCAATCTTAGGAACCGCAGGTGCTATTGGTGGAACCATAGGAGGTGTTTTAGGTCCAAAGATTTCAGCAAAGTTAGGAAGTGGACCATCCCTTTATCTGACCTTACTGACCGCACCATTGATCAGTTTGATAATTGGCTTAACCTCATCTTGGCAACTATTTTGGGCACTTTCAGTAATTGGAACCTGCTTTGCAGTGCTTTGGAATGTGATAACAGTTTCGTTACGTCAATCCATTATCCCCAGCCATTTATTAGGAAGAGTAAATAGTGTCTACCGCTTTTTCGCTTGGGGCAGTTTGCCAATTGGCACCTTAATTGGCGGGGCATTGGTTGATCTTGTTGAATTAGGCGCAGATCGCCAGTTTGCCCTGCGTCTGCCATATCTTTTGGTGGCAGCAGCTGGCTTAATCCTTTTTTTCTTTGCCGCTCCCAGATTAACCACAGCAAAGATTGAATCAGCCCGCACGGCTGCCAAGTAACCCTCACCCCTTGAAGGGGTTGTGGATAGGCCGATCAGTAGGGCAGACTTACGCTCAATTCAAGTGATTTGGTGTGGGATTAGTCGACTTCTCATTCCAGATTCTCTTGACCTAAACCTAGGAGAGTAAATGAAATTAAATCGCTTATCTAAGGTAGCGCTCGTTGCTACTGCGGCGGCGGGCCTAGTCGCTGGTGCATTGGTACCAGCTAACGCAGCAACCCGTTCCACAGTTGTAATCGTTACCAGCAACGCGTTGACTGGTCTAAATCCATCAGTTTCATCGATGAATTTAACCATCAATACCGATGTAAATTATCTACAAAGCTTTGGATTTTTCTGGTACGACGCATCTCCAAAACTTGTAAAAAATCCAACTTTTGGAAGTTATCAGATTATAAGTAAGAATCCATTTAGGGTTCGCTATAAAGTAAATCCTGGCAAAGTCTGGTCAGATGGCACACCAATCACCGCAGTTGATCTATTACTTTCACACGTTCTTAGCTCAAGCTCATACTCACTTGGTGCAGGCTTAGGTGATCCAAAGAATGAGGATACTAAACCTGGTTTCAACTCAGGTGGTTATGGTGGAGTTTATGACACCCACGCTGTTTATCTGCCAGTCTTATCTGCAGATAAGATGTCGCTAACAATTGAGTACGATTCAGCGATTCCAGATTGGGAGATCAACGCCCCTGGACCATCTCCAGTTCATGCACTTGTTCAGATGGCAGAAGGAAAGAAGTCTGCACAAAGTGCTGCAGCAAACCTAGCTGCAAAGGCAAAGTTTGAGAAAGCCTTCTACTCCTATGACAAGAATCTTATGGCAGCCATGGGCAAAGTATGGTCAAATGATTACAACACTAACAAAGTTGATGCCCAAACCAATCCATTACTTTTGGTAGGCAATGGTGCTTTTATACTTAAAGAGGTTGTTCCAAATGGCACAATTACTTTGGTAGAAAACCCAAGACACAAGACCAATCCTTCTGGTCCAAAAACCAGTGGAATTAAGAACATTCAGTTCAGAATCATCGATAACGCAACTGCAGCAGCACAGGCGTTGCGAAACCAGGAGATTGATATCTACGCTGGGCAACCAACTGCTGACTCAGTTGCACTATTGAAAGCAATTCCAACCGCTAAGGTTGTTGGTGGAAGCAGCTCATTCTTCGAGCACATTGACTTAAGAGTCGATAAGGCACAAGGATCAACAGTTGAATACACCGGTCCATTTGCTGGAGATAGCCAAAAGGCTAAGGATTTGCGAACAGCATTCCTTTTGATGTATCCAAGAGATGAAATAGTTGAGAAGGTCTTCAAACCGCTCAATCCTGGTTCAATCCGATTGGATTCACCTCTAGTGTTTCCAAGCGAGCCAGGGTTTAAAGAGATTATCGCAGCTAGTGGCGTCTCTAAATTCACCGAAGGTACACAGGCAAGTCGTGAAGCCGCAGCTCTTGCATTAGTGCGTAAGCACTCAGCAACTGATGTGAAGGTTAACCTTCTTTGGGGAAATCCAAACAACGCTCGACGAACTGACATTATGGTGTTGGTCCGAGCAGCTGGAAAACGTGCTGGATTTGATATTCCAGCTCCGGGCGTACAGGGTTGGTCAAGATTCCTCGCTGATAGTGCATATGATGCGCAGCACTTTGCATTTGGCAAGGGAGCCCTTGATCAAAAAGGTATGGCCTCTCTCTACTGCACAGTTTGTGAATCAAACTACCTTGGACACTCAAATGCCAAGATTGATGCAGCAGAAAAGAAGCTTGGCGCGACTCTGTTGACTCCAAAGCAGAAATTGGAACAGTACATAATTATTGAAAAAGAGTTAATGGCTAATTCTGTAACTCTTCCAATTGTTCAATTCCCCGAGTTAGTTGGCGTAAATGGCAAGCTCCAAAATATTAAGCCAGGACCGCTAGCACCACAGATAGTTCACAACTACTGGGAGTGGAAATACACTAATTAAGGCCACGGGTCTTAATAAATGATTACTTAGCAATAAGTAGTTATAAGAAGTAAATTGAGTGGCGTTCAAAGAGATTTGAACGCCACTCAATATATTGATTGATATTCATTGTCTTAGCTACTAGAAGGTTAGAGTAAATGCTCGCGTATGTAGCACGTCGTCTAGGCGCTTTAGTAATGATTTTATTTGGCTCAAGTTTTATCATCTACAATCTGACGGCTTTCTCCGCAGATCCTTTAGAAGAGCTGCGTACAAGTACTGCACCAAACCGGGAGCAGTTAATCATCAATTTAACTCGTGAGTTACGTTTAGATTTACCTCCTCCCGTTAGATACTTCATTTGGCTTCGAGGCGTCCTAGGTATTTTTGTGGGTAAGGCTGATTTTGGACAAACCAGAGATACTCAACCGGTGATCTCAGAGATAGCTCTCGCTCTTCCAATCACCGTTAGACTGATTTTTGTATCAACAATTGTTGCCATCATTTTAGGAATTGGATTGGGAATTACCTCAGCCCTTCGCCAATACTCAAGATTTGATTACGCCATGACATTTTTTGCATTTTTGCTTTACTCATTACCAATTTTCTGGGTAGCCGTTTTGCTAAAGCAATTTTTGGCAATTGACTTTAATGATTTCCTGGTTTCGGCTCAAATTTCACTTCCTACAATAATTTTTGCCAGTATTGTGGTTGGATTTTTCTGGGCTGCAATTTTTAGTGGAACGAGAAAAAGAGTTTTTCTGATATTTAGCGGAGCATTTTTAGTAAATGTGATTTTTCTATCTATATTAAGCGCTGCTAAATGGTTTCTAAATCCAACGCTTGGTCCTTTTTTAATTTTGATTGCCGCAATTGGTATTGCTTTCGGAGTTACCTATCTTTCGGTCGGGCTTGAGAATAAATCTGTGGTAAAGAGTGCTTTGTTTTGTGCTGCTTTTGCGTCCATCATCTATTTCCCAGCACAGGTTCTGCTCGATTCGAACCGTCCTAGAGTAGGCATAATGCTTTTGTTTGTTGCTTTGGTTGGAATTGCTCTAATGGGATCAATTTTATTTAATCAAATTGACAGAGGACCAATTATTCGCACCAACGTTATTACGGTAACAATTATTGGTTTACTAATAGTTGTTGACAAGTTAATGCAGGCTTGGCGACCTTATATCCAAAGTGATGATATTAATTATCGACCAATTTCTACTTTTGGGCAGAGTACATCTTGGTTGAATGAAGTACCATTTTGGGTTAGATTCCTAGATATTGTTCTGCACATGATTCTTCCAACTATTGCACTAACTCTGATTTCATTTGCAGGTTACATTAGATTCTCGCGCGGAACTTTACTTGAGGTATTAAATCAAGATTATATTCGAACTGCTAGAGCAAAGGGTCTAAATGAGCGAACAGTAATCATGCGTCATGCTTTCAGAAATACCATGATTCCTCTCACCACCATTATGGTTACAGATATTGCAGCAATTGTAGGCGGTGCAATTATTACTGAACAAGTTTTTGGATGGTATGGAATGGGAACTTTGTTCAACAAAGCAATAACATCATTTGATTTGAACCTACTTATGGGAGTAATTCTTTTTCTATCAACTCTAGCAATCTTAGCAAATTTGATAGCTGATCTTCTCTACTCAGTGCTTGATCCTCGCATCAGAGTTGGAGCTGGAAAATAATGGCGCGTAAAACTAATAAGAGTTCAAATGAAACAGAGGTAGTCCTTGAAAGTAATGAGAACGCTATTTTTAATAAGGAGACTGAAGGGTTAAGTCAGAGTCAAATTATTATAAAGAGGTTTGTTCGCCACCGTGCTGCCATGGTGGCATTGTTTTTCTTCACTACCTTGGTGGTACTCGTGTACACAGCTCTTGATTGGCGGATTGGAGATCCACGCAACCCTAGGTTCACTATCCCTGGCTGGTGGCGTTATGGTTTTGAAGATATGCCAGATTTGTTATCTGAGGGTTGTTCAGAAGGAACACTTGGTTGCCCAACTATTGATTTTGTCCCATTTGTGGATGGTGACGGAGTCCAGTTAGGTCAGCACCCCTTTGGGCAAGATAATGTTGGTAGAGATTATTTTGCGTTGGTAATGCGTGGTGCGCAACGCTCAATATTGGTTATGTTCATAATCGGGTTGATTGCAACCACAATAGGAACAATCGTTGGATCATTAGCAGGCTTTTTTCGAGGATGGACTGATGCGTTATTAATGCGCTTGGTTGATTTCATCATCACAATCCCAGTGATCATTATCGGCTCTGTAATTGGATTTTATTTCGGAAATAAAGGAGCTGCATTTCTTGGTTTGCTGTTGGGGTTGTTTTCTTGGACTGGACTATCTCGGTTAGTGCGAGGAGAGTTTTTATCTCTTCGAGAGCGGGAGTTTGTTGATGCTGCGCGAGTTGCTGGTGCCACAACCAGGAGAATTATCTTTAAGCATATTCTGCCAAATGCTATAGGAGTAATAATTGTCTCAGTTACATTGTTGATGTCAGGTGCTATTTTGCTTGAAACCGCACTCAGCTTCCTAGGCTTTGGCGTTACCTCACCAGATGTTTCTTTGGGGCTTTTAATTTCAAATTACCAAGATGCTTTTACAACCAGACCTTGGTTATTTTGGTATCCGGGTATTTTCATCATCGCTATTGCGCTTTGTGTGAATTTTATCGGAGATGGCTTACGTGATGCATTTGATCCACGCCAAAGGCGTAGACTCACTAAAAAAGATAAAGAGAATGCTCGTGAGATAAATTCTCGAGATCAGGTTGCTTAATTATGAATAATCGAAAACAGAGTACCAGCAAGCAAAAGTGTCAGATCCATAAAAAGCGCCTTCTTATTAAATTCATATTGATATTTAACAAACTTAGGTTGGTTAATCCTTTTAAACTCAATCAATCTTTGATTGGCTATCACCGAGGCAACTCCAGAGTGAGATCTTGGGCTTTGACTGGTTTGAATACTGCCTGCTCCTTGAATATTCAAACCGCGCAACTCACTTTGATGAATCGATCTGCTGTGATATCTGCCTGGTGCAGGGGCAGCAAAAGCATGGATTTTTCGATCTCCAACACCTTCGCCAATGGTTCTAATCGACATGGTGTAGCGAGTGTCAATTTGATCAACATCTTGCCAACCAATCAAATAGCGGGTAAAGGGATTTACAATCTCAACTCCTTCATCAAAGAAAACAACCTTAGGATGAATAAAGATTTGATAGCCGATGAGACAAATCAAAGCTCCCCAGATACTGGAAGTGATCAATCCAAAATTAAATCCATAATCAATAACTTGCAGATAGAGCATCGTGGCCACTATCCAAAAGGTCATACTCGCAAAAATGTAACCACTTTTAGGTCGAAAGATGTGGGGATTATTCACCCACGCATCTTCTCACGCTTACAAGAAAAGCAGGTAGCTTAAATGTCTGAGCCAGTCTTACAAGTTCGCGACTTCACAGTTGAGTTTTGGGTTGATGGGGCTTGGTATCCAGCTGCAGTAAATATGAATTTTGACCTGCAAGCGGGTAAAACTCTGGCAATTGTTGGTGAATCTGGCTCAGGCAAATCTACGACCGCCTTGGGAATTATGGATCTTTTAGCATCAAATG
>Ga0194127_10000278_pt1 | contig 84084 bp, 68 predicted proteins | sample TA2KigC100mmetaG_FD_148624 | JGI IMG/M metagenome (GOLD analysis project Ga0194127, IMG submission 148624) | Freshwater microbial communities from Lake Tanganyika, Tanzania - TA2015036 Kigoma Deep Cast 100m | ecosystem: Environmental > Aquatic > Freshwater > Lake | place: Tanzania: Lake... | reverse complement strand
TTTTGCGTAATGTTCGTAGGCTATGGGTGTGGTTGGGTAAAATTAAATGTGCTGTTTTGGGTCGGCTTGTGTAAGGAAAAACAGCTCTTTTAATTTTGCGAAGGGTTGGCTTGTTGTGATCCGATGTTAGCACGGTTATTGATGGTTGAACGGTCCCCCTACAATGAGGCATAACGTTTTGCAAGCAGGCGCTCGGCCCACTTTTCTAATAATCGTACTCCGAAGATATAACATTCTATTTACACAATATACGTTTCACCGAAGTATTATTTGGGCTGGCGCTTGCTTGCTGTTAGCGTTTCGTTGGTTTTATTCTATCGTCTCTTTTTTCAAACTTTCACCCACCGTATATTTATACTCTTTGCCAAATTCTTTCGTAAAGCGAAAAATAGCAAGCAATAAGTCATACGTATATTTATACACGGGTAAATCACTGTAAATTGCCTTTTTTTTAAAAAATCGACCGCTTACTTCGACAGGCTCAGCACCAGTCGCGGTAAATTATCACCCTTCGACTTCGCTAAAGCTACGCTCAGGGTAGAAATAATCAAATTGTCAAATTGTCAAATGAATCAAATAACCCTTCGGTAAACTCAGGGTAAAATTAATCCCTCAGGCAACGAACAGAAAACCCTTCCTCCTTACCGCCGTAGTTGTCCCTGACCACAGTGCCAACGTCGTAACCCAGGGTGCGGCCCCAGACATAGTCTGCATCGTCCTCCGTAGAACTCCACCAGAAACCGGCTTCGCCAATGGCGTTGAATGAACCATCGTAGCCACGGTAACCGCCCGGAAGACCTGAAAAACCGCTGGTGTTGGTGCCGTTGCCGTTTTCATTCCATCCGTTGGTGCTTTTCATGGCTATTCCAGCCAATGTGTCCCCTAAATAAGCGGTAAAGTCGGACCATTCCTGGTCGCTGGGAATATGATATCCTTTGGGCGCCAAGCCCCTCGGGTCGTTTACCGCAAACCAATTGTACATTTTCCCGTATTTTGCTCCGTTGGCGGGATCATTGTTATAATAACACCATGCGGGTTGTTGCGCTTCTCCGGCTCTTATCCACTCCTCATCGGTTTTGGCTTCCGGAATGGGGTCTCCGTTACGAAATGTGCTTACGTTAAGGTTTTCCTTCATCCATACTTGCGGGCCTATCGTAATCTCAGGAAACACTTCAGCGCTTGGCAAATCTCCTTCCATGGTGGATGGTCTTGAGCCAAGCCAAAATACTACCCCAACGACCAACAAAACCCCCAAACCTAAAGCTACGTAAAGGCCAACACTAGTCTTTTTTTGAGGCCGTGGTTCTTCGCTGGCCAACAGTTCGGGCTTATTCACTTCAGATATAATGGGTGTGGCTTCTATAACCGGTTTCTTCTTCTCCGAGCCCAACACATACGTTTTATCCGCCATTTGCGTTTCCCCAAATACTGTCTTGGAGATTAATGTTTCGAGCCATTCCTCACAGCTTTGAAAACGTTGATCGCGATCTTTTTGGCAGGCTTTTTTTACAAAATCATCGAAGTTTCCTACATCAGGAAGTTCAGGTAAAGCTTCAAATACAATTTTATTAAAAATATCAAATTGTGAAGTTGTATCAGAATTATAAGGAGGCTTTCCAGTGATTGCATAATACATCGTAACACCTAAAGAATAAATATCACTGCGATGATCAATGGATTTATCGGCCTTAACCTGCTCTGGACTCATGTAAATGGGGGTTCCCATTTGAGTACCAGTTTGCGTCATTTCATTGCCTTGGCCAAATAATTTTGCAATTCCAAAATCTAGAATTTTTACATGACCGTTGGGAAGAACGTAAATATTTGAAGGTTTGATGTCTCTGTGAACCACACCTTTTTCATGAGCATATTGAAAGGCAGAAAGCGTTTGAAGAAAAATATCTTTAATCGCCCCTTGACTTAACGGGCCACTGCGTTTGATTTTCTCATTCAAATCTTCACCTTCCAAAAATTCCATTACAATGGAAAGTTGGTGGGGTTGTTCATCAAAATCGATGATTTTAGTAATATTTGGGTGGTTAAACGACGCCATCATTTTGGCCTCATTTTTAAACCTATCTCTAATCTGTGTATTCGCAGAAAGTATTGGGTTCAGGACCTTAACAGCGACCTTTGTTCCTAACATTTCATGTTCTGCTTCATACACCGAAGCCATGCCGCCTTCACCTATTAATCTGGTAATCTTGTATTTTCCTATTGTTGAATTGATCATATCTATTTCTTTAAATGTTTGCTAACGTTTTGCGTGTAGGCGAATACCCGGAGGGTTGCGCTTACACGCTGTTAGTGTTAGTTATTCTTTTTACTCTTAATAAACATTTGAACATAGAGGCCAAACCATATAATGCCACAGAATATCATTTTAAAATAATCCATCCAATTGTAAGAAATGGAGTTTTCGGATTCAGGTTGAAATTTATAACCAAGAAAAGTAAAAAATAAGGAGATAACACAGAATAAAATTTTTATGAGTAAATTTTTATCGATTTTTGGGGATTCGGATTTTTCCAATAGACCACTAATTATAATTAAAAACCCCAACGAATAATAAACTTTCCATTCATCAAAAAACGGTGAATTTTTTATTAATTCTTGAGCGTCTTCAGTCTGTCCGGAGATATCTATATTAAAAAGAAAAACAACGAAAATCAATGCAATTGGATAACCCAATAGTCTGTATAATACCGATTTCATAAATAATTTATTTTATAATTAACACTAACTAGCTTATAAGCGCTATAAACCTTCCTCAAGCATAGCTATTTGGGTGTATAAGCGCAGGTTTGTTGCGTATGTACGAATATACGGTTATTTCTTATAAATCATCGAACGGCAAATGCCTTGGTAGCGTGCTAGTGTTGAAGGCCGCTTAGGGTTTCAAACTCTCCAATAATACTGTTCCCCATCCTTGCCAACGGTATTGAAATCCCAGGGTTTCGTTGTGCCAAATGAAGCAAAAGGTGCCGCCGTTGCGTTGAACCGCGGCTTTTAATGCTTGCACCTCCGTTTGTGCTTGCTCCGGGGTGAGCCCCATGTATTCGTTGAGCGTCCCGTCCATGAAACAAAAGGGTTGCAGCTGCAAGGCGCTTTCTTCATTTGTACGCAAGTTATACCACGGGGTTCTTCGAGCCGTTCCCATCCGAAATCCCGGTTGATCAGCATACCCCATGGAATAATCTACCAAGATGTTTTCCCTGCATAAATGCTCGTACGTTTCTGGTAATTTGAACTGTAAAAAGTGCTGTCTGCTGTTGCTGACGCTCGCCTCAAGTACCGCTTCTAGCCTCAATTTTTCCCGGCTAAGGAGGCTCGGGTTTGTATAGGTTCCATAACCCGGGTGAATTCCTATCGCACATTGTTGCGCCATTTTTCGCAATACCTCGGCCTGCACCCCATTATCGTACGGAAGGTTCTTATGGTAGGCGCCATAATCGGACATCAACCAAAAACACTGAGTGTTGGCATGCGCTGCTGCGATTTCCGCCATCCGGTCAAAGGTATCAAAGGGGTCACGACGCTGCCCGCTTAGGACCGCTATGCGCTCGCTCACTCGCTTGAATCTTCCGAAGAGCAGGTCTCTCATGAGCCCCAGTCCGTTGCGAACGAGTCCTTTTTCACGGTAGGCAAAGGTGGCGTCGATGTCAAAAGTTGGTTCAATAGAAAACGTTCTATCCGGCGTTTTTGCTACCCTAAGAGCTTGAACCAGGGCTTCTGCCCACTCATCGCAAATGGGTTTTTTTAACCATCCGTATAAGCTTTGTATTGAATTCGAGGCCTTAAATCGGTCATGTTGATCCCGCTCTGTGGGCCAATGCTCTTCGTATCGGCTTAACACAAAAAATATCGATGCGAGCAAGTCGGGTACTCCATCGAAGGACATGACTTCTCCCAAGGCACCCTCACATTGGTCGATTGCGTAGCTCCGTACGTTGTTTTCGAACAGCAAGGTGGAAGGGGAGAGCTTGAGGGAATCGGACGCTTCGCGTTCGGAGTAATTCAGTTTGGGCCCTTTTATCGCTGTAAATTTTTCCCAGTCCGAAGTGCAATAATATTCCAATCCTCGAGCAGTAAAGATAAAATCCAAGGTATAGAATAAACGAGGTGATAATTGTTCTGAAAAAACGTGTATCATAGGTTTTTCAGCATCAAGCGGCAAATTTCTTCTGCAGCATGTCCGTCGCCAAAAAGCGGTGGATAGGTTAAGTTTTTAACACTTTGAAAACAGCGGTAAGCTTCCAGCATGGTTACAGCATCTGCACCTGCTAATATGGCATTTCCGTTTTCCACAATTTCTACCCATTCAGTTTCATTCCGAAGAATGATGCAAGGTTTTTGAAAGAAAAACGCTTCTTTTTGTACGCCTCCGCTGTCGGTTATAACCATACTACAACGACTTTCGAGGGAAATCATGTCGAGAAACCCTGCCGGTTCAATGATCTTAAAACCTGTGTGAACCATGAGCTTTTCCAACAGGGTTGGATTTAGCAACTCCACCATTTTTTTCCTCGTTCTTGGATGTAAGGGCAATATTAAGGTTTGTTGTGACAATTCTTGAATGCTTATCAACCCTTCTACGATGGAGTTTAAATTCTTCGAAATATCGGTATTGGAATCGCGGTGAATGGTACAGAGCATAAAACGCTTATCGCTGAGCTGTAAGTGGTCAACAATACGTGGTTTTTTACGAGATATCGCCTCAAAATACATGCTGTTGTCGAACATGACGTCTCCCGTTTTGAATATTTTGGGCTGGTCAACGCTTGCCTTTTGTTGGCTGCTATTGATAAGCCCTTCCTGATGTAGGTTACGTATTCCTTGCTCTGATGGTGAAAACAAAAGGGTACTGCAATGGTCGCAAGCTATCCGATTGATTTCCTCGGGCATCGACTTGTTGTAGGAGCGGAGGCCTGCCTCCACATGAACGACGGGGATGTGTAATTTAACGGCGGCCAGCGCTCCTGCCAAAGTGGAATTCGTGTCTCCGTAAACCAATAGGGCATCGGGTTTTTCCGTTTGTAAAACCCTTTCGATGCCTTCCAGCATTTTGGCCGTTTGTAGGCCGTGACTCCCGCTACCGGTTGCTAATTGGTACTGCGGTTTTGGAATGTTCATCTCGGAAAAGAAAATTTCGGACATGTTATCGTCGTAGTGTTGACCCGTGTGAAGAATAATGTCGGCGATATCATTAGAAAAATCTTTCGCAATTGCACGGCTAATGGCGGCGGCTTTGATGATTTGCGGTCTTGCACCTACGATGGTAACAATTTTCATGGTGGGTCTAATAGGCCTTCATCGGCGAAGCTAAAGTAGCCATAATCGGTGTAAATGAGGTGGTCCAGGATGGGTAAATCGATGTATTGTCCGAATTTTCGATAATTTTTGGTGAGGCGTATATCCTGTTCGCTCGGTTTTGGATTCCCACTCGGATGGTTATGACAAAGAATGATGGCTGTGGCTTTAAAATCTAGGGCGATTTTAAAAAGAATGCGCCCGTCGGCCACGGTTCCGGTTATGCCTCCACGAGATAAGCGGTGCGCGTGTATAATTTCATGGTTATTATTCATAAGAAGAATTACAAACTCCTCGAAAGGCAGCAAAGAAAATGTTCTACGAACATATTGGTAAACATCTTTTGAATTTCTAATGATTTCTCGTATTTCTGGCCCTTGTGCATTCATTCTTCTCCCCAATTCAAAGCAGGCCATTAGGAGAGCCGCTTTTGCCGGACCAATGCCCCGAAATTGTTGCAGATCAGCTTTTGTTGCGGAAAACATACGGTAGAGACTGTTGTTGAAGTGGACCAAAACGTCGAGCGCCAAATCTTTGGCGTTTTTATGTTGCGTTCCTTTACCGATTAACAAGGCCAATAGTTCCGAATCGGTTAGGCCTCTTGGTCCGTGTTGGTGAAGTTTGTTTCGGGGTTGATCCGATGATGGAAGTTGCAATAAATTCATAGGTTCGAAGGTCCTTCAATAACGGAAGATTGGGCCCTTTCGTATACAACTACTTTTTATAAAAGGGAAGTTTTACCACCTTGGCTTCAATGCCTTTATCCCTTATGGCGATGAAAATAGGGCTCTCAAGCGCAGCATGCTCTTTGGTAACGTACCCCAACCCAATACCGATTTTCATGGAGGGAGACATGGTTCCCGAGGTGACTTTACCTATTTCAGTGCCGTTGGAATCTAAGATGGGGTAATCGTGGCGTGGAATGCCGCGTTCAACCAACTCAAAAGCCACTAATTTTCGGGTAATTCCTTGTTCTTTTTGTGCCTTGAGGGCGTCTGCATCCACAAAATCCTTGGTGAATTTGGTAATCCAACCAAGTCCTGCTTCCAAGGGTGAAGTCGTATCGTCGATGTCGTTACCGTACAAACAGAACCCCATTTCCAAACGAAGGGTGTCCCTTGCAGCAAGGCCAATGGGCTTAATGCCGAAGGAGGCCCCTGCAGCAAATACAGCGTCCCATACCTGAGGAGCAGCCTCGTTGGGGACGTATATTTCAAAGCCACCTGAACCCGTGTAGCCTGTCGCTGAAATGTAAATATCGGAGAATCCTGCGAAATCGCCTCTCACAAAGGTGTAGTAGGGCATCTCCGATAGATTCACTAGGGTGAGGGATTGCATGGCTTCCGCGGCTTTGGGACCTTGAATAGCTAGCAATGAATAACGGTCCGAGGCGTTTTCCATTTCAACACCCTCGGTATTGTGTGAAACAATCCATTTCCAATCCTTTTCAATGTTGGAAGCATTTACAACCAATAAGTACTCTTCTTGACTGATTCTATAAATGATTAAATCATCGACAATGCCACCTTTACCGTTGGGCATACAGCTGTATTGCGCTTTGCCATCGAACAACACCGAGGCGTCGTTGGTGGTTACGCGCTGAATTAAATCCAAGGCCTTGGGACCTCGTAGAAAAAACTCGCCCATGTGGGAAACATCAAAAACGCCAACAGCCTTGCGAACGGTTTCATGCTCAACGTTCACCCCCTCGTACTGAACGGGCATGTTATACCCCGCAAAAGGAACCATTTTCGCATTAGCATCGAGGTGTTTTTGAAGGAGGGCAGTGTTTTTCATAGTTATCCTTTTACGCGTTCAACGTAAATCCCTGTTCGCGTATCCACTTTGATGACTTCTCCATTGTCAATAAATAAAGGAACGCGAACCTCAGCACCCGTTGCAATGGTGGCCGGCTTCATGGAGTACGTGGCGGTATCGCCTTTAACTCCGGGCTCGGTGTACGTTACTTCCGAAACAATGTACATAGGCAAGTCCACAACTAAGGGCATTTCTTCTTCTGCGTGGAACAAAATATTGACCACCATTCCTTCTTGCAAGAAAAAGGGTTTTTCAATCATTTTGCCGTGAATATTTACTTGTTCGAAGTTTTCGTTATTCATGAAAACGTATTCAGACCCCTCTTGATACAGGTACTGATATTCTCGGTTTTCGATGCGCACCGGTTCGATTTTATGGCCCGCAGAAAACGTGTGGTCCAATACTTTTCCGGATTCTATCTGACGCATTTTGGTGCGAACGAAAGCGGGTCCTTTTCCTGGTTTTACGTGTTGAAATTCAATGATTTGAAATAATTTTTCGTTGTGCTTGATGCACAAACCGTTGCGAATGTCTGAGGTGGTTGCCATGCTCTACAATATTTTGCTGGCAAAGATAATTAATTCACCCAAAATTTTTGGAATTTCCTCCCACTCGGTTACACCTCGAAACCCTAGGGTCGATGAAATTATTTCATCTAGAAGAAATTGAGGTTAATATTTTGGGTAATTGTGTGGTCTTGCTGTACCGTGAACTTAGACTGGCTCCAACTCGGGGGACCAAAATTCCCCATTGCATTGTTGGAAAAAGCGAATCCCTCTGTTGGAATGCCTAGAATGTTCTGATCCAATTCTTGATTGCCGTTCTCATCGTGGAAGATGGCGAAGGCGTAGTCGCCCGGGGGTAGGCTATCCAATGAAAAAGTCATTTGGGTTGCTGTTAAATTTAAGAAAAGCTCTTTGTAGGCTTGATCCGGAAGGTTAAAAGATGAGGAGGAATTGAATAACGCAAAATTTACCTTGCCGTGGGTGTTATGCATCCCGTTTAAATTCACCGTTAAGATGCCGTAGGGCGAGCCATTATTACCCCCTCCATTTCCCGAAGTATCCACAGGAGTTGGTTGAGGTGGAGGTTGCGGTGTTGGATTATTCTTTTTGCATGAAACCAGCAATAGCCAAAAGATCACCAAAAAACTTTTCCAAGTTGACATCACGGGTAAAGTTAAATTTTTTTTTCTTAGCTCTACCCTTGGATATCCTATTAAAGGATTTTAATTCATGAAGGGCTTTACGTATCTTTGAACAATGCAAGGTGCTTGGTTCTTTCTTTTATGCGTTGTTTCAATACAAGGCCAATCTCCTTTGCAAATAAAAGAAACGGAGCTGCAAGCGTTAAAACAAAGGGAACAAGTCATCAATGCAGAAATCGAAGGTTTGAAAATGGAACAATGCATGGAATTATTGCAAAAGCCCGGTTTTCCTACCTCCTCCAAACCGTACCAAACCATTCATCATTCAGCTTACGTTATCGGGTTTGACTGCGAATTTAAAATGGCCGCATGGACGTTTCATATCTTAACCCCTGATGTTACTTTTGGAAACGTGAGTAGGAGCAATGATTTTCGCACTGATTCACTGGCCTCTTGCGGCGATGCGGACGAAAAGGATTATTTTCTGCGAAAACAAAATGCGGACGGCACAGTTTCGTACGAGGGCTTTGGTTTTGATCGAGGCCATTTAGTTCCATCGGCTGATTTCAAATGGTCGCCAATTGGCCTTAGTGAAACCTATTTTTATAGCAATATGAGTCCTCAACGTCCTCAATTTAATCGCGAGTCTTGGGCGGAACTTGAGGGCTTGGTTCGAAAGATTGTTGAGGCGGAAAAAAAGCCGCTGTATGTCCTGACTGCACCCGTTTTGCGAGGCGAATTGAAAACCATCGAGCGTTCGGCCAATCGGTTAAAAATTCCGGATTACCACTATAAGATCATCGCAGATATTTCAGCTGAGAATCCAAGAGGAATGGCCTTTCTCATGCCCAACCGAAAGTGTGAAAGCCGCCTTAGCCATTATGTTGTTACTATCGACAGCATCGAAAAATTAACCGGTCTTGATTTTTTTCCGAACATCGGTGATTCCATAGAACAAAGAATAGAGTCGGCATCCAATTTTTCGGCTTGGGATACCCAATCGAATGCCAACGACGTTGAGCCTCTTAATGCGTTAGCATTGCCCAAAGGATATTTCAATACGGAGCAAGCTAGATCAAAAATGGGGACGAGCTGCACAATCGTCGGAAAGGTAGTTAGCGCAAAATATTCTGTCAAATCAGAGGCTACATTTATTAATTTAGATCAATCTTTCCCGAAACAAATTTTTTCGGTGTTGATTTGGAAAGACGGGCGCAGGAATTTCAGCTATAAACCTGAGGACGCTTTATTGGGTAAATACATTGCCGTTAAAGGAAAGGTTGACTCCGATAAAAATGGAATCCCCTGCATTACTGTCGAACGCCAGGAGCAAATTGAAATCTTTGAAGAAGATTTATCGCAGGATTAGTTGATATTGCGAAATACGGCAAACGCCAATACGACTCCAAGAACTACGAATGTGGCATAATATCCGAATAAGAGTTCCCTCCATCGCATCACTTTTTTGGAAGGGTTTTTAATGATATTGACAACTACGCCGAGCCCGAGGTAAGGAAGGGCGATAACCAACAAGGCGTTTTGGCGAAAGGCCTCACGAAATTCGAGGTTGAGCAGAGCATGCACGGCACGTTGGGATCCGCAACCCGGACAATCGTAATTGGTCAACGTTTTTAACGGGCATTTGGGAAAAATGTGCGAAGTTTCGGGATCGACCAAGCCGTATAATACGACTAAAATCAATGCAATAGCCGAAAAAAGGATCACTTTAAAGCGGCGGCGGTTAGGCGATTTTGTTTCAAGGAATTTCATTCGGCTAAAGCATCAGACTGGTACTCAATTTGCAAGTAAAGATAGAGAATATGCATACCGGCGAAAATTTCTCAAAAATTATTCAATACAATGTAGGCGTTCAAGCTTACCGCCAGAAGGATCCAAATAGCATAGGGCAGGATCAACGCCATTTTCCAGGAACGCCATCTTACGGCGCGATAAAGCGAAAGATAAATTACAAGGGCCAGCAACACTAAATCCCCCAGGGCAATTACGGACCAATGATATTTAAAGAATAAAGGGTTCCAAGCGACGTTAAATAACCATTGCAGGGAATACATACCCCAAAAAAATGTTCCGTTTGCTGTATTTTCTTGTTCAAATATTAAAAAAACACTGTAACAAAGCATTAAAAACGTCCATGCTGCCCCAAATACCCATCCTGGAGGTGTCCAAGGCGCTTTATTCAAATTTTGATACCAATCCGAGATTGCGCCATCCCCGCTCAAATAGCTTCCAATGGCCAGGGCTCCAAAATTAAGTACGGTGAACAATACAATTAGGTTTGCGCGTTTTTTCATCAAATTATTTTTCGGATTTGTTCAATTTTATCCAAAAGCGTGTTGTTAAAAACACCATCCGTAATTCCTTGTCCTGTTTGAAAGTTTGCCCCAAAACTGGGTAAAGAAAAATGGTCCAATATCTCGGCGTTGTGTCTTGGGAAACGGTCCAATGCCGCTTGCATAACCCCCATACCAGCGCGCGGACCAGGGGAAGTTGAAAGTAAGAAAAATCGCAGGTTTTCAAAGGTGTTTTGCCGGTACCTCGAACACCAATCAAAGAGGTTCTTAAAGGCGGCGGTATAGCTCCCATTGTGCTCCGCTAAACTTAAAACGATGAGATCAGAATCCAACAGTTTTTGCATAAAAAGCGGTATTGTCTCGGGAATTCCGAGAGCTTCCCGTTCTGGACTATACAGCGGACATTCATAATCGATGAGGTGTAGAATTTCCACCTGAGCATTTGGAAATAATTGAGCAGTATATTCGGCAAATTGCTGATTGATGGAAGCTCTGCTGGTAGATGCTCCGAAGGCAACTATTTTCATATTAAAATAATTTTGAAAGTACCCAATACCAAAATACGGCCAAAATAATAAGCCCGAGAGTAACTCCAAAAACTCCAACAACTTTGATTATTTTCACCCCATAACGATCCAAAGATTGTTGCAACTCTTTTTCGTGCTCGTCTTTGTAAGCGTCGTTTTCTTCACCTTCTTGTATATGCATAAGTTAAAGTTATTATTCCAGAAATTTGGAAGGTTTGTTATTCATAATAAATTCAAGTTTTCCACCCTCAATGAGTGATGCGTGGTTTATGAAGGGACTTTTTAGTTTTGCACCATTCCAACGGATCTCTTGGACATAAACGTTTTTTCGGGATTGATTTTTTGCAGTTATAAACAAAATTTTGTTTTCCGGTAAAGTGATTTTTGCCTGAACAACAAGTGGGCTTCCCAATGCATACGTTGTAGATCCGGGTGTTACAGGATAAAAACCCAAGGCGCTGAAAATATACCATGCGCTCATTTGACCTGCATCGTCGTTCCCGCAAAGGCCATCAATGGTTGGTGAGTACATCTCATCCATGACCATTCGAACCGTTTTCTGCGTTTTCTCGGGGTGTCCGGTCCAATTGTACAAGTAGGGAACATGGTGACTTGGTTCGTTTCCATGCACATAATTGCCCATGATTCCGTCTCTCGTGATATCCTCGTTTTTTTCAATGTACTTATCAGCGATTTCCATGGTGAAGAGCGAGTCCAGGTGTTCGGTCATGCGTTGTTTTCCTCCCATTAGGTTGACCATTCGGGGAATGTCTTGTGGCACATACAATCCATAATTCCACGCATTTCCTTCAATAAACCCTTGACCGTGGGTATCCATTGGGTCAAATGCCTGCCGAAATTCACCCGTCGACATGCGAGGGCGCATGAACCCAATTTTTGCGTCGTAAACGTTCTCGAAATAGGTTGACCTTTTCATGAATTCTTGCGAGGTTTTTGCATCACCGATACCATTTGCAATTTGGGCTATGCACCAATCATCGTAAGCATATTCAAGGGTTTTAGATACCGAAGAATGGCTTAAATCGTCGGGAACATAGCCGTAGCTCAAGTACGAACCAATTCCTTCGAAGTAAGGAACTCTTGCGGTGGTGGTGCAAGCTGAAAGGGCCTTTTTCGCATCGAAGTCCCCCACTTTTTTAACAAGGGCATCTGCAATTACTGAGGTGGCGTGGTAGCCAATCATGCACCAATTTTCATTGGCATAGTGACTCCAGATGGGCAACATGTTGTGCACGCTTTGCTCCTGATGCGCTAACATGCTTTTGATCATGTCGTTGTTGCGTTTTTGTTGCAAAATGTTGAAAAGTGGGTGCAATGCGCGATAGGTATCCCAAAGGGAAAAAATGGTGTAATTGGTGAAGCCCTCAGAAACATGAATGTTTTGGTCTAGTCCTCGGTATTTCCCGTCCACATCTTCGTAAATAACGGGCGAGAGGTGGGTATGATACAAGGCAGTGTAGAAATTTACTCGATCTCCATCATTCATCATGTCAACCTCCACCTTCGATAATTCCTTATTCCACTTATTTGCAGCTTCTTGTACTACGGCGTCAAACCCCCAGTGCGAAAGTTCCGTTTCCATGTTGTTAAGAGCGCCTTCGCAGCTCACGGAACTTAGGGCTACTTTAAGCATTACCGGTTTGGTGGAGTCGGACATGAAGTTGAATGCCGCCCTAATGTTTTTGCCTGCCATCTCAGGAAAGTTCGATTGTTCCTTAAATCGGCGGTAGAAACCTTTATAGTTGTTGTTGTCGTACCTGTGGAAACCATAATGCGTAATGGGTTGCGAGAATCGGATAGCGAAAAATACTTTACGATCTCGTGCCCAGCCGTTGGTTTGCCGATATCCCGTAATGGTGGAGTCGTTTTCAATGCGTAAAAAGGTCCACACATTCTTTTCGGAATGGTGATATACGTTGTAAACCATATCCAATATGATGTTGGCGTCAACACTGCTTGGGAAAGAATAACGGTGAAAACCGACGCGTTCAGTAGCTGTCATTTCGGCTTTTATTCGGTGTTTCTCCAAGGTAACTTGGTAGTATCCTGGGCTGGCTTTTTCAGTGGCGTGTGAAAAAGGGGAGGAGTATCCGTGATCTTGAACTTCACTACGAGCGCCGAGTTCTACGCCGCCGAGGGTTGGCATGATCAATATATCGCCTAAATCAGCATGACCAGTGCCGCTAAAATTGGTGTGGGCAAACCCTAAAATATTAGAGTCGGAGTATTGATATCCCGCGCAATAATCGTAGGCAATTTTATTGTAGCTTCCGTCGCTCAAAAACATAGGGATAAAATTCGTTTGAGGACTTACTTGCACCATTCCAAAAGGTACCGTTGCGCCAGGATATACGTGCCCCATTTTACTTGTGCCAATTAGGGGATTTACGAATTGGTGAACGGGGTTTTTCGGCTGTGCGAGAAGTGAACAGGAAAATGAAAGATAGGTAAATACCACAAAAACTCGCATGTTCGAAATTTACGTCTAAAAATTGAATTTATCCGTCATTTTAGCCAATTTCCCCAAATTTCCTGAGTGAAAATGGGGATTTTTTGGTTTTTACAAACGTTCATGGTGTGGCCGGTCCCACCTTGGTTAGGGTGGTTCAGATCGTCGTAAAAGATTCCTGCTCGAATAGGTCTTAAATTTTTGCTGCCCATTACTTTTACCGTATCCCGGAGAATATAAGCAGCTTTCATGGCATATGGGTCCCGATTACCTTGAGCATAGCGGTCCACCAGGTTGGCCATTTTTTTGTTTTTTTTGGTTTCGTAAATCAACGCAGGCTCCTCCAGCAGGGGAATGTCCTCGAGGGAATACCGTTGGAAATTTTGGGCTTGTTCTTGACGGTGTTTTGAATAGGGGAGTATCAATTGTATGCGCTCTGGTGAAATCGATGCCACACCTGCGGTGAAAAAGGCATCTGCCCCGGGCGCATTTCCACTGCGAAAGTGCATTAGATGCGTTGATTTTGCTAAAAGACTTCCCAAGGCGGTTAAATAGGGTGCGTCCATGGTTAAAACATTCCGTTTTCCTTCCAATAATACCACGGAACCCTCGACGTCAAATGCGGTAATAAATTCCTGGAACGTCATACCTGCTTAGAACTCTGCTACGTACTTTTGGATCTTTTCGCGCAAGGTGCTTACCGTTTCCCATTCTAAATTGTTGTTGGAATTGTAGGAGAAACCTTCCGGAACGCGTTGCGCCTGATTTTTGCGAACATAATCGCCTAAGTTCCAGATGGGTGCTTGAGGTATAATGGTGTAGTATTTCCCTAAATCATAGGTGAAAAACGAGTCCGATGAACTGATCATTTCCTCATGGATCTTCTCTCCGGGTCGAATGCCAACAACAGGTTTCTTGCATTCGGGGCCAATGGCCTCTGCCACGTCTGTTATGCGGTAGGATGGAATCTTGGGCACAAATATTTCACCACCCCAGGCATTTTCCATCGCATGTATTACCATATCGACACCTTCCTGCAAAGAAATGTTGAAACGGGTCATTTCCGCTACGGTAATGGGTAAAATACCATCCAGTTGCTTGCGTTTGATGAAGTAGGGGATTACCGAACCATTCGATCCCATGACGTTCCCATAACGCACCACCGAGAACTTAATGTCTTTTTTTCCACGGATGTTATTGGCGGCTACGAAGAGTTTGTCCGAGGTCAGTTTTGTAGCCCCGTAAAGGTTGATCGGCGCACAAGCTTTGTCGGTAGAAAGGGCCACAACGTCTTTTACATTGGAATTGAGCGCCGCTTTGATGACATTTTCTGCACCTCCGACATTGGTTTTTACGCATTCGTCCGGATTGTACTCAGCAATATGCACGTGCTTCATTGCCGCCGTGTGAATTACGCTGTCAATGCCTTGAAATGCCCGTTCTAAACGTTCATAATCCCGAACGTCTCCAATAAAGTAGCGTATTTGAGGGAACTTGGCAACCGGAAATTCCTGTTCCATTTCGAACTGCTTTTGTTCATCTCTGGAATAAATAACGAGGCGTTTTACACCCGGAAATTGACTTAAAATATGTCGTGTGAGGGCTTTGCCTAAAGAGCCGGTACCTCCGGTAATTAAAATCGATCGATCGTTCATGTTAACAAAGTTACGTTATTTAAGCCGCAGTTCCTCGACAAATTGTCGGATGCTCATCCGTTCAAACGCGTCAATCATACTTATTTTGCTCGCATTAATAATGCGCACCTGCTGTTTTTCTGCGAAACGTTTAATTAACCAATAACCTTCAAAGGAGAGGTAAAACTTGTGAATGATTTCGTGCAACTTACGCGGCTGCTGAATTCGGTCTTCCATTTTCATGGGTTTACTCCCTTCGGTGTCGTAAAAGTGCACATGACGTAACAAGGCTTCATTGGCCTCATTTACGGAAAGGTCGGCAAGCCAGGAGTGGTCTGCACCTGCAATCGCTATGCCTCGATATCCCAAACGAATCCCAACCATGAGCGAAGGGATAAGCACATTGTGCGGTCTCGGCATTCCCCACCCTTTTCGATAACCCCAATGCGTCCAAAAGGAAAGTCCCTCAACGGGTGTTTGATTAAAATACGCAGCGTCGAGGTTGGGATTTGATGCCAGTAATTCGTTGAAAGCAACACTTTTTTTAGCGCGAAAAGGAACCAATAAGGTCATTTTCCAAGTAGTTTTCGAACGCAGGTTCTTGTATAAATCCCGGTTGAAGCCAATGTAGAGCTCATTTAGGTCCTCATCTGGTTGAAAATAGGTTATCGCATTCAACAAGTAAAATCGCGGTTTAAGGAGTTGAAATGGTTCGTGGCTTGCCGCGTTGTTAACCGCCAAAAGATCGTAAGCGTGGATCCATTCCGACTCTGTGGATAAGGTTTCGTTCAAGGAAGGGCCGTTTCCTAAAATTAACAGCGGTTTGCTCGGGTGCGTGTTATGTGCGATACCTGTGAACTTGCTTTGAATTAGAACACGCAAGGTACTTTGTTGGGTTTGTAGCCACAATCGCATGTTGTTATTCCATGTACTCAGCCAAGTCATACTCCATCATACTTGAAAACCAACCCTCGGGTTACCCAGAAACGAAAGAAAAGAATCATGTTTCCTTTAGCGACTTGCCCACGGAGGGCGTAAAGAAACCAAAGTGCAATGCTTCCAGCCCACTTGACTCCTTCGAAAATCAAGCGTTTCAGGTAAGCAAGGATGCCTTCATGTTTACTTCTTCGACGCTCACTGATGCCCGTTCCTACGGCTTGTTCTTGGATAAAATGACAGGTTGTTCGCTCTGGGGGTACACAATGGTAGACCATCGCTTCAGGCACATAGCGCACTTCGATTCGAGCTTGATAGATCCGATTAAAGAGGTCTTTTTCTTCCCCCCCCAACAGCGTACCGGCAATGCGGCCTAAGGTAACATTGAACAGCCCGATTTTTTCAAACAACGAGGTGCGAAACGCCATATTAGAGCCTCTGGGATAATCGTTTACCAATACAAACGGGCGCGAACCCTTGTCAAAATAACCCAAGAGAGAATTCAAGTAAGGGTTTTCCCAAGAAGGCTTAAGTTGTTCATAATGAAGATGAATGGGCCCACCTATAGCACCGCACTCCGGGAATTTCTGGAACTGTTGCACCAGCGTTTCCAAGTAGTTGGGGGCAATAAACGCATCGTCGTCTAAAAAGGTAATAAGTCGGGCTTTTGCCTCTTTGATGGAACGGTTGCGGGCGTGTGAAAGACCTTGCGCTGTTTCCAGAAAATAGCGGCCGGTAAAAGAGGGGTGTGCAAGCATAAATTGGTCGAACAGTTCCTTGGTATTTCCGGGAGAATTATTATCGATTAACAAGATTTCAAACCGTTGAGGTGGTAGGGTCTGTGCAATGATGGATGCGAACAGCTGCGGAAGGTATTTTTCCCGGTTGTAGGTGCAGATTGCAACGGAGATTTCGGCGCTTGACAAGGCCTACAGTTTTTGTTTTAAAATGCTTAATGCCTCGGCGATTCCATTTGGATTTTTGCCACCAGCAGTTGCGAAAAACGGTTGTCCACCGCCACCTCCTTGTATCAAAGGGGCAACTTCACGAATCCATTGAACGGCGTTCCAGCCTTTGCTTTGTAGCAAACCTTCATCGATCATTACACTCAAACCGCATTTGTCGCCTTCGATGTTTCCTACGATTCCCACAAACGGTTGAATTTCCCCTTTGAGCTGAAATAAAATGTCTTTTACGGAATTGCTATCCAGCGACAACTGAACGCAAAGCACCTGCATTCCATCCACGGATTCCAACTTGGTTTTCAGGTCTTGCTTGATGGTTTTATTTCGTTCTTTAGTGAGCAACTCCAGGTCTTTAGTAAGGGCTTGATTTTGATCTACTACATCTTGGATGCTTTTCATGATGTCTTTCGGGTTTTTGAATTGAGCCCGTAAACTGGCCATCAATGTGGTTTCCTCCTTATAGTGTTGTTCCGCGGCACTTCCGGTAATCATTTCAATGCGTCGAATTCCAGCTGCCACTGCGGACTCGGATTGTACTTTGATCAACCCAATTTCTCCGGTATAATTAACATGGGTTCCACCGCACAATTCCATGGATTCTCCGAATTGAACCACCCGAACCGTTTCCCCATATTTTTCGCCAAACAGCGCCATAGCCCCCATGGCTTGAGCTTCGGCGAGAGGCATGTTTCGATGCTCTTTCAGTGCAGTATTAGCCGTAATTTGGGCTTCAACAAGATTAATTATGTTGCGTAATTCCTCGTCGCTGACTTTGGCGAAATGGGAGAAATCGAACCGTAAATACTCCGGACTGACTAAAGAACCCTTTTGTTCCACATGATTCCCAAGAACTTGACGTAAGGCATGATGCAGTAAGTGGGTAGCACTGTGGTTTTTTCGAAGGTTATTTCGACGAACGGGATCCACGCTTGCCTCAAACAAATGATCGAGGTTATTGGGCAACGATTCGCATAAATGAACGGTCAAGTTGTTCTCTTTTTTGACGTCGAATATTGGGGTCTTGTGGCCTTGAGCATCAACCAACCAACCTGTATCACCGACTTGACCACCGCTTTCGGCATAAAACGGCGTTGAATCCAGCACGATTTGGTAAAAGGTTCGGTTTTTCTGGTTGACCTTGCGATAACGAAGTATTTGTGAACGGCACTGAAGTGCATCATAACCCACAAATTCCGTTGTAACCTCGTCATTCACTTGTTGCCAATCGTCCGCCAGAACGCCGGTTGCTGCCCGAGAACGTTCCTTTTGTCGCAGCAATTCAGCGTTGAATCCGGCCTCATCCACGGAAAACGAATTTTCCCGAGCGATTAATTGGATCAAATCCACGGGAAAGCCATAGGTGTCGTACAGTTCGAACACGGTGCTTCCTTCGAGGTGGCTTCGGCCCGACTTTTCGGATGAATTCATGAGCAAATCCATGCGTTTAATGCCTTGTTCCAAGGTTCTAAAAAAACTGAGTTCTTCCTCGCGGATCACGCGCACAATCAAAGCCTCCTGCGCAGTCAACTCAGGATACGGTAGTCCCATTTGTTCGATTAAAACCGGGACCAAGCCGCATAAAAAAGGTTCGTTCAATTCTAAGTTTTGATAACCGTAACGCACGGCTCTGCGCAGAATGCGTCGAATCACGTAGCCGGCTCCTGAATTGGAGGGTAGTTGTCCGTCAGCAATGGAAAAAGCGATCGCACGCACGTGGTCGGCGATTACTCTCAGGGCTATGTCCGTGGATTCATTGGTACCGTAGGCTTTCCCTGCATGTTGCACCATGTGTTGGATCAAGGCTTGGAATAAATCCGTGTCGTAGTTGCTTTGTTTGCCTTGCAACGCCATTGCCAATCGTTCCAGGCCCATGCCCGTATCCACATGGGTTTGCGGAAGAGGTTCGAGGTTGCCGTTCGCTTTCCGATTGAATTGCATGAAAACCAAATTCCAAATCTCAATCACTTGAGGATGGTCCTTATTCACCAAACTCGCTCCGGGGATGTTTGATTTATCCTCTTCACTTCGTAAGTCGATATGGATTTCGGTACATGGGCCACAAGGTCCTGTGTCGCCCATTTCCCAAAAGTTATCTTTCTTTGAAGCCATTAAAATGTGGGCAGGGTCCACGTATTTTAACCAAAATTCTCGCGATTCGTTGTCGGCAGGAACCTGATCGGTGGGGTCTCCCTCAAAAACCGTGATGTAGAGATCTTTCGGATTCAGCTGGTATTCGTTGGTTAAGAGTTCCCAAGCCCAATCAATGGCCTCTTCCTTAAAATAGTCTCCGAACGACCAATTGCCCAACATTTCAAATAAGGTATGATGATAGGTATCAACCCCTACTTCTTCTAGGTCGTTATGTTTTCCTGAAACTCGAAGGCATTTTTGCGAGTTGGCAATGCGAGGGACAGGAGCAGGGTAGTTGCCTAAGAAATAATCTTTAAATTGGTTCATGCCCGCGTTCGTAAAAAGCAGGGTTGGATCGTTTTTAATGACGATCGGTGCCGAGGATACAATTTTGTGGCCTTTCTTTTCGAAGAAGTCAAAATATCGCTGTCGAATTTCGGATACGGTCATAGCGTTGATCGGATAGCACAAAGGTAGAAAAAAAGAAACGTAGGCTTTTCATTCCTTGCATAAAGCATTATTTTTACCTGATGGAATTTATAGCAACAGAACTGTCAGAATATGCCAATGCGCATACTTCTTCAACGTCTACCTTACTGAAGCGAATTGAACGTGAAACGCATCTGGAGGTCTTGCAGCCGAGGATGTTGAGTGGTCTCTTTCAGGGACGATTGCTTTCGTTGATTTCGAAATTAGTTCAGCCCGAAAGGATTTTAGAAATCGGAACGTATACAGGTTATTCTGCCCTTTGCCTGGCGGAGGGGCTTCCAGATGGGGGCAAAATAATCACATTGGACGTAAATGCGGAACTCCAATCACGGGTACAAGGATATTTTAACGCTTCGGAATACAAGGAAAAAATCGATTACCGTATTGGAGATGCCCTAGATGTCATTCCAACGTTAAGCGAAAGGTGGGATTTAGTGTTCATTGATGCCGATAAGAAGAATTATTTGAAGTACTACGATTTGGTGATTGACCAGGTTGAACCCGGAGGCGTGATCCTTGCAGACAATGTCCTTTGGTCGGGGAAAGTAATCGACAAAAAGGCCCAAGACAAGGAAACGGTCTTGTTGCGGCACTATAACGAGCGAATCAATAACGACGAGCGAGTAGAAAACATTTTATTACCCATTCGTGATGGCATCATGGTTGCGCGAAAAAAATGAAGCATTCCTTGGTTAAAACGGCCGATGGCTCACTGACGCTTTATGTACCGTCTTTGGATGAACATTACCATTCCATTCATGGAGCGCTGCAAGAAGCACGGCACGTTTTCATTCAACATGGAATTGAGTTGTTCAAAAATCAAGATAGGATTCAAGTGCTTGAAATGGGTTTAGGGACTTGTCTCAATGCTTATCTAACGGCACTTTGGACTAAGGCAAATGGAAAAAAAGTGAGGTATGTTGGGGTAGAGGCTTATCCGGTGGAAGCAAGCGTAATTGCCCAATGTTGGGATGCTTTAGGTACAGTCAGAACAAAAGAACGCGTGTTTTTTGATTCCTTGGTTTACGGAAAAACACAAGCGTTAGGATCGTTCGAACTTCACCCGTTGAAAGCAACTTGGAATTCGTTGACGTATGTTGATGAATTCCACTTGATATATTATGACGCTTTCGGTCCTCGAGCTCAAGCGGAAATGTGGACGATTGATCAATTTAAAATTGCTTTCGATGCCTTAATGTCAGGAGGTTTAATGACCACTTATTGCGCAAAAGGTCAAGTTAAAAGGGATTTGAAATCGGTAGGATTTCAGGTGGAATCGCGGCCGGGTCCGCCAGGTAAACGGGAAATGACCCTCGCTTGGAAGCCTTAACGTGCTTCCATCAAACATTTTTTGAGCTGATTTAACACCAAGGCGGTAGCTCCCCAAATCCAGTGTTCGCCGAATTGAAAGCCCGGAACGCTTTTTTGAAAAAGTGAATTTTTCGCTAGAACTAGGTCCTTGTTAATTACGGGGAGTTCATGAACCAGTTTAAGGATGGGTAATTCTATCACCTGCACTACCTCAAGAGCATTTACGGTGATTGCTGGTTTTGTATCGTGGTAAAAAAGAAAAGGAGTCATTTCAAAATTGGAAACCGGTATGTAAACTGGGGTAAGTGCCCTTATTAAAATTCCACAATTGTTCGAAATCCCCAACTCTTCGAAACATTCCCTGCGCGCAGTGTACTCTAAATTAGGATCGCTCGCTTCCATTTTGCCCCCTGGGAACGCAATTTGACCGCTGTGTTTTCCGTTGTACTCGCTTCGTTTTATTAAAATCAACGAGAGCTGATCATGCCTGTCGGAGAAACAATGAATGCCAACGGCTGCTTGACATATGTTGACAGCGTGGTATTTTGCCTGACTTGACAGCCCTCTCCCTTCAGGCAGAAGATCTAGGTGGTCCTCTTCGGATAAACGGCGCTGGGTAACTTTTTGGATAAATTGCGACTTTAACATCGGATTTTTTACAAATTTACGCTTTCACGAAGATTTAATTAAATTCACTATTTTTCATACCTCACCCTTTTTTTAAGGGGGGGTGTTGAAAAAATGTGGGTAAATTTTCAAATTACCCTATCAAAAATTAAATACTTTTGTGAAAAAATAATAAAAATGCCAGAAAAGAGATTAGCTGCTTACAGAGATGTTTTAAAAAGAACACCGAAACCCGTTGAATTGAATCAGAAACTTTCTGAATTGTTTGGATCCTTAGTTTTTCACAGCGACGTAATGCGGGAATACCTTCCTTCTGAAACGTATAAATCCATGATGGAAGCGATTCATTCGGGGATAAGGTTGGATCGAAAACTTGCTGATTCAGTAGCTATTGCCATGAAAGATTGGGCATTATCCAAAGGCGCGACGCACTACACTCACTGGTTTCAGCCATTAACGGGTGCTACAGCTGAAAAACACGATGCTTTTCTCAAGCCCGTAGGGCCAGGAAAGGCTATTGAACGTTTCGATGGCGATATGTTGGTTCAGCAGGAGCCGGACGCATCGTCGTTTCCGAACGGGGGCATTCGAAATACCTTCGAGGCGCGTGGCTATACTGCTTGGGATCCATCATCTCCCGCTTTTATAATTGGTAAAACGTTGTGCATTCCCACTATCTTCATCTCATACACGGGAGAATCGCTCGATTACAAAACTCCCTTGCTGCGGGCATTGCATGGCATTGACAAAGCGGCTGTTGAAGTTTGCCAATTGTTCGATAAAAATGTGAGCAAGGTTAATACAACCTTGGGTTGGGAGCAAGAATATTTTTTGGTGGACCAAGCATTGTTTAATGCAAGGCCTGATTTACTGCTCACCGGGAGGGCGCTTTTTGGGCACGCTCCTGCAAAAGGCCAACAACTCGAAGACCACTACTTCGGTTCCATCCCGGAACGCGTCAATGCCTTTATGCGCGAATTTGAAGTGGAATCCCTGAAGTTGGGGATACCTGTAACTACGCGTCACAATGAAGTAGCGCCAAATCAATTCGAATGTGCCCCCATTTTTGAAGAGTGTAATCTTGCTAACGACCACAACCTTTTGTTGATGGATTTGATGGAGAAAATTGCTCGAAAGCATGATTTTAGGGTCTTATTGCATGAAAAACCCTTTGCTGGAGTGAACGGTTCCGGAAAACACAACAATTGGTCGTTGAGCACCAATACAGGAGTAAATTTATTGGCTCCTGGCAAAAACCCAAAGAGTAACCTGCAGTTTTTAACCTTTTTCGTAAATACGATAAAAGCCATTCACGACAACGCCGATTTACTCCGTGCCTCCATTGCGTCTGCGGGGAACGACCACCGCCTTGGGGCAAACGAAGCTCCTCCTGCCATTATTTCTGTATTTATCGGAAGTTCCTTGACCGCGGTTTTGGACGACCTCGAGAAAAACATTAAAGCTGGGAAAATGACCCCTCAAGATAAGACAGAGTTGAAATTAAACATCGGTAAAATCCCGCAAATTTTATTGGATAACACGGACAGAAACCGTACGTCACCCTTTGCTTTTACGGGGAATAAATTTGAATTTCGTGCTGTGGGATCTTCAGCGAATTGTTCCTCGGCAATGATTGTTTTGAATATGATTGTAGCCAATCAACTCCTTGAATTCAAGAAGGCCATTGACGTTCGAACTGCCAAGGGAGAAGGTAAAGACGAGGCAATACTCAAAGAATTGCAGGTATTGATCAAAAATTCGAAAAAAATTCGTTTCGAGGGAAATGGCTATGGCGAAGAATGGCGCTTAGAGGCTGAGAAAAGAGGACTCTCGAACCGTAAAGATACCCCACGCGCCTTGCAGGTTTACCATGAGGCTTGGGTAGAGCAATTATTCGATAAAATGGGAGTGTTGAATGCTCGGGAATTAGAGGCTCGAAGGGAAATAGAATTTGAAGGCTATGTGCTGAAGATTCAAATTGAATCTAGGTTAATGGGGGATTTGGTGAACAACAATTTTATGCCTGCTGCGGTAGAATACCAAAATAAGTTGATTCAGAACATCCAGGGACTCATGGGGGTGTTTGGCGAAAAATCGGGGAGAGAATTGGCTAAGGTACAAATTGATAGGTTGCAAGAGGTTAACCACCATTTAAACGCTATGAAGGCTGCCTCTGAGCGAATGTTGGCGGAACGTAAGAAGGCGAATGCCATGGAGGACGTGGAGCAAAAAGCACTGGCCTATTGCGATCGGGTGAAGGTTCATTTTGATGAAATTCGGTACCATGCGGACAAACTCGAATTGTTGGTGGAAGACGAATTATGGCCATTGCCTAAATTCCGAGAATTGCTCTTTATCCGATAAATTGAGGTTCCTGCTCTGTTTTTTGGAGTTATTCGCTTGGTTTTTGATGGCTCAGGCCCAAGAGCCGATACTGTTAGACACCGTGAATCCCCTGGCCCACGCAAGAGCCCTCCGATGCGCTCAAGGCTTGGTGTACTTAGGTGATAATCTTGGCCGATGTTTTTCGTATAATCCCAATACCAGTGAGCTGCATGCATTGAACCGACAAAATCCAGAAATCAGGGATGTTGAGGTCAATCAATGCGGGGTCTTATGGATGCAAACGGGCGATTCGGGAAAGGTTTTTCGCCACACCAATTATGAACCTATCCTTTTTCCACGACCCGAAGGTAAAAGTGTTTTTTTCGATGGAATCGCGGTAAAAGATTCCTTGGTCTTTGCCATGGGGGATCCGGCGAACGGCGAGTTTCAAGTTTATCTTTCCTACAATTTCGGAAAGCAATGGATTCAGGTGAGAGGATTAAATGCTTTTGAGGGAGAAGCCGCATTTGCGGCGAGCGGAACGACCGTTCAAATTCTTGATAAAACCTTGTATTTTGTGAGCGGAGGAACCCATTCGCGCATAATGATTGGCAAAAAGAGGGGGAAACGCTGGAAGTCTTATACCATACCGTTTTTAAGTGGAGAAGGGGAGGGTGCCTACTCGTTTTGTGCAATCGATCGCAAGCATTTCGTTGTGGTTGGTGGGAACTACCAATTTCCGGATCGAAGGAGCAAGGTTTGTTTTACCTCAACGAATGGTGGTAAAACGTGGAGGGAATCCACCGTTCCTCCTATGGGTTACAGGTCCTGTGTGATCCATTTTCAAGGGGTTACTTTTGCTTGTGGAACCAACGGACTGGATTTTTCCACAGACGGCGGACAGCATTGGACCGCCTGGCACAAAGGAAATTTTCTGTCCATGGATGTTTCCCGAGACGAGCGGCTTTGGATAACCTTGAATCGAAATTTGGGGCTTTTCCCTCTTGAACCGGTACGAAAAGCGGTTTTGATCAAAAATTAAGTGTTAAAGTGACTGAATTTTTCGGTTTTACCGATACCTTGGATCAGACGAATTTGATTTAAGTTTTACCAAGTCCTAGAGCAGGCTTTACGCTGTTTCCTGGACTAATCCAAAGCGAAAATCTTTTCCTACAAGTGAACAATGCCGCACAAAATTTTGACCCAGGAGAGTACCTGATGGGTAATGGAGCGTTGGTAGGTAATTACACAAATCAATAGAATTCCTTGCTGAGACCCTTAAAATTGATAAGCATTCACCAAGGTCAACACCAGAAGAAAGCTTTCCAATTGGGGGTTTATACCTTCCTTAAACTGTATGGCTAAGGTATGGTTTTCTTGCCCGAAAGTTGTTTTAACGGAGTTAATGGAGTGTGAAAATTCCTTTAGTGCCCGGTACTCAGGAATGAGTTCCAGAACTCCTGCTTTCCAACCTAAATTGGAAATTTCGGTAATGACCTCTGGATTTCCATTCATGGCGAAGGTGTTGAAGTTTTTTTCAATACGCATTCGATTTTTACCAATGTACAAGGTAGAATCGTTATACGCATGAAAATGATATCTTGAATTATGTAAAAGAAGGCTTTGATTGGTGAAACGGAGATCGTTTCCGAACAGTTCTCTCAACAGGGGAAACATTTCATCCGTACTTGTTTTTTTTGCAAACGTCAACAAAATATCACATTGGGGTTCAACGTACGAAGGCCCTGAATCGTCGTCAATGTACTTAGCCCCATAATAATTAATGGATAATCCCGAAAGCGACTCGATGAATTTTTTGTAGGATAAGTATTTTGGGGGTATGAAACTTCCCTTATTCAAGGTTGTTGTTAAATGAAAGTATTGTCCTTTACCGGAGGGCCTTAAGCTTGTTGCTTCGACGGTAGGTTTGTAGGAAATAAGGAGTTGGCGGTTTAGTATATCTAACAAGTAAGAATTGGTCAGGGTTTTGTTGGAAATTAAGTGATACTGAACAGTTTTCAAATTATCGGAATAAAATGGAAACCAAGCCGTTTTATTAAGGCTCATTTTTAAACCTTTTAAATCATCAGAAGATGAGTTGAGTACCCAGTAATAGCGATTTTTTCTTATGAATCCCGATTCGGGTTTAAGCGGTTCTTTGACAGGCATATGTTCACCCGATAAAATCCAAATTATATCATTGCGGTCTTTAACTTTTATGAAGTTGATTTCATGATTAAAATCAATGGGAATTTGTTTTTTGGAGGTGTCTTGGGCAAGATTTTGCCAGTATTCAGAAACGATTTTTAAGATTCGGGGGTCTTTATTATTAAATGCAAATTCGAACAAAATGGATTTACTGATCGCGGGAGTATTAACTTTTATGAGGCCAAGAGTTCCCAGGGGTAATTCTATTTTTCCGTTGGATTGGGGGCTCTCAGCTCGCATCGTATAAAGGTAAACGCCAATCCATATGATGAAAATTGCGCTTATGGCCACGAGGCGTTGAATAAATTTTAGCCAATTCATATTGACAAATTTAGACAAAAGGGTTTTGATTACCTTTGTATATGAAAATATTCGTGGATTGGATATTTGCCTTGTTTGGTTGGAGAATTGAAGTTTCTGTGCCAAAAGACATCAAAAAAGCGGTAGTGGTGGTTGCGCCACATACCTCTAATTGGGATTTCGTAATTGGTCGATTGGCTTTTTATAAAGTCAACTTTAAAGCGCGATTTTTGATCAAAAAAGAACTCTTTGTTTTTCCGTTAAATTTTATTTTGAGAATGTTAGGGGCTCTACCGGTAAATAGAGGACGTAATAACAATATGGTGCAACAGGCGGTAAAATTATTTAACGACAACGATGCGGTTCTCTTGATATTTACTCCCGAAGGAACGCGTGCAGCAAATCAAAATTGGAGAAAAGGATTCTACGTTATTGCTCAAACGGCAAAGGTTCCAATCCTTCTGGCATACATGGATTACCGCAGAAAAATTGGTGGAATTCATGGGGTTTTCCAGCCAACCGGAAACGTTCAGGAGGACATTAACAGCATCAAGCGTGCATTGGCACAATATGAGGGTAAATATCCCGAGAACGGAATTATTTTATAACTTTTTCGGTTTTTAGGTTGTAACCGTATGGACAATGCTTACAATTGCTCTTACAACAATAACCCCTTCTTAAATGATACGATTCAGTAAAAATGATAAAACCTTCATCGCTTAAGTAATAATCATCTTCCGATAATTTTGTTCGCTTACCAAAATCCGAAAAATCCGTGTTAAAATCTTCTTCTTTTCCTTCCATTGATTATAGTGTTATCGAGAACATTACATTCCTCAACAACCATAAACATGAATTGTTCGTTCAGCGCGACGATTTAATTCACGATGTTATCTCTGGAAATAAGTGGAGAAAATTGAAGAGGGTTTTTGATATAATCAAGGAAGATTGCCTTGTGGGAATTGAAACGTTTGGAGGAGCCTTTTCCAATCATTTGTTAGCCACTGCCTGTGCGGCAAACATTCATGGGGTTCAATGCAACCTTTACGTAAGAGGTGAGGAGTTAACACCTGAGTCCAATGACGTATTGCTGTTTTGTCAGTCAATGGGGGCTCGCATTGAATTTTTGGAACGGTCGGAATACAAAAAAGCTAAATCGAGTTACGGTATTACCGATCGTGGATTTTTTAGCGTTCCAGAGGGAGGTGCGTGCAAAGAGGGATTGTTGGGGGTCATGGAAATGGGAAAGAACCTCGAACCTTACGATGTTGTGGCCCTAGCTCAAGGAACCACTACAACAAGCTTGGGGCTTTTGTTAAGTACATCGGAAAAAACAAATATTTGGGTATTTCCTGCCCTAAACGGATTTTCATCGCTGGGTGAGATGGAACTTTTGGCGAAAAATTGCGGCTTTTTATACCAATTTAAGCAACAGCGAGCTCGAATACGCGTAATGGATGGTTATACATTTGGCGGTTATGCTAAGGGAACTCAAGAATTGCTGAACGAATTGAAAAAAGAACCCTATACCATGCCTTTTCCACTCGATAGTGTATACACTGGAAAGGCTTTCTTGGGTTTTATGAGGGAAGCTCAAAAAATAAATCAAGTTCAGCGAATGCTTTTTATCCACACAGGAGGCTATTCCCTCAAGCAACTTTCGCTAGGTTAATTCAGCTTGGTTTTCTTTTTTGAGTAAAGATGCGTCGATTTGATGAAAACCTCCACGGCTCCAAACCCATTGTTAGCGTTCGTTAATTTGGAAATCGTAACATCTGCAGCAATTCCAAAACGCACGTTCGCTGCTTTGTAATTTACATTGATGGTTACTGCGTCGTTCCATCGGTAAAACGCACCGTAGTTCATGGTTTTAGACTTTAGAATATTGGTCATATCAGAGCCCGTTCGAAGGATATTTTCGAACATGACTCCGGCAATAAAATTGCCGCTTGGTCCGGTTTTGAAAGCCATGAATTGCGGTTGAATTCTTAAATCTCGGCGCATTGTGGTTATATCAACCCCGCCATGGAAGACCAATTGATTGTACATGCGGTTACCTGTTTCAGTAAAACTGAACTTAGGTCTGTTAACGTGGTTGATCGCGGCTCCACCGAAAAGTCGCGTTTTATTTCGTGTGGTGTATTGATATTGAACACCGGTGTTCACATTAAACGAGGCATTCGAGCTTCTGCTGAGGTTGTTGTTGATGTAAATGGGGTCGTTGGTATTTCCGTTGTAATTAAATCCTGTCCAGTTCGATTCCCAGGAGGGGAGGGTTGGATCGTATCCAATTAGAATCATTCCTGCAGCAGCACCAATCGTGAGTTTGGCAAATTGGTCGAGTTGGATAGAATAATTAAGGGGAATATTGACCCCTGTCTGCATAAGGGCGCTTTCTCCCATACCTTCATTAACGGCCGTTAAGCCAATTCCAAAATGATTTCTGCTCATAGATCCATCGGAAATTTTGAATTCAGCAATTAAAGAATTGGTACGAATTTTTGTCCCATTCATAGGAATGTTCTGCATTTTAAAGCCTGTGCAAAAGCCAAAGTCTTCAACACCTGATCCTATGGCAGCTGGATTGAACAATCCCGGTGTTTGGTAAAAAATACTTGAATTGTGGGCGTATTGAGCAAAATGCGTTCCGAAATAGGACGTCAATACAAGAAGGAATAAATTCTTAAGCATAATCTGGAATTATCTGTATAGCGTTACGTTACCATTAATTGAACCTGACAACCCATTGATTAATCTATAATCGAGTTTGTAGGCGTAATTTCCTATATTCAAGGCTTTCCCCTTGAAAGTTCCATCCCAGCCCTCATTGGGATCTGTTGATCGGAATACGAGTTGACCATAACGGTTGAAAATCTGAAAATCCATCGAGGCAATTGCCCCCCCTTCTCCGTCGTAGCCGTTGGAATAATTGAAGTCTTTATCGACGTTGGTGATTACCCTCAATTCGTCGTTAAAGGAGTCGTCGTTCGGGGAGAAAGCGTCGGGAACGCTTATAATTACTGAATCTTGAAAGCGCACTTGAATGAAAACGGTATCCGATGCCACACACCCTTCGGGCGAGATGTTGTTGAGAATGTAGTAAGAGTCGTAAAAAGGCGTTGCAATTATCGTATCGCAAATTCCTGCTAAATCCCCGAAACACCATATGTCATTTCCCCCGTTGGGTGTTTGCCAAACCAACGAGTCTCCTGCGGCGTAACCGTAGGCTACGATCACAGCCCCTGATGTAATCTGACCGTTGGGCAACATTCCTCCGAACATCGAAATGATGGTATCGCCGATCGGAACCCCACCTAGGGTATCTAACAGGCCTATGCTAATGGTGGGTACGGAACCAACGGTAATTTGCTGGCTCGATGAGCTTGTTGTACCATTTGCATCTGTGACGGTGAGGATAAGCGTATAGGTACCCGCGATTGAAAAACAAACTTCGCCAGGATTCATTCCACTGTAAAACGAAGGAACGCCGCTTGGAAATGACCAACTGCTGGATACCACATCGTTGGAGGAATTGTTTTCTATTTCAATGCAGTCCCCTTCGCAGATAACGTTATCCGATAGGTTAAAACTCGCTGTGGGTTGGGCAAATGCAATCGAGAAAACCCCGATAATTATCGAAAGAAAAATATTTTTCATAATAACGAGACGTTAAAGATGTACGAAGATAATAAAAACTAAGCACATTCTATTACATTAGGGAATATTCAACAATTTTATGATTTCCTGTGCTTCATCAATGTCATGTACTCTTAAGATGGTGGCATTTCGCATCAGCGCAAAGGTATTCAGAATCGTAGTCCCATTTAACGCAAGTTCGCTGGAGGCATTCAGTTTTTTGTAAATCATCGACTTTCTGGAAATTCCGCAGAGCAGTGGAAAATTGAGGATGTGAAATATGTTGAGGTTCTTGAGTAGTTCATAGTTCTCTTCCAGCGATTTAGAAAAACCGAATCCTAAATCCAAGATGATGTCTTTTACGCCAGCATGCTTAATTTTTTGGATTTGACAGGAAAGTTCCATGAGAACATCAGCTGTTACATTTTCATAAGATGCTTTTTGGTGAAGAGCATCGGGATTCCCACGTGAGTGAACCAGAATGTAGGGTGCGTTGAATTCAGCACAAACATCGAATATCTCGGGAAAATTTCTACCACCTTCCACGTCGTTAATAAGGTCTGCACCATTTTCAAGCGCAAAACGCGCCACATCGGGCAGGCTGGTATCGACGGATACGTAGAGTTCGGGAAACTTGCTCCGCAACCTCGAAAGAAAAGGCTTGAGGCGCACTATTTGTTCCTTAGCAGCAATGACCTCATAACCGGGTCGCGTAGAGTGGGCTCCCAGATCGATAATTTTTACATTTTTACGGACACAATTTTTAGCGACTGCGTCCAATTCTAATTGGCTATTTATACGACTGGTTGCATGAAATGAGTCAGGTGTGGCATTGACAATTGCCATAATCATGGGTTCGTCGATCGAAACTAATTTATTGCGCAACCTAAGGGTATGGTTTGAACGGAAATGTTTAACTTCAACGCCGAAAAGATTGGAATTGCCCATGTCGGATACCTTAAATTCGTTTACAAATATAACTTCTTTGTGCAGGGAAATTTACCTCAATAAGTCGAAAGATTACGGAACGGCTTGGCGCATACTCCGCCCGGTAGGAATTGCCGATCAACTTTACATCAAGGCAAATCGAATCCGAACCGTCCAAGAGCACGGTACAAGCTTGGTGGGAGATGGGATAGAGGGAGAATTCATGGCAATTGTCAACTACTGTATTATCGGCCTTATTCAACTTCATGCAACGGCTGATTTGTCGTTGGAATTAACCCCAGAGGAAGCTCAACAACTGTACGATACCTACATGGATAAGGCGATTTTACTAATGGTTAAAAAAAATCACGATTACGGAGAGGCCTGGCAATCAATGCAAGTAGAGTCACTGACCGATTTGATTTTGATGAAGATTTACCGCATTAAACAAATAATCTCCAACGAGGGCAAAACCATTGCTTCCGAGGGCATTGATGGGAGTTATTACGACATGCTCAACTACGCCGTTTTTGCACTGATGCACTTAGGTGTTAAATAATTGTTACTTGTTTTCTCCTAACGATACGAAGACGTACATTTGACCTAAAACGAGGTATGAAGGCTATGAAAAAATACGGTCCTTGGACAATTCGCGTCATCATCTCTTTTGTTTTTTTGCTTTCAGCCGTCGCAAAGCTTTATCCAAAGCCTTCTTATGCTTTAACCTATTTTGAGGTACATCAACTGGAGCCTATGGGCATTCCCCTCGAAATAGGGGCATATTTGTCGCGATTTTTAATTGGTGTTGAATTTGCTATAGCCATACTCTTGTTACTCCCCTTATTTCTGAGAAAACTTATAATACCCGTCACAATTTTCATGTTAGGGGTCTTTATCATTGAACTTGCTTATGAAATTTTTTCATCAGGTAATCAAGGCAATTGCGGCTGTTTTGGTACGCTGATTGAAATGACGCCTTTAGAAGCACTCATTAAAAATGTCATTTCCGTTGGTTTATTACTGCTCTATTATGTTCTCGATGATAAAAAAGAGCGGCTATCCACGGATTTTCAATCTCGGGCTTACTTTTCTGCCATAACGAATGTGTTATTAGTCTCTATTTTCAGCGTGTTTTTAATCGCCCCCATTCGACGTGAATCGGTCAGTCCTTCCAAGACGATTCCCATTGAAAATCCGACCAAAGATTCGGTGGTTCACCGCTTGGATGTCACGCCTGAGATTCCCGTCGAAGGGAAAAAAAAGTTCGATACGCTAAAACCTCTTGTGGATTTAGGGCCTAAACAAGTCTTATCGGGGTATGAAAGCCTTTTCAAAGACATAAATCAAGGAAAGCAGATTCTTTGTTTTTTTGCACCCGGTTGCGATCATTGCAGAGCTACCGCCAAAGCAATCACGCTGCTGAAAAAGTCCCATAAAAACTTTCCTCCAGTACAAATTGTTTTTATGGATGAAGAGCCCGAATTAATTCCGGATTTCTTCCAATTTGCTGGGGCGGAATACACCTATTCCGTTATGGATATTATCAAATTTTGGAAGACATTAGGCAACGGTAAAGAGGTTCCCGGTGTGGTATACCTTTGGAATGGCAATGTGCAAAAGTTTTATCAGGGCATTGATAAGGAACAATTTAACAGTAACGATTTCAAAAAAGTTCTCAACAAAGCAGTTCGATAAAGGAATTTGAGGTACTTTTAGTCATGGTTAAAAAGTTCTTCATTGGGGCAAATTGGAAAATGAATTTGACCTTAGAGGAGTCCGAAGAATTGTTTCGAACCTTGAGCGCATCCATAATTCCACATGACCTATGCGAAGTGGTGGTCTTTGTTCCGCAACCCTTTCTCGGTGTTTTTTCATCCAACGACCGAATTACGGTCGCTGCTCAGAATTTTCATGCACCGGAGTTGTCCGGCGCATTCACGGGCGAAACATCCCTTGAGCAATTGCGCAGTTTGAATATATCAACCGTTTTGGCAGGTCATTCTGAACGTCGCTTGCATTTCAACGAATCGAATGAAACAACCCTTCTCAAAGCGAAAAAAGCCGTCGATGAAGGATTTCGGGTAGTTTTATGCTGTGGCGAACCTCAGGAAATTCGACAAATTCATCCAAACCTCGCATCGAACCGCAACGAAGCCTTGAAATATGTTTACAACCAAGTTCTTCCCATCGTTGAATGGCCTAAGGCAGCTCTGCAAAAAATAATTATTGCTTACGAACCCATTTGGGCCATCGGTACAGGGGTGACCCCTTGTCTGGAAGATATTGAGTTCATCCAATTTCAGGTCCAGTCCATGCTCGAAACAGCAACGAAAGTGCGAATTCCTGTGATTTACGGGGGCAGTTGCGATGCCGAAAATTCTAAAGGAATATTTTCGTTGAAGGGAGTTCATGGCGGTCTCATAGGCGGGGCATCCTTGCAAGCGAAAACCCTGCTTCAAATAATTGCCAACGCATGTTAAGTTATGTTGAGCTGACCCTGCAAATTCAGCCTTTTTCTCCTTTCCATGAAATTGCTATTGCGTGGCTTGCAGATATTGGTTTTGAAAGTTTTGTTGAGGAAGCGCCGGTCTTGAGGGCATATGTTCAGGAATTGAATTTCAACTCCCTTAAATTGGAAAAACTGCTGGCACAATTTCCCCGTGATAGGGTTCGTGTATCCCACAAAATTGAGGTACTTCCCGGACAAAATTGGAATGCTCTATGGGAAAGTGAGTTTCCACCAGTAATCATGGATACTCTTGCCATCGTTGCTCCATTTCATTCAAAGGAATACAGGAGAGGAAGGTTCATTGAAATTGAACCCAAAATGTCTTTTGGTACAGGACATCATGCGACAACGTGCTTAATGTGTAAAGCGATGGATGCCGTAGATTTTAACAATGCTAAGGTTTTAGATATGGGAACAGGGACGGGTGTTTTATCCATTTTTGCGGAAATGTTAGGAGCAGTCGAAGTGTTATCAGTTGACATTGAACCTTGGGCTGTAGAAAATGCCCAGGAAAACGCCCTCCGCAACAACTGTCAAAAAATCACCGTCGTTTTAGGAGATGTTGGAATCGTTCCCATGAAGGGGTTTAAGGTTATCCTGGCAAACATCAATAAAAATGTTTTGTTAAGTCATTTTCCCGCTTATTGGAAGCTCCTCGAGCCTAAGGGCACCTTGATTTTAAGCGGTTTTTTTGATTTTGACAAGGATCCTATTTTGAAATACGCTGAAAAATTCGGTTTTCAATTACAAAATACTTATGAAAAAGAACATTGGACTTGCTTACAGCTCGTTAAACCTTAATTTCATCACGCTTGCGCTATTTATCCTCCTAGGAGGTAGGGCCTTGACTCAAACGTTTTCCAAAGACCGAACAAAATTTGCCAAAGAGGTAAAGCAGGTCTTCACGGATGAGGATATGCAATTAAACGTGCGGGAAGTGTTCCCTTCAATTCTTGCAGGAAATATATTATCCGAGGCTAATTTTGGAAAGATGGTTGATGGTGCAAATGCCATTATCCAGATGACACAAGACATCGAGGTTGGCTATTACTACATTGCTACTTTTATGTACCAGGCCAAAAATAAGTTAGGAACGGATTTTTTCAATATTTGGTATGGTTTGGAAAAGACGATGCGCGATAAGGACGAAGGGGAATATTTTGAATTCATGAAATTCTCCTACTACCTTTTTCGTTTTCGGGCACTCCACAAGGACGATAATTCGGTTTGGATTTTTAAAGGAAATCTCGAGTGGAACCTCGATAAAAAAATAAAGATTATTTGCTCTGAGGGTCAATTATTGGGTTACTCTGCAGAATTGAAAGGCCAAGACAGTGTCTACGTTTCAGAAACATGGGGAGTCTATGATTTTTCGACCAAAAAATTCATGGGAAGGAACGGAACCGTTGATTGGAGAAAAGTCGGTTTTGGTGCTGAAGAAACTTTTGCATTGCTTCGCGGATACAAAATAAATATGAAGGAAGTGGTACTTGTTGCAGATACCGTTTCGCTCACTACACCCTACTTTCCCGAAGCTATTTTAGGTTCTTACGCCGATATGTCTACCATAGAATTATCGGAGGGTGAGGGGGCTCCGCGGTTTGTTTCTTTTGATAAACGGCTCAAAATATCCGAACTCCGCACGTCCATGAATTACGATGGGGGTTTTTCTTTGGAGGGAAGCAGACTCGTGGGAAGGGGAACGAAAGAAAACCCTGCTAGGTTAATTTATTTGTTCGATTCAAAACCGTTTTTAGTTATCTCATCGTTGACGTTCCTGATTGATCCCAGGCAAATTCTGGCTCGCACGGCAAGGCTAAAGCTCATGTATGCGAATGGAGATAGCTTAATACACACGGAGGGACTTTTTCAGTTTGATGAAGCGAGTGAAAGCATGATTTTTACTGCTTCAAAAAGGGGGGATTTAGGGGTCCCATTCATGGATTATCATTATCAGGTTACCTGTAATGCGCCATGTTTGATTTGGAATAGAAACACTGCATATGTAAAATATTCTTTTGAAATGGCAACTTCGCAAGAACAGAAAACATGTGTTTTTGAGTCCATGAGCTTTTACGATCCAAATTTGGTTCAAAAATTAAGCAGCGGCCTTACCAATCCTCTGTTGCAATTGGCCTCTGCAAGCCGAAAAATAAATGCTGTGTTGTTAACGGAAGGTCAGGCCGCCTCTGCATTGGGAACTACGATTGAATATGCAAAAAGTAAGTTACTAGAGCTGTCTTCTTACGGTTTTCTTCAGTACAACTCCTTTGAAAAAACCATTGAACTTCAGGCAAAACTTTTTAATTACGCCGACGCTAATAATTCAGGTAAGGATTACGATAACATAAGAATAGTCTCTGATTTAACGATGCGAAAACTACCTTTTTCGTTCGAGGAGATTCAATCTAACTCCTATCTCAAAGATGAACAAAACAAGCTTGAGATATTGAATAATCGCTTTTCAAAACAAGATTTTTTTGGTTTTATCGACGTGGGAAAAGATCAAATGTTCCTTTCCGGTGCAGATCTAGTTACGCTATCGCAAGCACAAAAAGCTGTCTTTTATCCTGACTCAACGTATTTCATTCTCAAACCAAATCGGGATATGGTTTTCAAGGGAGAGTTAGTCGTAGGCAAGTTCCGGGCGAAGCTTTCAGATGCTTCTTTTCATTACAACGACTTCAAATTGAAATTGAATGCATCATCCTTTGCAGGTCTTGTCGTAAATCCTCTCAGAGCAGAGGATGGAAAGGAAGGGATTCCGCTATTGAGCACCTTTTCCAATTTGAAGGGGGAATTGTTATTGGATGAGCCAACCTCAAAATCAGGAAGAAGTACCACCAACCAAACGTATCCAAAATTGTTGGTGCCCTCATCAATTAAAGTGGTTTACAATGATCCATCAATCGTAAGAGGGGCTTACGATTCCGTCCGTTTTTATTATAAATTGCAACCTTTCGAGTTGGATAGCCTTGATAACTTTAAAGAATTTTCCCAGCGTTTTTCGGGCGAACTGATTTCAGGAGGAATTTTTCCACCCATCAAGGAGCCCTTAAAAATCATGCCCGACTATTCGTTGGGATTTACGACAGTTGCACCCGCGGGTGGATGGCCGTTTTATGGTGATAATTCCAAGTATGAGAATAAAGTTGTTTTGTCGAATAACGGCTTACAAGGTTCAGGTACGATTAATTACAGCAGCGCCACGGCAGTTTCAAATAAGCTCACCTTTTTACCGGACTCAACTATTGGTATCGCAAAATTCCTGAACCAAGAGGTGCTTACCGGAATTCAAGTGCCAACCGTTACTTCTGAATCAGCCTATATTTGTTTTATTCCCAAAAAACAGGTGCTAAAGGCAAGTTCTTGGAGAGAGGTTAACCTGCTCATGTTCAACAACGAGTGCGAAATGGAGGGGACTGTCGTCCTTTCTAAAAACGGAATGGGAGGCGATGGAGTTATGCATTTTCCTGACGCCGATTTGGGTTCTAAAAGCTTTGAATATACCCATGACGAAATTCATACGGATTCTGCAAATTTTAGACTTAAAAATCGATTCATAAACGAAGGAAGTGCACCTGTGGCCATGGAAACGAAAGATGTACGAGCAGATGTTTCCTTTAAATCGCGCAAGGGCGAATTCAATTCATTCGGAACAAAACGCATTAAATTCCCTCCAAATCAATACTACTGTACGATGGATAAGTTTTTTTGGTACATGGATAAAGCGAACGTGGACTTTGAAAAATCCAAAACTAACCAAACAACCTTCGAGGCAAATTCGGGCATCGATGAATCCAATTTTTACTCGATGCATGACGACCAAGATACCCTCCAATTTCGTTCGCTTCTCGCGCGTTATGACCTAAGGCTCCAAACTTTATTCTGCAATAAAGTTGAATACATAAGAGTAGGAGATGCTAAAATTTATCCAGACTCAATGAAAGTGGTCATTCGAAAAAATGCTGTCATGGATCCGCTTCTGAATGCTAAAATTGTTGCGCCATTTATCAGTAGGGCCCACACATTCATTGAGGCGAACATCAATGTGACGTCTCGCAAAAAGTACGAGGGGGTCGCAAAATATCCTTACTACGACAGGGATAGTAATCTGACCGTTATCCCGTTGAAATCAATCAAGTTTATCAATTCGGTTACGCAGGCAGAAGGAGAAATAGGTCAAAAAGAGAATTTCAAATTAAGCAAGGAATTCGATTTTTATGGTAAACTTAAAATTGTTGCAGCCAGCAAAGGGATTTTTTGCGAGGGCGCGACACGCATCAATCATAGGTGCGCGAATTTTGACCGGTCTTGGTTGAACTTTAAGGATACCATTCTTGCAAATAACATTCAAATTCCTATTTCCGATAAAGCAGAAAATGATTTAGGCCGGAGGTTAGCGGTAGGTTTTTTGTGGAAAAATTCGGATTTCATGGACAGTGTAAAGGTTTACCCTGCTTTTCTTTCCAGAATGCAAGGCATCGACGATCCTAACGTTTTTCTTGCTTCGGGTTATGTGCAATACAACCCGAGTGGACAAACGTATCAAATTGGAACTAAAAGTCGCCTCAACGGGGATTCGGATATTGGGAACCTGTTAACCATGTATACGGAAAGTTGCTCGTTAAGTGGGATTGGAGAGATATCTTTTGGGGTTGATTTGGGGAATGTGAGCGCGCGCTGCTTCGGATCAATAAATTACGAGAAGGAATCAAAAAAAATCGATATGAATGTTACGGCTCTCCTCAAGTTTCCGATGCAAAAAAGTGTTTTTGAAGTTGTCGCAGAGGGGGTTAAAAAATTGGAGAATCAAAAACCGACGGAATTAAAATCCAAACAACATAATTTTTCCCAAGCGGTTCGCTATTTGCTTCCTGAGGAAAAGGTAAATGAGCTTTTTAAGGATTATGAAGAAGAAAAATTGCGCAGAATGCCAGATGCCTTGGACCAAACAATCGTGCTTTCAGGCCTTCGGTTTGATTTTGTGCACTTCGGCACGAAATCCTCGGAAAGCAGGTTTGCAGCGGGCTGGGTGAGCCGACCAAGGTCGGGGACCACCGAATTGGATAGCGAGGGAGAGGAAGTGAAAGCTAAAAACCGTGCGGCGGTAATAAGCATTGAGGGCCGACCTGTAATGAAAGAACTTGAGTTATTATTGGTCGTTGCGCAATCGCTTCGCAACATCGAGGACCCAAAGTTGATCCTTGGGTTTAAAAATTCTGCGGATAAAGAATACCTCTTTGAATATGAAATGCCAAAAAAAGATGGTAAATTAGAGGTGTACACGAACGACGAGACGCTAAAAACTTTGATTACAGAAATGAAGCCGGACAAGAAAAGGGAAAAGAATTTTTCGTTTGATTGGGCAAGGGATGAAATCGTCAGCTTAACCAAGGTGCGTTTACGGGAGTTTCTAAATGCGAAATAATGTTGATGGCGCTTCTTTTTTTACTCGCTTATCTATTCGGTGCAATTCCCTCGGCGGTTTGGCTAGGAAAGTTTTTTTGTGGAAAGGATGTACGCGAATACGGCAGCCGGAATTCCGGTGCTACCAATACGTTTCGTGTGTTGGGCAAACGTCTTGGGTTTGCTGTGCTTTTTTTCGACGTTACGAAGGGTTATTTGGCAGTTCAATTGGCTCATTTTCTGCTTCCTGACCAAAATAATTTAGCCATCCTTGAAATAGCCGCAGGCCTTGTGGCGGTGCTAGGCCACATTTATTCTGTATTTGTTGCGTTCAAGGGAGGTAAGGGTGTTGCGACTTCGCTCGGAGTTTATCTGGCATTAGATTTCCAAACCATACTCGTATCGATGCTCGTTTTCTTCATCGTATTTCTGGCTAGTCGTTATGTGTCTTTAGCTTCTATGATAGCCGCTACCTCAATTCCATTTGTTAGTTACTATGTTTTTCAACACGACGAACCGGTAATGGTTTTTTTCAACTTGATTCTTTGCGCCCTCGTCGTTTTTGCTCATCGGCAAAACATTAAGCGCTTGTGGTCGGGAAATGAGCCAAAAATGAACTTTTCCAACCCTAAAGTGTAAATGCATCGTGATGTTTGTTGCCAAATGAGGGACCTTTTGAACCTTGGGGTGCTTGTTTTTGCTGCCATTCTAGCGAGGGCACAATCCGTCAACCAGATTGAAAAACGCGCCAACGACGCCTTAGCCATTCAACAATACGAGGCTGCAAAAATCGATTTTCAAACCCTTTTTTCCCGAGATCCAAAATCCCCCACCTACAATTTAAATTTTGGCATTTGTTTGTTTTACACTAACGAGCGTGCTGCTGCATTGAATCATTTTAAGCTTGCCGTAAGTTTAGGCTCAGGATTGTGCGAAGCGGAATATTTCATCGGTAGAATTTACCATTTAAATTATGATTTTTCGCGAGCTATTCGAGCTTACAACAATTATTTAACGTGCTTTCCAGACGATCGCAGAAACGCACGGCGTGAGATCGAGCATTGCAATTATGGAAAACAGTTATTGGCGAATCCGGCAGCTTTGGAGGTGCTGAATTCAACACAATTGCCGTTGAACGGTTTTCTCTCGAGAATTGAGTTCTCAGATTTGGGTTTGGGAGGCGGTTATTACACAGACCTTACCTTACAATCAAAAATGGATAAGAAACACCAATTTATCCCTCACACCTACGTTAAAGCGGGAAATGAGGTGAAAATTTATCCAAGTTACGGCAATTCTCCACAACAAATTTCGCTCTATTTAAAAAGAAAGGCCGGAGACAGTTGGTCTGCCTCGGTAAAAATACCGATTCCCGCAGGGCAAGAGGCAAATGTTATTTATCCTTATTACAATCAAGAAAGTGGCTATCTCTATTTTGCTTCCAATGGGTTCGATGCCATGGGAGGGTACGATTTTTTCAAAGTTGCATTTGATCCCCAATCCCTTTATTTGGGAGAAATAGTAAACTTAGGGTTTCCTTTTTCCTCTACGGATGACGACTTTTTATTTATACCACTGGATTCTGCAGGGAATCATGCTGCCTTTACTACGATACGTTCAGTACCTGTCGGTAAGATTGAATTGGTAGAGGCTAAATTTCAACAATCGAGTTCGAGTTTGGTAGTGGTTCAAGGAAAATTTCAAGACCTCGTCAATCCAAAAAATACGAGCCTCCAGATCACGGTCAAAGACTTGGAGCGTGGAATTGAGTACGGTCCATTTGTGAGCGACTCTGCTGGGAATTATCAGATGGTATTGCCCGGGGAGGGTTCCTATGAATTCGAGGCTAAAATTAGCGGAACGCAACAAGTTTTTATCGATAAAAAATTGCTGCCAAGGCAAGAAGTGGGGGTGGTATTTAAACAAAATATCAATTACAGCATGCAAGATAGCAAGGAACTCACTTCGTTCAATTATCAGCTAAATAGCAGGGCAAACGACGATATGTTAAGCCTCAAATCGTTGAACATGGCTTCGCTTAATAAGAGTTTAAATCCAAAACCGATGAGATATCAACCTGTTGAAGATGCAACAGATGTTCCTTCTCTGAGTCGTACGCTTTCGGAATTAGGCTTTGAAGGTGAAAGCGTTGAACAACAGACCAATGAACTTTCAGAAATCTTGTTGGAAACTTCGGGCATGGTAAGTGAAATGGACGATCAACTGAGATTGTTAGGGAAGGAGAGAGCAGACATCCTCGCCAAAGAGGGGCAAATAACAACGACGGCGAATTGGTTGAAGGAGCGCATTCGAACCGACACAAACGCTCTTGCTCGTAAAGTATATCAAACCTATTTGACAGAAATTTATGACTCTCTTATTGTTGTTAAAAGCAAGATTGCCACAAATGCCGCATTGATTCAGCAGCTGGAGCGTGGTCGAAACGAATGGCTTGAAAAAGATTATGAAAAAACTTTAAATGAAATAAGCGAGTCAATACAGCTGCACCTCCTTAATGAAAATCAAGACAGCTTGTTTTCGTTGCTAAAAGTCCACCAATCAACCCTAGCGTCTTTAGTTGACATCGCCCAAAAATCGAATCAGGATTCTACGGTCCTCGTCGATTTAACAACCCAACAAATTGCATTGCAGGAGGATATTGCGACCATCGTTGCTCAGATCAAACAAATTAAAGAAAACATATCGGAGCTTGAATTGCAGAGTAGTACGGCATCCAAGAAAGAAAAAGGAGATATCCAAACAAAGGTGGATGCCCAAAAAGAGGTGCTTGAGAAGTTTGATCGCTTATTGAAAATTAAGGAGGACGAAAATGTTCAAAAAAGTTTTGAAAGGGAATTCTACAATAAGCGGCTGGCATTATATCCGCTCGGAAATTTTGTTGAGGGATTATTTCCAGAGGTTAAGCCAGATTTTACGGCCGCTACAACCCAGCAAGCAGAGCAACGTGTCTTTCGCAAACAGCTGCAAGAGTCCGGTAATTTCACCCAAGAACAAGGAAGCAGCCTGGAGGTGCTCAATGCTCAATTGCAAGTCGTTCAAATGAAACTGGAAATTGCCTCAGGCAATGCAGCAGAAAATTTATCTGAGCAATATCAAACGATTGAGTCTGCTATTGAGGCAGCAAAAGAACAAATCCGTCTCGTTCAAAATAACCGGTCTGCAGCGAGTAATGAAGGGAGTCTCGATGTGCAATCAGAAAACGGGGAGGAAGTACCAACGGACGAACCTAAGGATCCGCTTGCGAACACAGCGGCAAGGAACGAACCTGCGGAACTCGTGCTAAACAAAGAAGCGAAAAAGGACCCCTCAGAGCTAGCCGTAAAGGAGGACGCTAAGATCGAGCCTGAGGAGCTATCCGTAAAGGAGGAAGCGAAGAAGGAACCTGAGAAGCTAGTCGTAAAGGAGGAAGCGAAGAAGGAACCTGAGGAGCTAGCCGTTAAGGAGGAAGCGAAGAAAGAACCTGAGGAGCGAGTCGTCAAGGAGGAAGCGAAGAAAGAACCTGAGGAGCGAGTCGTCAAGGAGGAAGCGAAGATGGAAACTGAGGAGCGAGTCGTAAAGGAGGAAGCGAAGAAGGAACCTGAGGAGCTATCCGTAAAGGAGGAAGCGAAGAAGGAACCTGAGGAGCTAGCCGTAAAGGAGGAAGCGAAGAAGGAACCTGAGGAGCTAGTCGTAAAGGAGGAAGCTAAGAAGGAACCTGAGGAGCTATCCGTAAAGGAGGAAGCGAAGAAGGAACCTGAGGAGCTGGTTGTAAAGGAGGAAGCGAAGAAGGAACCTGAGGAGCGAGTCGTAAAGGAGGAAGCGAAGATGGAACCTGAGGAGCGAGTCGTAAAGGAGGAAGCGAAGATCGAGCCTGCAGAGCTAGCCGTAAAGGAGGAAGCGAAGATCGAGCCTGCAGAGCTAGCCGTAAAGGAGGAAGCGAAGATCGAGCCTGCAGAGCTAGCCGTAAAGGAGGAAGCGAAGATGGAACCGGAGGAGCGAGTCGTAAAGGAGGAAGCGAAGAAGGAAGCTGAGGAGCGAGTCGTAAAGGAGGAAGCTAAGATGGAAACTGCGCAGTTTTCGGCCAATCAAGAGCCCGAAAATGCTTCTGTGGAGGATGTTCTCGCGGTTCAAGCACTCGTGACAAGGATTCAGGATACGCAAGAAGCCAACCCTGTGTATGAGTTACAGCAACAGGTAAATCAGGTTTCAAAAATTGTTTCCCTGCGTAATTCGATGACGGAGGCACAGTTTTCCTCCATCTTCAAGGCAGGTGAAATGGAAGAACTTGCGTTAAGTCTGCAAGAAAATCAAACAAAGGTTAATTCAATGAAGGAGGGCGTGAATTTAAACCTCAAGTCAATAGATCAGTTGCGAGCTGCAACGAACAGCCTGGAAGCTCCGGCCCCAAGAAACAACTTCGAATTTGCGGAGCGAGAGGTTGATGCTCGTGAGATTGAAAGCTATTCCCAAAGCAAGAATTACGACAACTACATTACATTACGAAAAACGCTTGCTCAATTTGAAAGTAACAAATATACCCTTTTGGAAAATTTAGCACTGACTAAAATCCAATACTTGAGAACTACCGATGCCGTTTCTCTTAAGGGGCTTGAAGGCACCCTGATTTCCCTAGCAGATAGCCTGGAGCGGCTTGCCGATAAGAGCAAAGAGGTTTACAACCGAATAGAGGGTATGGAGGATAACGAGGTTTTTGCAAAATTGCTCGCGGATGGGATCCTTCCGAAGGGAAATACTGCTGCCAAAACTTTCGGATTTCTCAATGGGGCTGAAGCACTGGCATTTAATGTAACTAATGGACCAAAAGCCAAAAACAACAGATACCCCATTCTTCAGTCTTTACCAAGGGGCTTGGTTTTTAGAGTTCAAGTTGGCGCGTTTAAAAAAACGGTACCGGATTATTTCTTCAGAGAGTTTAGTCCGGTGAGTGGAGAGGTATTAAAGAATGGATTAACGGCCTATTTAGCCGGGTTTTTTGAGGGGTCAAACCAAGCCATCAATGCTCGAAACGGTATTCGTAAATTAGGGTATAACGATGCGTTCGTGGTTGCTTACTGCGACGGAGTGCGAATTACCCTTGCGCAAGCGGTTGCCTATGAGAAAAATGGGCTTTGCAAAGTGCGCGACCGCGAGGAGTTATTAGAGGATGTTTTTGCCATTTTGAAAAATGAGGTCCCCTCAGATACCTCCAATACAGCCAGCCCGAAGGAAGTTTTTTATACCGTTCAAGTAGCAAGTTTGGGCAAAGCAGATAATGGAAAGCTCGCAAATGTGCCGGAATTGTTTTACCAAATTTCAGTTGGCGGTAAATTCAAATATTCCAGTGGGAAATTTAGTGAGTTAGATAGGGCAAATCAGCGAAAGCTGGAACTTCGCAAATCAGGTTATCAGGACGCCTACGTTGTCGCTTACAGGGATGGAATACCTGTCTCGTTTGCAGAGGCCGAAATCGCGCTTAATTATTTGGAAGAGCCTCAAGCTGTTGCACAGCCGGAAAACCTATCGCTGGAAGGAATACACATCATCGATCCCCAGCCAAGCTATGTTCGGCTTCAAAAGGTTGAAACTAACCTCTCCCGAAATCGCTTGGGCACCTATAATACCCTCCGTTTTATGACAGTTCAGAGCAACAGTCAATTATCCAGCGCTCCTATTGAAGTGAATGAAATTTCACCGCTTGAACTTATTTATTATGCCGATTTTGAATTGCAAAATCAAAGGGATTTGAAAGTCCCCCTCATATTCACCCTCGATGAATCTAGCCCGGTGGTCAGCCTAATTCACGATTTGGCCCTCAACAATACGACTCCTTTTAATGTTATTAAAACCGAAAACAACCGTATTCAGTTTTTATTCTACTGTTCGGTCGAGGAAGAATTTCAACGGCTAAATGGGCTAGCGCGAAAGCTGAACATCGAACTCTAAGGAAATTATTATGAAAGAAAAGGAAAAAGAAGGTACCAAGGAAGTGGTAGTTGAACAGCAACAATCCGCATTAATTCTTTACAACGACGACTTCAACACCTTCGATCATGTGATAAATTGCCTTGTCAAAATTTGCAAACATTCTCCCGAGGCGGCTGAGCAGTGCGCCTTCATTGTCCATTATCACGGTAAATGCGCCGTGAAACACGGAACGTATCAGGATTTAGAACCCCGTTGCACCGCATTACTGGACCAGGGATTGTCGGCAGCTATTGAATCCTAGTTACTACTCCGACTCCGAAAAAATCTTGGCAACCAAATCAGCATGCTTCGCTAAAATCACCTTGCGCTTCATACTCATTTTTGGGGTCAATTCACCCCCATCCACCGTCCAAGGCTCCATAATGAGTTCAGGACGCTTGATTTGTTCGTAAGGCGCCAGATTTGTATTCATTTCTCGAATAAAAGCATTGATTTCTTTTCGCAATTCAGGGTTATTGACCGCACTCGCATCGTCGGGTAACGCAATGCTGTTATTTTTTGCCCAATCGTTCACATAATCTTTGGAAACCACGATTAGAGCGCTTGCAAATTTCTGACTTTCTCCAATAACGCAACATTGCTCCACAAATCGACATTCTTTGATTTTATTTTCGATCATAAGAGGGGCTATGTATTTACCGGAAGAGGTTTTGAATATCTCTTTTTTACGATCGGTGATTTTTAAAAACCGATTTTCAACAAAAGTACCGATGTCGCCGGTATGTAACCAACCTTCCTCGTTGATCATATCCTTGGTCGCTTGTTCGTTGTTATAGTATCCGAGCATAACTCCGGGGCCCCTGACCAAAATTTCGCCATCTTCGGCAATTTTTACTTCTGTATTGTGAATTACAGGCCCAACTGTTCCGATGCGGGTATTTTCTTGCTCATAGCAATTTACGGCAATTACAGGGGACGTTTCGGTTAATCCGTATCCTTCCAAAACGGGTATTTTAGCGCAATGAAACACACGCCCTAAACGGGGCTGCAGTGCTGCGCCTCCAGAGGCAATGCAAACAACCTTACCTCCTAAAGCGGCCCGCCATTTTTTATAAATCAGTTTGTCGAAAAACCATCGTTTAACCCTTCCACCAACAGAGATATTTTGCGGATCAAATTCCAGGGCAAAATCTACCGAAGCAAAGAATAGCTTCCTTTTCCAACCGGTTAGTTTATCCCCAGCGCTAAGTAACTTGTCATACACCCGCTCAATTAAACGAGGTACTGATACAAAGACTTGAGGTTGCACTTCTTTTAAGTTATCTCCAATGGTTTCAATTCCCTCTGCATAATAGATGGAAATATTTTTTCGAAAATAAACCGTGTTAACCATTCGCTCATAAATGTGATTCAGGGGCAAGAAACTGAGCGCCTTCCAACTTGATTCGAAGGGTGCCAAAGCGAAGCACGCATCCACATTGCTCAAAATATTTTCATGAGAAAGCATGACACCTTTCGGTACGCCGGTTGTTCCGCTCGTATACAGGATGGTAAACACTTCCTTGGGGTTTACTTGTCGTTTTCGCTCTTGCAAGGCACCTTCTTGAGGATTTGATTGAGCACCTTGAACAAAACTGTCAAACGAATTTACTTCATCGATGGGGTTGAATGAAAATACTTGCGGTGAGGCAGTAAGATCCGATTGGATGGACAAAAATTTCTTATAAATATCCTTACTTGAAATAAATAAGGCCTTAACGCCGGAATCGTTAAGAATGAAACTAAGGTCTGTTGTACTAATGGTAGGATATATGGGAACGGTTATAATTCCTGCTTGTTGAGCACCATAGTCCACAAAATTCCATTCGGGCCGATTGTTCGATATGATGGCAACTTTATCTCCGGGGGCCAAGCCAAGATTCATCAACCCATGGCTAACGGCGTTAACATGATGAATGAAGTCGTCGGTGCTGTAGTGCTTCCATTGCTTCTGCTCTTTGGCATTCAGCAAATCAAATTTAGGATCGCGCAGTAAGTCGTTAAGAATATCGAAAACACGAGTTGGTTCCATAGGTAATGAGTTTTTCCGAAGATAATGGAAAAATATCATTTGAAAAAAAAAACAAGAAACTTAAGGCTTTATTAAAGTAAAAAATATTTTTTCAATGCTTTCGTATTGCCCGTTGGGAGTGGGAGTAAGGGCAGGAGCATGCAATAAGTTGGCCTCTTTATCTACCAATATATAGTAGGGGAAGGTATTGGCTCCAATGGTTGCCCAAAAGGCATCGTTTTGAGGTAATCCGATTTTTTTCCAAGTAATTTGATCCATGGCCTTTTTCTCCGCTTCATTGGTTAAGGGTTTTTCAATATAGAGGGTGAGAAATTCGATATTGCTTCCGTAAGTGCCTAATAATTTCCGCAAAGCCCTGATTTCCTGAATGCAGAAAGTATTGGAGGGGTTGTACGCATGAATATAAACCGGTTTATTCACGGATGGAACATAGTTTAACCGTTCGAATGGAAAGGGGTCGCCGATTTCTAATTTGGCAATATTGAGGAGTAAATTATTGGCTATTTTACGGTGTAAGGTGAAAGGCGATTTTTCGCTTTGCAACCTAAGATTTGACTCAATGACCGATTTTGGGAGAAAATCGTTATTCATAGCTTGTTTCAAAACATACAGGTTAATGAGGGAGCGCAGAACCGAATCTCCAGCGCAAGGATGATTCGAAATAATGCTATCCTGTTTCCTTAAATCCAACGTTGCATAAGCTTTAAAAATTTCTGTAGCGTCTTTTGAGTCCATTTGTGACAGGAATTGATCGTAGTATTTTTCGAAGAATTCTGTATAAAAAGGCGATCGATATTGAACAGCTTTTTGAAAAAAGTAGGTGTTGAATAGGTTTTCTTTGGTAGGGGCACCCATATAATTTGTGTTTTCTAGGGTGTTGGCAACCGAATACCGAAGGTAATCTTTGAAATAGGTGCTGGTGTCCTTTGCAGCATCTCTGAGAATGGACAGTTTTAAGAGGGCGATTTTACGAACTCGTTCTCCTTCGTTGGATCTTTCAAAATGGATATCGGACAGTTCTTGATCAATCCAAGCTTCAAATCCAAGCATTTTAAAGTTGATGTCGTTACTATCGAGGTCGATAAAGGTTAGCTCGATTTCTTCTTGCAGGTTGTAGCTCGAATTCTGGGCTGATTCAGAAATAAATTCTAATCGGTAAAATCCTTGATTTTGAACGAATAAGTAACCATTTAACCCCTCTGTACCCAAAACATATTTTTCAATAGGGCCAGCTGGTACATCAAATCGGAAAAGTCCCTGGGCATCCGAAAGGGTTTCTGCTACCAACATTTTTCTTTTGGAGAGAAAATCCTCCTCCTTCCAGAGATAAAAATGCTGTTCCTTAAATTGGGGTGCAAAACCTACGATTTTGGCTTGCGCAAAAAAAATGCTTGGAAACAACGCAGCATAGATAACCGCAATAAGAGCGCATAGTTTCATGTGCGTCTAATGAGTAAATCAGCGTTCGTTACAAAATAAGTTATGTCGCCGTTGTTTTGATATATTTCTCGAACGATCGTTGAGCTGATGGCAGAAAGCCGCAGATCGGTAAGAAGAAAAACCGTTTCAACGTTACCCAGATCGTAATTCATATGAGCAATGGGCCGTTCGTATTGAAAGTCTTTTGAATTGCGAAGTCCTCGCAAGAGGTGCGAGCACTGGTGCGATCGACAAGCATCCACCGTTAGACCCTCAAATGCAATCACCTTAATACGGTTCGTGGAAAATAAGTGTTCGATATGATGTTGTCGGCTTTCGATACTGAAAAAGGGGGTTTTATTTGAATGCATGCCGATACCTATTACCACTTCATCGAATAAATTGAGGGCTTTGTGCACAACCGCTTCGTGGCCTTTGGTAAAAGGGTCAAAAGAACCTGGAAAAAAAATGCGTTTTACGGCCATTTAAAAAAACTAAAATTAACATTGCCAAAATTACGCGTTTTGTCAAAATTTGTTGCATTTTGAAGAGCGGTTCGTTTGCCGTGTTCTACGATTAATAGACCCTTGGGATTTAGTACTTTTTGTTGGAAAATTATATCGACCATGGTTGAGTGAATCGCTAACTCAAAAGGGGGGTCGGCTATAACGAGGTCAAAAGAAAGGGCGGTACGTTTTAAAAAAAGAAGACAATCCGAATGCACAATGGATAATTGACCATCGAGCTTAAGCGCCAGCGCGTTTTTCTGAAGCCAAGCACAAACTTTTGGATTGCCGTCTACTGCCGTAACGTTGGAGGCTCCTCGCGAGAGGAATTCGAACGACAGGTTGCCGGTTCCAGCACAGAGGTCAAGGACAGTCATTCCCTCAAAATCACAGGAGTTGGACAAAATGTTGAACAGCCCTTCTTTGGCAAAGTCGGTGGTCGGACGAGACGGAAACTTGGGAGGAACGCGGAACGTACGGCCCTTGAGGGAGCCGGAAATGATTCTCATAGGAAAGGTTTGACGCGTTCGTTGATCTCGGTGGCAGCAAGGTGCTTAATTTTTGGTAAACCATCTTTCAAGGTTTGAACGATCAACCCCGAACAGAAGCCGTAAATGTTGCATTCAGTTTCTCGCATTTCGAGGTTTTGTTGCTTTATTACATTGATAATCGTATATAAAATATCGTCAATGGCATCGAAACGGTTGCTGTCGAAATAGAACAAATCGCGGTTGGTTTTTAAGGCCAAAACAAAGTAATTTCTCACTATTAAGATATTCATTTGAAAGACATTGCTCTTGGATTCTTGTAATAATTCCAATAAAAAAGGGTGGCTGTGTTGTTGGTTAAATTGTACCATGAGAGACTCATTCAGCCATGTGGGAACCTCGCTGATTACATGAACTTTCAATGACTTACACCCACTTTCCTCAAGATTGAAGTCGTTGCGAGAATTGCCGAAAAACCGATCCCAGTAGTGCTGTTTTAATAATGGATCAAATACGGGAGAAGGTACGGTAATAAACCTGTCGCTAATATTCCAATGTTCAAATTCGTTTGCATGCAGAAAGTGTTTATCCGTTTCTTTTTTCAAAAACGCATTGATCTCCTCCGCGATTAACGCAGGAGTTACTGATTTTAGTTCGTAGGGAACGATCGGGGAGCTCTCAGTTCCTGCTTTTAAGAAAAAAAGGTGATTTTGAAAATAATATACTTTGTGCACCAAAGACATATTGCAAAACTACCAAATTTTGAAGTATGCTCCATTTTTTGATGAGCAACCCCATTTTTTTGACATCTTTGTTGGTGAAATTTACCGAGAGCCAAAGCGCCGCTTTGAAGCATTTTGAGGAATTTGAATCAGACGCCTCTCCCAACAAATGTTTTGTACTAAAAGGTTACGCCGGAACGGGAAAAACCACGATGGTGTCTTTCTTGGTTCAAAAATATAAATCGGAACGAAAGAAAATTAAACTTCTTGCGCCAACCGGGCGTGCAGCGAAAGTAATGTCACATTACGCAAAATTTCCCGCTGCTACAATCCACAAACAAATCTATTATTTGAACGACGTCTTGGAAGGAAAAGGCCTTTCCAAAGCAAAAAATATGTTTCACGATACGTTATTTGTAGTGGATGAGGCCTCCATGGTAGGTATTGATCATCTTGGAAAGGAAGGTGATTTACTTAACGATTTATTGGACTATGTGTATTGCGGACAAGGCTGTTCCTTGGTTTTGGTTGGCGATCCGGGGCAGTTGCCTCCCGTCGGACAAACGAATTCGCCAGCATTAAGCCCGGAATATTTAGGACAATGTTACCAATCCTTAAAAATTTATGTTTACACGCTGAAAGAGGTGGTACGTCAAGCTTCAAGTTCACAAATCATTCAAAATGCAACATTCCTCAGATTGCCATCAACCAAACAAACTCCTTTTTTTCAAGATATAGGATGCGATGTAATCCGAACATCGGGAATCGATCTCATGGAGCATTTGCAATCCATCCCGAGTAACGAAATGAATTCGTTCGTTGTATTGACCCTTTCGAACAAACGTGCCGATCGTTGGAATCAGGAAATTCGTAAAACGCTATTTGGGTATGACGAGTTTATCGAGCGTGGTGAATTATTGATGGTCGTTAAAAACAATTACCATTGGGCAGCCGATCGAGAAATGGGCTTCATAGCAAACGGGGAAATGCTCAAAGTTGAAAGAGTCGTTAAAGAGGAGGAGTGTTTCGGTTTTTCGTTTATCCATCTCATCGCAGCCAATCCTGAGGGAGAGGAGTTTTCCTTAATTTGCTTTAAAGATACCGTGAACTCGGGACTTCCTAATATGCCTCGGGAGCATCAGCGGCAGTTGTTTTTTGAAATTGAAAAGGACTATATCCATGAAAAAAACAAGAAGAAAAGGTATCAGTTAATCTTGAAAAACCCTCATTTTAACGCGTTGCAAATCAAATATGCTTATGCGGTTACAGCGCATAAAGCACAGGGTGGGCAATGGAAACATGTATTTATCGACTACAGTTTTTTACCGGAAAATATGGAAACGAGAGGGTATCTTCAGTGGTTGTACACTTGCATGACAAGGGCCACCGACAAAGTTTATTTGGTGAATTTTCCCGATCATTATTTCGGCTAGTCTTTCAATTTAGGGAGCTTTATCTGTTTATTTCCTACGGTATACTTCGATTTAGCAAATGCCTTTTCCAATTCTTCGATAAATCTTTTGGCGTCGGTAGAGGAAAGGTATTTTGCACAATTAGCCACCAATTCTTTTTTCAATTGAAGTAGTAGCGATCTCGTTCTTAGGATGGAGAGCATTTCGTTTCGGCTGATTTGGTGGTTTTTGATGAGGGCCTCCACCGGAAAAAAAGCAGCGTTCACGTTGGATACCACGGGATCGGTAGTGCTTGATATGTGAATTTGTATGCTGTGCTTGATTTTGATGTGCAACCGTGATTGCCTCAAGGATTTAAACGCTTTGGATTCTCTCGCTTCGCGTTTTTCTGCTGCAGTATTTCCGGGATATTCCGTCATTTCAATTTGCAGGGGGTCTCTGGAGAGCATGCTGTCGGTCCATTTACCAATGCCTTCCCCTTCGAGAAGGAATTCAATAGGCAAGGTATTCTTCTTAAACTCTTTAAAGAGGGTCTCAAAGAAGGCACTGTCTTGCAAACTAAAAATTATGCCGCTAAATTGATAGGCATCAGAAGGGAAAACGTCCTGAAATCTTATTTCAAAATCAGCATCATAAAACGGTTCAGCATCTACCATGGAAACGTGCATCATGATCTCATCGGATTTATTGCCTTCAAAATCCTCAGGAATTGAGAGCAGACGAACTTGGACCAGTTCTGCGCTGTCGTTAGGGGGGAACGTGAGGTTTTGGGTATAGATATCGAAGGTTGTTCCGTCGCTAAAGGTGTAAAGCCCCTCACGAACCGTAAATGGCTGCCAGGCGCTTCCTAATAATGATTTATATTTCGTATAAAGGGTAGCGTAGCTATGGTAATGTTCGGCGAGCTCATTGTAACTATTGGTTAAGTCATCGATTAACGCACCGGTCTCGTCATAAGCTCCATAGAGTTCGATTAAGTCCCATTGCTTTTTGTTTTTGGCCTTTTTTCGCGCCTTGGTGGTGGGTTTTGCATCTTTTTCATGACCCAACTTCACTTCTTTCAGGCGTTTTCTTTCAGCGCGCTTCATGCGATTTCTTGTTCTGTAATCGTCTTTATATAATTCGCCAAGTTCGCCTTCTTTTTGGTTGATGGCTAATTCAATTTCTCCCAGGGAACGTTGTGCTGCTAAAAGTTGGGGTTCCAAGCCTTCTTTTCCGTAGAGTTGTTCCTTTAAGTCAAGAAATGTTGCTTGATAGAGGTCGTTCAGTATTTTCATGAAGGTAATGCCTTTGGAGAAGGAAGAGTCAGGCGTTAAAAAACGCGTGGACTCTGAACCGAACAATGGATATTGCCGCTTGCCTTTTTCCACAATCACGGTTGTTTGATTTAAGGTGTTGTATCCCCAAACATCAAAGTGCACCTCCGTATTCTGCTGGTTACCGTAAGTGGTTATGGATTTTTCAGAAGTGCGCAGGGTTTTAAGTTCGCTATTCCGCTCTCCGCGCAACATCACTTCATAAGGAAAAAGACCGATGGCTTTCGGTAATCCCTTGTTCCATTCTCCGTATTCGTCCCGGTCCCTTTCCCTCAGCAATCCCTCCGTGTAGCTTCCATCACCCGCTGCCATGAGGAAACTTTCAAACCGGTTTGACCGTCCACCTAAACTAAAAAAAAGTTGCTTTGTACGTTCGCTAATTACCTTGTTTACCGCCTTTTCTTGGGCTTCAAAAAGTTTTTTACAATCAACGGCCTTAAATCCCCCCTCCGTTTGGGCGAAGTACAAACGCTCGTTGAACGAGACGTTGGTGAGTAAGAGCGGGCTAACATAGTTATTCAGCAAAAAATCGTAGTTTTTTCCGCGTTGATATTCGTCGGGTAAGGCTTCGAAAACGCAAGAAAAGTAGCGAGAAAGCAACGGAAGTGATTTGAGGGCTTCTCCGGAGGTGTAATCTGATATTTGACGGCACATTTCGTACAAGGCGGTTTTATTGCACGCTTCTGTAAGAATTCCTTTCGAACATCGGCCTAGCAGCTCTTGCCTGATAACGAGGTAATTGGGTTCAATGGTCAGTATTTTATCCACTGAATCGTAATTGATTTGGCCGTTTTCCAATAAAACGAGGGGTCCGCTGTATTCGAAAGCTTTACCGATATTACGCTCTAGTATCGGACTTTTACGAACCGTATGAAATAAGTACGCTTTAACCTCTGGAGTCCATTCCCTTGCGGCCTGTCCAAAGGTAATAAATAGCCAAAAAACAATACTTAACGTCCAAATTATCCTTGGCACAAAAGAAAACTTATTTAGTGAAGCTCAATACCTGTCCGTTGATGGTAACATAGTAAAGGCCTGCTGATAAAATGGTTACATCGACACCATCGGCATAAGTTCCTTGAAGAACCGTTTTTCCGAGGCTATTGGTTATGAAGAAATCAACGCCGTTATCAATTCCTTGGATGGCAATATGTTGTTGTGCCGGATTTGGAAACAGGCAGAGTTTTGCTAGCTGCTCTTCCCCCATTCCGAGAAAAGTCGTTGGTTGGTCTTTGCTTAAAATGAGCGTGTTGTTTAGGTTAAATAAGGGAGAACTTACGGCAATGTTCATGGTTACGAAAATGGGAAGGTTACTCGCAGCTAAATCGTAATATTCGTAAACATCGCGAATGAAGGTTACTGCAGTTCCAAAAACGGCTGCGCTGGCGGAGTCCGTTAAATGAAATCGAACCACGTTATTGTAAGTGTTGTTTCCCGGTAGTTTTAAGGTGCCAACTCCGTCAACGCTGGTGTTCGATGATCCTATTGCAGGAATGGTTCCTGTTGGAGTAGTATTGACATCGCCTGAAAAATTATCATTGGTTAAATCCCCGTAGGTAAAAGGATAATTCATCAGCAACTGATTATTGCTGTTCCATGACGCGATTACAAGCCCCAAGGCGGGTTCATTAAATACAAATCCTTGTGAGGTACGGTCGTTTGCCGTCGAAGAAAAGTAAGTGAGCAAACTTCCTCCAATATCGTAGACTTTGGTGGCTCCGGCAAAGGAGGCAATGTTTGGATCGAGCGATGCATCGGTTATTTGAATGTCTTTCGTTACTCCGAAAACTCCCGCGATTTGGCTAAAGTCCCAAGTGACGTTGTTGCCCATGGTTCCTGCTAAAATGTTGGCATTTGAGTCGCAGAGGTGAAGGGAAACAAGGTTGCCGATGGCTGGTTCATTAGCTTGATTAAAGGATTGAGAAAGGCCATAAAAAGAGAGCAGACAACACGCGATTGTAATAGTTTTCATAACTGGATTTTTTTTCAAACTTACTAAAAAAGAGTTTAGGTAATTTAAATTCCAAAAAGTTCTTGGTTTTTAAGCTTTTGTTTGTCGTCGGTGTTGGCTTTACGAACTTGCACGTGTGGGTAAAAGGTGCGTTGGACGATGGGTAACGTTAGGACCATTTCACGGTAGTTTCGGCGCAAGGTTATGTTTGCCTCGTTAACCTCCTCTTGGTCGAAAAAGGCTTCAGCTACAGCTCTTGAAAAGGGTTGATCGTTGAATCCAATCAGGGCATCCCCCTCACAAATTCCCGCCATTTCTCCCGGGCTACCCTCGGCCAAAGAGTGAACTGTACATTCACCTTGAAGTTCCAAGGTTCGGATACCTGTCGATCTTATGAATGCTGATTTGGCTTTGCTCAGATGCATTTCCAGCGCAAGCGCTTCGAGGGCATTGGAAATTCCCACTTCGTAACCGTTGGCATGGTCCACATAACGTTCGAAAAATGCGGTAAAGTCAAAAGCACTTAAATCGAACAATAAAGTTAAGACGTTTTGCTGCGTATACCCCGGCCCTTGTTTGCCAAATTGGTGATAAAGTTGTTTCATGAAGGTCTCTAGACGTACTTTATTTCGGGTGGATACCCGTAATTGTACATCGATCATAAATGCAATTAAGGCCCCTTCGTTGTAGATGGAAACTTTTCGTCCAGGAGTTCCCGGTACATAACCGTCAACCCATGTATCCACGGAGGAGTCTGCCACTGAACAGGAGAACCTTCCCGGGTTATCGATGTGTTTTTGAATATACTCCTCGAGCACGTTAAGGTATTTATCGGCTGAAATAACCCCCGATCTAAGTAAATAGAGATCGCCAAGGTAGGTGGTAACTCCTTCGTAAATATATCCCATCCGCGAATAATTCAATGCTTGGTATCGGTAGGGTAGAAGTTCTTTCGGACGAAGGGATTTGATGTTCCATACATGGTAAAGTTCATGCGAAGCGACACTCAACAAGCGAAAATAAAATGCCTCTGTGAATTCCGTGTTAGGGCCAAGTACGATCACCGTACTATTTAAATGCTCTACTCCGTGCAGGTAATATTGAGGAGTTCCCAAGAGGAGGAAATGAAACTCTTTTGCTGGGAATTCACCAAAATCCTGGATTTGTTGTTGCGTGAATGCCTTAAAATCACTTAGGAGGCGCTCTTCAGGCAGAGGGGGCATCCCCCAAACATCTAGGTAAAATGGGATTCCGTTTACCTCGTAATGCAGTGTTTTCACATCAGTTGCGTTCAATACAGGCTGGTCAAAAAGTTGGTCGTAATCTTCAACAATAAGTTGCGATGTTTTTTCCGAAGAAAACCCGTAGTTCTTCCGAGGGTTATGGATGTATAATGCTATACCGGCGTTGTAGTTTATATCGCTGTAAATGAGGCAATTTACTGGATTTATGAGCAATATTTTTTCATCGAAATACGTATTTCCGGCATTAAATGCATTTCCGGTATACAGGTATGAAACCGTTATGAATTTGGTTCCGGAGGTCACAGTTTTCCAAGAGTTTTTCCCTGTTTTTTCGACCTTCCTCTTTTGCGAACGGTCATCAAACACATTTAGGTGACTTACCAGACGGGTAAAATTTCCTTCTTCGTACCTTCCCGGCCGCCAAGCACACATAAAAAGCTCGGTTTCTTCAGCATCGCAAGGAAAGGTTGCTTCAATTTTTATCCGATTTCGGCTGCTCTGATAGGGAGTTACCTGGTACTGAATCATCCTTTATTGATAGTACTCTGTTTGCAGTTGGTTGATGCGATCGTCTTTCATGTACTCGTCATAAGGCATCATTTTATCGATGATTCCTTTCGGTGTTAGTTCTACGATTCGATTGGCTACCGTATTGACCAATGTTTGATCGTGTGAGGTAAACAGTAGGGTTCCCCGGTAATCAATCATGGCGTTGTTCAGCGCTGTTATGGCCTCTAAGTCAAGGTGATTGGTCGGTTCGTCCATCATGATAAAGTTGGCTTTCGCGAACATCATTTTCGATAACATGCACCGAACTTTTTCGCCTCCCGACAAAACATTGGCCGTTTTCATAGCCTCTTCTCCTGTAAACAACATGCGCCCAAGAAAGGTTCTTAGGTATACCTCCTCCCGTTCCTCATCGTTTTGTGCATATTGCCTCAACCAATCGATGAGCCCAATCTTGTCGCTGAAGTAATGATGGTTATCGTTCGGCAAATAGGAGGTTGTAATGGTTGTACCAAACGAAAACGAGCCTGAGTCTGATTTGACTTGTCGGTTTAGGATTTCAAAAAACTGGGTTAGGGCGAGGGAATCGCGCGAAACCAAAGCGATTTTGTCGCCTTTGTTTACGGTAATGGTAAGCCCTTGAAATAGGACTTTGCCCTCGTGTTTTTTCGATAAATTATCAATGCTTAATAATTGGTTACCCGCTTCTCGGTCTTGGTGAAAGGTGATTCCAGGATACCTTCTTGATGAGGGTTTAATTTCTTCCAAGTCCAGGTTTTCGAGCATTTTTTTTCGACTAGTCGCCTGTTTTGATTTTGCCGCATTGGCCGAGAAACGAGCGATAAACTCCTGGAGTTCTTTTTTCTTTTCTTCTGCCTTTTTATTTTTATCGGCGCGCTGTTTTAGGGCCAATTGTGAACTTTCATACCAAAAGGAATAGTTTCCGGTAAATAAGTTGATCTTGTTAAAATCGATGTCGCATACGTGGGTGCAGACCGTATCGAGGAAGTGCCTGTCATGCGAGACGACGATGACGGTATTTCTGAAGTCCATGATAAAATCTTCGAGCCATGAGATGGTTTTTAGGTCGAGATCGTTTGTGGGTTCGTCGAGAATAAGGACATCTGGATTTCCAAAGAGCGCCTGGGCAAGTAATATTCGCACTTTTAACTCGTTCGAAATTTCGTTCATAACGGTGTTGTGGGTGGATTCGTCAATACCAAGGTTACTCAACAAGGCTGCGGCGTCAGTCTCTGCATTCCAACCCTCGAGGTCGGCAAATTCGGCTTCAAGTTCTGCTGTTCGCATTCCGTCGGCCTCGGAAAAATCTTCCTTTGCATACAAGCCGTCTTTTTCCTGCATTATTTCATACAGACGTTTATGCCCCATGATAACGGTTTGAAGCACTGGAAATTCATTGAATTCAAAATGGTTCTGTCGTAAAAAAGCAATCCTTTTCCCCGGCTCAATTTCAACGTGTCCGGTGGTTGGGTCTTGTTCCCCGATAAGGATTTTTAGAAAGGTAGATTTACCCGCACCGTTAGCACCAATAACACCGTAGCAATTTCCTTGTACGAATTTTACATTAACCTCGTCGAAGAGAATGCGTTTTCCGAATTGCAAAGACAGGTTTTGAACTGTAAGCATGAATTTTTTTGTTCAAAGATACGCACTTAATTTGCAGGATTTATTTGGTGCATGAGTAAATAAAAGCAGGGGGGAAGTTCAGAGGCGTAAATTCTAATTTTATATTCCTGTAGAGACCGTTCAATTTTTTGCGGTATTTAAGCGAATATTGAAATTGAATAAACAGGCCCTCTTTTTTGAGGCAATCCTTACAGAGGTTGAGAATATTTACAGCAAGGTCATTCGGAAAAATAGAAAGTGGCAAAGACGATAGGATACAATCAACCTGCTGCATGTTTTGTTCTTTCAAAATTTTTTCCAAATCAAGTACAGAACCATGAACGATTACAACCCGGGGATCGCTGATTGTATCCACGAGCTCTTGATAAAACAAGGAGTTCAGTTCAACGAGAATTAACCTTGAATCCGCATGCATTCGTTCCAACAATTGCGTTGTAAAAACGCCTGTTCCCGGACCTAGTTCAACGAAATTTCTAGCGTTGTTGAAAGGAATATACTGCATCATTTTCATGGCAAGGAAAGGGGAGCTCGGTACCATTGAGCCTACCTTGGTCCCTTTTGTCAAGAATTGTAAAAAAAATTTGGATTTATGCAAAATATGACTCGTTTAAAACCAGTTGACTACCCCGAATAATACCAACAATCTTTCCAGGCAGGTCGCTGCTGGCGAAAGGAGAGAGTTCTTTTGGTATTTCCTCCGCTTGTGTATTGCTGTGATTGGGCTGGTAGAGGGTTAAATCAGCTACAGAATGAGCATCCACCGGATTCATTTGAATTCCAAAAGTGGTTCGATTCCTCACAGAGAGCAATTCAATTAACTCTTTGTCGGTGAGCCCAGAGTATTTTTTTAAGGCCCCATAGGCGGTTTGAAATTGAAGAGTTCCGCTTTCTGCCTCATCAAATGGGACTCTTTTTGTATCCGTTATTACCGCCTGGTGGTCGCTCACTACAGCATCGATAATGCCGCTTTTGAGAGCCGCTACGAGTGCTAAGCGATCCTCCTCTGCCCGAAGAACAGGCTTTGTTTTGAAGCGTGTATCGAAGTCAAGAACGCGCTCTTGTGAGCAGCATAAATTCATTAAGTGAACATCGCAACTCAGTGGAACCCCCTCTTTCTTTGCTGTTGCAATCAAAGGCAGGCTTTCCAGCGCGGAAATACCTGTTAAATGGATATGAACTCCCGTATATTTTGCGGTTTCAATGGCCTTCATTACCTCAATTTTTTCGTCGAACGATGGATGTCCGAGCAAACCGGTGAGCGTCGAAGCCTTGCCTTCATTGACCTGAGTGAAATGGGAATAATCTTTTGAGTAGGTCGGGAAAGCAATGCGCGCATTTAAGTCTTTTCCGTAAAGCAAAGCTTGAACCATTAACCGCATGCTGAGGGGCCGGTTATCGGAAAACCAACGGGTACCCGCCTCACACATATCTGCCATTTCAGCTAAGGATTGTCCCTTTCGACCTTTGCTTATAGCTCCTATTGGGTGGATTTTCACAGCGTGGTGACTTGCGACGCGAAGTTTGTATTCGATTCCACTGCGCATGTCTGTTGTGGGTTCATCAGAGGGTAAAACACCAATGTGGGTAAATCCTCCTTTCGCAGCGGCATCCAAGCCCGCTAATATTCCTCCACCTTCATCGAATCCCGGATCTTTCAATCCGCTTTTAAAGTCAACCCAACCTTGAGAAACGTGAAGTTCAGGTATTGCCAGTACGGTTGCACCTGGTTCTTGTATAGATTTGGCGATGGTTTTTATAATGCCGTTTTCAATGAGCAAATCTTTACTGGTATTGTTGTGGGGTGAGGCCACATCCGTAATGCTCACCTCTTTCAATAATATTTTCATGGGTTCCAAAATTTAATTATTGCCATCTCTATTAGGGCAAAAATCAGCGCAAGGATAACGAATATTTCCCAATAAGAACTTGAGTCATTTAACGACAGATCCAAGGTGCTTGCACCTCTGTCCAATTTTTTAAAATCGACTTGTTCAATTCCTTTGGAGGCAAAAGTATTTTTCAAACTCGACTCATCCATGTAGCTGAGCAAGGATTCTGTTCTGTCGGAGTTGATGCCTATTTTTAGGGATTCTTGGGCTCCTTTCAAGGTATAAATCCCTTCACTCAGATGTTCCATTAATTCGGGGGTGTTGAGTTGGATTAGCACACGATTATCCATTTGTCGTTGCTTAGGTATGTGTTCTTCCTGATCCTTCAATAGATTTATCGTTTCGTCCGCATTTCCGTTATGTTCTAGGGAAATTTGTGCTGCATTTCCCAAGGTGTAATACATCGACAAGGATCGAATGCTCAACTCTGCCGCTCGCAATAGCATCGAAGGGTAAATCGCATGACGCGCAATACCTCCGTTGAAAAGATCAGGGCAAGCAGTTAATAAAAAAACGTTTCCGTTTGTTCGTTGATGAAGCAACAGGGGAAAATTGTTTCTCAGTTGAATTAAGATTTCCGAGTTTGATTGTCGAAAGCCTCTCTGTACGTTGAGCGTTTTTATCAATGGCAGATTTAAATCTTTCTTTTCTTTCTCGAACATTCCGCGGAAAAACGTGCTCCGGTATTGGATACTTGCCACCTGATTTCCCTGATCAGTCGTTCCTGAAAAAGTTGCTAAACCGAGCGCATTTAGCAACACATTGTATTCTTTTTGATCAATGGCCAAGCCAGGAAGAATAAAGACGCTTCCTCCCTGGTTAACGTAATTTTTGATCAACTCACTCATACCACTTGGTAGGGTATTTAACCCATTAAGGACGAGCAAATCCACACGCCTCAAATCACTTAGCCCAAACGATTGTTCTCCCTTGGAACTTACTTCATAGAAAGGTTCGGTCTGAAAAACTTTTTCTGGGGAATTGGTTGCACCATTTCCGTTAACGATCAATATTTTTGCAACCTCTGCAGACCGATTGGTAAAGAAAAATTCGTCGTCCCATGTCACTGTGGGATCGGTAACGCTCAATTTGCCTTCCAAGTAGCCTGTTCTTTGGGGATTTATTGTAAAATTGGCGATTCCGGATTGATGCGCATTCACGGAAAGGGTGGTCATTCTTTTTTTGCCGTCGAAGAGGAGTGTAACGTCCAGGTTTTCGACAGGAGCATCGCTGTGATTGTTGACCCGGCAAAATAGTGTAAGCGCTTGTCCGGGTTTATGAACCGGTGTTTCGGTCCACAGCGAGTCAATGGTTCGGTTTTCAACGCGCTGAGGAACAGTCTGAACGATGTGGGTTTTACAGGGGATTTCAAGGTTTTGAGCAACATAATTGTCGAGCGACGAATTGTATTTTTGAAAATCGGAAAGCAATATGCGTTGAATGGAGGCAATTTTTGCAATCTCCTGGTTGTACCGGCGAAGGTATTCGTCTTGAAATGTCAGAACAGAGGCTATATTTCGGGGAATCCGACTCAGTGATAATTCGTCCACGTATTGGATGGCGGTTAATTTGTTGTGCACCTTGCGTTCAATTCCCGAAAGGGCGTTCGAGCAAAGCATGTACCTCGTTTTGGAATTGCCTTCGTTAATCATCCGCTTAGCGGTTTCTTTGCTTTCTGATAAAAGAATGCCCTCGACCCCCTTAGCAGTCATGGAGTAGGAATTATCGATGTAAATTACCGTAATAGGAATTCCGTCCTTGGTTTTTTTCGCATCTGTCCATTGGGGTTGTGCAAATGCAAGGATGAAAGCGGCAGCCAACAGCAATCTACAAGCCAGCACCACCCATCGCTTCAGATTTTTAACCGTTTTTTTCTCTTGATCCTGCTGTTTGAGGTATTTGAGAGAGGGAAAGTAAAACCGTTTATGCCTTCTAAAGTAAAATAAGTGAATCAGGATAGGCAAGGTAAGAAGGCCAAGAAACCACAAATACCCGGGATGCACAAAAGACATGCCTCAAAAATACAAAATATCCCTGATTTTAATTCGAAAGAAAGCCTTATAAACTCCCTTTTTCGTTACTTAATGGCTTCAAAACGAGCTTTAAGTTCTTTATATTTCTCTTCGTTTTCCAAGATGTAGTGCACCTTCCAACCAATGTCGAGAGCGGTTTTATCCACGGGATTTTTTTCTAGGTATGGGTCAAGGTATGCGGGGATTTTGTTCATGATTTCCGACGCTTGACGTTCCATTTCAGGAATTTTTGGGTCTTTAAAATTTAAATCGGATGCCTTGCTAGAAATTTCCTTTGACCAATTAAACATGAAGGTGCAGTATTGATAGACGCTCTCGGAGTACATGGGATCAATTTTCAGGGCTCTTAAGAAGGCCTGTTCTGCCTTTTCATTCTGCTTCAATTCCATGAGGGCAGTTCCTAAAACAACGAACAGGGATTTGTTTGTAGTGTCGATCAAAGTGGCTTCATTCAGGTATTTTTCCGACGCTACCATATCATTTTTTTGAAGATTCAGATTGATCAGCGATATCAGTATTTCGATATTTTTTGGCATGCTGTTGTAAACCATTTCCCCGAGCTGTGTCGCTTCATCAAGTTTATTTTGATCGACTAGCGTATCTATTGCCCGGACAAAACTCAATATCGTATTACTTTTTGCCTCTTCGTTTTCAATGTTGATGTATTTATTCACCTCATAGGCACCCATAAAACATATGGCCGCTTGTTCGTAACTGCGTGCCGAGAACATTTGGAGGGCCAGATTAAACATAAATCCTGTTTTTCCGTTGATAAAATCCTGAACTGCCTCTTTATCCGTCTTTGCTTTGGGGGCGCTCAGAACAAAGTTAAAGCTGGTACGTATCTTTTCATCGTAGTCCTTGGTAAGCGATTCATCGGGTTGTTTTCCAAGCAATTGGGCCTCCATGGTGGCTATTTCCAAAAGGGAGAAATAAATAATTCCACGGTATCGGTGCATGTAAGGATCGTTCGCGGTTTCCGAATTAACAGCGGCTAAATCAATATCTACTTTGGCCCCCGCAAGCATTTTTTTGTTCACCTCCATTTCTCCTTGTGGGTTATATTTTTTGTACTTCAAGATCGCGTCAGTAATCAGTGATTTTTGAGTAAATATGGGCGAACTAAGCGCAATAAAAAGGGTAGTTAGGGCAAAAATTTTCATATTCGGTTTATTCGTTATCGACGGATTCATCGTTCGTTTCTAGGTCATCTTCTGGTTCATCAACATTCATGCCTTCGTTGCTTAATGCTTCTCCTTGGTTGTCGGCATCCAAGATTTCTTCGTCCGCGTCCTCTTCGTCGTTTCTCGGAACTCGGGCAATTGCAGCAATTTCGGAATTATTTTTCAGATTTATGAGTTTTACTCCTTGTGCCGCTCTTCCCATGGTACGAATGGTATCCACATGCATTCGTATCGTTACACCGTTTTTGGTGATAATCATTAAATCGTCTTCGTCAACGACATTCTGTATGGAAAGTAATTTACCGGTTTTTTCGGTAATATTCAGGGTTTTAACTCCTTTACCACCGCGGTTGGTTATGCGGTACACGGGGTCTTTGTCCTCAGGATCGTTGAGGTAAGTGCGTTTTCCAAATCCCTTTTCTGAAACCACCAGAATGGTGGAGAAAACGTCTTCCACGCAGATCATACCAATTACCTCATCGTTTGCTCCGGCTAAAGTAACCCCTCTTACTCCAGAGGCATTTCTTCCCATCGGACGGACTTTGGTTTCGTTGAAGCGTATTGCTCTTCCTGAGGCGGTGGCTAATACGATTTCGTTGCTTCCGTTGGTCAACTTTGCTTCCAATAATTCATCGTTTTCACGAATTCCTATGGCGTTTATGCCATTGGTTCTAGGGCGCGAATAAGCTTCCAGTGAAGTCTTTTTTATTACGCCTTCTTTGGTGCACATGATGATGTAATTCTCGTTGATATAGTCCTTATCAGTCAGGTCCTGTACTTTTACATAGGCCTTGACCTTATCATCTTGGGGAATATTAATGAGGTTTTGAATAGCGCGCCCCTTGGCAAGTTTATTTCCTTCCGGGATTTCATATACGCGCATCCAAAAGCAACGGCCCTTTTCGGTGAAAATTAAGAGATAGTTGTGGTTTGTGGCAATGAACAAATGCTCTAGAAAGTCTTTATCACGGGTGGTAGACCCTTTTGAGCCCATGCCCCCTCGGTTTTGGACTTTATATTCACTAAGATTGGTGCGTTTAATGTACCCTGCATGCGAAATGGTCACTACCACCTCGTCGTCGGCGATCAAGTCTTCCATGCGCATCTCCGATGCACCATATTCAATAACGGATCTTCGGGAGTCCCCGTATTTCGACTTTACTTCAAGCAATTCGTCTTTGATGATTTGCATACGGCGCGCCTCCTTATCGAGGATATCCTTCAAATCTGCAATGAGTTTTACTAGGTCATCAAATTCGCTGCGCAGTTTATCCTGTTCAAGCCCGGTAAGCTGGCGTAATCGCATATCAACAATGGCTCGAGTCTGAATCTCGCTCAATCCGAAACGTTCTGACAAACGCTCCCTGGCGTGGTCTGGGCTATCGGAAGATTTGATGATTTCAATTACTTCGTCGATGTTGTCCGATGCAATGATGAGCCCTTCCAAAATATGAGCTCGCTCCTCCGCTTTTCGGAGTTCGTAGCGCGTTCTCCTAACCACTACGTCGTGACGGAAAAGAATGAATTGATCGATGATTTCTCGCAAGTTCAATAACCTTGGTCTCCCATCAACTAAACAAATGTTATTAACTGAAAATGAAGTTTGTAGAGCAGTGTATTTATATAATTTGTTTAATACAACATTTGCGATTGCGTCGCGTTTGATTTCAAACACAATACGCATACCGTTTCGATCCGATTCGTCACGTAAATCAGAAATTCCTTCAATTTTTTTGTCGTTAACCAGTTCAGCGATCTTTTTAATCATTTCAGCTTTATTGACCTGATAAGGGATTTCGGTAACAACAATTTGTTCAGAGCCGTTTAGCTCCTCAATTTCTGCTTTTCCACGCATCACAATTCTTCCGCGACCCGTAAGCAAAGCATCCCTTACCCCGTCATATCCGTAGATAATGCCGCCTGTCGGGAAATCGGGCGCTTTTACATGATTCAGAAGCTCTTCGTCACTCAGTTCCTTGTCATCTATGACTGCAACGATTCCGTCGATAACTTCGGATAAATTGTGGGGCGCCATGTTGGTGGCCATACCAACGGCTATTCCTGCTGCACCGTTGACCAGTAAATTTGGAATTTTTGTCGGTAGTACGGTGGGTTCTTCCAGGCTGTCGTCGAAATTCGGTTTGAAATCCACCGTTTCTTTGTCCAGATCTTCCAGCATTTCCTCGGTAATTTTCTTGAATCGCGCTTCGGTGTACCTCATGGCAGCGGGTGAGTCTCCGTCAACGCTGCCGAAATTTCCTTGGCCGTCCACCAAAGGATAACGCAGCGACCACTCCTGGGCCATTCGAACCATTGTGTCGTATACTGAACTATCCCCGTGCGGATGGTATTTTCCGAGTACCTCCCCAACGATACGAGCAGATTTCTTGTAAGGGCGATTGGCAAGCACGCCCAGGTCCTGCATACCGTAAAGCACTCTTCTATGAACCGGTTTGAAGCCGTCGCGAACATCGGGTAAAGCCCTTGAGACAATAACTGACATCGAATAATCGATGTAAGCCGACTTCATTTCATCCTCGATATTTATTTGAATTATTCTTTCTCCTTCTGGCATAATTGATTGTGAAATGTGTAATTTATAGAGGGGTTAAAATTAGCATAATTTCCTTTTGATATTCAGCCGAAGCGCTTGAATTTACTAACAAAAAGCAACAATTTGTGTGAATAACAATATTCACGCAATGCATTGTGTTTTGGAATAGCGCCAATCTGTATTTTAAGCAAGATTTAAGCGTATATTTGCAGAACAAAAGGTCGATGGAAGCTAAATTTTCGAATGGAGTTAAGAATTTACTAAAAACCAGCAAAGACGAAGCTACCCGACTTTGTAATGAATACGTTGCGCCGGAGCACTTTTTAATAGCTATTATTAAGTTAAATCAAGCAAAAGCACACGTGTTGCTAAAAGAGTTTGACGTACCTTTTGACGTGATGCTCTCTGAATTGGAAGGCGTTCTTAAAAAGTCGGCGCAGGGTACCTTGTTTAAACCGAACCAAATACCCTTACTTAAGCAGTCGGAAAATATACTTAAGCAGTCTTTTCTTGAATCGAAAGTATTTAAATCGAAGGTCATAGGTACCGAACATATTTTGTTGACGATGCTCAAGTACGAGGACAGCGCTGCGTGTCAAATTTTACACAAGCACGGAATAAAATACGAAAATCTTAAAGATGAATATATGTCAATGAACAGTAATAATCCTGCCCCCAAGGCCGAATTTCCGAGTAATCGCGACGAAGAGGATGAGGGGGGAGGGATCCCGAAAAAAGCGGCAGATTCTAAATCGAAGACTCCTGTGTTAGATAATTTTGGCCGCGATCTTACGAAAATGGCCGAACTCGGACGCCTCGACCCTATCGTAGGTCGCGAGAAAGAGATTGAACGCGTTAGCCAAATTCTTTCGAGAAGAAAAAAGAACAACCCGATTTTAATCGGGGAGCCGGGAGTCGGCAAGAGCGCCATTGCTGAAGGCCTTGCCCTTCGAATCGTACAGCGAAAAGTATCCCGCATTCTATTCGATAAGCGTGTAGTATCACTGGATTTAGCTTCGCTCGTAGCTGGAACAAAGTACCGCGGTCAGTTTGAAGAGCGCATGAAAGCCGTCATGCAAGAGATAGAAAAAAATCCTGATGTGATATTGTTTATCGATGAAATACACACCATCATTGGAGCGGGAGGAGCCAGCGGTTCCCTGGATGCATCCAACATGTTTAAGCCGGCCTTAGCACGAGGCGAACTTCAAGCAATTGGTGCGACAACCCTCGATGAGTATCGACAGTATATTGAGAAAGATGGAGCGCTTGAAAGGCGCTTCCAAAAGGTTATTGTTGAACCGACATCCGTCGTTGAAACCATACAAATTCTCAACAACATCAAAGAACGATATGAGGAACACCACATGGTAAGCTACACCGCAGAAAGCATTGAGGCGTGCGTAAAATTGACCGAAAGATATATTACCGATCGCCATTTACCCGACAAAGCCATTGATGCCTTAGACGAAGTGGGCTCAAGAGTTCACATTACGAACATTAGCGTTCCTAAGGAAATTATGGATATCGAGACGGAAATAGAACAAATCAAAGTACGGAAAAGTGAAGTCATCAAGGCGCAGCAATTTGAGCGCGCCGTAGAATTGCGCGATGCTGAACGAAAACTTATCGAAAAACTCGAGGAGGAAAAAAAGAAATGGGAGGAGCTTTCCAAAAATAACCGAATTACCATTACGGAGGAGAATGTTGCCGAAGTGGTTTCCATGATGAGCGGTATTCCATTAACCAAGGTGTCGCAAACCGAGTCAGGTAAGCTGGTTAATATGTCCGAGGTATTGAAAGGCAAAGTCATCGGTCAAGATGAAGCGGTGAACAAAGTAATTAAGGCTATCCAGCGCAATAGGGCAGGTCTGAAAGACCCTAACAAACCCATTGGTTCTTTCTTTTTTCTAGGGCCTACGGGAGTGGGAAAAACACAGTTGGCGAAAGTTTTGGCAAAATACCTTTTTGATACTGAGGATGCTTTGATTCGAATTGATATGTCTGAATTTATGGAAAAGTTCAGCATATCAAGGTTAGTTGGCGCTCCGCCCGGATATGTGGGTTACGAGGAGGGAGGGCAATTAACGGAAAAAGTTCGTAGAAAGCCCTATTCCATTATTCTTCTCGATGAGGTAGAGAAAGCTCACCCCGACGTATTCAACTTATTGCTTCAGGTAATGGATGATGGACACATGACCGACGGCTTAGGTAGAAAAATTGATTTTAAGAACACCATCATTATTATGACCTCTAACATTGGTGCACGCCAGCTCCAAGATTTTGGAACAGGTGTTGGTTTTGGCACCAAGGCGAAGGAAGAGGCAAGGGATGAGAACTCCAAAGCGGTTATTCAAAACGCCTTAAGAAAAGCCTTTTCACCTGAATTTTTAAATCGCGTCGACGATATGATCATGTTCCGATCCCTGGAACGTAAAGATATCCATAATATCATTGACCTTGAGTTGGATAAATTGTTCGTTCGTATTCAAGATTTGGGCTATACCCTCGAACTTTCCGAAAAGGCGAAAGACTTTATTGTTGAGCGTGGCTATGATGAAAAGTTTGGGGCGCGGCCTCTGAAGCGAGCCATACAAAGATTTATTGAGGATCCGCTTGCTGAGAGCATTATCAACCAAAATCTGAGTGCGGGAGATAAGGTGATTATGGACCGCGAGGACGGTAAGGAAGAATTGACCGTCCATTTTAAAAAATCAAAAGGCAAAAACCCAACTTCTGAAAAGGGGAAAGACAAAGAAGATTAATGGTAAACAAAAAGGGGCCTAAGCCCCTTTTTTATGGATTAGAAGTTGTTAAACCCTGGCAATGGTTTCACTCATGTATTCCCCGGATTTTAGTTTGCCTACAATTTTCGAAAAAGATTCAATCGTGTAACTCACATCTTCCATCGTATGCACAGCCGTTGGAATTAAGCGCAATATAATCATGCCTTTGGGTACAACTGGGTATACTACCATGGAGCAGAAAATATTGTAATTTTCTCGGAGGTCGTAGATGAGGTTTGTGGACTCAGGAATTGAACCGTTCAGGTAGACCGGGGTAACGCAGGAATTCGTAGGTCCGATCTCAAATCCTGCATCCTTGAGGCCGGTTTGAAGCGCGTTGGTAATTTCCCATAACCTTGTTTTGAAAACCGGATTTTTTCTGATGAGTTCAAGTCTTTTCAGGGCTCCGGCAACAAGCGTCATGGGCATTGCTTTGGCGAAAATTTGCGACCGCATGTTGTAGCGTAGGTACTCGACCACTTGTGCTTCGCTCGCGATAAATCCTCCAATCATCGCAAAAGACTTCGCAAACGTTCCGAAATACACATCGATTTCGTCTTGAACTCCTTGTTCCTCGCCGGTTCCCGCGCCGGTGGCACCGAGCGTTCCCACACCGTGAGCATCATCAACAAACAGCCGAAAATTAAATTTCTTTTTGAGTGCCACAATTTCTTTTAAGCATCCTTGGTCGCCCCGCATGCCGAATACGCCTTCCGTGATAACTAAGATTGCACCCCCCGTTTCTTGGGCAAGTTTTGTTGCGCGTTCGAGCTGTTTTTCACAATCGCCTACATCGTTGTGCTTAAAAACATATCTTTTCCCCATGTGCAATCGAACTCCGTCCAGGATGCACGCGTGCGACTCGGCGTCATAGACAATCACATCGTGACGATCTACCAAACAGTCGATGGCTGAAACCATGGCTTGGTAACCGAAATTGACTAAAATTGAATCCTCTTTGGAAACATAATCTGCTAATTCATGTTCGAGTTGTTCATGTAAATTTGAGTTGCCGCTCATCATCCGAGCCCCCATCGGCATAGCAAAACCAAAATCCATTCCCGCATCTGCATCTGCCTTTCGTACCTCAGGGTGATTGGCGAGGCCTAGGTAATTGTTGAGCGACCAATTGAGCTTTCGTTTCCCTCTAAAGTTCATGTGCGGACCGATGTCTCCTTCGAGTTTCGGAAAGGTGAAATATCCGTGCGACTCTTTTGCATGCACTCCGATAGGGCCCCTATTTGCCTGAATTTTTTCGAAAATATCTGCCATAAATGTTGATTGCTTTACAAAATTAGTTTTTTCTTGCTTACTCCATTTTATTTTGAATCAGTTCTTGTTCAATAATAAATGGCTCGTCGCACTTTAGAAACATATTTGGCAAGGCGAATTACTTGTTTCGTATAACCAAATTCGTTATCGTACCAGGTATAAAGCACAATGTTTTTCCCGTCCTTTGAAACGATGGTCGCGTGAGAATCATAGACGGAACAACACGTGTTACCAATAATATCCGAAGAAACGAGTTCGGGATCAAACGAATAATAAATCTGATTGACCAAAGGACCTTCCAAAGCTGCTGATTTGATAATCTCATTTACCCCTTCAACCGATGTTTCCTTGTTAACTTCCAGGCTTAAGATGGCGAGCGACCCGTTGGGAGTTGGAACCCGAACAGCATTGGCGGTTAATTTATCTTTGAGAGACGGAATTACCTTGGTAACGGCACTGCCGGCTCCCGTTGAGGTGATCACCATGTTAATTGCTGCTGAACGGCCCCTGCGCGACTTTTTATGCATGTTGTCAAGCAAATTTTGGTCATTCGTGTAGGCGTGAACCGTTTCGATATGTCCTTTTACAATGCCAAGTTTGTCCTCTATGACTTTGAGAATTGGACTGATGGCATTGGTAGTGCACGAAGCAGCTGAGTAAAGGGTTTCTTCATCAAGTTTCAAATCCCGTTCGTTAATGCCAAAGACGACATTTGGCATTTCTTTTCCGGGAGCTGTCAAAATTACGCGGGATACTCCTTTTGAGAGCAGATGACGAGATAAGGATTCTTTATTGGTGTAAATCCCCGTGTTATCAATTACAAGGGCATTCGAAATTCCGAACGCGGTATAGTCGACATCTTCGGGAACGGAGGAGTTTATGATGTGAACCACCTGACCATTAATGAGGAGGCATTTTTGCATTAAATCAACATTAACACTGCCTTTAAAAGCCCCATGTACCGAATCGTTTCGGAGAAGGCTTGCGCGTTTCTGGATATCGTTGTCCGAATTTCCCCTAGTAACAATGGCGCGCAATCGCAATTGTTGCCCCTTTCCTGCCTGACGAATCAGTTCGCGAGCAGCCAAGCGGCCGATTCTACCAAATCCATATAAAACAACGTCTTGCGGTTCAAAACTTGGGTTTTCTGAAAATCGAAAACCCGATAAGTTGGAGGCCAGAAATGCTGCGGGGCTTTTCTCTTGTCCGCTACTGAGCCATTCGTTGGCTAATTTTCCAACATCCAATTTTGCTGGGGCAAGTTTCAAGTTGGCAATTTCCTCAGCGATTTTAGAGGTGGTAAAAATATCGATGGGTTTATTTACGACCTTACCCGCGTATTCGTGTAGGTTGAGTAATTCAGAAGTCGATATATCTGTGAGATGGTGGCGAAATAAAACGAGTTCAATACCTTGCTCGTACAAAAGTTCACCAACCTTGTTTTGCAACTTAACAGCCGCACGCTCCTGTTCAATGCGGTTTTTCAGTTCTTCTTCATAGCCTAAAACGGAGTCCATATAATTCATTCAATTCAACATAAAAACACAAAAAAAGGCTGCGCGAAGCAGCCTTAATAGTTAACCCAAATAGGTTTTTAACAATTTGTTTCGAGACGTATGTCGGAGCCTTCGAATTGCTTTTTCTTTGATTTGGCGAACTCTTTCACGAGTGAGGTTGAACTTACAACCGATTTCTTCTAAGGTGAGTCCGTGGTTCATTCCAATTCCAAAAAAGAGCCGAATGATTTCTCGTTCTTTGTCGGTAAGCGTGCTAAGCGAGCGCTCTATTTCACGTTGCAACGACTCATTCATCAGTGCGGAATCTGTTCTTTCAGATTCAGTATTGACCATAACATCGATCAGGGTGCCGCCGTCTTCGTTAGTGGTGAGCGGTGCGTCGACGGAGACGTGCCTGCCTGCCACGTTTAAGCTTTCTTTGATTTTATCTTCAGGAACTTCCAAGGCCTCGGCCAACTCCTCCGCGGATGGTGCACGCTCATACTCTTGCTCGAGACGTGAAAAGGCTTTATTAATCTTATTGAGAGAACCTACTTGGTTTAGAGGGAGGCGGACAATACGCGCTTGTTCGGCTAAGGCCTGTAAAATGGATTGACGAATCCACCAGACAGCATAAGAGATAAATTTGAAACCCCGTGTCTCGTCAAATTTTTGAGCTGCTTTGATCAGACCTAAATTCCCTTCGTTGATTAAATCGGGGAGTGTAAGTCCTTGGTTCTGATATTGTTTTGCCACGGAAACAACAAACCGGAGGTTGGCCTTTGTAAGCTTTTCCAGCGCCTTTTGGTCACCTATTTTTATTTTTCTTGCTAATTCTACCTCTTCCTCTGCTGTAATTAACTCTTCTCGTCCTATATCCTGCAAATATTTGTCGAGGGATTGGCTTTCGCGATTCGTTATGGACTTGGTAATTTTAAGTTGTCTCATGCTCAAACAGTGTAATTTTAATTATCATTTGGAATTGAGCAAAGTAAAATGAAAAAAAAGGTTTTGAAAAATTTTTCACGGTCAATTTTCAACAACTTATCAACCATGTATTTTTAGTAACTTTTTAACGGTTTATAATCCAAATCCTTTGTATTCTCTTGACCCGCTAGGGGTGACAATTTCCAACAATATTCCTTTGTTGACCCCATTCAGTTTTTCCGATATTTCATCAACGGACTCTACGGGATCGTTGTTCACCTTGGTGATGACGGTGCCCTCGGTCATTCCGAGGGTCTTGAGCTTACCCGCGGACAGGGTTTTAATTTTTACGCCGTAAGAAATATTTAAATCTTTCTTTTCTTTTGCAGTTAACTCAACAAAGGTGGCTCCGAGTGCAAAATTTTTCGCTATCTCCGTTTTGCTCAACAAATCGGTATTGCCATCTTTGTTGCGCAAGACAACGTCCAGGGTTACCTCATCTCCGTTTCTTTTCCGCACGGTAATCACTACCTTATCTCCCGGGCGCTGTTTGCCGATTTCCTCCTGTAGTTGGGCGGGAGAATTGACCTCTTTGACCCCTACTTTTAGGATTACATCGCCGGTCTTGAACCCGGATTTATCGGCGGTTCCTCCATCTACCACGGAATTGATATACACTCCTCTTAGATTAGGTAAGTTTTCTTTTTCTTTGAGGTCTTGGGTAATCGCACTTATTTGTACCCCAAGATAGGCGCGTTGTACCAGTCCGTAATCAATTAAATCTTTTACCACTTTCTCGACCAAATCTACCGGTATGGCAAAAGAGTAGCCGCTGTAGGCACCGGTTTGTGATGCAATGGCAGTGTTAATGCCTACCAATTCTCCAACGGTATTTACCAGGGCCCCACCGCTGTTTCCCGGATTGACAGCCGCATCCGTTTGGATGAAAGACTCTATCGGAACAACGTTTTTATCGTTTCGTTCAGATAATAAGTTAATGTTGCGCGCCTTTGCGCTGACAATTCCAGCTGTGACCGTTGAAGTGAGGTTGAAGGGGTTGCCTACCGCTAGAACCCACTCACCAATTTTTAGGTTGTCGCTGTTCCCAAATTTCATCGGTACAAGATTGGATGCCCCGTCAATTTTAAGAACTGCCAGGTCTGTAGAGGGGTCAGCTCCTATGATTTTCGCGGTGTATTCGGAATTATCGTTTAAAATTACTTGGATTTCTGATGCATTTTCAATTACGTGATTGTTGGTTACAATATATCCTTCAGAGGAAATAATGACTCCTGATCCAGCCCCAGAGCCAAATTGTTTGTACTCCTTGCCACCGGCACCCGGGCCATAAAAAAATTCCTGGAAAAGATCCCGTTGGAATGTGGTAGAAACCACCTTGGTAGTTACGTGTACTACAGAATTAATGCTCATTTGCGACGCTTGCGTTAAATCCGGTAAAATACCGCCGTTCAAACCAACGGTTTTTGCGTAATAGTTGGCCCCGTCCAACACTTGCTCCGATGTTTTTTTGCTGCTCTTAGTAAATGTTAAATACGTGGCTAGGGGTAGGGCGCCACTGACTAGGGCGACTCCAATAACGGTTAGAAGAAGTTTGCGATTCATATGTTTAGAAAAAAAGATGAACAATAATAATACTCTTTTAAGACTTACAAAATTAGTGCCGTGTTAAAGAATGTTAAGCAAAGGTGCAAACATTTTATTTATTTTTGGAGTATGTTATTGAAATTTGAAAAATTTCAAGGTTCGGGCAACGATTTCATCATGCTTGATAACCGCGATGGTCGCTATTCCAAGCTAAGCATGTCCGACATCTGTCAAGTAACAAACCGAAAATTTGGTGTAGGTGCAGATGGCCTTATTTTGATCAATAGCAGTGATGTGGCTGATTTTGAAATGGATTTTTCGAATCCGGATGGCTCCAAAAGTTTTTGCGGAAATGGTGCGCGGTGTGCCGTTGCTTTTGCAAGCAACCATGGGGTTGTTAGCACTTCTCAATCGTTTCTTGCCATAGATGGAGTGCACGATTTTCGCATCGATGGAACAGATGTCTCAGTTAAGATGAACCGGGTGGAAGCCGTGGAGCATTTTGACCGTGAAACAGGTTATTTGAACACAGGATCTCCTCATTATATCATTCAAACCCAAGACACCTCCTCTGAAAATGTACTAAAATTGGGACGACAAATTCGCTATTCCGGCCAATACGTGTCGCAAGGCGTTAATGTCAATTTGGCCTTTATCACCGACAACGAGGTCGTTCACGTGGCAACCTATGAACGAGGTGTCGAAAATGAAACCCTTTCTTGTGGCACGGGAGCAACGGCTTGTGCGCTCTATTTTGCAGACCTTCAACAAATGAACGAGGGTTTTTTGAACGTTGAAACGAAAGGCGGAAAACTTCGGGTGTCTTTTCAAAAAACGGAGAACGGATCTTTTGAAAATGTCTGGTTGAGCGGTCCGGCAGAGTTTGTTTTCTCCGGAACGTTTGAGCTATGAAAACGGGACTCATCAGCAAAAATATTTGCCTTAGGGCTGTTGAGCCTAGCGACGCCTCGCTTCTTTTCATTTGGGAAAATAACCCGGCTAATTGGAGAATTAGTCAGACAGAAGTGCCTTTTTCCATGCACAACATCCATCAGCTGATTGAACAATTTTCAAATCCCCGAACTTCAGGACAAATCCGTTTCATGATTGCCTTAAATGAAACCAATAAAGCCGTTGGAACGATAGACCTTTACGACATTAATTTTAAGCACGGTTTTGCTACTGTAGGAATCTTAATCGCTGAAGAGCACGAACGCGGTAAAGGCTATGCAGAGGAGGCAATACATTTATGCGCTACCTATTGCCGTGAGCAATTGGAATTGTTTAACCTTCAATGTTTCGTGCAATCGGATAATTTGGCGAGTCTTAATCTTTTCAGAAAATTAAATTTTCGTGAGGTTGGAGTTCGAAAGGAGTGGTACCTTTACCAAGAAACCCGAATTGATGAAATTGCTTTTCAATTATGCCTAAAAATTCGAAATCAACATTAGTTAAAGTCGTGGCCTTCTTGGCGGTTATTGGCGTTGTAATATTGCTTTTTTTGTTCCCAAAAATTCGGGTATATTGGTCGGGTTTTACCGTTACATCAAATCGTGAAAGTCGGTTTTTTCTGATACGTGATTCGATTTCTCCATCAAAACTCGCTAAAGTGTTGCAAGCACAATTCATCATCGATAAGCCGGGTGATTTTTTGCGGGTCGCAGCGTTCAAAAAACTCTCCAAAGAACGAATAGCTTTAGGGATGTATGAAATTCATCCGAACACGACTTACCGAACCCTTCTCAACGGATTTACCAAAAATAAATTGGGTAATGGGAATGGCGAAATTGAGGTAACACTCACTTTCAATAATTGCAAAACCTTGCAGCAAATGGCAGGAAAGGTTTCAAAATGCATTGCGGCAGACAGTGCAGCGTTGATGGCTTACCTGTTACAGGGAAGTACGTTGAAAAAATACGGTTTCACCCTAGAACAGCTGCCTGCATTATTCATTCCCAACACCTATAAACTCTTTTTTGATACCGATGAAGAGGCCTTTACCCAACGCATGGCTGAAGAGTTTAAGCTATTTTGGACGACCAGTCGAACAGCACAAATCAAGGCTATAGGGCTCAACTCACCGAGCGAAGTAACAACCCTGGCGAGCATTGTTTTTGCAGAACAATCCCGGATTTCCGCAGAATGGCCTATCATTGCTGGTCTTTATTTAAACCGCATTCGTACTGGAATGAAATTGCAGTCAGACCCCACCTTTAAATTTTGTTGGGGAGACAAATTGGATGGAGTGCAGCGTCTTTTAGCAGTGCATCGATCGAAGGTGTGTCCTTACAACACCTACTTGGTTAAAGGTTTACCACCCGGTCCAATCAACCTGCCTGAAGCAGCGGTTTTAGACGCTGTGTTGAATGCGCCGAGCGTCGAATATTTATTCATGTGCGCGAAACCTGACTATTCCGGTCGGCATAATTTTGCTGTTTCGGGAACAGAACACCTCGAAAACGCAAGGCTTTTTCAACGTTGGTTAGGAGAAGAACAAAAAAAGAAATAACCCGTGGATCGCAGAAAGTTCATACAAGCAGGTTCGCTCCTCGTTGCTGCTGGTTTCATTGAACCCGTCAAAGGGGCAATGGTGCCTACATACCTGTTCGAAGAAAAATTCGAAGGGCCCCTAATTATATCAACCTGGATTCATGGGCTTGAAGCAAATCGAGCAGGGTGGAAGGTACTCGAACAAGGTGGTTCTGCTTTGGATGCTACGGTTGCTGGTGCCATGCAAATCGAGTCGGATGTTACAAATCGCAGCGTTGGAATAGGGGGAAGGCCCGACAGGACTGGTCATGTAACCTTGGACGCCTGCGTGATGGATGGGGACGGAAGAAGTGGTGCCGTTGGATACTTGGAAGGGATTGCTCATCCTGCCGCTGTGGCAAAAGCTATTATGGACCAAACGCCGCACGCCATGTTGGTTGGGGCTGGCGCTCGAGCCTTTGCATTGGACAACGGTTTCGCTACCATAAAAACGCCACTACCGGAGGTTAAAAAAGATTATTTGCAATGGCGAAAAGAGAACAAAGAACTGTTAAGACGTCCAAAAATTAATCACGAAAACCACGACACCATCGGATTAATTGCCCGAGATGCTCATGGTAATTTTGGTGGAACATGTACCACAAGTGGATGGGCTTATAAAATGCCAGGAAGATTAGGAGACTCTCCCATCATCGGTGCGGGTCTTTTTGTTGACAACGAAGTAGGTGCTGCTACTGCAACAGGACTCGGTGAGGCTATCATACGTGTCGCAGGAAGTGCCATTGTGGTGGAATTAATGCGCGGTGGAATGAAGCCTTCCGAGGCTTGCAGAGAGGTTGTAATGAGAATCATACGCAAGAACAAGGATCTCACGGGGTTACAATGCGGATTCATCGCGATGGATAAACAAGGAAATGTAGGCGGATTCTCCGTTTATAATGGTTTTAATTTTGCGATTAAAACCGCAACCCGTGACGAAATGGTGGACACCGAATTCGATCGGAAATGGTAAAAACATGGTTTTTGCTTTGCAGTATATTCTGCTACCTAGGTATTTGTGCGCAGGATAGGATTCTTTTGGAATGGGAAATTCAACACCCTGTAGATAAAAACTGGACCAAACTTGGAGTCCGTGGAAGCGTCCAAGAAGCACTGATGCAGCAAGGTAGGCTTCCAAACCCTTTTCAGGGAACCCTTGAAGAAGACCATCGATGGATTGAGGATTACACTTGGAACTTCAAAAGCCGTTTTTTCCTAACAGAAGCCATGTTCAATGCGAAAGAGGTTGAACTCATTTTCCCGTGCATCGATACTTATGCCAAGATTTTTGTCAACGGAAAAGAGGTATTGGATGCGCAAAATTATTTTCGATCTTATCGGGTCGAAGTTCGTTCTGAATTAACCCCGGGGTACAATGAAATTGAAGCGGTGTTCACACCTCCCGTGCTCTTCCATAAGAAGACCTACGAAAACGAAGCTTTTCATTATCCTGCCCCCAACGATCATGGAAAAATTAAAGCGGCTCCCTTGACAAGAAAGCCGCAATACCAATTCGGTTGGGATTGGGCACCTAGAATTAACACCCTGGGTTTTCCTTATCCTATTACGGTTGAAGTTAAAGAAAATCAGTGCATTCAATCGTGCGTTGTCAACACCTTGAGTATCGGTGATACCGCAGCAATGGAATGGATTTTTGTAAAAGACTCGAACGCCAAAGACCACCTAATACGTTCCCAAGTTTTTGGTTGGGAGGTGAAGAACGATGGTAAAAATCTCCAAAAATTCCGTTTCTCATTGGAAAATCCTAAGTTATGGTATCCTCGAGAATTCGGCAGTCCCGCAATGTACGAAGATACCCTTGTTACCTTGGATGAACAGGGTCGAATGGTTCAGAAATATCCGTATACTTTTGGAGTTCGCAGCGTTAAACTTGTTCAGCAAGCAGATGAATGGGGCACCTCGTTTTATTTTGAAATTAACGGTAAACCTGTGCTCATGAAAGGCGGAAATATGATACCCCCATCCATTTTTGGTGGAACGACTACTGCAAGAGAATGGGAGTCATGGGTGGATTTAATGGTTGAAAGTAATTTCAACATGGTCCGTATTTGGGGAGGTGGCGATTACGCGGATGAAGCTTTTTTGAATGCCTGCGATAGAGCGGGTGTTATGGTTTGGCACGATGCGATGTTTGCCTGTGCCATGTATCCGGGATCCTCCGAATTTTTAACGAGTGTTGAGGAGGAATTTCACCAACAACTGCCTCGAATTACCAAACACCCGTCAGTGGTTTACATTAATGGGAACAACGAGGTGGATTTAGCCTGGAAAAATTGGGGATTTCAACTGCAATACCTCTTAAGCAAATCGGATCAACGAGTCATTGAATCGGCTTACGATACGTTGTTTAAATCCTTGTTGCCGAATGTATTGTCACAATACTCCAATCTACCTTATGTTCATACCTCGCCCTTGAGCAATTGGGGAAGAACGGAGTATTATAATCACGGAACACAGCATTACTGGGGAGTTTGGCACGGTACTGACCCTATGAAAGATTTCGAGAAAAAGATTGGACGGTTCAATGCAGAATTTGGATTCCAGAGTTTTCCCGAGTTTTCGACCCTCAAGAGCTTCAGCGATTCTTCGGATTGGTCTCTTAGTTCTCGTGTGATGAAGCATCATCAAAAGAGTTATGTTGGAAACGGGATGATGCTGAGGCATGCCATAGGCTTGTTCGGTAAACCTCGAAATTTTAAGGAGTTTGTTTATTTTTCACAACTTACACAGGCTTACGCGGTGGCTTCAGCGATTGGCGGTCATTTATTAGACGCTCCAAGATGCATGGGGACTTTATATTGGCAAGTGAACGATTGTTGGCCCGCGCCCACTTGGTCGAGTGTTGACTTTTGGGGAAATTGGAAGGCTTTGCACTACCAGGTGCGAAACCTTTACCAGAACATCACAGTGGTTCAAAACAACGAGCATCGGTGTTTAACCCTCGTTGCCAACAATGTGGATTCGGTCAATACGGTAGTTTCTTGGGAAGTTTATCGATTGGATGCAGCAGCGCCTCGGTTAGTTAGCCGTCAACAAAAAGAGATTCATCTAAAGAACTTTGAATCACTCAAGTTTTTCGATGGTTCGGATCTTAAGTTCGCGCATGCTGTGAAGGTAAAGGTCGGTGAGGCAAGGGAACGAACCTACCTTGTTGGCCCATTCAAGTCACGGAATTCGCTGAAGGCTTCGCTGAAGGTTATTTCCATTGATACCCTTCACAAAACGGGAGTGTTATTGTTTGAAAATCAACATTTCATGGCGGATGTTTGGTGGTATTCCATGACACCAGGTGTCGCGTTTGAACGCAATTTTGAACATTGTTTACCGGGTAAACACGAGATTTCTTTTACATTTAACGAAATTCCAAAACAAATAAAATACTACTACCGATGAAATTATTTTTAGGATTATTCCTTGTCTTGAGCGCTAACTCACTCTATGCTCAAACGACTTTGATGAGCGATACCCTAAAGCGAAAAAACGAAGTAGTGGTCTATGGTAAAGGTTTGCCTTTTGCTTTTTCCGATAGAACATCTACCATTCAAACCTTTGATATTGCTCGAAACCGTGCTTTACCCATTCGCTCGGTCAATGAAGCCTTAGCTTATGTTCCCGGATTGGATCTTCGGCAAAGAGGGGTTCAGGGAATTCAGGGCGATTTAAGCATTCGCGGTGGAACCTTTGAGCAAAATTTGATCTTGATCAACGGCTTTAAATTGGTGGATCCTCAAACCGGACATCACGCATTAAACCTGCCAGTTTTGCTCACCAATGTTCAAAACATTGAAGTTTATAAAAGCTCCGGCACCCGAATTTTTGGTCAAAACGCCATGACAGGTGCAGTGAATTTTGTGACACAACCCGAGCGCAGTTATGGGGTTAATATGCAGCTATTCGGGGCGAATTTTGGAGGTCTTGGTTTCCAATCCACGGTGAGTGCTCCCGTGGGCAAACTTCGCCAATCGGTTTCGTTCGGTTACGATAAGAGCAATGGATATTGGTATAATTCAGACCACACAAATCAACAAGTATTTTACGATGCAGCACTCCCTTTAGGAAAAAAACAGGAGCTGAAAGCATTGCTTGGATATTCGGACCGAGCCTTTGGCGCCAACGGATATTATACCCCATCATTTCCAGATCAATGGGAATCCACGCAAATGGCGATTGCAGGCCTTTCGCATCAAGCGGTTATGGACAAAGTTACCTTGCTTACCAAAGCGTCCTTGCGCACCCACCGAGACGAGTTTCGCTTAAAACGCTTTGATCCTGCTTTTTACACGAACAAGCATTGGTCTGAGGTGATCACCATCGAGGAAACAGGCAAATGGGTTTCCAAGTTAGGTACCACAGGTTTTGGAGGCGAATGGCGTTTGGAAGGGTTGAATAGCACCAACCTCGGAGAGCGGGAACGAACCTACGTTTCAGGCTTTGTAGATCATACCCTAAAGTTGATGGAGAATAAGCTGATTTTGGTCGGCAATGTTCACTACTTTAACCTGTACATGAATGGCAACACCTACCAAAAATTCTTGCCCGGGTTCGAGGCAGCCTACGTGCTGCTCCCTTCGCTGAGGATTTATGGAAATATTGGTCAAAGCTACCGTGCCCCAACGTATACGGAATTGTTTTATCAGGATTTTTCCAATGTGGGTAATGCGAATCTTCAACCGGAATACGCGACCAATATGGAGCTAGGGGCCAGTTATTCAACTACTTGGGGCCAGGTGGTAAGCGGTAGTAGGGACTCTTGGAAATCAAAAATTACCATAGACGCTTCGGTATACAGGAGAAATACCAATAATATGATTGATTGGGTTCGAAATGCCACGACCGATCCTTGGATGCCCGTGAACCTATCCAATGTTATTTTTACTGGGGTAGAATCCAACATCAACTACCGATGGAACGGTGATGGAAAATTCATGCTACGGGAAGTTTCTTTAGGGTACAATTACACCGATGCCAGCCATCAGTTTGCCGATCCCTCACAAGTGACTCAGTCGCGCTATGCTTTCTCTGGTCTACGCAACCAATTGGTCGGAAGAATTACCGCGAATTTAACCCGATGGGTAGCTGTTAGCGTTGCATATCGTGGGGTGGACCGTGTTGGAGGAAATGCCTATTCCTTGCTGGATGCCAAAATTGCTGTGAATCCAAGCAGAAGTGTTACCGTTTTTGTCGAAGGGAATAATCTTGCGAATACCCAATACGTGGAAGCAGGTTATGTTCAAATGCCAGGCCGTTGGTTCAAAGCTGGATTGCAAATTAAAATGCTGGATTAATTCGAAAGTAAAGCTCGGTACGTTTTAGTTATCAGGGCATTGTAGAATTTCATGCCCGTCTTTTGAACTATTGCTTTCTATTTTTGTTTAACTATTAAATGAAAAGATGAAACAAGTTGGTTTAAACGGTGCTGCGCATACCTTGGAGGTATTGATTGATGAAATGGGGGACGAGCATGTGAGTACTTCAGCAGACACGCCTTTGCGGGAGGATGCTTTTGTGCTAAGCGATGAGGAGAAAATAGACCGAATCGCAGTGCATTTCGCCGAAATCATGGATTTGTTGGGGCTGGATAGAAACGACGATAGCCTCAGTGGAACTCCTAAAAGGGTTGCGAAAATGTACGTGAAAGAAATTTTTAGTGGACTGAATCCAGCAAATTTCCCCGATATCAAATTGTTCGACAATAAGTACAACTATCAGCAAATGTTGGTAGAAAAGAACATCCTTTTTTATTCGAATTGCGAACACCATTTTGTTCCCATTATCGGAAAGGCTCACGTTGCGTACATTTCTTCTGGTAAAGTCATTGGCTTGTCCAAGATTAATCGAATTGTACAGCATTTCGCCAAACGTCCACAGGTTCAAGAGCGCCTAACCGTTCAAATCGCTGAGGCCATGAAGAAGGTCATGGAAACGGAAGACGTTGCCGTGGTCATCGATGCCACCCACCTTTGCGTTTCTTCTAGGGGAGTAAAAGACGTCAACAGCAGCACTGTTACATCGTATTTTTCGGGGCAATTTGAAAAGGAAGACAAGCGCAATGAATTCCTCAAATACTTAGAATTATAAGGGTCTCTAATTGCTTGATTCATGAACCAATTCGGTTCATGTGAATCCCTAAACGTCACCAAAGGATAGTTTTCATTGAAAAATTCGTGATTTAAAAACTCTTGTCCTTGATGCATCGTACAGAAAACCCGAATTCCTCGTAATAAGTGGTAACTTTTATTCCGTAATTGGGTAGATAATACAAACAACAAGCTTCATAACAACAAGCTTCATCATAATCGGGGTAATCGTTTGCGGTCCAAAACCAAGCCATTGCATTCAGGTAATAAAAAATGTCAACTGCAGCCTCTTGAAACCTTCCTCCTGCTAAGCAGAAGTTAAAATTATTGAATGCCTCTTCATTGTATGATTGAGTATTTTGTTTCCATTCATAATGCTCATCCGTCGGTTCCCCAAAAAAATTGAAACCCATGAAGCGGAAAAGGGTGTCCCACTCCGAAAGTCTTGGCACATGAAAACCATCTGGAGCTAAACCTCGAGGGTCATTCACAGCGTGCCAATTATATATTTTGCCGAGAACTTTTCCGCTATCGGTTGCATTTTCATAATAGCACCATGCCGGAGTTTTGTTTTCACCTGCTTTCCTCCATTCTTCGTAATCACTCACTTCCGGAATGAGATCACCATTTCTGAACCTTGAAACATTCAAATTCTTGGTCATCCATTCTTGTTCTCCAATGCGAACTGTTATAGGTTCTTGAGAAAAAGTTAATGCTGAAAGAAGGAACATAATGCCGGAAGCACAACATGATAAAATCCGCATACCGTTTTTCAGCGAAAATGAAGTATATGAAAATCGTTACGTATTTAAACTCAATCCATCAAATGTTCTCGCCAATGCTGTACTTCGGCAATCATGCTGTTGTTCTTCCTATTGAAGATCTAATTTTAGCTGCTATTTCTCCGCAAAAAAAACTTGTTCTTAGTTTGCTTTATTGCATTGCATTCTTCAAAAGAAATTATTTGAAAGCTTGGATTCATGCTTGTGTAAGAAAAATAGCCTTTGAATAATATTTATGAAACGTGGCTAGTATAAATGCTGTTTTGAATATCGTAGGCACTCTTGAAATCTCGTAATTCCACGGTGATATTTTTATTTTTAGCACCGTGATTTGTAAAGTTTTTTATCAGTTCTAGTACATCATAATCAATATAGACAGTGTTTTTAGCACTAATAACTACAGTAGAATTTTCAGGCAAATGTGCCAATGTTTGCTTAACGGTTTGCGGCTTGGCGAAGGCAGGGCTTTGAAAACCGTCAGCCTAAATTTAGCACAAATGTTGATAGAAGCACAAATACTCAATTACTTCCATCTGCCCTGCTTTTGCCAAACCGATGTTAGTGGCTGGTTTCCTTCGGCTTTATTTTATTGAAAACATATTTTATTATAAAATAAATGATAAGTGCCGACAACACACCGGTTAAAAAATCAGTGACCGGAACCATAACTGCAGTATAAAGCATCATTGAAAACTCAAATTTTCCGAGACGCTTTATTTCTTTAATCTCTG
>Ga0194127_10000274_pt1 | contig 84505 bp, 78 predicted proteins | sample TA2KigC100mmetaG_FD_148624 | JGI IMG/M metagenome (GOLD analysis project Ga0194127, IMG submission 148624) | Freshwater microbial communities from Lake Tanganyika, Tanzania - TA2015036 Kigoma Deep Cast 100m | ecosystem: Environmental > Aquatic > Freshwater > Lake | place: Tanzania: Lake... | reverse complement strand
ACTGGTGCGGATTTCTATAATCCGTAACTAAAAAACCTGAAAATACGGGTGCGGTCAATGGAATGAATGCTTTTGGACATTATAATTTTTTCATTTAATAAGGCAAAAAATCTACGATTTTTTGCTATGGGAAATCTTTTTCGCTTGACAAAAGCCTTCTAATGGGTGACCCCTTTTCACTGGCTTGCCCCAGCTGCTTGCGCAGTTGCTCAATAGATAACGGCGGGTCTTCGCGATGAAGCATGGCGTGGCAATTGGGACAGACAGGGCATAGATCAGCCACGGGGTCAAGCACATACGCACCATCGGTAAGCGACAGCGGGCAAAGATGATGTACATGAATGAAATGAATGCCTAACTCACCATAATGGGACTCGAAGTTAAACCCGCAAACGGAACAATCATAGCCGTGGTAAGCGAGGCATGCCTTACGAGCCTTGGGGTCGCGTTCATATGCGTTGACACGAATTTGTTTTTTCGCTCCTTCGACGTACTTTTGTCCAGGGGGCAACTCGTCGGGGAATAGGCGCTCACGCGTGGCTAGGTGAGTGGAAATAAGCTTTCCGTATTCCCCAAGGCGCTCTTGGGCTACCTTGAGTTCTGAAATGGAAAACAGCGGACGAAACTTTGGTTGGAGAATAATTGCTTCAACAGTAAGCTCTGGGCGATTTGCTTCGAGTAGTGCATCTAGGCCTTTTCGCTGCCCAATGTTTCGCGGAAGAAGCATTCGCTGGGCGGTTGCGAGGCCACCATTCTTCTTTACCGCCTGTAGGAAACGGCGGCCCCAGTAACCCACCTCTTCGCCCGCGACCTTGTAACCGGCGATGAATGCCTCGGTAAGTTCGTTTTCGAGTGTCATGGCGATGGTATTTCCCCCGGTGGCTAACGGTTGAGTTGACGCGGCGGCGCGATTTCATTCAACCTTCGCCGGACCAATCATCTTACGAAACACGCTCCCGCCGCTCGCGTCCAACGATTTGTTGTGCAGCGCGTTTTAGAAACGGATTCGGCTGATGACGCCCTATTTGAAGCCAATCTGCTCAAGGTCCAAATGAAGGATCTTGGGGTTAGTTTTAACAGCCGATTGAAATCTGACGTCGTAGCCGCGACTAATCACGAGGCCGATCACTGGTTCACCATCCGCGATCCGTTCTGAGACCCACCCAACGTAGTTCGATACTTGCGCGAAGGTATTCTGAGATGCCCGAACATTCTTTAGCTCAATTACAACGTACTGCTTTTTTCTTCGGTCATAACAAAGCAAGTCGATACGTCCACCATTTCCTTTGCAAATGAGTTGGCGCCCGGACGCACCATCGATAGGAGAGGCCCAAAGGTCAAGGTTATATCCAAACGGTTTTAGCCGATCCAAATCATGGACCAGAGCTTCTTCGAGTTCCTCTTCTAGCATTATGCTTTTTACGACGATTGATTCTTGAGCGTTCGCCAAAAACCTTTTGTAGGCGGGATTCTTTTCAGATAGGGCCTGCCCCAGACGATGCCAGTATGCTAAAGGGATTTCGTAGACACGGCGGCGGAAATTCGCGCTGTATGCGCCCCAATCGTGCAAGTATGGATTGTCCCGCATATCTTCGAGGGTAACGGGATTTTCAAACTTATAGAGAATGCGGTAATCACAGGCATAATCCCAACCTTGTTCTAAAGCATATTGATCATCTGCAATCGAATAGGCATCACTCTCTGCCTGAATGAGGTAGCCAATGTCCCGCCTCAATCTTGAACGGTAGAGCAAAACGAAATCGCCTTTTTGCGTGTCCCGATGACAAGTCCACCATCCGTCTGAATCAACGCCGCTCTCCGGATCAAGATCCTCCCTGTCGTGGCCTTGTTCATCCAGATAGTATTCTGGGCGAGTGACCCACAGCCAATACCGGCGGTCGTGAGCCTCTATTTTTTGTTTCTCTTGTTTTCGCATGACACCTTCCGATTGGAAAGAGATGACGCCTAACGACAAGGGTAAGCGGCGGCGTTTTTTTCCCCGCCGTCCGTCTTCACCCGTTTGTTAGGCCGACTTCGATATTGCCGATATAGTCTTATCTATCTTAATCTTTTTCCACAATGAACTCTTATGAGCTTCTTTTACTAAGGTATCAGCGAACGCCGCTAAACTTTTCCCTTTATTTTGGGCATACAATTTGTCTCTGATATCTCTTGTCATTTTTACGCAATCAAAACTCTTATTCTTCATCGTTAAGTACCTCCATCGGTGAATATATCTGTAAAGCTTTATACCCATTCTTTATATTTCCGGCATTAAATTGCATTATTTTGTTGAAATTGACGATATGCTTAAAATTCCAACTTACCAATAAATCAACTTGATAAACTGTAGCACAGGCAATATGTAAAGCATCTTCATAGTACTTTTTGGTAACAATCTTATCTTTGATATAGTTTTCAGCAAGTTCTTTAATTTCTTCAGTAATTATCGTAACTTCCAACTTCTCTTCATAGGTTTCAAAATCCTTTTTTACGAAAGCGGGCGCGTTTTCCAATTCTCTAATAGTAATTTCAGATATGACGCCAACAATTCTATCTTGCTTTAGATTTTTTATCAGTCTAATAGAATGTTCTTTAAACCCATCGTCAAATGAACCCCCGATTACTGATGTGTCAAGGTATATTTTTAATTTTTTCATAGTACATTTTCCCTCATTTGAACAACTCTTCCTCTATCAGCTTCATATATTTGTTTACATAATACATATCGGGGTCATGTTTGATCGCCCTTACGCGGATATCAAAGTCGGGATTGTCAACGTCTTCTATATTGAAGAGTATGAGGCCGATACCAAAGACCATGCAGAGGGAATCAAGCCTGGCAATCTCATCTTGTGGAGAATTTCTTGGAATGACGAGGTATGCCTTGTTGCTAAATAGTCGATAGGAACAGGTTTGACCAAATGCAGTAATAAGTTGATTGATATCCGTTTTTATTTCAGCAGCGACAATTTCAATGGGTGCTTGAATTATATCACTTCGTTTTGATTCATTTTTCCCAATGACATCCGGTGTTCCCCATTTGTCTTTAAATTTGTTTTTACCCAAGGCTATTGCTTTTGTACAGTCTTCTATTTCATTAACCAACCAGTCTGCAAAAGGTTCATAAAAACCTTCTTCCTTGATTATCATGCTCTGTTTTGATTTCGATGTTGCTGCCGCAGAGGTAAGGGAAGAGAAATCTTCAGATTTGAATCTTGATAGTCTAAATAGCCCCCTAGAGGGTTTATATATTCTTGAAGGATTCTGAACATCAACATCCCATACGGTGCCATGAATTGTGTTGATGGGAATCCCCGGCATAATTTTCGATATTTCTCTTACCAATGCTGAATAGTGCAATCCATCTGGATGGTTATCCAGAAGTTCCAATACTTTTTTAACTATTTTTTCCCTACTCGTTTCTTTACTCGTTGCCACGTAATCCCCTTTTTTGCCTAACAAGTTATTATACAGTTTCTGCCTTTTAACAAACAAAAACTTGAAAGTCAACGCATATTTATAAATTATTGACAAAAAATATAAAAATACGTATATTGCTTCAGGATACCATTACTTTTGGTGTGATAGACAGAAAAGAGGATATTTCTTACATGATTAATATCCCAAATGAATTGTGGTTCGGGAGCATGGGGTCGCACCTTGATTAGTGATTACATTGGAACGAATTTTTTGATAAGGCTATCCTCTTTGGATATTTTTGATTTCATGGTCGTCACCCGCCTGCTTATGGAGAAATAACCAAGGCCAAATAATCTCCCTATCTCCTGATTCGTGTGCCACCCCGTACTCCATAAAATTTTTTTTATTCCTTGTGATGTAGGGATGGTTCGTTTGTTTCTTCGCCATATTCATTATCTCCTCGCCGTGTTTTAACTTTTCTTGAATTAGGGGATGCATTACATACTAAATGCGCCCTTACAGTACGGCTACGGATTATTTTTGTCAAGGGGAGAACGGCAGGGGAAAGCGCCTGCTTTGTTCTTTTCTGAAACGGAGTAAACAACAGGAACAATGAATATGTTTAACAGGGTGGAACTGAGCAGTCCGCCTAATATTACTATTGCCATAGGGCTTTGTATTTCATTTCCGGGCAAGTCGCCTGTTATTGCCAGGGGAATTAATGCCAAAGCGGTAGTTAAGGCAGTCATGAGAATCGGGTTTAGTTTGTCTGAAGAACCTTTCATAACTGCTTCAGATAAAGCAACTCCCTGACTTTGTAATGTCTGATAGCGCGAAACTAATAATATTCCATTGCGCGTTGCTATTCCAAATAGGGTAATAAATCCGATGATCGAGGGGATGCTTATGATTCCCCCGGTAAACCAAATGCTTAAGACACCGCCTATCAGCGCCAGAGGCAGGTTGAGAAAGACAATTCCTGCAAGTTTTATATTTTTAAATTCCTGGTAAAGTAAAAGGAATATGATGAATAATGACATGAGAGAGGTTAGTAATAATATTTTTGATGCATGTGCTTCGCTTTCAAATTGCCCTCCGTATTGAATGTGATAGTTTTCCGGCAATTGAATAGTATCATGTATTCTTTCTTTGATTTGATGTACCACGCTTTTTAAATCGCGGCCGGCTACATTGGCAGAAACAACAATTTTCCTCTGAATATTTTCCCGGTTAATTGTGCTGGGGCCTGTCGTTGAAATAATATCAGCCACATAATGTAACGGAATTTTGAATGTTGAATTTTGAATTTTGAATTTTAAATTGCTGATGCTGATCTGGATTGATATTGGTATCAATTAATACGTTGCGGATATTTTCTATTTTGCCTCTGTTTTCATCATTAAAGCGTGATACCAGATCAAAACTTTTGTCGCTTTCAAAAACCTGAGATACTTTTTCACCTGCAAGGGCAACATCAATAAATTCGGTAAATTGACCTATTGAAATGCCGTATTTTGCCAGCATATTCCGTTTTGCCTTTATTTGTACCTGAGGAATTTCAATTTGCTGCTCCACGCTAATATCCACAAGCCCTTCTATGCCTTCAATGCTGCGTTGTATCTGATTGGCCAGAGAAAACATTTGAGATAAGTCTGTCCCGAATAGCTTAATGGCAATGTTTGCCCTGGTTCCTGAGAGCATGTGGTCAATACGGTGTCCTATGGGCTGCCCGATGGTGATGTTCGCTTCGGAAACTGCGCTTAATTTTTCCCGAACGTCCTTCATGAATGCATCCTTGCTTCTTCCTGTCAAAAGAAAGGGAACGTCAATTTCAGCGGCATTTACACCCTGCGCATGTTCGTCTAATTCGGATCTTCCCGTTCTGCGTGAAGTAACTGAGATTTCGGGAACCGACAGCAGGATAGTTTCAATCCTGTTTCCGATTTTATTTGATTCTTCAAGCGATATGCCTGGCATGCTGACGGCGCTTATCGTTAACGTTCCTTCGTTAAATTCCGGCAGAAAACTCCTCCCCAAACCGAACAGGAGAAAAATCGAAACAATGAGCAACACGACGGATGTTCCAAGCACTGGTTTTTTAATTCGCATTACATTCCTTAATGCAAAATCATAATATCGGAGGAGCCATCGTTCCGTCCAACTGCCTTTTGCTTGTTGTAAAAGCATCTTGTCGTTGGTAAGCATAAAACTGCAAAGCACCGGGGTAAGCGTTACCGCGACAATAAGAGATGCGAACAGTGAAACAATGAAAGATATACCCAGTGGCTGCAGCATTCTTCCCTCCATTCCTCCGAGAAAGAACAGGGGGATAAAGGCAACGATGATGATAAGGGTCGCATTAAGGATTGAAGAACGCACCTCTTTTGAGGCGTCGTAAACGATAACAAGTGAGTTCTTTCGTTCTTCACTACTTTTTTGCGCGTTTTCCTTCAGGCGCTTAAAAACGTTTTCCACATCAATAATGGCATCGTCCACCAATGAGCCAATGGCTATTGCCATCCCGCCGAGGGACATGGTATTGATGGTTAATCCCAAAATCTTAAGGGTAATAATGGAAACAATAAGTGAAAGTGGGATTGCAACAATGGAAATAATGGTGGTTCTGAAGTTCATTAAGAACAGGAACATAATTATAACAACAAAGACGGAACCCTCCATGAGGGCTTTTTTGATATTGCTTATAGAGGCCTGAATAAAATCCGCCTGACGAAAGATTTTGGTGTTGATTTTGATGTCGGAAGGCAGGGTTTTTGCAATCTCTGCAATGGTAGTATCAATTTTTTCTGTGAGTTCCAGGGTATTAGCGCCCGGCTGTTTTGCTACGGTCATAATAATTGCCGGACTTGCTCTCAGTGAACCATCCCCGATTTTAGGGACGGCTCCGCCGATTTTGACCTCTGCAACATCCGCTATTTTTATCGGAACGTTAGCAGCAACCTTAATGACGGCATTGCCTATTTCTTCCACATTGTTTGTTCTTCCAACACCTTTTATGATGTATTCATTGCCAAATTCGTTCATGAAACCGCCTGATGCATTCTGATTGCATTCTTTGCCGGCCTTCAGCAATTCGTTTAAAGAGATGTTGTAGTGCTTCATTTTTTGAGGTGATGCAAGTATCTGGTATTGCTTGTATTCTCCGCCAATTACCATTACTTGTGAGACTCCTCCTGTCGCCAACAACCTTGGCCGGATATTCCAGTCGGCAATGGTTCTTAAATCCATCGGGGACGTGCTGTCTGATGACAAACTAATGAGCATAATTTCCCCCATGATGGATGATTGAGGTGCAAGTGTAGGATTTCCAACCCCCAGCGGCAGCTTTTCGGCAATGGTGGTGAGTTTTTCACTGACTATTTGCCGTGCCTTAAAAATATCCGTTCCCCACTCAAATTCTATCCAGACAATGGATATTCCTGCGGCAGATGATGATCGTACCCGTCGCACATTGGCGGCGCCGTTGACTGCCGTTTCAATTTGTAAGGTTACTAATTTTTCGACCTCTTCCGGCGCCATTCCATGCGCCTCGGTTAACACTACTACCGTCGGGGCAGTAAGGTCGGGAAATACATCTACTTCCATTTTGGAGGCCGTGTAAATGCCCGCTATCAAAAGCAGCGCGGATGCCGCGATAATTATTAAGCGATTGTGTAAGGAGTATTCTATAATTTTATTTATCATGGTAGAAATTTTAGATTTTGGATTTTAAATTTTGAATTTAACATTCTTAATTCAAAATTTTCCTTGAGTTGTTTTTACAATGGCAGTAATAATATTGATTATAGTTTCAATGTCATTTAATTGAGTTGTGAGTTCTAATTTAACCAACTGGCTCTTTTGAAGCAATTTTAACCAGTATCGGGTCTCTCTTGCTTCCTTTGATGCAACTATCATTTTAGCAACAAAGTCTCTTCTTGAATGCGCCGCAATAGCTTCTTCTATATTAGCGCCAATACTTGTTCCACTTCGGAGAATCTGTTTCGACAGAACATATTCCTTCTGTTCGGTCATTTTCTTATACAGTTCGATAATGTTTAAAGCAAAATCAAAGGTTTTCTCAAGTATTACATTGTCCTTTTTCATTGTCATTATCCTTAATTTAAAATTCAAAATTTAGAATTTAAAATTTCCTCAGTGTTCATGCCCATGAGCAGGCATTTTGCCCGACATTGTTGCTAATTTAATCTGGTAGGCCCCTTTCGTGACGACCCTTTCACCTTCCTTTATCCCTGCTAATACCTGCACATTTATGCCTTCACTGGCGCCGATTTTTAATTCACGCTTTTGGAATCCTTCGCCCGATGTTTGCACATAGGCAAAGAAATTTCCCTGTTCTTCTATGAGCGCCGAATAAGGAATCACTAATGCATCACTGATTACATTGGTTTTGAGAAGTACCTCTACGAATGAGCCAGGGATGATTTCACCATTATTGTCAATCTCAAAGTTTACCGGAATATAATAAGCGTTATTATCCGCGCTTTTCCCATAAGAAACGAGTTTGCCGTTTAAGCTGTCAGTGCTGTACATTTTACTGTCATAAGCAGTAATAAAATTTGCCGATGAGATACTATTGAGTTTTGAGAAATACTTTTGGGACAATTCGGCTTTTAAAATGAGTTTGCGGTTTTGGGAAACGACGGCAATAGGCTGCCCGATTTCAACATGGTCACCTTCACATATCATCACATTCTTAACATACCCTTGTATTGGCGACGTGATTGTGTGCCCGCCGGCAGTATAGTTGTTTTCAATTGTGTTAAAGGCGGTCCGGGCATTTTTGTACCGGAGTTGTGTTTCCTGGAAATCTTTTTGCGAAATGATATGGTCTTTCACCAATTTTTTGGCTCTTTCAAAATCTATTTTGCTTTTTTCATAGTTGTATTTCGCTTCTTTGTATTTCGTATCTACATTACCTTCCGTTAAACCCGCTCCCGAAATGACAAATAATGTTTCACCCGCATTTACCGCGGAACCGATCAGTTTTTTATTGTTTCCCAATGTTATAATACCGTTGCATTTTGCCGTTATCGTTGTCTCGTCTCCAGGCGCTTGCAAGATCTCTCCTGTAGTTTTGATTATTTCAGCAAAGGGCTGTCTTTTTACTTCCCTATTGGCAAAATCTATCTTCCACGCCTGTTCTTTTAAATAAACAATTTCTTCGCCGGTTGTCTCTTCCTGTTGATTTAGGAGTGCGGTCTGTGTGTCGGGATAAACAGTCATATTTGCTATGGTTATTTTGTCGGAATATTCCTTCGTTTGAATATCAAAGACCAACTGATATGTGCCGGGGTTTTCAGGATTCAAGGCCAGTCGAAAAATGCCCGGAGACGACGGCGCTTCGGCTTTATCCGTTAATGGCGTCCCGTTTCCGATGAGGCTAACTGTTACGGAACCTTCTGTTACTGCCTTGAAGGTTTCTCCTAAGTGTGTAAAGTGGGCGGCAAACTTTGACGTTTCCCCAACGATCAAAGGTTTAAATTCTACAAATAGTTCCGATTTGTCTGTGTAGAGCGTGTAAGCAAGCGGTTCAGGCTCTACACTTGTATGTGCTTCGCCTCCATGCAAATGTCCGTGTTCGGCATTACCGTGTTTATGATTATCATCGTTGCAGCCTGCCAATAAGCTTGCAACGATGATGAATGAAATAATTGCGTTATACATATTCCCCCCTATTTAATATCAGAAATCTTTACCCCGACGAGCCTTTCTATTTCTGTCATCGATGTAAAGAGATTATTCAAAGCTTTCAAATACGAAGCGTTTGCATTTATCAATGTTCGTTGGGCATCCAGTACTTCAAGGAAATCATACTCTCCATGTTCATATCCCTGTTTTGACATCTTCAAAGATTCCTCAGCCTGTGGAACTATTGCATCAATAAAAGACCGAACCAGTTCACGAGTTGAGGCGTACAGAGAATAAGCATTGTCTAATTGAAGCAATAATTCGTGTCTGACGGCAGCTTCATCATCTTTTGCCTTGTGTGACAATTTTTCCGCCTCGATAATATTGCCCTGGTTTCTATTAAAAAAAGGCAGAGGAAGGCTTATGCCTGCCTGTATGGTATCATCATCTGTTACGGAAAGACGCTTATATCCTAAAGATACATCAACATCCGGAATATTTTTTCTCTTTGCCTCTTTAACCTTTAATAACGAAAGAGTGACAACATTTTTTTGCGCCTGTAAAGCAGGATAATTTTTTAATAATAACTCTTCCAATTTTTCCAATTTGAGAGGCGGCGCACCGGTAGCAGAAACAGGAACAAGCTTTTGTAAAGGCATTCCTGTTGTTCCCATAACAGTTTGCAATCGCTTCGTTGCATCAAACATATTTCTTTCAGCTTCGACTACATTTGTTTTTGCGTTTGATAATTCAACTTCCGCCTTAAGAACTCCTAACTTTGATATCTCGCCTGCTTTAAATTTTTTATCCGACAGGTTTTTCGACTTCATTACTATTTCAACGTTTTTTTTTGCAAGATTTAATTCGTCCTGTGCCGTGAGAAGGTCAAAGAATGCTTTTTTCGTCTGTGCGGTAATGTTCAGAATGGCGGTTTGTGTTTCTAAATTCAGGATATTTTTTTCCTTTTTTGCTACATCTGTTCTTAACCCTCTTTTGCCGCCGATCTCTAATTTCTGTGATAAGGAAACCATGTTTTGGCTTTGATGTAACCCGATTTTTTCTGTTGGCATTTCTTCTGTGAACAGAGTAATCTCCGGATTCGGAATTAATTTCGCCTGTTTTATCTTTCCTTGCGCAGCTTCTGCCGTATGTTTCTTAGACAAGATAATTGGGTTATTAGTGATTGCAATAGTTACAGCGTCTTCAATGGTTAAATATTTTTCCTCCTGTTTAAATTCCAAATCAGAAGCAATCACCAAAGTGTTATTGAAAGATGTTGCAAAATGTGTAGCGATAAATATATGAATTGTAAGACTTAAAATTTTATGAAAATTCATATTCCTACTCCCATTTATAGCATGAGACTTTTTTATACTGGCCGGGCGGAAGGCAATGTTTGAATAAAAAGAAAATAAACATGCCCTCCTGCGGAGCTAAAAGGATAATTTGTTTGTAAATAATGTCTTTCTTATAGAAAAATAAAATTGTGGGAAAAGACGTTATTTTTCGTGAAAGAATAAATTTGCAAACAAAGAGAAAAGCAGTGATAGGGAAGATCTATATGAGATAGATGGAATTGAGTTGGTATATTTTACCGGGAGAATAAGATCGGTGGGATGATACGAAATGGAGATTCTTTGAAGAAATGTGGATAATCCGGTTGCCCGGTTGGAGCGAAAAATGAGAAAACAAACATGGTTGAAAGGTGCACATCGTCTTAGCGAAATTGGAAGATTTTATGGGCAAATAATCGAAAGACAAAATATCCTTTGCGTCTTTATGATCAGTTTCTCCTGAGCCATGATCTTCATTAGCAGTATGATGCACATGAACAGTATCATGCACAAAATGAACTTCATGCCCATGTGTTATAAGCTTTCCCATTGTGGCATTTGACAGACAAAATGCAACTAATGCGAACACCATAAGAAGTTTGGTTGTATTTATCTTTTTCATCTATTTATACAGAATAAAACGGAAAGAAATATTTTTCAATTGACGATTCTTTATATAGCGTAAACTATTTGCTATTGTCAACACAATTTTCGGTGGGAGCATTTCCGGTTTTTTGCAGATAAAACAATTCTGCCGAATATGAGAAGTTCCTCATTTCACTGAGAAACTCAACCCTTTTACGAAATGTAGAGCGAAGAGACCCTTCGCTCTACAACGGAAATTACCATGTGTGAACTTGTGTGTATAACACAAAAAATAATCTCGCCTTTGCTTTGGGATGCGGGTAAAATTTTTATTTTAAAATATAGCGGCATCAGCCCGAAATAAACGTATTTATTTGTGCGGTGCGATTGTTTTTTCAATTTATTACCATAGTAAAAGAGAGATATGGATCAAAATTCTATGCAAAATATTTCTTCCATTTATGAACGTCTTACTTCCATCGAACAGGTCTTGTTGAATGTGCTTGCCATAAATTATGCGCCGATGTCACTGCAGGATATTTTAACAACATTGAGGATCGCAAAAGTTCTGCCAATTAATCATGCAGGAATTCTCAATATACAGGACATCAGAGATGCAACAGACAGGCTTGCGGAATTAGAATTAATCGAACGGCCGAAGAAAGGGGGCGCTCAATGCAAATCCGCTCTGGTTGATGATGTTATGGTTCATAACTCAAAGAATGCCGATTTTATGGAACTGATTCATACCGTGCAGCGGTGTGTTCCGGTATCGTTTTTGACATCTGTTCACTGCGGTATTATTATTCGCGAAATTCGTATTGGGTTATATACCAATAATGTTGAAAAAGTATTGGAATATATAAGAATAGGCGCAGATTATCACCGTGAAGAATTAAACCCTGAAAAATTAGTGGTTGATATTTGTTCTCACCCGCGCTTTCACAAAGAACTGTTTGATTCCCTGCATATTAAAATAAAACGGATTGTTTTCACGATATTGTTTGATGAAGTCATCCAGCACTATCGTCCGCTTTCTGACGAACTCTATGCGTCTTTGGCAAAGTATGGAACAATTGCTCAAAGTGATTATGCTTCCCTAAGGAGTTTTTATGCGGTATATCTCACACTTCGCGGCAATTTGAAAGAGGCGGAAAAAGTTGTCCAAAATTCCTATGAAACATCCAATTTAATGGTTGTGCAAGGGTATATAGCATTTTTAAAGGGGGAAAACAATAAATCTCTCGAAATATACGAATCAGCCTTGAAGTGTCTTCAAAAAGAAACAGGGAAGAAAAAATATTTTTTCCCTCAGACTTTTGGATTGTTTTATTTGCTTGCGCTTATGAAAACGGGCATATCTGAAAATCTGAACAAGGCAAAAGAATTTACTCAGTGGGGTATGAAAAATACGCATAATAATTTTATGATGCGGCTGCATCAGTGTATATACGCCGCAATCATTACCCAAAACAATTTAATTTCCGAAGCAAAGGCGCTCCTTTCTGAAATTCCTCCCTATTTCCATAAGAATAACATATTTGCGTTATTCCATGAGTTGGCCGCATACTGGATTGATGAAGATTTTGCCGGTTCGCGTGTGGAAATTAACAAAGCTTTATTTGAGAAAGCCCATAAAAATGGCTTCCTTCTCCCTGCCATGGTGCATGGCCGTCTTTATCTTAAAAACAAGAAAGACCCGGTGATTCAGCAAATCTGCGATCAATTAGCGGAGCAAACAGGCATTCATGACATCGTGGATATTGTCCATCGTACCGAGATTTGGGAAAAGGCGCTCAATGCATTGATCGGTTTGTCAAAAAAAGGGAGTACATCGTCTTCCAAATCCCATGATTGCAGATTGGTCTGGACGGTTTCCATGGGCAATTATATGTACGTAACGCCTAAAGAGCAGCGATTGAATAAAAACGGCAAATGGAGTGCAGGTAAAAAAGTAGCGAATAAAAGACTTCTGGACGGGCTGGAATATATGACCGACCATGACAAAAGGGTGGTGCAGGCTTTTATTGAAATACATAATGTGTCATATGGTTCTTTTGGGTCTTATTATAAGGAAAATCATGAAAAGGCCATTCTTGCCCTTGTGGGACATCCGCTGGTATTTCTTGAAGATTCCCCGAATGTTGCCATAGACCTGGCAAAGGGAGAACCGGAGCTTATTATTGAAAAGACAAAGCAGGGGTACAGTATTCAGTTTTCCGAAGCATTCGACCGCACCGGCATTCAAGTAATAAAAGAATCACCTACGCGGTATAAGGTGGTCGAAATAAAGGCAGAACATGTTCAGATAGCAAATTTTATGGGAAAGAGAAAGATATCGGTTCCCGCCGAAGCAAAAGAAAAACTGATGAAGGCGGTAAGCGGCGTTTCTTCTCTTGTGACCGTTCATTCTTCCATTGAAGGAGAAGACGAATCTATTCCTAAAATACCGGCAAGTGCAAATATCCATATCCACCTGCTTCCGGTAGGCCGCGGTTTTAAATTGGAAATTTTCGTAAAACCTTTTGCAGATGCCCCGCCTTATTTTAATCCCGGAGCCGGAGGGAAACACATTTTTGCTGAAATTAACGGGCAGCGGGTACAGACAAACCGCAACCTTTCCCTTGAGAAAAACAATGCGGAAAAAATAATAAACTCCTGCCCTTCACTGCAGCAATCAGGGGATACCCTGTGGACATGGCTTTTCGATGATAATGAAGATTGCCTTCAGGTTCTGTCGGAACTGTATGGGATAAAAGATCAGGTTGCCGTTGAATGGCCGGAAGGAGAGAAATTAAAGATACGTTCCGTCGCCTCACTTCAGCAGTTTCATATGAATGTTTACCGTGAAAATGACTGGTTTGCCGCTTCGGGAGAATTAAAAATTGATGACAACTTAATTATTCAGATGAGCAATTTGCTGGACTTGTTCGACAATGGTTCCGTCCGGTTCATTCCACTGAAGGACGGAGAGTTCCTTGCGATTACGGAACAATTCCGCAAATGCCTGGAAGAAATCAATGCATATGCGGAAAAAGATAAAAACGGAATAAAATTCCATCCGTTGGCGACTCTTGCCCTGGAAGACACTATGGAAGAAATCAAGCAATTGCAGGCTGATAAAGCATGGAAAGATAACCTTGCCCGCCTGAAAAAAGTGCAGGAAAGGATTCCGGCAGTGCCTTCAACATTGCAGACGGAGTTAAGAAATTACCAGGTGGAAGGGTTTCAGTGGTTGTCACGATTATCCGATTGGGGAGTGGGCGCATGCCTTTCAGATGATATGGGATTAGGGAAAACCATCCAGGCCTTAACGGTAATTCTTGAACGCGCAAAAGAAGGCCCGGCGCTGGTGGTTGCCCCTGCCTCCGTCTGTATGAACTGGATAGCCGAAGCCAGGCGGTTTGCCCCTACACTGAACGTATCCTTTTTCGGAGAAGAAAAAGACAGGAAAGAAGCCATACAAAGGCAGGGGAGTTTTGACCTGCTTGTTTCCAGCTACGGCTTATTGCAGCAGGAAGAAGAACTCCTTGCCGGCAGAAAATGGACAACGATCATACTGGATGAAGGCCAGGCGATTAAGAATTTCAACACAAAGCGTTCAAAAGCGGCAATGGGTCTCAAAGGAGATTTTAAAATTATCACCACAGGAACTCCAATCGAAAATCATCTGGGTGAGTTGTGGAACCTGTTTCAGTTCATCAATCCCGGCCTGCTCGGAAGCATAAAAAGATTCAATGAAAAACATGCGATTCCCATAGAACGGGATAATAACCATCAGGCAAAACTTCGGTTAAAGAAGCTTATTCAACCGTTTATTTTAAGAAGAACAAAAACACAAGTGCTTGAGGAGCTTCCTCCCAAAACGGAAATAACTCTTTCCGTTGAAATGACGCCGGAAGAATCCGCTTTTTACGAGGCATTACGTCAGAAAGCAGTGGAACGCATCGGGTCGGTTGATCTGAGAAAAGGAGAAGGTCATTTACAGGTGCTGGCGGAGATTATGAAACTTCGGCGTGCCTGCTGCCATCCCAGACTCATAGTACCTGGTCATACTGCGGAAGGCTCAAAGCTGAGATTATTCGGAGAAGTGGTGCAGGAACTTCTGGAAAATAACCACAAGGCGCTGGTGTTCAGCCAGTTTGTAGATCACCTGCAGATTATTAAAGAATATGTTGAAAGCCGTAATATTACCTATCAGTATCTCGATGGCAGCACGCCGATAAAGGATCGCAAGAGAGGTGTTGAGTCTTTTCAGGCGGGAGAAGGTGAATTATTTCTGATTAGCCTGAAAGCAGGGGGACTTGGCCTGAACCTGACGGCGGCTGATTACGTAATTCACATGGACCCGTGGTGGAATCCCGCAGTGGAAGATCAGGCGTCTGACCGCGCACATCGGATAGGGCAGCAGCGTCCGGTTACAATTTACCGTTTGGTAACAAAGGGAACGATTGAAGAGAAAATAGTAAATCTTCATCAGCAAAAACGGGAACTGGCCGACAGCCTCCTTGAAGGAAGCGACATGAGCGGCAAAATCACCCCGGAGCAATTACTGCAACTGATACGGGAACAATAATCCTTTTTTTATTATCCTTAATAAAAAACACAGGTGTTGTGAACCTACAGGGGAATTTTTATGAACAGAAAAAAGCACTGGGAAACTATTTATGCCAATAAATCACCATTGGAGGTCAGTTGGTATCAAAAGGAACCGTTGCTCTCATTACAGCTTATTCACAATACCGGCATCGGCAAAGATGCTTTTATTATTGATATCGGCGGCGGCACATCCGTTTTGGTTGACTGCCTCCGCGACAAGGGTTTTTCTCAGATAACAGCACTGGATATTTCCGCAAATGCGCTGGCCTTTACAAAAAACCGTTTAGGGGGAAAAGCACAGAAAATACAATGGATTGAAGCCGATATAACGGAATTTATTGCGCCACACCTATTTGACCTCTGGCATGACAGGGCGGTGTTTCATTTTCTGACTGATCCATCAGACAGAAAGAAGTATGTCGGGGTATTACAAAATTCTTTGAAAAGGGGAGGGCATTTGATTGTTGCCGCTTTTGCAATAGGCGGCTCAAAAAAATGCAGCGGGCTTGATATTGAACAATACGACGCACAGAAATTACAGAATGAATTAGGAAGCGAATTCCTTCTGATGGAGGAAACAGGGGAAATTCATATTACCCCATCCGGCAAAGAGCAGAAATTTGGATTTTTCCGATTTATGAGAAAATAATTAAATGGTATAGGAAGCTGGAGCTTCCCGAACACGTGCGTTCCCAAGTCGGAACTTGGGAACGAGCCGTGTAACATTACTGGATGCGCTATGCAGCCAATACCTGTCACCGTTCTTGTTAATACTCGTTTCATCCACATGCAGCACCTCTGATTTGGCAAGCTCTGCCTTGACTTTCTCCCCGAAAACTTCCAAAAATCCGTAGGCATCCTTGTTAAAGTTGTAAAGAGTACGTATTGAAGATGTGACAAAAACTTTCTGTTGAGTGATTCTTTTAGCTGAAGAATCCATATCTGCTACTATCTTAATGGAAGTGCCTTTTATAATCAAACATCTTCCTTAGACAATAAATTTCAAGCCCTGGGATGGGCCTTGTCGTATACTTCTTTCATACGCTCGGTGGTTACGTGGGTATAAATCTGTGTTGTAGAAAGGCTGCTGTGCCCTAAAAATTCCTGTACCGCCCGCAAGTCAGCGCCGCAATCCAGTAAATGGGTGGCAAAACTGTGCCGAAAGGTGTGGGGAGAAACGCGGAGATTCATGGCGGCTTTTTTCATGTATTTTTCGATCATTCGCGCGACACTGCGTTCCGTAAGACGTCCGCTAAATCTATTGAGAAATAATGCCTCATTATCCGAACCTCGTTTCTCCATATAGGCTTGTATTGCATTTAACGCATGGCTTCCGATCGGGAGTATTCGTTCTTTCCTTCCCTTCCCCCGCACCTTCACTACTCCGCCATGAAAGTCTATGTCAGTAATATTCATTCCCACAAGTTCACTGACGCGCATTCCTGTACTGTAGAGAGTTTCCATGATCGCTTTGTCACGCAATCCGGGCAATTTACCATCATCCGGCTGATTAAGAAGGTTTTCCGTGTCATTAATGCTCATAAACTTGGGAAGTTTTTTATCTGATTTTGGAGTTTTTATGTTTTCGACCGGATTTATTTCCAAAATTCCATGTTGACATAAAAATTTGTAGAGAGAACGTATGGAAGTCAGTTTCCGTGCAATGGTGGTCTTCGATGGATTTTGTTTCTTCAGAAAAGCAAGGTATTGGCGTAATTGCAAACGGGAAACAGTGGAAAGATCCGTGCACCCCTCGTCTTTGAGAAAGGAAAGATATTGGTTCAGATCGTTTCGGTATGCCCGCAATGTCTGCGGCGAATAATTCTTGTCATTTTCAATATATGCAAGATATCTGTCGACAAATCCCTGCATGTTTGTATCTGATACTGACATTTTCATCTCCGTGTAAAAGAATCATACATGAATTCCCGTGAAAAACAACGGCGATGTTAGCAAAGTCAAAGTCGGATAACAAGGATAAAAGCAGTTGTGAATTAAGTTTATGAATTGCCTTGACAAAAATTTACCCCACCTCTAGAATTGCTTCTCTTCCGGTAAATTTCGTTTTATTACCTGTAGATTGCCCTGCAACATATAAAAAATATACCCGAAAAGAAAGTTTACAGACAATTACCATGAAATCCGACACATGCATCACTGGCAAAGTAGTTTCCTGTGAGGTAAAAGGGGCTTGTGCCCCCCTGGAGGCATTTTGCCGGTTTTCAACGAATAAGAATGTGTTCTTCCTCGACAGCGCACTGCCCAAAAGTGAAATTTCAAGATATTCTTTCCTGGGTTTCAACCCATTTTTAACACTAAAAACGAAACACCGGAAAATACAGATAAAAGACAATGAAGGAATGCATGAACTTGAAGGAAATCCATTTGAATATCTGCGAAAATTGCTGCGCCGATATTCCCTGAAAAACTCCGTTGATTTGCTGCCTTTTCAGGGGGGCGCCGTAGGATATTTTGGGTATGATCTTTGTCATTATGTTGAGAAGTTGCCCCACAAGTCTGTGGATGATTTAGAATTGCCTGATATATATATGGGTTTTTATGACATTGTTGTTTCCTATGACAATGTTCTTAAAAAATGCTTTGTGGCAGGAATTGATTTTGGAATCGATAACACATTAAATGACCGGATGAAACGGATCATTGAAGAACTGCGTGCAAAATCAGAAGAACAGGAAGAAACATTTAACGGAAAATGGGAAACGGAAACTATTGACACGGAATTAAAGCGTAATTTTACGAAAGATGCCTATATGAAGGCAATTTGTAAAATCAAAAACTATATTTCCGCGGGGGATGTATACCAGGTAAATCTTTCGCAAAGATTTGAAGCGCATATAAACGTTCCCGCTGCTGAATTATATAAAAGATTACGCAAAATTAATCCGGCTCCGTTTGCGTGTTATCTGAGTTTTGACGACATTTCGATCGTCAGTTCTTCTCCGGAAAGGTTTCTTCGTGTGTGTAACCGTGACGTGCAAACACGTCCGATAAAAGGCACGAGGCCGAGGGGGAGAAATGCCGATGAAGATGAAGAAATGAAACGGGCATTGCTCTCCAGTCCGAAAGACAATGCGGAGCTTACCATGATAACAGACCTCGAACGCAATGATCTTGGGCGGGTTTGTAGTTACGGATCTATCAGGGTGATAGAAGAAAAAGTACTGGAAACGTATCCTACCGTCCATCATTTGGTCTCTACGGTGATTGGAAAATTGCATGAAAGGTATGACATAATAGATTTGCTCAAGGCAACATTCCCCGGAGGGTCTATTACCGGAGCTCCGAAAATTCGCGCCATGCAGATTATTGATGAACTGGAATCATGCCAGCGTAGTGTATATACCGGCTCGATAGGGTATATTGGATTTAACGGGAATCTGGACCTGAATATTGCGATACGCACCTTTCTTATGAAAGGGAACACCGTGTATTTTCAGGTTGGCAGCGGTATTGTGGCAGATTCAGACGAAGAAGATGAATATAACGAAACCTTGCATAAGGCAAAAGCATTAATTGAATCTCTTAACCCATGCCTGACGTTATCTTCCTGAATAATACAATAGTTGAAACATCAAAGGCTTCCCTCAGCGCCTTTGACCGGGGATTCCTTTACGGCGACGGTCTTTTTGAAACCATTCGTGCGTATAACAAAAAACCCTTTACACTGGAAGACCATATTGCCCGTCTTTCAAATTCCGCTCAATTTCTTTCCATACCGTTCCGTTACACCTGCGATCAAATCAGGCAAATTATTGCGCAGCTTCTTGAGAAAAATTGTTTGTCCGATGCGTACATCCGCATGACGCTTTCTCGTGGTGGTAATGCCGAAGGATTTATTCCTTTCCAAATATCAGAACCGACATTTGTAATTCATGCAAAACCGCTAGTTCCCTATCCGGCGATATTGTACACAACAGGAGTAAAACTCATTACATCGAAAATTCAAAAAAGCACCACATGTCCCATTTCAAGGCATAAAACGCTTAATTATCTCACGAACTATTTGATAAAAAAGGAAGCATTGGCTGCGGGAGTGCATGACGCCCTGGTTTTAAATACGGAAGGGAATGTAACAGAATGTTCCGTCAGCAACATTTTTTTTGTGAAAGATAAGGCAGTGGTTACTCCTTGTTTGGAGGCAAATATCTTGCCGGGAGTTACCAGGAGAATTGTTATCACGCTATGCAGAGAAAATGGAATTCACCTGACAGAAAAACTCTTTGGTCTGGATGAAATTGTAATGGCAGATGAAGTTTTTATTACAAATTCCCTTATGGAAATAATGCCTGTTACGGCAATAGACGGCAAATCCATTGGAGATTCTCTGCCTGGAGAGATTACCAGATTCATATCAGGGAAATATAAAATGCTCGTATAAATATTTGTTGACACCGCTATGTCATTATTGGCATAATGATTGGTATAATTTTATGAAAGTAAAAATAAAAATATGGCTGGAAGATGAGAATGGAGTGGCTTTTGCCGAAGGCAGGAGATTGCTGCTGGAAGCGGTAGACCGACTTGGTTCTTTGAATGCCGCCGCGAAGGAACTGGGGATGTCATATCGCGCGGCATGGGGGAAGATAAAGGCTACGGAAAAAGTATTGGGGGCAAAATTATTAAAGGTTACCACCGGAGGCAAAGGCGGCGGCGGGGCGGAATTAACAGAAGATGCGAAAGAACTGATTGCAAATTTCATTACATTCAGAGACAGGCTAACTGCTATCGCGGAGAAGGAATTTAAGCGTATTTTTGTCAAATAACTATGGCCTGCAAACTTAAAGGCAAAATAGTCAAAATACTTTCCGGGAAGGTTCACGCCCAGATTCAGATGGTATGGAAGAATACACCGCTCAGTGTGATCGTTACCACTGCATCATGCGAGGAAATGGGACTCAGAGAAGGAGATTCTCTTTACGTCCTGATCAAAGGCACTGATGTTATGCTGGCAAAATCTTTTTCAGGGAAGCTGAGCGCAAGGAACAGGGTGGAAGGCGTAGTGAAGCACATTGTTCACGGCGATGTATTGTCAAAGGTGTCCGTTGAATCCCAGGGTGATTTGCTTTATGCAATTATTACCAATATGTCATTGAAAGAGATGGATATAAAAGAGGGAGATATCGTGACGGCCATTGTAAAATCTACAGAGTTAATATTGATGAAAGGCGAAGACGAATGAACAGGAGAAACAGGGGGGTTCACAATTGCTGAGCATTGTATTGAAAAAAACATGGAATGCCTTTCATCTGGACGTAGACTTTGCAATACCAAAAGGAAAAATTACCACATTGTTTGGCCCCTCCGGCGCGGGCAAGTCCAGCATATTGCGTTTTATTTCCGGACTGGAAAGAGCCGACGATGGAATGATTTGTTATGATAATGCAACATGGTTTGATAATGAGCGAAATATTCATCTTTCCCCCCAGCAGAGATCGATAGGATTTGTTTTTCAGGATTATGCATTGTTTCCCCATATGACCATTGAACAGAATGTATCATATGGAATCGATGAAAAGAAAAATAAGAAAAACGAGGTGGAAAAACTTTTATCGCTTGTTGGTTTGTCGGGATATGAAAACTACTATCCTTCGCAATTGTCCGGCGGTCAAAAACAACGAGTCGCCTTGATAAGGGCGCTTGCCAAAAAACCCGATCTCCTGCTGATGGATGAGCCGCTTTCCGCGGTAGACTGGGAGACGCGGAGGCAACTGCAGGAAGATTTAAAGCGCATTATACGGAGTTTTGGGGTGACAACGCTTTATGTAACGCATGATGTTGCAGAGGTGTACAAATTAGCGGACAAAGTGGTTGTGTTGCAATCAGGAAAGATTGTAAAACAGGGCACACCCGAAGATGTATTTTTAGGAAAAAGGTTAAGCACCCGGATACAACTGGCAGGCAAAGTAGTTGCCATTGAATATGACTCTATTATGGCAATAGTGACCGTTCTGCATGCGGAACAATATTTTAAAACCCTCATAGATACCGACGAGGTGCAAAGATTGAATTTAAAAATTGGTGACGATGTTGTCATTGGAGCAAAATCTTCAGACGTGGTTTTATTCAAGGCGCTATCAATGGTATAAATTTTTTCATTCGTTATGTCTAATACGATATAGCGAATTCCGGAAAGGAAATTTTTTATGTTTGGTTGGAAATTCAGGCATGTTCTTTTGCCTTTATTGACAGTTTGCAGTATCCTTGTAATCGGTACAATGCGGCCTTGCACGGCATATGGGGGAGAATTGGATGAATTAAAAGAACAGTTAAAGCAAATGGAAGAGGCGTTTTTAGCGCAGCAAAAAATGATGAAGCAGATGGAGACATTTGTATTAAACCAACAAGAGCAAATCAAAGACTTGAAAAACCGTATCGAGACTATGAGTGAAAAACCGGTGACAATTGCAAAAGAAGATATTAAAGAAGAGGTAAAGCATGATGCAGGGAACTACCTTGCGTCGGATGAGGCGCGGGAAATATTGGGGTTAGGTTTGTCCGGCAAATATGAGCCTGTTAACGGCTACTATCTGCCTGACAAAGAAAAAGCCTCAATAGGTTTTCAAACACGGGATGGAAACTATTCTTTAAACATTGGTTTCAGATTCCAGACACGCATTACCTACAAGGACAAAGATGAGGATTTTGATGAAGCTGATATAACTGATATTGATGTGCGCAGGGCAAGGCTTTGTTTTGGTGGCAACATCTATAGCAAGGATCTGTTTTATAACGTGGAAATTGACGCAGACAGTTTTGAGGTAAATCTGAGAGATTATTATATCTGGTGGACGCCTGCGGCAGCCGGGGAAACATTCGGTGTAAGAGCTGGATATTTTAAGGTGCCGGCCAACCGTCAATGGAATTCATCGGGTTTTAAGCTTTTACTTCAGGACAGGTCTATTGCCAGCGATGCATTTAAACAGGACCGTGATTATGGCTTGGATATCTTTGGAAAACCGTTTTATGGTCATATGGAATACCATGCAGCCGTTTTCCGCGGCGCCGGCCAGAATCCCTCAAAGGTATTCGGAAGTGATGAAAACACTGACAATAAACTCATGTATGTGTTTACCACGCGGTATTATCCCTTTGGATGGTACAATTCTTATAATATAGCAACGGGTTGGGATGAATCCAGTTTAAAAGATGAAGAGGGCTTTAAGGCTGTAATAGGAGCATCGGCAGTCTATAATGCAAAGGAAAAAGATAAAAAACTGGAAAATACCGACTCCGTAATTGGCAACATCGACCTTGGCATGAGATACCGGGGGTTCACGTGGGATAGTGAATATTATATAAGGGAGAAAGACCCTGAGGACAATGACGATTCAATAACTTCAGATGGTTTTTATACCCAGGGAGGATGTTTTGTGTTGCCCAAAAAACTGGAACTTGCAGTCCGTTTCTCAATGTTTGATCCCGACAATGATCTGACGGATGACGTTCAAAAGGAATATTCGGCAGGCATCAATTATTACATGCGCGGTCATCGTTCAAAAATACAGACCGATATAGCTCACTATACAACAGATACCGGGGATACGGATAAAAATGAAAACAGATTCAGGCTGCAATATCAATTAATTTTTTGACAAAGGAGACGTTTCTGTGAAAAATAGACTGATTATTATTTTTATAACCTCAATGATTTTTAATATTTTTATAGCTTCCTATATTTATTCCGGTGAAAGACTCTTTCTTTTTGTTGGCGCCGCAAGCAAACCTCCCACCGAAGAAATTGTAAAATTATTTGAGGAGAAAACAGGAATAGAGGTTGATGTCACCTTTGGTGGTTCCGGATATGTCCTCTCCCAAATGATATTTTCACAAACAGGAGACATCTACTTTCCCGGTTCTTCGGATTATATGGAAAAGGCAAAAAGGGAAGGCTATGTATTTCCTGAAACAGAAAAAATTGTTGTTTATCTCGTGCCTGCAATAAATGTACAAAAGGGAAATCCGAAGCAGATAAAAGGGTTAAAGGATCTCATACGTGACGATATTAAGGTGGCAATTGCAAATCCGGAAGGTGTCTGTGTTGGTGTATATGCTGTGGAACTTATTGAAAAGTGGTTTTCTCCCGAAGAAAAGCGAAAATTCAGGGAAAATATATTGAATTACACGGCAAGTTGTGATAATACAGCGGCTGCAATATCCCTGAGGACGGTAGATGCAGTAATCGGGTGGAGTGTGTTTCAGCATTGGGATGAGAAAAGAATAGAAACTATTCCCTTGAAAAATGCTGAAATTATTCGTGTAGGTTACATTCCTATTGCTATTTCAAAATTTACGAAGAACAAAGACCTTGCCATGAAATTCATAGATTTTATTATTTCAGAAGAAGCCCGGGCCGTTTTTAAAAAGCGCCATTATTTTACATCAAAAAAAGATATATTCGAACAGGTCGGGTCAAAGCCTGTTGGCGGTGAATATTTGGTTCCTCATGAGTGGGTACAAAAATGATGTTTAGAAAAATCTGTACACTCTTTGCAATTTGCATTTTTTCGCTTTATGCCGGCCTTTTCCTGTCGCTTTTTTATTTCTTTGAAGGCTCCCTCTTTCTGGAAACCTTGTTGTACGAAAGAACCCTCTTTTCGATTTGTCTCAGTTTGACCGCCGCTACAATAACAACGGTATTTTCGTTGTTTATCGCAATTCCTTCAGCATTCGCCCTTTCCCGTTATAATTTTAAGGGGAAAAGCATTGTCGATCTGGTTCTGGAAATCCCTATGATTGTTTCTCCTGCCGCGCTCGGAGCGGTTCTTTTAATATTTTTCAGCAACCCAATAGGAAGGTGGATGCAGGATCATAGTTTTCAGATTGTTTTCGCACCACCGGGCATTATCGTTGCGCAGTTTGTAACTACCGCCGGTATTGCGACACGATTGATAAAGGCGTCCATGGATGAAATTCCCCGCAAGTATGAGGATGTTGCTTGTTCTTTAGGGGCTTCCCCAGTAAAGGCATTTTTTACCATAACACTTCCTCTCAGCAGGAAAGGGATTATCGCCGGCGCGATTCTTACATGGGCCAAGGCGTTAGGAGAATTTGGGGCAACTATTACCATCGCGGGTTCAATGGCTATGAAAACAGAAACAATCCCGATAGCGATATTTATGAGTCTTTCCAATGCAGATATCGAAAAAACCGTAATCTTGATTTTCATACTTATCGGAATAGGTCTTGGGATGTTGTATTGTGCACGGGTATTGTTGAAAAAAGTGCCATTTGATTGGAAATAGATACTCTCTGCGGACATTAATTTATTGTTTTCAAGTTGTGAAAAGAATGGGTATAATGTTGCCATTATGGAAAGACATTTTGAACAACAATTAGGGGTTCTCCGGAAAAATCTCATTCAGATGGCTTCTGTCGTAGAAACGGCTATTTCGAACGCGGTTAAATCGTTAACGGAAAGAAACAGCGATTTGGCACGCTCCGTGATGGCGCATGATGAACAAGTGGATGAATTAGAGCTGGAGATCGATAAGCAATGCGTTGACCTGCTTGCGCTACAACAACCTATGGCAGTTGATCTTCGATTTATCACCTCAGCGATGAAAATCACTAATAATCTCGAAAGAATGGGAGACCTTGCGGTAAACATTGCAGAACGTGTGATTCCGCTGAATCAGGAGCCGCAGCTAAAACCGCTCATTGACATTCCAATGATGGCGAATATTGCGCAAACTATGGTAAAAGACAGCATAGACGCATTTGTAAACAGAGACACTGCGCTTGCCCAGTCGGTATATCAACGTGATTCTACAGTAGACGCGCTTAATGATCAGATATTTCGTGAACTGTTGACCTATATGATGGAAGAACCCGGAAACATCACACGGGCGGTGCATTTGATGTTTATTTCACGCCATCTGGAAAGAATTGCCGATCACTCCACCAATATAGCGGAGGAAGTAGTTTATATTGTGAAAGGCAAAGTCGTTAAACACCGGAAATATGGCATGAGTGAATCTTAAAATACCACCGAAGCATTCCAAATTAGAAAAATAACCCTCATAGTAAAAGATAACCATTGACGTAAAATAACGACTGCATACTATATGCAACATATCAAACAATATTTATTAAAAGAAAAAAAATTAAGCGAAAATTTCTTCCACTTAATCGAGGTATGTGTATGAAAATAAGCATTATTTATAAAGAAGAGAATGGGTGGTATGTTGGACACATACAAGAGTATCCAGAATTTGAAAGCCAAGGAGAAAATTTAGATGAATTAAAAGAGAATTTATTGGATATATACAAAGATATTCAAAAAGGATTAGTTCCAGATATAACACCATCAAAAGTATTGGAATTGATCATTTGAAAAGAAAAGATTTAATAAAGAAAATTGAATCAATTGGTTGCATTTTTGTTCGTCATGGCGGCAATCATGATTGGTACAAAAATCCAAAAAATGGAAAGTATCAACCCATCCCAAGACATAATGAAATAGGAGAAGGGTTAGCAAAAAGAATCATAAAAAGGCTTTCTTAAAACTATGTTTGGAATAAGGAACGGGTAATAGAGACAACAGTAAGAGAAATATCAGAAGAAGGAGGGAGATTAAGCATGACAATAGCAGCTAAGTTAATAGAAAAAGGGAAAATTGAAGGAAAGATTGAAGGAGAAAGATTATTATTAATTCGCCTGATAGAGAGAAAATGGGGCAGATTACAACCAAATATAAAAGAATGTTTAAGTAGAATAAACACATTGGAAGAATTAGAGGGGTTGGGCGAAAGAGTTATCATTTCCGAACGCACTGAAGAATTATTCAGAATGAGTAAAGTTTCCTGATATATATTCAGATGTGCAATTATTCCTGACAGGCGCTTGTTAACCTTAAATTTTTTCTGAAAAAGTAAATATATTTCTATTTTTGTATAATGCGGCAAACATGCCAAAATCAAAGATATTCTGCATCTTTCTCTTATTTTTAACCTTCTGTGTTTTTCTCAACGCCATACCCAACGGTTTTGTCTATGATGATATCAGCGTTATTGAAGAAAACTATTTTATAAAATCATTCCATAATTTTCCGAAAATCTTTAGTAGCGAATATTTTCAACTCGCAAATGAACTGAGTTATCGTCCCTTTGTCACATTTATCTATTTCACTGATTATGCTGCCTGGGGCATCAATCCTTTCGGTTACCACGTATCAAATATCATAATACATGCATTCAATACCGTCCTTTTCTATCTATTGTTGCGGTATATTTTGAAATCACGCTTGATTGCTCTGTTTTCAGCGATATTGTTTTCCGTTCATCCCTGTGTTACCGAAGCGGTTAATTCGATCAGCTACAGAGAAGATTTACTTGTTGTATGTTTTTCCTTCCTGTCATGTATCTTCCTTATGATGTCAGCCAATAGCTCCTCAACAAAGCGGGATGCATTGCAAACAGATGGCGGCACAGATTTCAGAAAATGGGTTTTCTATGCATGTTCGCTTCTCTTTTATATGTTTGCTTTGTTTTCTAAGGAAAGTGCAATAGTTTTGCCATTGCTTATTATTTTGTACATGGCGTTTTGCATGCAAAAACATTCTGTTCCGGCGGCCTTAACAAAAAGCATACAGCGGCAGAACGGCCTGAAAATGCGTTTCGCAAAAGCTCTTACAGGGTACGTATTCATGACTCTTTTCTTTCTTTTCGTGCGTTTTGTTGTGCTAAAAAACCCAAAGCTTGTTTCCGTTGCTTATTACGAAAAGAGTTTTTGGATAAGCGGTATGACAACGATCAAAGTATTGGCATACTATATAAAACAGATGTTTTTGCCCATTTATCTGAATGCCGATTATAAAGTGATTCCGGTTCGGTCTCTCGTTGATATGTCATTTCTCATAAGCCTTCTTTTCCTTGCAGCTACAGGAGTAATCATTTTTAAAATTTTTAAGCATTCTAAAATACAGGGTATTTTTGCCCTGAGCTTTTTTATAGCGTTGCTGCCTGTGATGAATATTATTCCCATTGGACATATCATGGCGGAAAGATATCTCTATTTTCCGGTTGCCGGGTTTTGTGGCGTGATAGGTTATGTTGCGGGCTGCCGAAACGGCAATAAAGTTTTTGTTGAAAAACAAAGGGTTTTTGCCGGAAGCAGAAGTAAAACCATTGCGAAGTATGCTTATGGAGGAACCACTATTCTTTTAATGCTATTTACTTTATTTTCAGTAAGAACGGCGATAAGAAATAACGATTGGCGAGATGAATATACATTTTGGTCGAAGATTGCTGAAGAACAGCCAAACAACCACGACGCGCATAACAACATGGGGGTATTTTATTACAAGCAGGGGAATTTAGACCGGGCAATTTGGGAACTGGAAAAGTCCGTTCGCTTAAAGAACAATTATCCTGAGGGACACAATAGTTTGGGCACAATGTATATTGATAAAGGACTTTTGGACAAAGCAATTTCCGAGTTTTCTCTGGCAATAAAATATGATCCGGCGTCTTCTTATGCATATTATAATTTGGGAAATGCGTATTTCGACAAAAACATGTTAGATGAAAGCATCGTGTTTTTTAATAAAGCAATCAGCCTCAATATAAATAAACCACAGGTCTTTAATAATTTAGGGAGCGCTTATCTAAAAAAGGGAGATATGGCCGCCGCTATCGTTCAGTATCAAAAGGCCTTGTCTATTTACCCCGGTTATGCCGAAGCCCGCAGCAATTTAGGTTTTGTTTATACGGAAACAAATCAGCCGGAAAAGGCGCTGAATGAGTTAAAAGAAGCCCTGAGATTACAACCAGATCACTCCAACGCGCACAATAATTTAGGGGCTCTGTATTGCAGACAGGAGTTATGGGATTTAGCAAAAATGGAATTTTTAAACGCGATAAGGACAAATCCTAAAAATATAGGGGCGCATAAGAATCTGGGGGTCATTTATTTTCAACAGGGGGAAAAACAACAGGCAAGAGAACATATTCTGCAACTCTTGAAGCATGATGTAAACAGCATTAAAGAACCCGGTATTTTTCAAATCGCAGAGCAACTGGGTCTTATTAAAATACAGACACATAACGAATAATTTTTTTCCCTATTTCTTATGAATAATGAAATTGTATGGCTAATTGTTGTGGCTCTTGCCGGGATTTTTACCGGCGGAGGAATTGTATGGCTGGCAGGGAAACAAAAGTTTTCGGCAACGAAACAACAGTTGGAATCCGCCATGCAGGAATTGATACTTACAAGGTCTGAGATAGGGAAAAAGAGCGAAGAAATTTCGAACCTTAAACAATCGCTCATACGTTTAGAGACAACCATCGAATATGAGCGAAAAGCAACAAGTGAAAAAATTGCTATTTTTAACGATGCTACTGCAAAGATGCGTGATACATTTTCCGCGCTTTCAAATGAGGCATTGAAGAGCAATAACCAATCCTTTCTTGAACTGGCAAAAGCCACATTGGAGAAATTTCAGGCTGAAGCGAAAGGCGACCTTGAACTGCGCCGGAAGGCAGTGGAAAATCTGGTTGTTCCTATTAAACAATCGATGGAAAAGGTTGATGAGCAGATGAAAGAATTGGAAAAGGTTCGTCAGCAGGCATACGGCAGTCTGACAGAGCAAATAAAGTCAATGATCTCAACACAGGAGAAATTGCAGTCCGAAACGGGAAATTTAGTCAAAGCATTGAGGATGCCAACAGTTCGGGGACATTGGGGGGAAATACAATTGAAACGGGTGGTTGAGATAGCGGGAATGCTTGAATATTGCGACTTTTTTGAACAGCAGTCGGTAACAACCGATGACGGACGACTGAGACCCGACCTGCTGATAAAGTTGCCGGGAGGCAAAAATATCGTTGTAGACGCCAAAGTTCCTCTTCAGGCGTATCTTAACGCCCTTGAGTCTGAAAATGAAGCAGATCGTTTGTCAAAACTCAGAGACCACGCGCGGCTTGTCCGGTCGCATATTACGAAATTGAGCGCAAAATCGTATTGGGATCAGTTTCAGCCTACCCCTGAATTTGTGATATTGTTTCTGCCCGGGGAGACCTTTTTCAGTGTTGCATCGGAACAATATCCCGCGTTGATAGAAGAAGGCGTTCAGCAACGGGTTATTCTGGCCACTCCAACAACATTAATAGCCCTCCTTCGCGCAGTGCATTACGGATGGAGGCAGGAACAGTTAGCAGAAAATTCACAACGAATCAGTGATCTTGGTCAGGAGCTTCATGAACGGATAGCAACCATGGCAGAACATTTAACAAGGATGGGCAACTCACTGGGGAAAGCGGTGGAGTCGTTTAACTCTGCGGTTGCGTCTTTTGAGGGGCGTGTGCTTCCCTCTGCGCGCAAATTCAAAACACTGGGGGCGGGAAGCAAAAAAGAAATAGAGACTATCCCTCCGCTTGAGAAAAACACCCGACAACTTTCTGAAATACAAAAGGAGGATCAGCGCTCCTGATTTAACAATAAGTATTTTATTTTTGAACAAAATAACCTGCCAGGAACTCCGCTTGCTTCAACGGATGCCTCCCTCTGGTTATGAATAAAATTGCCCTCGCAATGACACTTGCATGGAAACTTATTTATTACGGGTACTATACATTAATTGGTATTCGTTGAATTGCAGGAATGCATCCAGTATTGTAGGTTGGATTGAACGAAAGTGAAACTCAACGAGAATTTTTACTATTACAGGTAATAATTGTAATAGTAAAAAGGGAAATTATAAAGAGTGCTTAGGAAAGAATGTCAACACAATTAGCAGAAAAAATATAAAACGGTCGCTGTCGAGGCGCAGGTTAAAGGTTAAAATCATTCTATGAGGTGACTCCCTCTGGCTTCCATGTTTTAATTATCGAGGGGAACACGGTCTTAAATTTCAGGAGGTTTTCAATTGTCCATTTCCTTATGTCTTCGATAGTCTCTGTATCCTCATCTATGCTTCCATCACGGTATCTTGCTATTCGACAGGCTCTTTTGGTATCGAGTCGTTCCCACTCAAGACTGGAACCGAATGATTTTTCTATCTGCTCTTTCTTTTTAAAAAGGAAGTCAAACAACGACTCATTTTGCTCTTTAACACCGGAATCTATATAAATCTCTGCCCTTACCCTGTCGCCCATGGCAAAGCTCGCCGCATATTTATATAGTTTTGATTTCTCAGACGCAAAAGTGTACCAACTTTGAGGTTGTCCAACCTTAGCGTTTGTGAATTTATGGACATTTCGGAGTTCATCAATTAACGCTTGAAAGTATGCGCGATATTTTTCCATGGTTTCACTTGAATCAATGACGGTTTTCGCATAAGCAGTGGTATGATCAAGGGGTTGGGAAACAACAGAAAAAATATAGGCCGGATTTGAATTGTCTATTTTTATCAAAGAAACTTCGAGAGCAAAAAATTTCAGTGTATCTTTCAGATTTTGATTTAAAAAATCAATCGCTGCCTTATGTTCACTTCTTAAGCTTTCAGCAATCCAAATAACTGTTGATGCGCCGAGCACAGACGCATAGGTAATAATTTGTCCGAGATGCTTGTGGTCTGTAGTGCCAAATTGGTTTTCAATGATAACTATTTTATTTGTAGAAATATCGCGTGCAACTATATCCGCAGAAAAACCTCCTGCATCAGCTTCGACTTCTTGAAGTTCAAGCTCCATACCGATTTTATCGGAAATTACGCTAATGTTCTGCGACAACCACGGCGTAAAATCCGTAGCCTCGCTAGGCCATATTGATTTCAAGTCTACATTGCTGATGTTACCAAATTGCATTGTAATCTCCTATGTTAACGGCCATGCTTAACTGGCAAAATAAAGTGACGCACGCATAGCTTTATGCGTCCTTGTTGAAGCAGTTGTTAGGTTTATTCTTCATCAATATTTCTATCTATCCATTTCCAGGCTTTTTCTGAAAGCCAACCCTGATAATCTTTCCCGACTTCTACTATTAGAAGATTAATATCATTATCAAGCTCACTTTCGAGATACTCCATTATTTGATTAGCATTTTTATCGGTTTTAACAAGCCAGCTATTCTTCAAATAATGCCACCACCCCGTAAATTTCTTTAACTTAGTAAATAGCCCAGAATAGTTATCGGCAGAGCCTTTATAATCATAGGTAATTAAATATATTTTCATTGCTTTTCCCCTTTTGCTTTCGTGCGTTTGGAAGAAAAGCGTTTATCTGGGTCAATTGATTCCTCATCCGAACCAAATGGAATTTTTCCGGAATCTATTAGATGTGCTTCCTTATCAAAAGTTAAATGCTGTGGTTTAAACCAGACCAATATAAATACCGCTGTGATTACAAGCACGAACAACCCAACGCCAATCCACATTCCTGTATTCTTATCAACAGCAGTTAATCCAGCGCCAACAAGTACTGTTGCAAGAAAAGCTTCGACAATTAACAGTGCTAGCACAAAAAAACCTAAAGGAGCCGTAATCGCCTCTATTATCCTTTGTGTTGCACTTGAGGATGATTTCATTCTATTCCTTCATTCAATCTTTCGTTTCGCTTTTTCACTAAACATAACGATATTATTAACAAGTTTTCTGTCATTCTACAAATTGTAAAGCATAAGTCAAAGTATAATTGACACAAATATTGACATATAAAATTCTCACCACTATATTTCTAACTTTTTAACATTACAAATTGAGTAATATCAAGAAATAGGATAAGTATTCATGCTCAATATCCCTGCCGCTTTATATACTAAAGCGGCGGTTATGCGGGTGCATGTATTTTTGCAAATTCTTGTGTCATAATTTGTGCTAATTTTGCGCTAAAATAAAGCATAAAGGATAGAATGAATTGAAAAGGATAGAATTGATGTAATATCTACAACCCCTTAATTTCCAAGGAAAAGCAGGAAACCGGCCAAATATCAAGGACTTACAATTATGATTAATATCAGATTTGTAACTTGAATCCTATTATTTACCCGTTAATAACATCCAGAGATCCAAACCAACGGTTGAAGCAAATTATTGGGTACATCCACTTAATTTTAATACATTGAAATAACTTTGTTTTATTTCAAACGTCAGCATCCGCAGAGTTTTCTTTCATCCCCTGCGCCAGCAATATCATTTCCCCCATTCTTTCCTCTTTAGCCCCAGGAGCATGTCCGTATATTCGCCATGTTTCCAGAACGGATAAGCGGTATGTTTTATTCCCAGTTTTTCTTCGATTTCAGCAAACCGTTTGAGTTTGCTTGCTTCGTCCTTTATCTGTATCAACCACCTGTCCTGCGCCCATTCCCAGTATCCGTAAATGGGGCTGTAATAGGCGTTGTGGGCTTTTGCTTTATAAATAGCGCCGATAATATCCACCAGCATTTCATAGGTAAGTCTCTCGATGTTGGAAACATTATACTTTCGCATTTCCCCCTTTCCAGGCAAAAGGCTGAAGATGCTATGTCCCCTTGAATCAGGCGCAAGGTCGCTGGGCATGGGATCGATCAGGTTGGACTTATAGAGCGTAGTGACGATCGCCATCGCTTCACGATATTTCGCAAAACTCAGTTTTACCGCTTCGTCCATTGCTTCCAGATGGTCACGCGCAAATCTCGGAGAGTGGCAATTTTTACAGATGGCAACCCATGCATCACGCTTTTCTTTGTAACGGTATGCCCCGCGGTCAACCAATGAAGTACCCATGTAGGTATACACCGTTGACATGTCCAGCACATTATGGTTTCCTTCCGGCATATGGCAATACGCGCAGGTGGGTACCGGATAGTTTTTCGCATTGAGGGGTTTTGACCAATCCCATGTCTGCCCTTCTCCCTGATAAACCATCCCGTGAAACGACTGCATGTACATTTCATATTCATACTGTTCCGGCCCGGAATGACATACCCCGCAGCTTGTCGGTTTCCTTGCCTCAGCGGCGGAAAAACGGTGGCGCGTATGGCATCCGTCGCACCTGTTCTCCGCAATGGCATGACAGGCAAGACACGCCGTGGTTTCTTCGGCAGGTTTTTCCATCTGACAGCCCTGATCAATCAATTCAAGGTGATAGGCGTGGGCATGCGAACCCCTGCCACCTTCACGGTGCCCCTTAAGTTGTTTTTCATGACACTCACCGCACACAACATAGGAGGGCATGATTAATTTTTCATGATTCTTTCCATGACACCGGTCGCACCCGACCACTTCTTTTCCTTCGGGGGGTGTACCGTGTCTGCTCTGTTTCCACTGGGTGACAATCCCAGGATTCTCTATAGTATGACAGACGACGCACTGTTCATTTTCATATTCCCCTGTAACGGAACTGCCGGGATGGAATGACTCTGGATTGAAATAATAATCGGGATCGTACCACCGCACCACCGGCAGGAATCTGTATAGTTCCCAGAGCTTCCCCTTTCCGGGAAAGAGTATTTTAGGGCCGGTATAGTAGCTTGACAACCCTCCCGCATGATACACATCGCCGGAGTCATCAGGCCCAACCTTCTCCCCCAAAAGTTCTGCCATTTCATGACGAAGCCGCTGATTGCCCAATATCGGCCTTTTTGATGCAGCAGTGATTATTTTCGGATCCGGAGTAGTTTGCGGCTTCCATTCAGTCCCGTATGATTGCGCATAGACAGGGCAGGCACAGGCAAGAGAAATCCAAAAAAAAGAACATATGAGAAGAAAGAGAGGGATTCGATGAAAAGTGAAAAGGATTATCATTGTTTTCCTCCATAAATACGCGGCAGACACAGTTTCTTTGTGGCTTTGTGTGGTTACCTCATTTAATCATGAATTTTGAATATGCATGTCGAACAAGCGTAGTATTCCTTACTCATCAGATGTTCAAACTTTAATTGAGATATTATTTTCCACCCCAGGCGCCCCTGCCAGCGTGGGACAAGGTTTTCATGGCTATGTTTCTTTTTCGCAAATTTCCTTGTATTGCGATGCGATCAACAAACGGTTCAATTCCTCAGGATCGGACATTTCAATATGCAGAAACCAGCCTTTGCCGTAAGGGTCTTCGTTTACTAACTGCGGACTTTCCTTGAGTTCCTGATTCATTTTTATGACTTTTCCGGAAATCGGCGCGTAAATGTCATACGCGGCCTTTACCGACTCGACAACGGCGCAGGGAGCTCCCATCTTCAGTTCCCTGCCCACAGGGGGCAATTCGACATATACTATGTCTTTCAATTGCTCCTGGGCATGATCCGTTATGCCAACAACCACTTCCTTCCCGTTTATCTTTTTTACCCACTCGTGTGTTTTTGTGTACTTCAGTTCGTCAGGCACATTCATTTTTTCAACTCCCTCTTATAAAATGGGATTTTTACGATTCGTGCTTCGCAACAATTATCTCTGATTTGTATTTGTATATCTTCTCCGATACGGGCATGCCGGACATTGATTCTGGCAAGGCCGATGCCCTTTTTCGTTGTCGGGTTAAACGTCCCGCTGGTGACTTTTCCTATTACCTCTCCATTTTTTACCACAGGATAATCGTGGCGCGGGATGCCCTGATTCGCCATCACGAATCCTATCAATTTCCGTTCGATGCCCTTTTTCCTCTGTTCAAGAAGGGCATGCTTGCCGATGAAGGAATCTTTGCTGAACTTCACCGTCCAATCTATTGGTGTTTCCAAAGGAGTTACTGTCTCATCCATATCGTTTCCGTACAGGAGATAACATGCCTCAAGACGGAGTGTATCCCTCGCCCCAAGCCCTATAGGCTTTAATCCCGCCGGTTCATTTTTTTCAAGAATACGATTCCATAGTTTGAGGGCATATTTTGCGTCGATCAGTATTTCCACTCCATCCTCACCGGTATATCCCGTGCTTGAAACAATCATGCGCGAATCATCAAACAAAAACTCATCGAGATAAAATCTCTTCGGAGGCATACCTTTATTATGACCAAAAGTATTTTCAAGCATTTCCATGGACGACGGACCTTGCAGCGCAATGATGGACATATCATCGCCGACATTTTTTATCTTCAGCGATTTGCAAGGTTTTGCCTGTTCCGTCAGCCATGCAATATCTTTTTCGGTATTTGCACAGTTTATGATAAAGAGAAATTTCTTTGTGTCTATTTTGTAAATGAGGATATCGTCAATTATGCCGCCTTTTTCGTTGCAGAGGGGAGAATACAGCACTTGTTTGTCTGACAATTGTGCCGCATCATTTGTAACGACCTGTTGCACAAAAGAGTGGGCGTCATCGCCGTAAATCTCAACCTTTCCCATATGCGATACATCGAAAAGGCCGGCTTTATTCCTGACGAGCAGATGTTCATTGATAATACTGTCGTATTGGATGGGCATGGAATAGTCATGGTATGATACCATTTTTGCATGGTATTTCAGGTGCGATTCGTACAGTGGCGTTCTTTTCATCGCAAAAAACCCGTAAAATAGCAATTGATGCCACAATTCAGAGAAATACCCTGTGTTATGCGTCAATATTATTATGCAAAAGGCAGCATTACGGCAGGATGAAGGCTTTATATATTTTAATTATCGTACCGGTAACCGCATGTTTCCCTGAGATGAAAGAAGAAATCATTTTTATTGTAGGGATACAATGAACATAAATGCGGTTTTTGGTCATATACCTTACACAGGGAAAACCCTTTTTCATCGTAGCAAAGATGTTTACACCTGATTGACGCCTGACAGCACCGTCCGCACCGTAAACAATCGCCCATCCGTTCTTGTATTGACTCGTGTATTTCCTGCTTATTGAATATATAATATACGCGCCTCCATGCCTGCAGCAGAAGCGCTGAACAAAAGACATCAACTTTTTGAATAATCTGATGTACCTTTTTTATTTCAAGCCTACTAATGAGCTCGGTCACTAATTTTTATCCCCTTTTTCAATTTTACACAGCGGTTGTCACAAACGAATATGAACATGTTGCATTCTGCTCAAAATAGGGAAATTATCCCATTAAAAACTATTATAAGATACTATAAATTAAACAGTTAGTGAGCATTTTACATGGCTTTTACCCACATGATGCCATTTTAACTGTGTAATTTAACAAGAAATGGCTAGTTTTCCAATAAAGATTATTTTTTTGTAAAAAAACTTAGGAATTCATATCAAATTTATTTATTTCAGTCAAGACAAATGACAATAAATTATTAAATTGTTTTCCGCGAAGAACATATAATTTTTTATATATACCGAATTACCCGCAGTTTTTCCGATTCTCTCCCGTCATGTTCAATTTTTAAAGCGCCAAAATGAACTACTGATAAAGTGTCACAATTTTTCACCGGCGTAAAAAAGGAAATCTGATTTTTTGAAATATCCAGATCAATTATGGCGCCTATTCCCAACGTGCGGTTGTTTTTGTCACTTAGACCGACAAGAAGATTCTTTAATTCATGTCGTGTAATATGAATAATGGATGAAACGCCAAAAAACGTTTTCAACCTCTCGACTGGCAATGAATGATTAAAATAGTCCGATAGCGCCAATAATTCCGTTCCGCATTTTTCAAGATATATTTTGTCTAATTTGCTACGACAATCGTCATCCGGCAATTCACCTGGGATAATTTTTTGTCCCGTGCCAATGATACAGGAAGGAAACACCAGTTTGTCAAGCGAACACGTCACTTTTTCCGCTGTTTTGAAATACTCTTTGAATTTTTCCTGCCGGTATTTTCTTCTTTCTGCTTGCGAACGGTTATTTGCCCTTGCCGAACATGGCAGGCGCAGGATTTTCCCTCCTGTTTTCTCATACCCTTTTAAAAGATGTTCTATTTCATCTTCCGCCTGTAACGCGATAATACGCTGGGGTTGCAGCATTTCCATTTTATGATATTTCAGGACACGGGCAACAGGGCCATCAATAAAACCCGTTGTATCAACAATGGTAATTTCCGCACCCTGACGGTACGATTCCTCTGCCATTGCTTTGACCGCTGCAAGGGTTTGCAATAAAAATCCCAGCGGATTGGTATTTCCTACGAAGTGTATTGCGGTGGGTACTGTCTGATCATATATCGTTTCCGGTCTATGAAAGACTTTTAAGCCAACGGTGGCAGGGGGGCCGAATGTCGACTGGCCGACGTCACTGTCAACATATCCGGCACATTTACGGGCTTCCGTCAATTTCTGAACGAGGAATTTACAGAGGGTAGTTTTGCCGCTTCCCCCTTTGCCGATAATAAGACAAGTCCTGGTTTCCTGCCGTATTAGGCTGGCAGCGGCAGTTTCCCATTCGTTGGGGATGTCAATACTCTCTTTTACCATTCATCATCGAATTTTATGTCTCTCACTTCAAGTTCTATATTGCTGTTGTTCATCCAGGTATTTTCCTTTAAGACCACTGCCAGTGAACACGTTCTGCCATTCTGCTGAAGCCGGTCAATTTTTTCGCCCATGCCAAATCCGATAGCCTTCATGGAAATATTGCCCTGTTTTACATAGAAACTAAGGTGCTGGCCATTTGATCCGATGCGGCGCGGTTTGCCGACAATCTGCAGATTTTTTGCGGCAAACAGGGGAATGTGATTCCCTTCTCCGTGCGGAGACAAGAGCCGCAATTCCATCAATAATCCTCTGTTTAACAGGGAAAGGTCCACCTCCGCATCAATATTCAGGAAAGGCACAAGGTCTTCTTTCATAAGTCTTTGCGCCATCATCTGATTCAGCATTGTGCGGAAATCTTTGATATTATCAGGATGAATCTTTAACCCTGCTGCCTGTGCGTGTCCGCCGACGGAAATTAACATATTTTTGCAGCACTCTAACGCCTCCAGCATGTGGAATGATGGTATGGAACGCGCGGACCCATGGCCAATTTCATCCGCAACGGCAATCATTACCGCAGGACGGTGAAACTCTTCGGCGATCTTTGCTGCAATTATCCCCACTATTCCGGGATGCCAGCCATGGTCTGCCAGCACAATCGCCAGCGTTTCGTCAAGGTTTATTTCATTCAGGATTTTTTCCCTTGCGGCGGAGAGAATATCAAGCTGCATTATCCTTCTCCTCTTATTTTCCTCTTCCAGGAAAAGGGCAATTTCTTTTGCCTTCTCTTTACATGCCGTTGTTAACATTTCAACGACTATCCCGGCGTCGCCTACGCGTCCCGGCGCATTTAAACGGGGTCCTAAACGGTATCCCACATGGGAAGTGTCAAGATTGATATTCGACAGCGCGGAGATATCCAGAAGCGCCTGCAGGCCGGGTATTGTTGTCTGCTGCAATGCCCCCAGACCATACTTCGTCAGAATACGATTTTCACCCACAAGCGGCACAACATCGGCAATGGTGCCCAGCGCAACCAAGCCCATGGAACTAATCAGAAAATCCTTAAACTCCTTTGACACCTTCTTATTGGGAAAATAATGCTGGCCAATCGACCATGCCAGCATGAAAGCAATTCCAACGCCGGAAAAATCCCTGAAGGTTTTTTCCGTTGCCTTTAATTTCGGATTAATTATTGCGAATGCATCGGGAATCTCCTGAGAGGGCTGATGATGGTCGGTGATAATAAGTTCTATGCCGTACGACCGCGCGATCTCCGCCTCCCGGCACGCGCTTATTCCGCAATCAACCGTTAAAATAAGATTCGTTCCCTCTTCCTTCAGTTGAGTAATGGCATCCGCGTTCAGTCCATACCCCTCTTCCAACCTTTCGGGAATATAGTAACTTACCTTTGCATCAAACATTTTCAAACAACGGTACATAAGAGAGGTGGCGGTCAGCCCGTCAACATCATAGTCGCCGTAAATGACTATATTCTCTCCGTTTCGTATTGCTTCATTAATTCTGACGGAAGCTTTTTCAATATCGGGAAGATTGGAAGGGTCTGCTAATGTTGCTATTTGTGGCTGTAGAAAGTTTTTAGCGGCACAAACCTCAGTGATGCCACGGTTTATAAGTATCTGAGCCAGTAAGTTTGAAATTCTGAGATTACCTGCAATCTCAGTTTGAAGTTCTCTGTTGATAGGCGCAATTAACCACCTTTTACTCATATATATTTTGCTTATTTTAAACAGTCATAAAAAGTATAAACAATTCTCTTGAAATATTTCGATAAAGCCAGTCGAATATAACACTATTATTCAAATTCTGCAATCGAATAATATCCCTTTGCATCATTTATTATTGCCCGAATACCCTTCATCCGTATTTTTGGGTTATAATCTTTTTATTGAAAAGCATCTTGTGATGTGATACTATTTTAACTCTTATGTGTTTTTCATATCACAAGAGTACATAGACAAGATTTATACGCATCTCACCTTACGTATCTTTTTATTAATGTTTTACGCTTAGTACATAGTTCAAAATGAAAAATAATTCGCTTCTTTCCGATTGCAAAAAACTTGTTTCATTTGCGAAACCCTACTGGAAGCAACTAGCGCTTGCTATCTGCTGTATGGTGCTTTATACTACGGCAAATGGCATTCAAATCTCTTTAATTAAACCGGTTATTGACAAGTTAGTATCGGGGGAATATACAACAACCACAGAACTGCCGCGCATCGATATAGTCCATTCCCAAACCGATCATAAAGAAAATACCCTGTCGCCGCTTCATAAATTAAAAAAAACAACCCTTGGCAAGTTTTCTTTTATCGGGAAATTGCGGGAACGGGTGACACGTTCATTCACAAGTATCGGCATCGTGATAGGAATTCTCGCACCGATTATTTTTCTCACCAGTTATTTTCAGCAATATTTCAGGAATTTCGTCAGATGGGCGGTTATTGTTGACATTCGAAACAAAGTCTGCGACCACTTGTTGCCGCAATCGCTAAGTTTTTTTGAGAACAGAAAAAGCGGCGATCTCCTTTCACGACTGACAAATGACATCTCTGTTATGCAAACCGGACTCAAAGTGCTCTTTGACGAGGTGCTATTTCTTCCTATGCAACTAGTTTGCGGTCTTATCCTCGCATTTTATTTCAGTTGGAAATTATCGTTATTTTCGCTCATTATCTTCCCTGCGGTTTTCGTCCCTGCAGTTTTAATCGGTAAAAAGGTAAAGAAACACGGAAGAGGCAGCTTGCGGCATCTCTCCGATCTTACGGATGCATTTCGCGAAATTTTTGCCGGCATCAGGATTGTAAAATCTTTCAGGATGGAAGATGCAGAACGCCGCGAAATTCACTTCATCGGAGAAAGTTTCCTCAGGAGAACATTAAAAATGGTAAAAGCAAAGTCATTGAACGACAGCACCAATGACTTTATTTATGCAGTAGGACTTGCCGTAATGGTGATATTGGGCGGCTATGTAATCATGTCCCAAAAAATTACCCCCGGTGAACTTGGTGGATTTATTACGGCAATCGGTTTTATGGTAATCACTTCAGTAAAAAAAATAGCAAAGAGTTACACAGGCTTGCAGGAATCCCTTGCCGGCGCAAACAGGGTACTGGAATTATTCAGTATAGAATCAAGTATAAAAGACTCCCCGGACGCTATACCACTGGAAAAGATGGAGGAAGGTATTTCCTTCAACAATGTGAGCTTTTTCTATGAAGGAAAAAGCGAATGCGTGCTGAAAAATGTATGCCTGAACATTCAAAAGGGAGAGGTAATTGCAATCGTGGGAGAAAGCGGCGCGGGAAAATCGACCCTCGTAAATCTGATCCCCCGTTTTTATGACCCGACCGAAGGGTCCATTACTATAAACGGCATAGACCTCCGCAAAATAAAACATGAGTCGCTTCTTTCAAATATAGCACTGGTAACACAACAGACTTTCTTGTTTAACCGAAGCCTGTATGAAAATATTCTTTATGGCAGGCCAAACGCAACAATGGAAGAAATAGAAAATGCAGCGAAGGCGGCAAATATTCACGAATTTATCATAACCCTGCCGGAAAAATATAATACCCCCGTAGGAGAAATGGGAATAAAACTATCCGGAGGACAGCGTCAAAGAATAGCCATCGCACGCGCTATTCTGAAAAACGCCCCGATTCTCTTATTAGACGAAGCGACATCCTCTCTGGACTATGAATCGGAAAAATTGGTGCAGGAGGCGCTGAACAACCTCATTGCCGGAAAAACCACCATCATAGTCGCACACCGGCTTTCCACCATTCAGCATTGCGACAGAATCATTGTAATGAAAAACGGACAAGTCGTTGAAACAGGTAGCCACGAATCCCTCTTGCATGATGACGGGGAATACAAGCGAGTCTACCAGTTGCATTTAAATACCCTCAATACATGAAAATACTCATTATCGGTTCTGACGGAATACTCGGCTGGGAACTCGTGAACCGGCTGCCACGCCTTTCAGAAGCGGAAAGACAACCTCTCACCGTCATTGCCGCCGCTCATTCACACATTGAAATCACAAACGCCTCAAATACTTCTGAAGTAATTGTTCGAAACATGCCCGACATTATAATTAATTGTGCCGCATACACAAACGTTGACGCATGTGAAACAAATATCGATAAGGCCTATTCCGTTAATGCCGACGGGGCAAAAAACATAGCGCAGGCAGGGAAAAATATTAATGCCAAAGTTATTCATATCAGTACTGATTATGTCTTTGACGGTGAAAAAAATACCCCTTACACCGAAACCGACCCAACCCGGCCCCTTTCGGTATACGGCAAATCAAAACTCGCAGGAGAAATAGCGGTACAGGAAATAAACGGCAACTATGCCATTGTAAGAACATCACGGCTTTATGGCCCCCGGAGAAGTAATTTCGTAACAAAAATACTCAATATCGGAATTGAAAAACGCTCCGTATCCGCAGTAATAGATCAATTCGGAAGCCCTACCTATGCCGCAGACCTTGCCCACGCAATCTGGTATGTTTTTTCAAGCGACCTTCGCGGTATTTATCACATTGCAAATGATGGTATCTGCTCATGGTACGAGTGGGCAAAAAAAATCTTTGAGTTGACAAATAATCAGATAACACTTCATCCGATAAAAGCAAAAGACTTTAAACGCGCCGCCACAGTGCCACAAAATTCCGCGCTAAATTGTGCAAAATTCGTACAGGCAAGCCGGCACAAAATGAGACCCTGGCAGGAAGCGCTGGAAGAGTATCTGAAAAACTCTGTTATTAATTGAACCCGAAATCTTCGTTAATAAAGATACGATAGACAAACAGTTACGGGGTACTTATAATAATGCGAACAAACACTCAAATAGTTCTAAAGCGGGAGGGTTTAGAATCATGGAAAATATTATGGCAAATTTAGAAGCATTGGTGCGTGAAACACATAAATCTGAAACGGAAGTGATGGCTCTGGCATTACAAACCGGGATTCGCCAATTAATGCGGGAACTCATTCTTGGCCGTTATTTACGGGGAGAAATTTCCCGTGACGAAGCTATGGAAACCGTAGGGATTGATTGGGTAGAATTAGCAGAAAAACAGCGTGACGCCATAATAGAGGATTTGGCGTGGGCGATGAAGAAATAATGGCCGTTGTTTCGGATGCGGGCCCCCTCATCCACCTGAGCGAAATCGGTGGTATCGCACTCCTGCAGTTATTTGGTATCATACACGTTCCGCATACGGTATTGTTCGAAATTAGCAAACACCGTAAAAACATATCAAAAGAAATAACTATCGCCGACCATAATTTACCGGAATTACAGATTATCGAATTTACACGTAAAGCAGGATTAGAAAAATTACATTCCGGAGAGAGAGAATGTCTGTATCTGTGCAGACAAATAAATCAGTCAATTTTATTGACGGACGATCTTGCCGTTCGCGCTGTAGCAAAATCTTTGCAAATAACGCCGGTAGGCTCTCTTGGCATTGTGATAAAGGTGTACAAAGACAGTAGAATCTCCTTAGCTGAAGCAGAACAGTATAAAAGTGATCTTTGTGACATAAGCAGCCTTTTCGTTACCCGAACAATTGTGGAACTTGTCATTGAACAATTACACAAAAAGACAGGAAATTGATTCTCTTTAATGAGATCATCTTCATTGATCGATATTTCGTAACTGGAAAATACAAATAAAAATGGAATCTGCTATATATTCCAATCAAGGTGATGAATATCAAAGACTCATTGCACTCCATTGGGTGGTGAGACTCCTCTATGAGGATGATATGGAGTGGGTGCAAATGGAGGCCATTGCATCTCCAGACACGCAGGAACGCATATTGGTCGAAGATATTGTTGTTAATTATAAAGACGGACACAAGCTCTATATCCAGGCAAAGAAAAACCATCCTTACCGTAGAGCGTGGAGTTTATCCGACTCTCAAGATATGCTTTTCAATGCCAGAAATCAATTAAAAAAAGACGCCACTGGACGGGTCTCTTTTTATTCCAGAACTCCTTTTCCAGAATACAATTGCTCAGATGGGCTGATAGCGAAAACGATCCGAAATTAATAGAAAGAGTAATAAAAATACAGGATCGTTTGATAGAATTGGAGTGGCCCGGAATTGACGAAGCTGTAAACAGAGCAGAAAGGGAATAAATGTGAAAAAAGGAATATTCGCTCTAAAATTTCAAAATAATTTAAAATATCAGAAAACTTTGATATATACCGTAGATTTAATTTGATATTTACCCTGACAGAAGAAAGAAATCAGATAAAGATAGAATAGACAAACGGTTAAGGGGTACTTATAATAAAGCGAGGAATACTAAACACTGCCCATATCAGGCAATCAGGAGGAGCATTCCCGAGTTTTTGAAAAAAATCGGGAATGTTCCTCCCTTTTCCGTTTATCAGTAACAATGTATCTTCTTAAAATAATTTTCCAGTAAACGCCGTGTATATCGTAAGAAGCAAAATATGAAAAAATCCATTATTGCCCGCGGCATACGGGTAAATAATTTAAAAAATATTGATATCGAAATTCCGCATAAAAAACTGGTGATCATTACGGGGGTCAGCGGTTCCGGCAAGTCAAGCCTCGCATTTGATACTCTTTTCGCGGAGGGACAGAGGAGATACATAGAATCTTTTTCCGCATACGCCCGGCAGTTTTTAGAGAGAATGGACAAGCCCGATGTAGATCACATTGAAGGTATCCTCCCTGCAATCGCCATTCAGCAAAAAAATCCTGTAAAAAACCGCCGTTCAACCGTAGGCACCGCAACGGAAATCAATGATTACCTGAGATTGTTATATGCGCGCATTGGCAAGACATATTGCAGAAACTGCAACCGGCTGGTGAAGATTGACACCATTTCGCATATTGTGGATTTCACCCTTTCATTGCCGGAGGGCACGAAATTTCTCGTCACATTCCCCCTTCATATTAGTCAAAATGTTTCCTCAGAGGAACAAGTGAACCTTCTGAAAGAACGAGGAATAGTAAGAATCCTGGCAGATAACGCCATTGTAGACATTACTGTTGAATTGAACGGTTTTGATATCCGCTCCGCAAAAACAGTGTATGGAATTATCGACCGGCTGGTCGTAAAAGACACGATAAAAGACCGCCTTATCGATTCGCTGGAAACTTCTTACCGCATGGGTTCAGGGCATTTAAGTATTTTTTATACCCAACAGGAATCCACCGATAACGCAACGAGTTTTTCAAAAGGCTCTGCCGTTTGCATACAGGACTCCCAATGGGTTGAATTAAAATATAGCAAAAAGTTTTTTTGCAGTTACTGCTCGATTGAATATTCTGAACCATCTCCGGCGTTATTTTCTTTTAATAATCCGATAGGCGCATGCCCCAAATGCCAGGGATTTGGCCATACGATAGATATCGATATGGATGCCGTTGTTCCCGACAAAGAGAAAACCCTTGAACAGGGTGCGATCATTCCATGGAACACTCCCACATACCGGGAATTATATGAAGAACTCGAATCGGCAGCATCAAAATATGACATTCCCCTGAACGTTCCCTACCGGGAATTGACAAAAAAGCAGGTAGCCCTGCTTCTTGAAGGCACAGAGGATTTCTGCGGCATTAACGGATTTTTCGAATGGCTGGAAAGCCGGAAATACAAGATACATGTGCGCGTATTCCTGAGCAAATACAGGGGATATAATGTGTGCCGCGCCTGTAGCGGAACACGATTAAAGGAACAGGCGCTCAACATACTCATTCAGCAAAAAAATATCGCGGAAGTTTGCAGTATGACTATCGAACAGGCACACCTGTTTTTTCAGCAGTTACAACTCTCCACGTATGAAAAAAATATTGCGCATTTAATTTTGCAGGAAATAACAAAACGTCTCGACTATATGATAAAAGTCGGTCTGGGATACCTTACCCTTGACCGCATGACGCGCACGCTATCGGGAGGAGAAGCCCAGAGGGTAAATCTTACCACATCGCTAGGGTCTTCTCTGGTAAACACTCTTTACATACTTGATGAACCGAGCATCGGACTTCATCCGAGAGATACGGACAGGTTAATCAATATCCTGAGGCGGTTAAAGGATATCGGAAATACCGTTGTGGTGGTGGAACATGATACAGAAGTCATAAAGACTTCTGATATCATTATCGATCTTGGTCCCGGCGCAGGTGAAAACGGAGGCAAGCTTGTATATTACGGCGCTTTTGAACAACTGCCCGCAAATAACTGCTCTCTTACCGGACAATATTTAAAAGGAGAAAAGGCGATAAAAATACCATCTTCACGGAGAAAACCTTCAAAGAGGGCTATTGTTGTAAAAGGCGCGTCACAAAATAATTTAAAAAATATCGATGTAATATTTCCTCTGAATATGCTGGTTTGTGTAACCGGAGTTTCAGGATCAGGAAAGAGCACGCTTGTACAGGATACCCTTTACGGTGCATTGAAAAAAAAGCTGGGAGTGTATTCCGGATTTGTGGGAAAACATACGGAAATTGAGGGCGAACGGTTTATCAGCGACGTTCTTCTTGTCGATCAATCCCCTATAGGGCGCACACCGCGTTCTAATCCCGTAACATATATAAAAATATTTGATGAAGTAAGAAAACTTTTTGCGTCCACGCGGGAGGCCAGAACGCACAAGTTAAACACAGGTTCCTTTTCCTTTAATGTGCCCGGAGGAAGATGCGAGTTTTGTGAAGGAGCGGGATATGTAACGGTTGATATGCAGTTTCTTGCCGATATCTTTGTCACCTGTGAAAAATGTGACGGGAAGCGGTTCAATAAAAAAGTGCTCGATGTGAAATATAAAAATAAGAATATCCATGAGGCGCTGAACATGACGGTGGATGAAGCAGTCGAATTTTTCCGTGAATCCGCAAATATCACAAAAGGCCTGAAATGTCTGCAGGATACCGGGCTCGGCTATTTGAAACTCGGTCAGCCGGCGACAACATTATCAGGAGGCGAAGCGCAGCGTCTTAAGATATCTACCTATATGTCTCAGGAAACTACGGAATCAATGCTCTTTATCTTTGATGAACCGACCATTGGTCTGCACATGGACGATATTCAAAAATTACTGAACTGTTTTCAAAGAATGATCGATTCGGGACATTCCTTAATAGTAGTGGAACATAATCTTGATATTATTAAATCCGCCGATTATATTATTGATCTTGGTCCGGAAGGAGGCAGTGAGGGAGGATATGTCGTCGGGTGCGGAACGCCGGAAAAAATTTCCAAAATAAACGCCAGTTATACGGGTACATATTTAAAACCCTACTTTACCTGAGCGCCAAAAAACACATTTTCAGAAAGGCAAAGGCAATTTTGAGCAAGAAGAATATTATATTTATTGTGAGTATCATCATAAGTTTGGGTTGTTCGTGGCTGTTCATAAAAACTATAGAATGGTCATCTTTGAAGAATGCGTTAACCGAAGCGAATTACTGGTTCATAATTCCCGCAATAGTATTGGCTATTTTCCTTTATGTTGTGCGGGCGTTCCGGTGGCAGGGTTTATTATCGCACATAAAACCGATTTCTGCACTGAGCCTGTTATCAATTACCTCCATCAGTTTCATGGCAAATAACATACTTCCCGCAAGGGTCGGAGAAGTCTTGCGTCCGTTTCTTTTGTACAAAAAAGAAAATATTAAATTCTCCACCTCTTTTGCGACGGTTGTTGTTGAGAGAATTTTTGACATGCTGGGGCTCATTATTTTTGCGGTTGCAACTTTGTTCTTGCTTCCCAATCCTGATTCTGCCTCCCATAGTCCTTCTTTCGCAGCATTATCTCATGAGACAATAACTGCAGGGCAATCGGTAATTCCCTCATTAAAAAAATGGACAGGGGTCTTTGCGGCTTTTGGGGGCATTACCATCATTTCGCTTTTTTTAATCGTAGAGAAACCGCATTTTTTTAAAAATATCCTCTCCACACTCTGTTCCTTTCTTCCTCATAAACTTAAAGACAAGATTTTCAGCCTGTATGATTCTTTTGTGTTTGGGTTAAGAATACTGGAGAATAAACTGAAGACGGTATGGATACTCATTTTATCTCTCATCGTATGGCTTATAGGAGGGATAGAAATCTATATTCTGAGTTTTGCCTTCCACCTGCAGCTTCCTTTCGTCGGCGCATGCCTTGTCGCTGTTTGCATTGCCCTTGCGGTAGCATTGCCCCAGGCGCCCGGCTATATCGGCGTTTTTCACATTGCCGTTCTGAAATCGCTGCACATCTTTGGCATTGATACCACGTTGGCTCAAAGTTACGCTATTATTTTATGGGCAATATCCATTTTCCCCTCAACTATCATGGGGTTTTTATTTCTCTGGAAGGAGGGCATTGCTTTCCGCGAAGTAGTAAAACTTGAGGAAGAAATTTCGGAAGGGAAATTGGAAGAAGCGGAAGGCGTCTCAAGCACCCCTCCGCAATCGTAATTTTCGTTAATGATTTAACAATCTGATAACTATTGATAAAAAAATACTTCTCGATATTGAGAATTTCTTTGCGTCTTGTTAAATTTTTTCTTTATCAAATATACGTTTTCCATGTATTACGGTAAGAATATGAATTTCATTTGCTTTGATTTCATAAATGATACGATATTGGAAAACAAATAATTCCCGAACAGATTCATCGCCAACCTCTGGCACGGCCCCCCTATTTTGGGGTGTTGGATTAGTGACTGAGGGGTTTCAAATATTTTTTGAATTGTAGATTCGGCATAAAATTCAGAATCTCTCGCGATAAACTTCCCAATGGCCTCTATATCTTCTAAAGCGTCAGATGACCAAATTATTTTATAATCCATTTTGAAAGTCGAACTTTGGCTTCCTCGCTGGAAATACCTTTGCCATTTTTTATGGATTCTTGGCCTTTTCTAAGCCTATGACCCTGCGCTGCTGCTTATCCCTACTCTCACAATTCGCGCCGAAAAACGGTTATTTTTGGGAATAAATCACCTGGAAACCATTGATAATCAAGGGGTTAGATTTTCAAAACGGCTTGTAGTGCCGACCCACCCTGTTGACGGCTTCACGTGGGCGTGAGAAAATGTCCGCATGTTCTTACGAGAAAAGAGACGGACGAAAGACGGGAAAACACACCGGTATTGGAGTGTTGTGGAGAACCACCGGGTCAGCGGGGGAAGGGTGGTACAGTGACAAATACTCTATTTGGGAGAACTCAATGACAACCAACGTGCGGGGTGGATTCGGACGATGTTGCTCTCCTTTTGGCACAACTGGGACTGGTGCTTCCTGAACAACCTTCACCAAAGGTTTATGCATCAGGCCAGGTCGGTCTGTAGTGCCGACCTTTTTACATGACCCTTTGATTTTACTGGCTCAGCGGTTTACCTGCCCCTCGAATTGCGAAGGTCGGGTTAACCTACGCTGCTTAATGAAAAAGGATGGATTTGTTCTCAGAAATTAATCCCGATTTAACTTTCCTGCCAGTCAATCAATTTAACAGCAGGTTGAATGGGTTTTTTACGAATGAGTGTTTGCAATAGTTCATCGGGATTGTCAGACCGCAGAATTAATTGCCCGTGTTCCGGCTTTACAAAGCATTCACGGATGGCATGGTCTACGAATTCCAGTAACAGGTCGAAATATCCGTCTACATTGAGTATGCCGATTGGTTTTGCATGCAATCCTAACTGGGACCAGGTGACGATCTCAAAAAATTCGTCCAGTGTTCCGTATCCCCCCGGCATCGCGATGAAGGCGTCGGATAATTGCGCCATCAGCGCCTTGCGTTCGTGCATACTTCCGACTTCGTGAAGTTCCGTTATCTCACGAAGAACAATTTCTCTGGCAAAGAGCGATTTTGGTATGACTCCTATTACTTCTCCCTTTTCCTTCATAACGGTTTCCGCGATGATCCCCATAAGGCCAACTCCTCCGCCGCCATACACAAGCCCTATGCCGTGAGAAACCAAAGCTTTTCCCAATTTTATTGCCGCATCCTTGTAAGCAGGACGGTTACCAATGCTTGATCCGCAAAATACGCAAATGCGTTTCAATGAAGTGTTATTTTCCATTTGTAGTACTTTGTTTGCTGAGAATAAGTCTCCTTGTGCTTTCTTAGTTGTTCAGCGTTTTGCGTTCTTTTTTATAATTTCTCTTTTCAGATGGGTAATGGAGCCTGTCGGATTCAGGTCTTTCGGACATACTTCCTGGCAGTTAAATACCGAATGGCAGCGCCATACTCCTTTCTCGCTGTTCACAAGCGCCAAACGTTCCTCCCTTGCGCCGTCGCGGCTGTCGGAAACAAATCTGTCGATGTTGAGAAAAGACATCGGGCCAAGGTAGTCTTCACGCGTTGCCGTCACAGGGCATGAGGAATGGCAGCAGGCGCACAATATGCAGTCAATTAATCCATCCAGTTTCGTTCTTTCATCCGTGCTCTGTATTCTTTCTCTTTCCGGAGGCGATGGCTTTCCCGGCATGAGGTATGGCTTGATCTGTTCATATTTTTCCCAAAACGGCCTCATATTGACAAAGAGGTCTTTCTGTATTTCCATATGGGCGAGGGGACGGATGGTAACGGTCTTTGTGTTCAGTTTTGAAATCAGGGTATTGCAGGCGAGGCGGTATTTTCCATTAATATGCATGGCGCAGGAGCCGCAAACTGCCGCCCTGCACGATGAACGGAATGCAAGTGAGTGATCCAAACGCTGCTGGATGTATATCAGACCTTCCAGCACCGTAAGGTCTTTTCTCGTAAGGGGTATTTCGTATGTTTGAATATACGCTTCCTTATCGCTGGCCGGATTAAACCGGAAGACATGAAAGTTAACGGTATCGTTCGTCATTGTTCTAACAGGGTGTCCACAAACGAGTCAGGGTTAAATTTCTCAATATCATCCGCCTGTTCACCAAGCCCGACAAATTTGACAGGGATTTTTGTTTCATTGCACATGCCAAGCACTATGCCGCCTTTTGCCGTACCGTCCAGTTTTGCAAGAAATATTCCCGTTACGTCCACTGCTTCCTTGAACATTTTAGCCTGTGAGATCGCATTCTGCCCGGTAGTGGCATCAAGCACCATTATTACCTCATGCGGCGCATCGGGAATTCTCTTCGAAATAACGCGTTTTATTTTCGTGAGTTCTTTCATCAGATTGTCATGGGTATGAAGTCGTCCTGCGGTGTCCACGATTAAAACATCCATGCCCCTTGCAATGCTTGCTTCAAGGGCATCATACGCCACAGCAGCGGGATCGGAACCTGTCTGATGTTTTACGATATCAGCCCCGATGCGTTTACACCAGATGTCCAGTTGGTCTACTGCCGCTGCCCGGAAAGTATCGCTTGCGGCAAGCATCACTTTTTTACCTTCCTTAATCAGGGAACTTGCGAGCTTTGCTATGGAGGTTGTTTTGCCTACGCCGTTAACGCCGACTACCATAATGACCGTAGGCGGCTTATTTGCATATTGGATGTCGGTTTTCCACTGGTGTAAGTCCTCCTTCAGTCGCCCTTTTATAAAATTATTTATCTGAGATGTTTCGGTAATTATTTTTTCTTTCCATGCCCCATGTATTTCTTCGATAAGTTTTTGCACGGGACGCGCACCCATATCCGCTCCGATGAGGATGTCTTCCAATTCTTCAAGCACCGATTCGTCGATGCCTTTTCTGAATGACAGGAAATCTTTTAAACGCGACCAAAAGCGTCCCCTCGTCTTTTCAAGCCCTTTTTTTAACTTATTCGGTACAACAACGGGTTCTTTCTTAATTATTTTTTCTTTTACAACGGGCTTTTCTTTTATTTCTTCAATAACCGGTTTTTCTTTCGGAACGATGACGGGTTTTTCCGGAGGCGCTTTTTCTATAACAACCGCTTCAGGCGGAACATGCCTTTCCGCCACTTTTTCTTTGAGAACAACAGGCGCCTGATCAATGGGCACGAGGCGTATTGTGCCATCTTCTATAACAACTGTTTTCTTTGGTTCAAATGTAAAGTTTTTAATGCGATACCAAAGGCTTTTTTTGGTTTTTTGGGTATCGTCCTTCATTTCGGTCTTTTCTGTTTTTCCCATGTATTTTTACCTTTATTTCTGTTCTTGCGATATCAATGGAATAGTATAAAAATTAAAAAACTCAATTAATGTTGCATCTTTGCTTCAGTTGTTTCACAAGGTTGCCGGATATAGTAACTTTTGCTATCGGATTGTCACTCTTTCTTTCTCCGTGAAAATCGGAGCCGCCGGTTACCACAAGATTATATTTTTTTGCCAATTTGAGGTATTTTTCTACGGTTGCTTTTGTATGGGAGGGATAGTATACCTCTATCCCCTGCAAGCCGTATTTTACAAGATCTTCAATAATATTATCCCGCTGTGTAAGTCCGGGATGAGCCAGTACCGGCACTCCTTTCGCATTTCGTATCAGTTCAATGGCCTCCTGCGGGGTTAATGTTTTTTTAGGAACATATGCGGGCGCCTTATCGCCGATGTATTTATAAAATGATTCCAGCAATGTCGCGGTGTATCCGTTGCGCCAGATCACTTCTGCCACATGCATGCGTCCCGGGGTTCCTTCTCCCGCAAGGTTTAATACTTCTCCTGGATTTATGTTGACCTGAAGGTTGCGGAGTTTTTCCGCCATTGTATAAATACGCTCCACTCTGTCTTTGTGCGCTTTTTTTATTACGGCGTTTAATGCGTCATTATGGATGTCGATAAAATACCCTAAAATATGTATCTCCGAAGGGTCAAGAAATGAAGAAATTTCTATACCGGGAATGATATGAAGTTTTTTCCCGTTCCTGTATTCGTCTGCCCTCAGAAATCCCTGAATCGTATCATGATCGGTGATGGCGATTGCGGACAAACCCAATCGTATGGATTCATCAACGACCTCTTCCGGAGTTGTTGTGCCGTCAGAATAATTTGTGTGTATATGTAAGTCGGAAATGCCGAAAATGGGTTCGGATTCCTCTTTTCTTGCGTCTTTTGCTTTTTCATTTTTCAGCCAATTATATACTTTATCCAAAACACCATTAACAAACATTCCGGAATCTTTGGTGCTGAATTTTTTGGCAAGTTCTATTGCTTCATTAATGGAAACCTTCGGGGGAATATCATCCCTGTATAACAGCTCATATATGCCCAGCCGCAGAATATTTTTGTCAATAATGGCCATCCGGTGCAAATCCCAGTTTTCCGCAGAAAGTGAAATTTTCTCATCGATTTCTTTTACGTGAGATCTGCATCCCTTGATAAGCGACATGGCGAACTTATATATATCAGGTTTTTCAGAGCTCTGCCTGCAGAATTCTTCCATTTCATTTTCCGTTTCGTCTCCGCGCAAATCGAGCTGGTATAATGCCTGTAGGGCAAGTTCGCGGGCAATCGTTCTGTTGCGCATGGAATATTTTTAGTCTAAAATTTAAAAATTTTCAATTGGGTAAAAAGTACGATCTTTAATTCTGTTGTTTTTATTACATTGAGGCGTCTGGCGGGAGAAGTGTTGAAAAGGTGTAACGTGTAATGTTTGTTACTGGTTTTTACACCGGGTTATATTTGATCAAAGAGGTTTACCATTTCTATAGCCGATAAAGCTGCCTCTGTGCCTTTATTTCCTGTTTTTGCACCAGCACGGTCAATTGCTTGTTCTAATGTTTCTGTTGTAATAATGCCATAGATGGTTGGCACTCCGGACGACAAACCAATCTGCGTAATGCCTTTCGCGGATTCGCTGGCAACAAAATCAAAATGGGGCGTTTCTCCGCGAATAATTGCCCCAAGGCAAATAATTGCGTCATATTTTCCTGTTTGTATAACCTTTTGGGCTGCAATGGGAATCTCATAAGCGCCGGGCACCCAAAATACAGCAATGTCATCTTCTTTTACACCATGCCTTACAAGCCCATCAATTGCGCCTTCCAGTAAACGTTTTGTGATGAAACTATTATATCGGCTTACGATAATTCCAAAAGACTTGCCCGTAGCAATCAGTTTTCCACTATATTCAGCGCCCATAATATGAGTCCTTTTGAATTTGCCGGAATATGAATTAATATTGAGATAAAAGCCAAAACTGAAGAACCGTAATTTCGAAAGTCAAATAATAACATATCCAAAAAAATCTTTCAAGGCTTTTCCTTTTGCCTGAATTCTCACTTTGAACTCATGGCGATGTTAATTGTTTCTTGTAATTTCGGAATTATCGTTGTATCATTAAAACCCTCTTTTTTATCAGAAAAATGTGGTTGTGTTGCAGCGGATATTTATAGGGTTTTGCGTGGATATAGCAGAGGAAGAATACAACAAAATCGAAGAAGCCAGGATGCCGCTGGGTTCGCATCTGGAAGAATTGCGGCGCAGAGTTTTTTATTCCGTCATTGCAGTCATTTTGTGCTTCATAATGTGCTGGGTATTTAAGATGCATATTATGGATATAGTGAAACGGCCTCATGGAATAGCCATGCGTAAATTAGGACTTTCCACCGGATTGCAGGTATTGAGCTATCAGGAAGGTTTTTACGCATACATGAAGTTGTGTCTCATCAGTTCTCTTTTCCTGGTGTATCCCGTTATTATATATCAGGCATGGAAATTCGTCAGCGCGGGGTTATATTCAAAGGAAAAAAGGTACATCCTCGTTTTTTTTCCGGCTTCCTACATTGCATTCGTCATGGGGGGGCTTTTTGGATATTATTTGTTGATTCCCTTTGGTTTGCAATTTTTAATAAGCATACTGGGACATGATGTCCAACCCATCATTACGATGCAACAATACGTGTCGTTTGTTTTCCTGCTTACGATTGCGCTTGGTTTAGTGTTTCAGCTCCCCCTCGTAATGCTGCTATTATCAAAGATACGATTTGTGACAGCCGACAAATTTATCAAGTGGAGAAAATATTCAATTCTTGTGATTTTTATCATTGCCGCTATAGTAACCCCCCCGGATCCTTTTACCCAGACTATGACCGCAGCCCCAATGATTCTGCTGTATGAACTGGGAATACTTATAGCAAAACCAACAAGAAAAGGATTTATCCTGCTTGGCGTGATTGTTGGGAGCAGCATTATCGCCCTGGCGGGAGCGTATTTTTATTTTACCCATAAGCGCGGCAGGATAGATATTTCCCATACCTATGGAAATGTTCAATTTCAGAAGACCGATGATCAAAAGTGGAAAAATATATCAACGGTTCACAGCTTACAGAGCGGCGTTATTCTCAAAACAGGCAATGGAGAAAAGGCATCTTTTTCAACAAAAAAGGGGATGGGTATAAATCTGGATTCGGATACAGAGATGTGTTTTGTTAGTCCGTGGAAGATTACTATTAAAAAAGGACAACTGTTTATCTCCCTGGAAAAGCTGAAAAAAAACCTGGAAATATTTACCCCGAACGGAAAGATTGTGGCAAATGACGGTATTTTTAATATGCAGATAACGGAGTACGTTACCATTGTCACGGCGGTAAAGGGTGAAGCCACATTGCTGCTGGAAGGAGAGGAGAAAAAGTTGCTGGAGGGCAGACAGCGCAAAATGACCGTAGGGGGAGAACCGGTGAATATTCATTCTATAATTGATTGGTCCGAAGGTATCGTAACGGATGCACAGGGCAAAGAATAAAACATAATAGTTTGTTTTTTAATAGGTATTGCGGTATACCGCGTACTGTTTTTGGAAACGTAATCGCTGAAGTTAGTTGAAAGGAATTCAAATGTATACATCAGTAAAACTGCACACTTATCTGACGGCATGTGTTGTTATAATGTTTGCATTCATAATGTTTTTGCAGAAACATGCAATAGCGGCATGGTTGGCCAGTCCTCAGGAAAATACGTTAATTTGCAATGCTACAGGCCAACAAAGCGCAATTCAGACAATAAGTGACGGTGCGGGAGGCGCCATTATTGTATGGGAAGATACACGCAATGTTCATTTTGATATTTTTGCTCAGCGAATCGATGCAAAAGGAAATGTTGTATGGAAGGAAAACGGGGTGCCCGTGTGCCTTGCGGAAGAAAACCAGAAACTGCCAAAAATTGTCAGCGATGGCGCCGGCGGTGTGGTTATCACCTGGCATGATTTGCGCGGCGGGATTACCAATGCGGATATTTACGCCCAAAGAATCGATGCAAACGGAAATCCCATGTGGAAGGCGGATGGGATTCCGGTATGCGATGAAATTAACGAACAGGACAGCCCATGTATTGTTACTGATGGAGCAGGCGGCGCTATTATTATCTGGCAGGATACCAGGACGAATTATGATGATCTGTTTGCCCAGAGGGTCAATGGCAATGGAGAATTGTTGTGGAAAAAAAATGGAGTTCCCGTTTGCTGGGTTTTCGGATCCCAAAGCGCTCCCATTGCGATAGATGATGGACATGGCGGCGCAATTGTGGTTTGGTTGGATTTCAGAAAAAGTTATGCAGATATTTATGCACAGAGGATTGATGGCAGCGGCAATATTGTATGGGATAAAGCAGGAGTAAATGTGTGCGGCGCCCGTGGACACGAAAGCTATCCTGTTATTATTAGTAATGGCGCTGAAGGAGTAATCGTAGCATGGATGGATATGCGCAACGATAATAACGATATTTTTGTGCAACAAATTGATGGCAATGGCGACATATTATGGGAAGCAGACGGAATCCCTGTTTCTATTGCAAATGGAAAACAAGACTATCCGGTGATGGCAACCGATGGAGCAGGTGGCGCAATTATTGCATGGTGGGATTTACGCAGCGGCAAATACGATGTCTATGCCCAGCGTGTTGATCTCACGGGAAATACTTTGTGGAAGGAGAATGGATTGCCAGTCTGTGTTGAAGAGGGTATTCAAAATTATGTGTCAATCATTGCAGATGGCGCAGGCGGCGCTATTTTAGTATGGAATGATAACCGCGCCTCATTATTTGATATTTATGCGCAAAGAATTGATTCAACCGGCGCTTCATTATGGAATAATAACGGCAATCCGGTAAGCACTGCATATGAAACACAATGCTATTCCGCAATTGTGGACGATGGAAATGGCGGCACAATTGTCGTATGGCAAGATGGCCGTGACACAGATAAAAGTTATTGGGATATCTATTCCCAAAAGATCACCGCAACAGGATTATTGGGGTTGCAATAATAACATTTAACCCTGAAAACCATGATTTGATACTGAAAAACACAGATATGCCTGTGTAGGTATAGGCAACCATGTAAACACTGTTTTTTTAAATCAGTATAAAGAAAAACTGTTATTTATAAACAAACCAGTCAGATCAAAAGGGGTATTGTAATAAATCTCAAATCCTCCGGGATCGTGACCTCATGGTAGAAAAAATGGATGAATATCTTCGCCCCGGCTACTTTTCCCCAGGGTTTTTAAGTTGTCTCATTAGGGATTAAAACTGGAAAGGGGAGACCACCGCGATTATAAACAATGCGGAATGTTCCCTCTTGGCTGAAAAAGCTAGTATAATTCTTAGTACAGCGGAAAAAAAAGGGATTGCGGCTTTGCCGCAATCCCTTGAATTATTTGGTAGCGGGGACAGGATTCGAACCTGCGACCTCCGGGTTATGAGCCCGACGAGCTACCAGACTGCTCTACCCCGCGTTGCCAAAATATAAGTAATATAGTAAAGATTTTTAATACGAAATACTAAGGTTCAGTATATCAGCCATTGCAAAACTGTCAAGGGCAAAAAAACTTTCCCTTTTTTCTCCTTATTCTGATACAATGTTCCGGTCTCTGTAACATTGCATATGCATGGTTGCAAACCAAACAGAAAGTTTTGAAGTATTTACATGAGAAAATAAACCGCACTTTATCTGCAATATTCTGAACATTGTTTAAGTACTATGAGGTAAACACTATACATGAAAATATTAATTATCGGAAACGGAGGAAGAGAACATGCTATTGCATGGAAGATAGCACAATCACCGAAAGTAAAAAAAATATTTTGCGCTCCCGGAAATCCCGGAATAGCAGAAATAGCCGAATGTGTGGATATCGATGTCAACAATATAGAAGACCTTTTCAATTTTGCTTCGAAACAGAAAATCGATTTGACCATTGTCGGCCCTGAAGACCCGTTGCTGGCCGGCATTGTTGATAAATTCAAGGAGGGGAATCTCAATATTTTCGGTCCAAGCAAAAGGGCGTCTATTATTGAAGGAAGCAAGGTTTTTGCAAAGAACATTATGAAAAAACACGGCATCCCTACTGCTGACTTTCGTGTGTTTGAAGACATAAAAAAGGCGGAAAAATATCTGGAGAACTGCTCCGCTCCCATTGTGATCAAAGCAGACGGGTTGGCGAAGGGAAAGGGCGTGTTTGTCTGCAAAACCATTGAAGAGGCACAGGAACATTTGCACGAAATTATGGAGGAAAAAATATTCGGCGCCGCAGGAAATAAGGTGGTGATAGAGGAATGCCTCCAGGGCGAAGAAGTATCCATTCTTGCTATTACAGACGGACAGACCATTATCCCACTTGCCTCCGCGAGAGATCATAAGGCTATTTATGATGGCAATAAAGGTCCCAACACAGGGGGCATGGGAGCATATTCCCCCTCTCCTTTCATTACAAATGACCTGCAATTCTATATAGAAGAAAACGTACTGGTGCCTATCATCCATGCCATGAAAAGGGAAAATCGCCCATACAATGGTATTATTTATGCCGGACTGATGCTTACAAACGCAGGACCAAAGGTGCTCGAATTCAACGCGAGATTCGGAGATCCTGAAACGCAGGCCCTTCTGGTCAGGATGAAGAGTGATTTGGTGCCGATCCTCATAGCCGCGATTAACAACACACTGGATAAGGCTGAAATAGAATGGTATGACAGCCATTCCATTTGCGTGGTATTGGCGTCAAAGGGATATCCTGACAGATACAAAAAAGGGTTGCCTATTTTCGGATTACAAAACGTGAAATCATTGAAAAACGTACATGTGTTTCACGCAGGAACCACTAAAGACAACGGCAATATCGTGACAAACGGCGGGCGTGTTCTGGGAGTAACTACTATGGGAAATGATGTGAAGGAGGCAAGAACTATTGCGTATGACGCAATTAACAAGTTATCGTTTGAGGGGATGTATTACAGAAAAGATATTGGAATCGATGCTGCTTGATGTGGAAGATGGTTATGATTGCCGGGATATTTTTAATGATATATCCAGCGCTTTCGCTGAATGGGTAAGCGCTCCTATGGAAATCCGGTCAACGCCCGTCTCTGCAATTGATTTCACATTATCTAAAGTGATATTTCCGGAGGCCTCGGTAAACGGCTGATGCATTCCCTTGTCATACTTCCGGTTCTTGACCAGTGAAACTGCTTCCTTTATCTTTGGAAGACTCATGTTATCAAACAATATAATATCAACACCTGCATTGATTGCATCTTCCACTTCGGTTAACGTGCGGGTTTCCACTTCGATTGCCATGCGGCCTCCGATTTTTTTTCTTACCTTTGCAACTGTTTTTTCAATAACACTTGTCCTCGCCAGTTCCTCCGCTGATAACTCCTTTTTCATAAAATCCAGGTGGTTGTCTTTTACGAGTACCTGATCATAAAGACCCATTCTGTGATTCATTCCTCCCCCCATAGCGACTGCATACTTTTCCAGATACCTCCAGCCGGGAACTGTTTTTCTTGTATCCATAATTGCCACTTTAAGAGGTTTTACCTTTTCGACAAATTGCGCCGTAAAAGTTGCAATACCGGAAAGCCGTTGAAGAAAGTTAAGCGCAATCCTTTCCCCCGAAAGCAACGTGTGAACACTACCATTGATGGTAGCAAATACTTCTCCTTTTTTGACACGTGTTCCCTCCGATATGAATGACCTTAACAGAACACTTTTGCCAATTTTTGAAAAAAAGTACTCAACGACAGGCAATCCCGCGATAACCCCGTCTTCTTTTGCGATGAATTCCCCTTCACCCATTAAGTGAGGAAGAAAAATGCTTTCCGTTGTAATGTCACCCGGTCCAATATCCTCATGGATTGCAAGTTGAATAAGTGTGTCTACCTTCTGTAATTCAAAATTCATTTGTATGTTTTATAGGGATAGATACAAATCGTAGAAAATGAATCTTCGCCATGCGGCGCTTTCCAAAAAAAATTTATGGATAATAGATACAAATTTTATCTGTTGAGTGCAAGCATTAATTATGATAAAGCGTGATATGTTAAGATTTGTATATTTTCCAGATTATTGGGAAAAACTACGAGGATTCGATTGACAGGTGATTAAAACGTATCAACCGGTTTTTGATTTTCCCACAATTTTTCAAGCACCAATTCCAGTTCATCAACATTTACCGGTTTTGCAAGATAATCATCCACTCCATATTTTTTCGTATTTAACGCAATATCCGCATCATACGCTGTGATGACAATAATTGATACCGGCAATTTCCTTTTTCTTATTTCCTGAATTAACGTCAGACCTCCCATTCCCGGTAAATTCAAATCTGTTATAATAATATCAAATTTTTTACGCAATAAGATATCCAACGCTGTATCGCCTGAAATAACACCGGAAACAGCATATCCGGAACGCGTCAGGATTTTTTTCAGACCATCGAGAGCATTTTTGTCATCATCTACTAACAACAATTTTGGTTTTACCATCATTACCTGATTATAATTAGTCTAAAAATTTTACACCGGCCTTGATTTTATCCCGTCTGCACCAGCATTCTGAAAGGCGCAGACGGGATTTCAATCAGCTAAGCAATCTTTACTTTCTCTCAAAAATTCCTTTAGAAATCATTAAACTCGCCTTCTTCCAAAGGAATTATACTTCGCGGGTTTGTTTTTGTCTGTGTGGCTTCCCTGCCGTTTCTTTTGTGCTCCGGTTTTTTCGTTACCGTTGCCGCTATTTTCGCAGCAGGCATTGCCTGTCTCTTTCCCGGAGAGGGAGATGCCATTGGCTTTGTTTCCTCTGCAATTGTTCCCTCGCTTCCAGAGTTAACCTCTCTCCCTATCTTCTCTACCAGATCATTTAACGACTGTGCCTGTGCCGTAAGCTCTTCGCTTGCAGCCGCTGTCTCCTCCGCCGTTGCCGCATTCTGCTGCGTCACCTGATCCATCTGCTGCACCGTCTTCCCTATCTGATCTATCCCGTTTGCCTGTTCCTCCGAAGCGGTCGATATCTCATTCACCAGGTGCACCACCCTCTGCACCTGCTCCACTACCCCGGAAAATACCTCCTTCACCTGCTTTACCGCGCTCGATAATACCGACTTTGTCTTATCCACCAACTCCTTCCCCGTCTCCGCCTTCTTCACACTGTCCGTTATCAATGTCGTTATATCCTTCGCCGCCGTTGAACTCTTATGGGCAAGATTCCTCACCTCTTCCGCCACCACCGCAAAACCTCTCCCGTGTTCCCCGGCCCTTGCTGCCTCTACCGCTGCGTTTAACGCAAGCAGATTTGTCTGGAATGCTATTCCCTCGATAATCTTTATAATATCCGCAATCTTTCCGCTGCTTTCCGATATCTCATTCATTGCCCCCGCCATCTCTATCACGGCGCTGTTTCCGTTTTCCACCGTGCCTACTACCGTATGGCTTCCCCTCTCCACTGAATCGTTGCACTGTTTTGCAAGGGATGCTGCCTCCTTCGCATTGTCCGCATTTTGTTTCGTCATCGATGACATTTCTTCCATCGTTGAAGACGTCTCCTCTATGGACGCCGCCTGCTGGGTGGATGCCTCAGAAAGGCTCTGACTCGATGCCGATATCTCTTCCGAAGCGGACGCAAGCTGTGTGGCGCTTCCCGTTAATTCCGCAAGAAGGTTCCTGAACAGGCTCGATATCTTGTTCGTAAGTTTAATCACGACGATTCCCAACCCTGCCACAAACCCGCCGGATAATGCGCCGATGATGATCATCCATGTGCCAAGCCTGTTTACCGATGTAAATGCCTCCGCCTTGTTAATCTTTGCAATCAGCGCCCATGTTACGTCTCCAACCTTCAGCGGTGTATAGGTTGACAGCACCGGATTGCCGAGATAATCAATTAAAAGTTTTGAACTGGTATTTCCCGCAAGGGCTTCCCTGCTCTCTTCCGTATCGACCTTTCCCTTTTCCGGGTTGGCAAAGGATGCCTTTACCGAGTGATTCGTGGGATCAAGATAGGAATCCGATCTCATAAGCTTATCAGGGCCAACAAGATATGTTTCTCCCGTCTCTCCCATACCTTCCCGCTGTTTCATGATGCCGTTTATTGCGTCAAGGGAGATCTGGAGCGCTACGATTGCCTCTACCTTGCCATTGTTTACCACGGGCTGTGCTATAAAGGATGCCGGGGTTCCGTTACTCGGGGCATAAGGAGCAAAGTCGGCTAACTGGAACTGTTTTGTTTCCAAAACCTTCCGTGTGATTTTCCCCAGATTGGAACTGCTGTATTTCCCGTCCACCATGTTGGTCTGGAAGTCAGGTTCTTTGCATACCGTATAAAATACATATCCGTCGGGGTTCATGAGGAACAGATCATAATATCCGTATTTTTCTATATATTTGGCAAAGAAGTATTTGCCGTCATTATCCACCGGACAGAATGCCTCTGCCACGTCTATCTCTGCAAGGAGCGCCCATGTCAAATCTCCCACCTTTACCGGCGTATAGGCGGAAAGCACCGGATTGCCGTTGTAATCCTTTATTACCTCGGCTCCTGCCTGCCGGAAATGGCTGAGTTTGAAGCGTCCGTATCCACTTTGCCTTTTGCGGGATTCCTAAACGACGCTATTACCGTATGATTTTCCGGATCAAGATATGAGTCTGATCTCATAAGTTTGTCCGGACCTACCAGATAGGTTTCTCCCGTTTTTCCCAATCCTGATCGTTCGCTCATGATGGCATTCAGACGATCTATAGGCATCTGGAACATAGCTACCCCGATTTTTTTATTGTTTTCGTCAAATATGGGAGAGGCAATGAAACTTGCCGGAGCCTCGTATGAGGGGGTGTATGATGCATAATCTATCAGCACCACTGCATCCTTAGTTGCCGCTGCATTTGCCCGCCTAAATGCCTCTCCGAAATTGGTTTTGGCATTCGGGCCATCAATAAGAGAGGTGCTGAAATCCAATTCCTTAAAAACCGAATAAACAATATCGCCCGTCTCTGAGTCCACGAGAAAAATATCGTAATACCCAAACCTTTCCAAATAATTTCTCAGTATCGGATGTAATGTTTCGTGTAATTTACTGTATTGAGACGCATCATTTGCCTTGTCGAGCAAATGTTTTGAACCAAGGGGATTTTTATTGTCACGGATATAATAGTATTGAAGCGCTATGGAATCTTCATCCAGCATTGCAAAGTAGTTATTTGCATCGGGTAATTTCCCATGGTTTTTATTTTTATATTCTGTAGTAAATTCTCCTGTATAATATGAAAGCAACTCATTTTTCATATGTCCAAAGGTTTCAGAATGTAACATGTTTTCAGTACGAACATTCCGGAAAGACTCTTTAAACTGTCGCATGGCATCGACGATCATCTTATCCTCAGAAAAGGAAACAACCTGATCACTTATTGTTTGAAAGTACCGTTCCACCTCGGCTTTCTTTACTTCACGAATTGCCACAAGTTTTTCAAAAGCCTCCTTACGCAATGTTCCGACGGTATCAACAAGCACCCCCATATCTCCTTCGCGCTCTTTGAAAAACTGTTCTATTTGCGCCTTCTTAATTTCTCGAAGTCCCTGTAGCTGATTAAATGCCTGTCTCTCCAATGCCCTACTGGAATTTATATAGCTTAATACACCTATAGCGATTAGGGGTATTACACCTGCAAGAACAAACAACAAAATTATTTTCGCCGTCAAAGACATCTTCATGTGGGTGCCCCTCCCAACAAATTATATTGAAATACAAACCGTTCTATCTTCCGACATCATCAATTTATATTCAATATTACATATTTCACCCCCTTTCCTGATGAATGCAAACTTTATTCCGAATAAATAAATCAAATTTAACGAATATCGTAACTCTTTATAAAATCTATAGTTATATTTGCAGCATATTTGATCATTTTTTGAAAAATATTCGTGAATACCAGTAAACGAAAAAAATGCGGAAATTCACAATGTAAAACAAAAAAGCTGCGAATTTTTTTCGGTGAAAGTTGTTTGGTTTTGTTTTTAATGTTTTTTAGTAACAAACATTTTTGCGGTTACCTCCGAAACACCTATCGGAGCACTTTTTATACCAAAACAACGATGCAAACTTAAGTAATTGTGAAATAAGATGATACGATTTTACATTAAAGTGCATAGGCAAAAAATGGCTGAAATGCGCAAATTCTTCTTTCATGAAATCAGATGAAAATACCGGATCGGATTTTATTGCGAAGAAATTTGTTATGTATAGAGTATTTTTTTGCATAAACGTTTCTATGCAGGTAAAATGGAATTGAATCCGGAATGCTTCATCAATTAATGACACAATACGATTCCCGTATCGGCTGAAATTAAAACCAACAGTGCGAGTAGAGTATGAACAGCGAAAACCCAATAGCAATATTTGATTCAGGAGTGGGAAGCCTTTCCATAATAAAGGAAATACGAAATGCCTTGCCACGAGAGAATTACATCTATCTTGCGGATAAGAAACACTTTCCTTACGGGAAAAAAACACATACCGAATTATTACGCATTGTTCAAAACACTATTGACTATCTTTCTGAAAATTTCAAACCAAAGCTCATAGTGCTTGCATCCAATACTCCCTCTATTCAGGTACTTCATGAAATCGAAAAAACCGATGCCGAAATTGTTGGAGTTTTTCCACCGATAGGCGAGGCAATAACAGCTTCAAAAACAGGGCATATCGCTATTTTGGCAACACAAAACACGGTAAAAAGTGTAGAGCTTGAAGAGTACATACAATCGCAGAAGGTTCCTTCTACCGTAAAAATTACAAAATTCAATGCATCAGGAATGGTCGAGCTTGTGGAAACGGGAGATTTTTTGTCAAATAAGGAAAAGAGCCGTCAGGTAATCTCCGAAGAATTTTCAAGATTGGATGAGATTGACAGCCTTGTCGATACAATTACCCTTTCAAGCACGCACCTTCCTTTTTTAAATGAGTATTTTACTACGATGAAACCGGCGCTTCATTTAATTGATCCGGCAAAGATCGTTGCTAAAAAAGTAACAAAATTATTGGAAGGAAATTTTCAGAATACAACACAAAAAGGAACTCTGGAAATATTGGTGTCTCAGGAAAAACAATCGCTCGAAACTATAATAAGAAAACTGGGGATTCAGGAAGAAATACGGGAGATATGCCTGGATTTTTAATAAGGAGAATACTATGGATTTTACCAATAATCATTTTTCTCGCAGGGATTTTTTAAAACATACCACTATAGGCGCCGTTGGACTTGGAATTGGCTCTGCGGGAATTAACGGACTGAAAAATGTCCTTGGCGCAGATCCGGTTCCTGATGTTAAAAGAAAAAGCACGGTAGTCGCCGTAAAGGATCACGGGATTATAAGCAAAGGAACTCCTGATCAAAAACGGGTACAAAAAATGGTGGATGATGGGATGTTCGCTCTTACCGGCAAAAAAACTACAAAGGACGCATGGCGCTGCTTTTTTACGCCAGAGGATATTGTGGGCATCAAGATTAATCCCATAGGTGGAAAAATGCTTTCCACAAGGCCAGAGGTGGTTAACGCCATCATACTCTGCCTGATTGCCGCAGGAGTAAAGGAAAATAACATAATCGTATGGGACCGTTTCGAAGAACATTTAGTCAGCGCGGGCTACGGATTAAATAAAGGAACCCGCGGCGTCCGGTATTACGGCACGGAACACACCACAGGGTATGACAGGAATGTTTACTATGAATCGCATGATGATGACCAGAAATTGCGCCAGGATGACGGCCCAAGGTCTCTTTTCAGCAAAATTGTTACTCAGCAGACAACCGCAATCATTAATGTGCCGGTAATGAAAGACCATGGCATTGCCGGAGTGACCTTGTGTCTTAAAAACATCGGATTTGGAGTCATAAACAATACCCCGCGTTTTCATCCGGAACCTCATTATTGCGATCCTGCCTCGGCGGACGTTTGCTCCCATCCTGCCATTAAGGATAAATTGCGTTTGCATATCGTAGATGCATTACAAGCCTGCTTTTCGGGAGGCCCAAGACCAAAAGCGGCTAACGCAATATGGAATGAGGATCAATTGTTTTTTGGCACAGATCCTGTGGCAATAGACCGGATCGGACTTGATATAATAGACGCAAAACGCAGAGAAAATCATTTAAACCCTGTCTTTCAAAAAGCGAAACATATCTCAAACGCAGGGAAAAAGGGATTAGGCAATTTTGATATGAAAGACATAGAGTACGTAAAACTCCGCGTGTAAAAATATGCCGTAAGAAAAGACAACTTCAGGATAGCGTGTATTTCTAATTCATCTCCTCCTCTAATATCTTGTAAATCTCGAGTATCCTCTCTCAGATAAGGTTTGTTGCCTTAAAAGCCGAATTGGAAAACAAATTGCGGAGGAAATCACACTTAATGCTTTGATAAAAAACAACTTATCCAGAATAAAACTACCGGAAGGAAAGGAAACTTAAATATTGATAAGTTTACTTTTTTTGGCTAAAGTAAACTTATTTGAAAATAAATTTACTTTCGTTAGGTGATAATGAAAAAGACACTCGATATAGAATCCTTCAGAGCAGGCCATTTTGAGAAAGATACCGGTTATAGCTATTTTGTACCAGAGCCTGTCAATAATCAATGGCAGTGGAAGGATGCCCAACTCAGCACCTTACTGGAAAAAGCATCCATTAGCTTAGGCGAACTTAACTCTTTTGCACGGTTAGTGCCTAATATTGATTTGTTTATTCAGTTACACGTCACCAAAGAGGCCGTTATTTCAAGCCGGATCGAAGGCACACAAACCAATATAGACGAGGCTTTATTGCCGGAAGAGGAAATAAACCCCGAAAGGCGGAACGATTGGCTGGAAGTACGCAACTATTCGGAGGCCATGAAACATGCAATAAAAGAGATGGAAAAACTCCCGCTTTCATCAAGATTGCTCTGTAAAACCCACGAAAGACTCCTCTCCGGAGTGAGAGGAAAACATAAAATGCCAGGTGAATTTCGCAAAAGTCAAAACTGGATTGGGGGAGCAAGTTTGAATGATGCGGTATTTATTCCGCCGGCACATACTTACGTCAATGAATTAATGGGTGACCTCGAAAATTTTTTACACAACAAAGACATACATGTACCCGCACTTATCCGTATTGGTATAGCTCATTATCAGTTTGAGACTATACACCCTTTTCCCGATGGGAATGGGCGAATAGGCCGATTACTGATCACTCTCTATTTGGTAAGCAAAAAAATATTGCAACAGCCCCTTCTTTATCTCTCGGTATTTTTTGAGAAAAATAAAAGTCTGTATTACGACAACCTGACCCGTGTGCGGGAAAAAAATGACCTGATGCACTGGTTAAAGTATTTTTTGACAGGTGTGGATGAAACAGCCCGACAGGCGTCCAACACCCTTTCGGAAATATTAAAATTAAAAGAAAATGTTGAAAACACCTTACGTAATACAGCAGGCAGACGCGCCAATACAGCGCTCGTCTTGCTCACGCATCTGTTTGGTGCTCCTTTTATTCATGTAAAGCAAGCAGAGGAAATATGCAACCTAAGCACAAAAGCCGCTAATGGACTGGTTAATCTATTTGTACAACATGGCATTTTGAAAGAGGTAAGCGGCAAGACCCGCTATCGCCTTTTCCTCTTTGAGCAATATTTGAATTTATTTAAGTAGGAGATAAACCAAAAAATGACACATAGCAAGCGTTTAAAGAAATCGGTAGTTAAAGAATATGAGATTTCACAGACTGCATTGCAAAGTAAGTCTCATCGGAACATTGCCGAAATACTCCATACTGGAAGACAGAACTCTTATCGTACTGTTAATTTTGTCATGGTAAAGGCATACCAGTTCCCAAATTTCGTGAGTCCGAACTTGAACAGACTATCATTGATAAGCTAGAATATGATAAATTTACTTTTGTAAAAAAGTCGAAACGGCGGAATTATATTATGATTACCCAGCAACAGGCAGATTACCTCCTTGCTTTACCAAAACATATCATTGAAGGTGATAGTGTTTTAGAAAGAAAAATGTATGCCCCTTCTTTTCCTGTTGACGACCGATTATATATGGTTTCAAAAGAAGACGATGAGTTTTCCTTCTTTCTGGAAATAACGCAAAGTCCAAAGAAAAATCTAAAATTGACTTTGCATTTTCAGGAAGAAGATGCCAGTATTGGTCGGGAGCATTATGGCGCTTAATCACCTATGACCGCGATTTATCAGATGACAAAATCACGGAAATGGGGAGCCATAGGGCAATCCTTTATCTGCCGGATAACAGCGAACGGTATCTAACAACAAAAGATCATCCTGGCATGAAACATTATGTAAGACCTATGACTCGATTTACTTCTGATTTAATAAAAGAAACCTGAAGCTGGTTGTCCTAATCCAGATAAGATTAGATATTTCCGCCTCTCTTTAAATTTTTACCATACTAACTAAATAATACTATGCCGCGAAACCACTCGGCTAAGTTCACAGCGAAGCCTAAACCTCCTAATTGTCAGGCAGCACACAAGCAGGATGTTTGTGATACAATATACAGCCGGAATATGATCTATGGAGAATAAAAAGGATATCATCTATTCAACCTTGCATAAATATTTCGGCTATTCAACGTTCTATCCCCTTCAGGAAGATATTATCAGGTGGGTGTTAGAACGAAAAGACCTCTTTGTCCTTATGCCAACAGGGGGCGGCAAGTCGTTGTGTTATCAATTGCCAGCCCTTCTTTTCGATGGCATAACGGTAGTTGTCTCTCCTTTAATTGCCTTGATGAAAGATCAGGTGGATGGGCTGACGGAGAACGGCATTCCTGCGACGTTTATCAACAGCTCTTTGCGTTCCGACGAGATTGTCACAAGAAAAAGGGAGCTTTCGGAAGGGAAAATAAAGATTCTTTACATTGCCCCTGAACGGCTTGCTATGTCAGAATTTCTCGGATTTCTGCAGAAGTTGAATGTTTCTCTCTTTGCGATTGACGAATCGCATTGCATTTCCGAATGGGGACACGATTTCAGGCCGGAATACCGGCAGTTGAGTATGCTGAAAGAGAAATTTCCAAATACTCCGATTATGGGATTGACGGCTACCGCCACACCTTCTGTGCAGAAAGACATTATCGAGCAGTTAAAACTGACTGATTACCGCGTCTTCACTGCCAGTTTTAACAGGAAGAATCTTTATTATCAAATCATGCCCAAAGACAACCCCTACCACCAGATTCTTTGTTTTTTAAAAGAACGAAAAAAGGAATCAGGCATTATCTATTGTCAGGGTCGGAAAACGGTTGAACACCTGGCAGAGAGTTTACAGGAGGACGGGTATCGCGCCCTTCCCTATCATGCCGGGCTATCCGCTGAAATGAGAACGGAAAATCAGGAACGTTTTATTCGCGAAGACGTAGAAATTATCGTGGCAACGATTGCGTTTGGCATGGGCATCGATAAACCGAACATACGTTATGTGATTCATCACGATTTGCCGAAAAGCATTGAAGGGTATTATCAGGAAACCGGACGTGCCGGCAGGGACGGGCTCAAGAGCGATTGCATCCTGCTCTTCAGTTATGCCGACAAGATGAAGATCGAATATTTTATCCGCCGGAAGGAGGATGAAAAAGAAAAAGAGGTTGCATATAAACAGTTGCGGGAGCTTGTGTCGTACTGCGAAAGTAACGTTTGCAGGAGAAGGATATTGCTGGATTATTTCGGCGAGAAATTCTCAGAAAATAATTGCAGAAATTGCGATCTCTGCCTTAACCCAAAAGAACAATTTGACGGGACTGTTGTTGCGCAAAAACTGTTATCCTGTGTTTACCGGGTGGGCGAGTGTTTTGGCATGCACTACGTTATCGACGTTCTGCTGGGTTCGAAAAATCAGAAAGTGCTGCAGAACGGACACACGACCCTCACAACGTATGGTATCGGAAAGGAATATTCAAAACCGCAATGGCTGGCGTTTTCACGGGAATTAATTCAGTCGGGCTATCTGTCTCTGGAGGGAGAATATCCGGTATTAAAATTGAGCAAACAGAGCCGTGAAGTATTGCTGGGCAGAAAGAAAGTTTTTTTGACAAAACCGGAGGAAAAACCTTCGTTCTCTGCATCCAAAGAAGATGCAAATTATGATCAGGCGTTGTTTGAACGTTTGCGGGAATTAAGAAAGACGGTTGCAGACCGGGAATCTATGCCGCCGTATATTATTTTCCATGATACGAGTTTAAAGGAAATGTCAACGCGGTATCCGCAAACGGCGTCTGATTTAGAAAAAATCAGCGGCGTGGGAGAACTGAAATTAAGAAAATATGGCGCTCTTTTTCTCAAAGAAATAAGTGATTATTGCAGACAGTATGCAATAGCCCCAAAACAGGAGATTTTCGGGAAACAGGCATTTGCAGAGAAACAAACCAGAGCGCCTACCATTTACACAACACTGGAACTTTGTAAAAACAATCTTTCACTTCTGGAAATAGCCAGAAAAAGAGGGCTCGCAACATCAACAATCTCCACGCACCTTGAAAAACTTATTCTCGCAGGAGAGAATGTTTCCCTCGATAAATTTGTTGATCCGGGAAAGCGGCAACACATCCGGGCGGCAATTGAAAAATCAGGCATGGAGGCGTTAAGCCCTGTGAAAGAAGCATTAGGGGAAGGATATTCCTACGATGAAATAAAACTCGTAAGGGCAGAGATGATGTATTCTGCGATGAAGAATGCAGAATAACCGAGACACACCGCTATGTTATTTTTGCCATGCAATTGAAAAACGATCGATTACCTGCAGTTTCTCCTTCACAAATAATGTTTTAAAGGATGCATCGTCGGGCAATTCTTTGGTGAGGTCACATTTTATTCCCAAAACAGCACAATTAAAAATCAGGCTTTTTTCATTTTCTGCCAGTACCGTAACATCAAAAAACTGATACGCCGTTTCAAAAATAGCGCATTTAAAATCGTCTAACGGAATTTGCGTGATATCGCATTCGCCCCTTCCCGATAAATGAGCGCCCCCGCCGCCGGAAATGATATAGACGGGCAATTGCACATTTCCCTTTGTATCCGTCTTGCAAATGCGCTGGTAATTGTGGTCATGTCCGCTTATAACCATAATTATATTATTGGAAGGTTCGTTAAAGACCTTTGCGTAACGATTCCGAAACCTGGCAAGGGGAGAGGTTTTGTCTAAAATATCAGAGCAGCCATGAAAACCAATAGTATACGGCGGGTAATGTGTACAGACAATTTTCGGACCGTTAAATTCCTTCAATTCCCGCAAAAACCACTGATATTGTTCCGTGTCATCTGGTAATGATGAATTTAAAGCAATGAATTTTATTTTATGTCCGTCCGTTTCTTTGATAAACGAATACCACGACTGATGCCTCGTGGCACTTTTGAAGGTCTCTTTTAAATACCCCGGATATTCAGGGGCTAATTTATCCATAAATTCTCTCTCCAGCACCTGGCGGCTTCTTTCTTTTAATTTTTCTTCCGGGATGGAATAAATTTCATTAAAAATTTCATCCCGGATTTTTTCCATTTCCAAAGATACAGGAGGGGTCTCGGTGTGAGAAGAATGGGCGCTTTTGGTGTTTTCCTCATGATTTTTTATCTTTGACAGCAACTCTTTCATCAGAGCATCGATTTTATTGCCAAAAATCAGTTCATGGTTGCCGATAACGGGATAAAAAGGGATTGGTTTGTCCTTTGTATAATTATTTCTGACAACCTCCGTGAATTTTTCAAATTCATTGTAGTAAACCATATCCCCGCTGAACAATATAATATCCGGCGTTCTCCCGCGTATAACTTTCGCGATTGTGTCGTGCTTTATCTGTGGTTTTTCCATGGTATCAATGTTTCCCCTCGTATCCCCATACGCAATGAAATGCAACGCCTCCGCATGCAATTGCTGAAAAAGAGAAAGATGGATACAAAAGATGATTATTATGGAGAGAGATGTTTTTTTATGGATATTCATATTTTACCATTAAACCTTCACTTCTTTTGTGCTTTCCCATATACCATGCAGATTGCAACGGGACATAACCCTCAATGTAGATGTTTTGTCTACAGAAACAGGAATAGTCACTTTTGCCTGCGGGCAAAGAGGGGAAAATTCTATACGTGAAATTAATTCAACTCCAAGATACACCTCAACCCATTGAATATAATGGGTTGGCGTCATGGGATGCAATGTTTCTCCCACCTGAATATTCAGCGTAAAAGGCTCTCCAGCCTTTATCGCACCGGGCAATTGCACACTGGGGGCATGTCCTTTTTCTTTTGGAGTCATGCTTGTCGGAGGATCTTTTACCCGGTTAATATTCTGAAACCAATCAATCTCTTCGGCAGCTTTTGAAACCTTCAAAGAACCGATAACCGGAGCCATCCCCACTGCAAGAGAAGAAATACCGATAGTCTTTAAAAACTTCCTTCTGTTAAAATTTCGCATAATGCCTCCTTCAAAACAAAAATATATTAAATAAGAAACATATGATTGCTAACAAATAATTATTACATATTATAACTATTTTAAAAAGAGTCAAGATTAATTATTATTTGAATAAAAATTATACGCCTGATTATTTCGTAAAGATGATAAAAATTCCACTATGTTTTATTTCTTTAATGTTTCCGGTATATACCCAGCCAACCTGCCCTTTTGCGGTTTTTACTAACGCCACATTATCCATTTTATTGATAAATTCTATTTTTTCCCCATGATGTGCTTTTCCTGTCACACCGGAAAGTTTACCGTCTATATAATTTTCCCACAGATATATTTCTTCCTTCGTTATCTTTATCTTTCCCCCGCCGACACCCAGAAGCCTGGATTCGTTTGCTTTTTGAACCGATCTTGCCACAAAAAAACCGATCGCTATGAAAACAGGTATCATTATGATAATTATAATTGACTTTTTGAACATATATTCCCACTTTTATTCTGAGGGAGCAAACAAAACAATTTCCATGCGATATTGTAAAGAAAAAAATGGGAGGTGTCAAACGTGGAACATTCCCAAATTTTTACAAATCCATCATTCTTGTTCCCAATAAATTATATTATGATTTGCATATGCAAATTATTTTCTTGCAATGTAATTTTTTCAGGGTATATTATTTTCTGATTCCTGAAGTATTTAATTTCATAAAAGCACAATCTCTTTCGCAGAATAGTATGATAACCGCAAAAGAAATCAGAGAACTCCGCGAAAAGCTGGGAGCGACTCAGGGGGAATTTGCAAAGGCGCTGGGGATCAGTTTTTCAACCATAAGCAGGTGGGAAAACGACCTGGCGCATCCTGATGATACGCAGGAGGAACAGTTGCTTGCGCTAAAACAGTTGATCGAGAGCAAGGAGGTTGAAATAGACAGGAAAAAGCTGAAAAAAATGCTCACCCTCATGGGCATCGGCGGGGTTATCGCCATTGCGATAGCCGCCGGAGTATCGATTTCCAACCCCTTAGGCGCCGCCATTTCCTCGTTTATTGGCAGAAACAAAACGGTACATGGTCTTTTAAACCTTTTTAAGAAGAATAAAAAGGAATAACCCTTAATAATAATTCTGAAAGGAGCAATTCCCATGAGTATTAAGGAAACGATCAGCAAAGTAAAAACTACATTACTAAATACCGAAAAGATCACAGACTGGATAACAAAAGAAATCAAAAAGCTCACCGAAGGTGAAATCTCCATTTCTGAGGATTTTATTAATGACTGCCTCGGCGAATTTGCGCCAAATCACTCGGTGGAAGTACACGACGGCTGCCTCGTACACAGGGCGGAAGACCTGATACCCGTTGCTAAAAAAATAGAGATTAAGGAGTCGTGGGGGTCGGGAGTCGTGGGGGTCAAATCTTTACAATTGACAAATAGTTTGTGTCTGATATGATTTTGGAATGGCAAGACCATTACGAATACAATACGAAGGCGCTTTATACCATGTAGCCTGTTGTGGCAACGAACGGAAGGCAATATTCAGGGACGACTACGATAAGAACGTCTTTCTTAAGTTGTTGGATGATGGGCTGAAAACGTATAACGTCATTCTGTATTGTTACGTCCTCATGGATAATCATTTTCATCTGCTTTTAGAAACACCCCTTGCGAATCTCGGTAAATTTATGAGATGGTTTAACATTACCTACACATCTCATTATTATAATAGAAGGCATAAAAGAACTGGCCATCTGTATCAGGGAAGATACAAGAGTATTCTCGTGGAAAAGAAAAGTTATCTGCATATTTTATCCCGATATATCCATTTAAACCCGGTGAAAACTAAGCAAGAAGAAAAACTGCTTCTGTTAGAAAAGGTGAAATATTTAAAAACTTACTCGTGGAGCAGCCTTTTGGGATATATCAAAGGGTCCAGAAGGAGTGGTATGATTGATTATGCCAGGATACTTGAATCATACGGAGGGGACAATGAAAAAGGGAGAAAATTGTATTGGGAAAGTATTAGTAACGATTTATCGGCAGGTATTGATATAAAAGAAAAGATTGTCGGTGGAAGCATACTGGGAAGTGATACGTTTATCAAATGGGCGAAAGACAAATTTTTACCTTTAACGTCACGTGAGATTCCTGCGGTGCAGCGTTTGAAAAAATATACCACAAAAGATAAAATCATTGATGTGCTTTGCAGAGAGACGAAGAAAAGTTTTGATGAAATAAAGAAGGAGCGAGGCGTAATAAGGCAAATAGCTATGGACTTGTTATATCGGGTTGGCGGACTAAGCGGCACTGAGATAGGAAAAATGATGGGGGTAGACTATAGTACTGTAAGCCAGGGGAGAAAACGATTACGAGAAAAACTGAAAGATGACAAACGTATTTCTCAGATTATTGAAAGAGTTGAAGCAAATATGTCAATAATAAAGATTTGCCCCCTTTTTTTATAAAAAACTGATTTTCCTGAACTTCCTGCTTTCCTAAGGTAAAAAATTTAATCTCAATATGGCAAAAGAGACCGAAGCAGGGGGATGAAAAGTTGTCTATGTAAAAGTAAAGCAGTTATCACCAAAAATGCAATCGGGATTAGTTACAGAAAAGAAAGGAAGGTTTGAAAACAGATGGAAAAAATAATTAAAAAGTATCGCTTGGAAGATGTTGAAAAGCAGGAAGAAGATTCGCTGGAATATTGGGCAACAAAATCAATAAAAGAAAAGATAGACGCTATGGAACAAATAATAAAAAACTATTATGAATTGAAAGGGCCGAATCTCTATGAACAAAGACTTCAAAGAGTTCTTAGAATTACTAAATTATCACAAAGTTAAATATGTAATAGTTGGCGCTCATGCAGTAACTGCACATTCAAGACCAAGATCGACAGGAGACCTTGATGTTTTAATTGAAGCTTCAAAAGAAAACGCCAAAAAGATTGTTGCAGCATTAACGGATTTCGGATTTGATTCGTTAAAATTAAAAGTTGAAGATTTTTGTAAAACAGGATTTGTGATACAGCTTGGTTATGAACCAAACAGAATAGACATACTAACCTCTGTTACCGGAGTAGAATGGAAAGAAATCTGGGAAAATAAAATTAATGATGTTTTGGGAAGTTCGGAAATCCCTGTTTTTTTTATAGGGAAAGAACAGCTAATTAAAAACAAAATGGCCGCTGGAAGAGAATTGGATATAAAAGACGCAGAAAGACTCATAAAATTTAAATCAAAAGGGGAAAACCCATGAAAAAAGATACAGATACGTTTCTTTGAAAAGGCAGGTTCTTTCGTTTTTCGGTTGGAAGGGACTTTCCACAGCAGTTTTGCAGTGGCGAGCGCAATAGTAAGGAGAGAGGACTTGGGGTCGCATCTTAAATATTAAGCCAGGTTGGATTGAGGTACGCTCGAAGCGAAACCCGACATTCTTTGAACTAAGTGGGGATGGCTAATGCACATTATTACGCGGAAACGGTTGAATGAGTTTGCGGAGAAGCATCCGAATGCCCAAGCGGCGCTTCATCACTGGTAGAGATTGATGAAAACGGGAAAGTTTCGTCCTTTGTTATAAATTGCGTACGACTTTTCCCTGCGCTGACCAAGTGGGCAAATTGACCGTTTTCAATATTGGTGGCGGTAAGGTGCGTTTGATTGCCGCCGTTCATTATACCGACAGAAGGTCTACATTCGTGCGGTATTGACCCACGAAGCGTATGGCAAGGGCAAATGGAAGGAGTAAATCATGGTAACGGAAATTAAAACTGCTGAGGATATCTGGCCGATGTTGGCGCCTGTGGTGTTTGTCCCTCATAGCGAGCCAGAGTACCAACGGCTTGTCGCCCTGCTTGATACATTGATCGACGTAGTAGGTGAGGATGAAAATCATCCTTTGGCATCGTTGATGGAAGTAATTGGCGTATTGATTGAAAAATACGAAGACGATCACGTTCCTGAACTGACCGTAAAACCAACCAGGTAAAAAGCAGGGGGGGCAACAGAAAGCAGGGGGCCAGGCCTTCATATTTCAATTGACAACCTCCATATTTGTCGTCAGGCAGGTATCCGTGACTGTTTGAGAATCCGGAAGTAATTGGAATGTATGATTGTATGAAACGGAATGTGTTTTATCCGGCAGGCAGCGCCATGCCCTACATACGCTTTTGGATTTATATTTTCGAAGGAAAAATAAATGTTAACCCTGACTTTTTTTATGGTTTTAGAAAATTTACTAAAAGCCTACGCGAAAAACTGAAGGAAAGGTATATCTTCTATATATGAATAAAAAAACAAATGCAATTTCTGTGATTGATAGCAATATTAAAGCCAGGACAAGCTTTGATAAACAATTCGAAGTCTTCAAATGGGAAGGAAATTTTGAACACTATGAAGTAGATTTCAAAAGCTGGCTGACCTATGATAATTTAATCTTTTCCAAGGGTGAATATATTTTAGAAATCAGATACAATAAAAGAGTTACATATGAGAAATGTCTGGAATATTTACCTGATAATGTGCGTTTAAATGGTAAATTTTTTTTTCAATCAAGCATTAGGTGCGACAATAAATACGATTTAATTGAAGCCGGGTTGAAAGATTTTTTTGAACAGGGCAAATCAATAAATACTGATCTTTTTGATACAAAAGAAAGTTTGGATGTTTTGATTTTTGGTTATTTTACTTACAAAAGATTTATAGAATTTTTAAAGAAACATTTTCCCGATTTTATCAATGAATGCAGGAAATACAGCAGCGAACCTACCGCTAAAATTATGGATATTTTCAAAAGTTCGAACCTTTCTATTGAAGAACTTGAGCTCGAGCTAAAAAATGCCATAAGTAACGAAGACTATGAAAAGGCTGCATTATTGAGAGATAAAATAAAGTCACTGAAATCTTAGACCTGTAATGGATGATATCGGATGCATTAGGAAGGCAAGAATCACAGGAAATTAAAAACCCGATCTTCCTGAATTTCCTGCTTTCCTCAGATTAGTTGGAACGAGTTAAGCATGGGGTATGTATCAATAATTGTGTATAAAGAAACGGACATACCATTTGCAACCGAAACAGATCGCAAATGGTATGTCACTATATCAGTAACCAAAACTAAGATGCCGCATTTTGGTATACGCACAAAACAAGTTTTTGGTTAGGAAATTTCAAGATTTATCAAAGAAATAATCCCAAAAGAACCCACTGCATAGAATGATACACACATTTCTCCTGCACTGATGATCATCACACATTACATCCAGGGTGCAAAATAATCAATGTGATACACATCGATTATCAGCCAGAATAGCTTCGTCCATGCAGTCGTAAATTTCTGCAACTTTTCAGGTTCGTTCTTGTATGCTTCTGCCAAAAGGTTAAACAAGTATTGGTGGATATAACCCCAGAGCGCAATATTCAGCCTCATGGGAATATACAAATCCTCATTTCCAAAAATCGGAACGTGCACAGCTCCGACCCATCTCACATAATTCCAGAATTCCTCGTCCCACTTGCATTCAACAATTTTCAGGATAAATATCTTTTGTCTGGCCCTTCTTACCTTTACATATTCATTGGAAATTTTGCCTGTATCGTCCATAAACCATCGTGAAAGCCATGGATCATTGATCAGTTTTTCCCAGTAGATATGATCAAGAATTTTCTCCAGATTTGGCGCTACAAATTCCTCAACCGATTGCTTAATTGCCGCCGTATCTTTGTCAGTGAAATTCAGACAATTCGACATATACTCAAAACGCTTCATTATGTCCATGCTGGTATCCCGATAAATATTCCATGCTTTATTGAATGCCGGAACATCCAGGATAGGGATTGGCTTCCCTGTTGATTTTTTAGTTTTTGCTTCCATCGGAAAAGTCTTCATCCACGCTTCTGCCATTGCTGTTGCCATTTAGTAACACTCCTTCTTAATAAGTCAAAAAAATTATTCCCAATAGGTAATTCAAAATGCCAGACAACTATATTCTGTTTTTTACCTCCTTTCTTCATTCCTACATCCTTTTTTTTCTAAAATTTTATACTGTTAATTTTCGTTGCTCTTGTAATTAGCAACCATTGTGCCACATAATGGTAAATAATTTATTATATTTCGTAACTATCCATTATTAAATAATTAAAGGCTTTATTATTTTTTATTCATGCCTTTAAAATTTCCTTTAAAACATTTAAGAAATAGAAGAGTATTGAAATTTTTTCGGAAATTACTCTCAAACGAGGAAAGCCGAACGAAATAATTTCGTTATCGTATAAATACTGTCTATCTTGGTGAATCAACACCTTCAAGGGGAAAGATTCGTTTCGAAAATATCTTCCCTCTTTATTCCGTAATATACAATAATCCATGCTTGATCTTTTTTTATTCTGAGATATAATCCAGCAAAAGATTATGAATGAAAACCAACCTATTCAGGAAATACACAATGTTAAAAGAAAAGATCGGTTTTATTGGCGGCGGTAAAATGGCGGAGGCCCTTTGCAAAGGCATTATTAAAGCCGGCCTTAGCAATGGCAATAATATGATTGCAAGCGATGTCCTCTCAGAACGATGCCGTCTTTTAAAAGAAGAAACCGGCATACAAACCACACAAAACAATCATGATGTTACTGCTTTTGCAGATATTATTATTCTTGCGGTAAAACCGCAAATTCTTGGAGAAGCGCTTAATGATATGAAAAAAGACATCATGCCCCGCCACCTGGTTATATCAATTGCAGCCGGTATTCCTCTACGTTATATAGAATCAAAACTCCAGGAAAATGTTCGTATTATAAGAGTCATGCCTAACACTCCCTGTTTGATCGCCTCTTCGGCAACTGCCTTCGCATTAGGAAAGCATGCGACGGAAAACGATGGGAAACTGGCATACAACATATTTAACGCCGTTGGAAAGGTTTTCCGGCTTGAGGAAAAATATCTGGATGCGGTGACAGGACTGAGCGGGAGCGGGCCTGCCTATGTATATATGTTTATCGAAGCCTTATCTGACGGAGGCCTAAAAATGGGGCTTCCACGGGAAATAGCAACTACCCTTGCGGCGCAGACGGTATTGGGCGCAGCGAAAATGGTGCTGGAAACCGGACAACATCCCGCGCAGCTAAAAGATGCCGTTGCCTCGCCAGGAGGAACAACTATTGAAGGAATAAGCAAACTGGAAGAAGGTGGATTGCGCGCTGCCATTATTAACGCAGTAGAATCCGCCGCATTAAAATCTAAAAAATTGGGAGAACTGTTATAAATGGAAATAAGCGCTATAGAAAAAGAAAAAGCTGAACTTGCAGTCAATACATTAAAGATGCTTTCTGCCGATGCAGTTGAAAAGGCAGAATCAGGACACCCCGGATTACCAATGGGATTCGCGGACGTTGCTTTTGTTCTCTGGATGCAGTTTTTACGATTTAACCCAAAGGATCCGCATTGGCCTAACCGGGACCGGTTTATCCTCTCCGCAGGACACGGCTCGATGCTGCTCTACTCCCTGCTTCACCTCTTTGGGTATGATCTGCCACTGGATGAAATCAAACAATTCAGGCAGATGAACAGCAAAACTCCTGGACACCCTGAATACGGCCATACTGCCGGTGTGGAAGTCACCACCGGCCCTTTGGGCCAAGGATTTGCAAATGGTGTGGGAATGGCAATCGCAGAAAGGTTATTCACCGAACGGTTTAATAAAAATGGCAGCAAAATTATCGATCACACCATTTACGGAGTGGTAAGCGACGGCGATTTGATGGAGGGAATTTCCTCCGAGGCTGCTTCCATTGCAGGACACCTTGGACTCTCTAACATTATCTATATCTACGACAACAATCATATCACGATAGAAGGAAGCACATCCCTTGCTTTTACAGAAGACGTGGCAAAACGATTTGAAGCGTACTCGTGGAGGGTTTTTAAAATTGACGGGCATAATCACAGTGAAATTGTAAAGGCCATACAAGCCGCACAGAATGAAAAAGAAAAACCATCGCTTATTATCGCAACAACCCACATTGGAAAAGGAAGCCCAAATAAACAAGACACTGCGGGTGTTCACGGAGAACCCCTGGGAGAAAAAGAGCTTAAATTGACCAGGGAAAATATCGGTTGGTCTAAAAATCCGCCTTTTTACATTCCGGATGAAGTAAAGAAACTCTGCGCGGAACGCGTAAAAGAGCTGAAAGGGGTTTATGATAATTGGCAAAATACCTTTAAAACCCGCTCAAAAGAAGATCAGAATTTTTCCAGTCTGTGGAACGCTTACATGAAGAAAGAAATCCCCGGCAACCTGGAATCGAAACTGCTTGAAACGATTAAAAAAGATTCCATTGCAACCAGGGCTGCCTCCGGGGATATGATGCAGGTGATCGCGCAGCAATTGCCCTCTCTCATCGGAGGCTCTGCCGATCTTCATCCTTCCACCAAAACATTTATCAAGGGATCACCTGCCCTCAGCAAAAACTCATTTGAAGGGAAAAATATTCATTTCGGCATAAGGGAACACGCTATGGGTGCCATACTCAACGGAATGGTCCTTTATGGCGGCATTATTCCTCATGGCTCCACATTCCTTACCTTCTCGGATTATATGCGGCCTTCCATCAGGCTCGCCGCGTTAATGAAACTTCAGGTAATTTATGTATTTACTCATGACAGCATATTTCTCGGAGAAGACGGCCCGACCCATCAGCCAATTGAACATGTGCCTTCGCTAAGGCTCATTCCAAACCTGCTGGTAATAAGGCCATCGGACGCAACCGAAACGGCATCGGCATGGGTGGCGGCTCTCAACCGCAAAACCGGCCCGACTGCCCTTATTCTTACGCGGCAAAACCTTCCGGTAATTAATCGTACGGCATATTCTTCTTCAGAAGGATTAAAACATGGCGCTTACACATTAAAGGATTCCAAAGGCGCTCCTGACATAATTCTCATGGCATCGGGATCAGAGGTATCAATTGCGCTTGAAGCCACACTGAAATTACAGGAAAAGGGCATCGCTGCCCGTCTTGTAAGCGTTCCTTGTTTTGAATTATTCAGGGAGAGTTCAGAATCATACAAAAACACTATTCTCCCTTCATCGTGTGCCAAACGTGTCGCCATCGAGGCTGCGGCAAAGGGAAGCTGGTATGAATTTGTGGGCCGTGACGGTCTTATCATCGGAATTGATCAATTCGGCGCATCAGCGCCCGCAAAGACCCTTGCGGAACACTTTGGATTCACCACACAAAATATTTTAACCGAAATAAAGAAAAAGTGGGGAATTTAAGTACGGATAATTAATTATGATGCACGATTCGTGATACACGATACACGATACACGATGTAAAATTACTTTCTGCTGTCAGCAGGAAAGATCATATGCATCAGGCATTACGGATCGTGCTATCATGTATCTTGAATCGTTTTTTTGTTTCGCCTGTCGTTATAAAATGATTAAAATAGGTACCTCCGGTTTTTCATTTCCCGACTGGATAGGCACTGCCTATCCTTCTCACATAACCAAAGGAGACATGCTTCCGTTTTACGAAAGAGAACTGGGATTCAAAATAACGGAGATAAACGCCACCTATTACGCCATCCCATCTCAGAAATCATTTGAAGGCATGATAAGAAAAACCTCGCCGGATTTTGAATTTACCGTCAAAGCACACAAATCTCTTACTCATGAAATACGTGACAAGAGAACAAGAAAATTGATCAACAACAACGATGCTTTTGACCATTTCCTCTTTGCAATAAAACCTTTACAAAAAGAAGGGAGGCTGTCCGCCATCCTCGCCCAATTTCCGTATAGTTTTCACCCGACAAAGGAAAACTATGACTATCTCTTATTCTTTAAGGAAAAAACAAAGGATATCCCGCTTGTGATAGAATTCAGGAATTTTTCCTGGCACAGCAAAAACAGCCTTTCTTTTTTAAAAGAACATGGGATCGGATACTGCATTGTTGATGAACCAAAATTGAGGGGACTTATGCCGTATAATCCTACGATAACAACAAACCTTGGATATTTCAGATTTCATGGCAGAAACAGCAACTGGTTTAAGGCTTCATTAGAAGAAAGATACGATTATCTCTACACCCCCGAAGAATTACGCGCTTTTCTTTCAGATATTACCTTTATTGATCATTACGTACCTGCTACCATTGTAATGTTTAACAACTGCCATGCGGGACAAGCGGCGCGAAATGCACTTGAAATAATGGACATGCTGAAAGATATTTAATCGCAAATATAAGGTTTTGACCATCTGTTGGTAGAACAAGACAAACTGCCCGTTTCACGATTTTATCACCAGTCATTGCACTACATAACTCTTTTAAAATTTCATAATTGCAAATTATTTTGTATTAGTTTACAATTCTTCTTACATAACAACATTTGTCTGAGAAATTGTTATTGTATAAGAAACCATGAAACGGAGAGAGAAATTACTTGCGACTTTTCCCACAATATTCTCCACTAATAATAATCTGCCTGATGCTATTGCAATCTCTACCAGGTTTCTGCGAAGAACCAACTACAGAAACCATCACAAGCAGCGAGGAAGAACATTCCCTTGCCTCCGGTATTGCAAACTTCATGGAAGATGTTTCTGCTTTGCATGATAATATCCGGGTTAGTCCGGTAGCAATTAAACCATCATACCAGGCAACTGAAATCTTTGACGATAACACATTTGACGCCCCTCAAGACGAGGTTGAAGATTTTTATACATTGCATAAAGCGAAGATTGAACTCGATACGCCTTTTTACGATTTTATAAAAACAAACCTCAATTATAAAACCGATATTTATGAATACGGGCATGTGCAGGAGAGGGATCACGTTAACCAGTCGTTATCGGGCAACGTTGAATTTAACTTTGCCAACGATTTTAATCTGAAGTTAATGGATCAAATACGCCGATATGTAATCCCTCCCGGTTATCAAAGAAGGTTTTCCGAAGATGTTGTAGATCTTGATGTTCCCATAGAAGATCAGGGGATAAACGTCTTCAGAGACCGAAGAGACATTACCGCCAATATTGCCAGAATTGACATTGATCTCCCCGATTTTTTTTCATATCTTGATTTTTCAATCCATTATTTTAACCGCGATGTGAGTTATCAGCGAAGCCAATTTAAGCAGAATGATTTTAATCGCGATACCGTCGGCGCAAGTTTTGAATATGAATGTCCTTATATGCCCGTTATAGTCACATCCGGGTTTGATTATTCCATCCTTCGGTATGATATTGCCAAAGACAAGGATAACACATTGCAGGAAATACCATTTGGCGTAACATGGAATATAAATAAGAGAAACGAAATATATTTAACGACAAAATACAAAATCACTGACTACAGGAAAAACAGCCGTTACGAAAATTTTGAAGGATGGGAGGTATTGCTCGGGGACCGCTATGACATTAATCCCCTTTCTTCCATAGACGTATACTGCGGAAGAGGGGTAACAGAAGAACGTAAAGAGGACAACAATTCTTACTTTAACACGAAATTCGGAATAAAGTATACGAGAGAACTCAAACGTCTTACAGGGTTCCTTGATCTTCAATATTCCAACCTGGACTTTTTTGAATCGAACGAACAACTGGGCGGCACAGAAAGGGTAGACGGTTTCAATGTAGACTTTAATTTAAAGTATGATTTAAAAGAGTGGTGTTTTGCCGAATTTGATTATAAATACAAGCGACTGGACAATACCTTTAGTTCAGGAGACTTAACAAAAAACACCGTTTCACTGGGATTGGGATTAAGTTTTTAATTCACATAATAACGACGAAAGGGATTGCAGAGAAGAACTGCAATCCCTTTTTTATTGGTAGCGGGGACAGGATTCGAACCTGTGGCCTCCGGGCTATGAGAGTTGGGTATGGGGTCACCCATTAGAAGGCTTTTGTCAAGCGAAAAAGATTTCCCCTAGCAAAAAATCGTAGATTTTTTGCCTTATTAAATGAAAAAATTATAATGTCCAAAAGCATTCATTCCATTGACCGCACCCGTATTTTCAGGTTTTTTAGTTACGGATTATAGAAATCCGCACCAGT
>Ga0194127_10000273_pt1 | contig 84515 bp, 79 predicted proteins | sample TA2KigC100mmetaG_FD_148624 | JGI IMG/M metagenome (GOLD analysis project Ga0194127, IMG submission 148624) | Freshwater microbial communities from Lake Tanganyika, Tanzania - TA2015036 Kigoma Deep Cast 100m | ecosystem: Environmental > Aquatic > Freshwater > Lake | place: Tanzania: Lake... | reverse complement strand
TGTAATCCGTCCACCAGCCAATACCAGTTGTACGTCGACTCTACCGCAATCCCTTGTATCTTCTCCTGAAACGGCTCCAGTGTCTTTAAGATCACACCAAGATCATTGGGGAGTTTCTTGCCAAATATCCGACTATCTTTCTTGTCTATCACTCCTACGTAACTATTATCCGAATGTAAATCTATCCCCACAAAATAACTCATAGTCTGCTCCTCCTTTCTTACCGTTTTCACCGTTTATTTCACGATGCCCTTATGATACAATTTGGCATCGATTTGTGAAGGAGCCTTCTATATGATTATCAAATCTTTATCGTTGACAAATCCGTTCAACTCTTTCGATCATCTGAGAAAGATGCTGGTCACCTTTCAGTCTTTCTCGTAATCGTTTTCTACACTGGCTCACGGTACTATAGTCTATCCCCATCATTTCTCCTATCTCAGTTCCGCTGAGTCCGCCAACCCGGTAGAACAAATCCATCGCTACTTGTCTTATTATACCTCGTTCCTGTTTTATTTCATCAAAACTTTTCTCTGTTTCCTTGCAGAGCGCAGCAATGATTTCCTCTTTTGCGGTATATTTTTTTAACCGCCGTACCGCCGGAATCTCACGTGATTTCGCCGGCAAAAATTTCTCTCTCGCCCACTTGATAAACGTATCACTTCCCAATATGCTTCCCCCGATAACTTTTTCTTTTATGTCAATACCTGTCGATATATCATTACAGATCGTCTCCCAATACAATTTCCTTCCTTTTTCGTTGTCCCCTCCATATTGCTCTAGTACCCTGGTATACTCAATAATGCTGCTTCTTCGGGCATCGTTGATATAGCCCAAAAGGCTGCTCCACGGGTAGTTCTTCAAATATTTCTTCTTTTCTAAAAACGGTAGCTTTCCTTCTTGTTTCGTTCTCACCGAGTTTACATGGATATATCGGGATACAATATGCAGATAACTTTTCTTTTCCACGAGAATGCTCTTGTATCTTCCCTGATACAAATGGCCAGTCCTCTTATGTCTTCTATTGTAATGAGATGTGTAGGTAATGTTAAACCATCTCATAAATTCACTGAGATTGGCAAGGGGTGTTTCTAACAGCAGATGGAAATGATTATCCATGAGGACGTAGCAATACAGGATGATATGATACGTTTTCAGTCCGTCATTCAACAATTCAAGAAATACATTTTTATCATGGTCATCTCTGAATATCGCCTTCCGCTCGTTGCCCCGGCAGGTTACATGATATAATGCATCTTCGTATTGTATGCGTAATGGTCTTGCCATTACAAAATTATATCAGATATAAACGATTTGTCAACAATAAAGATTTGACCCCTTTTCTCTCTTTTCTTCTCACAAGAGTATGTGCCATCTTATTACCGGAAAGAAAAGCAGGTACGGCATGGGGAGGGTGCGAAAAGACAGGCATTTTTGTAAGTATAAGAGGTTGTTATAATTATAGTATAGGTATAAATTATATTGACTAATTTTTAATATATGCTAGACTGCTTGAATATTTGCGGACGATTAGGCGTTCTAAGGGTTGTGTAATAGTTCTCTGCCAAATTAATTTATGGAGAAAGAAATGAAGGATGAATTTGCACCTTACAAGAAGCTACTCATCTCGCTAAGGGAAAAACTGGTTGGAAAGGTTGATTATATGCAGGAAGAGGCATTGAAAAAATCCAGACAAGATGCCTCGGGAGATTTATCAAACGTTCCAATTCACATGGCAGATGTTGGTACAGACAACTATGAGCGGGAACTTATGATAGAACTTATCCAGAACGGAGAAGAAAGCGTACGAAGCATAGATGATGCGTTGGAAAAGATAGAAGAAGGCACCTTTGGCGTATGTGAAGCATGCGAGAAAAAAATTAATAGGGAAAGATTGAAAGCGGTTCCTTACGCACGGCTTTGCATAGATTGCCAAAGGGAAGAGGAGCTTGGCAATCTCTAGTCAAGTATGATGAGAAGAACTACTTTGTTTGTTATTACTATAGTGAGTGGTGTTGTTGCGGATATTGTTTCAAAGTGGTTTGTTTTTTCTCAATTAGATAGGTTTAAAAAGGTAACGTTAATCCCGGGGCTTCTCAATATAATAAGAAGCGAAAATGAAGGGGTTGTTTTCGGGATGTTTCCTGGAAAAGCCACTATTTTTATCTTCCTTTCTTTTCTGGCAATTGCGGCAATTGTATTTGTCTATATTAAATCAGATAAAAATATTTTTGGCTCGAACATTGCTTTAGGGCTTATTCTGGCAGGCGCTCTCGGAAACTTGTGGGATAGAATGTGGTTTAAATATGTAAGGGATTTTATTGATTTGCACCTCGGGCACAAGTATCATTGGCCTACCTTTAACGTTGCAGATAGCTTGATTTGTGTTGGCATTTCACTGATGTTTTTTTCCTCTTTTTCTTCTTCAAGGCATAAAAAATCAGAGTAACATAGCTATTTTGTCGTTAGCTTGCGATAACATTCCAGTAAATCAAGGGTTATTTTCCCTGGTTTACCTGTGCCGATTGTTCTGCCGTCGATTTTAACAACAGGAATAATTTCCGCCGCAGTGCCTGTCAAGAAACATTCATCCGCAATGTACAAATCATACCGTGTCATTAATTTTTCCTTCACACAAATTCCCATATCTTTTGCGAGTTTCATAACACAGTTTCTCGTAATACCTATTAATATGCCTGCGCTTTCCGGAGGGGTTAACAGGGTATTATTTTTTACAATAAAAATATTATCCCCTGAGCATTCTGCCACATAACCATCCTTGTTAAGCATCAATGCCTCACCTGCCTTCGACTGTATTGATTCAATTTTTGCCAGGATATTGTTCAGATAATTAAGCGACTTGATTTTTGGATCCAGACTGGAGTAATGATTCCTTATGGTAGTGACCGTCACTATTTCAAGTCCGTTTTCATAAAGAGCTTTAGGGTATAGTTCTATCGTATCCGTGATGATAATAATTTCAGGAGTTGAACACTTATTGGGATCAAGGCCAAGCTTTCCGATTCCACGAGTAATAACAATTCTTATATAAGCATCCTTTTGATTATTTGCTTTTAAAGTATCTTTAATTGCTTTTATCATTTCTGATTTTGTAATGGGAATTTTAAGGTCAATGGCTTTTGCAGAGCAGTAAAGTCTGTCAATGTGTTCATCCAACGCAAATATATTTTGATTGTAAACTCGTATGCCTTCAAAAACTCCATCTCCATAAAGCAATCCATGGTCAAAGACCGATATTTTAGCATCTTCTTTTGGAAATAACTTACCGCTTATATAAACCTTTAATCCCATTGTAGTAGTATCTGCTCCTTTCACTTGCTGTTTAATTTGTAATGCGACCGTCTGTTATTTTAATAATCCGGTTTGCCTGTTCCGCCATGTTTTGATCGTGTGTGACAATCACCACTGTTTGATTCATCGTTTTGTTTAATTCCCATATCAGGTCTCTTATTTCGTAGCCGGTTTGTGTGTCAAGGTTTCCTGTAGGTTCATCGCACAATAATAATTCCGGTTGATTAATAAGCGCCCGCACTATTGCTACCCGTTGTTTTTCACCACCAGACAATTTAGATGGCTTGTGCGTTAATCGGTTGCCTAAGCCGACTCTTTCCAAGAGCGAAACAGCCCGATTATGGAATTCTTCTTTTGTTTTCGTGTTTTTTGTAAATCGTTTTCCAATAAAGCATGGTAATAAAACATTTTCCAATGCGGTAAAATCAGGCAAGAGATGATAAAACTGGAAAACAAAACCAAAAACACGGTTTCGCAATTCGGCTTGTTTTGAAGGACTTAATTGAGATACATCTTCCCCTTTGTAAAGTAAAGAACCGGAAGTGGGCGTATCCAAAGCGCCCAGTATATGCAGTAATGTACTTTTTCCGGCGCCGGAAGCTCCTATGATTACAACAATTTCACCCTTTTCAACCGACAGACATATTTCATGCAAAACAGGTAATATTTGTTCGCCGCTCCTATATTCTTTGTATATGTTTATAGCCTGTAATAGCGTATGATTGTCTGTATCGTTACCGGTTAGATTGGACATTTTCGCGTTAGAAGGTGAACTGTTCGGAGGTAAATATATCATACATGTAACTATAATTCAATTATTAATTTAACGTGTTTTATGCGGCAGAATCGATTCCTTTGTTGGCAAGAGTGTCCGCGAGAACATTTTCTTCTCTGGAGACGTGATATATTTCCCATGATGGAAAAGTTTTAAAAAGTGTCATAAGTTTTTTATAGAGCGGTATGAGATTGGGATTTTTCACCCGATAGATGCCCTTTACTTGCCGTACCAGCAATTCGCTGTCAGTTTTAAAAATAACCTTATCAGGCTGGTAAGAGGCAGCTTTTTGCGCGGCAAGAATCATCGCTTCGTATTCAGCTACATTATTGGTAGCTTCTCCAAGAAATTTGCAGATTTCTTCAATAATGCGATAATCGTAGTCAAAGATTGCAATGCCGGCGCCTGCCTTTCCCGGATTTCCCCTCGATGCCCCGTCTGTGTGAATGATTAATTCATTCAATTTTTTCTTCGGCGATGGAGGGTTATGACGGGCAGGGGAGGGGGTGCCGGATTTTGTCACTTCATGGTTTCCCGAAATATTTTGGAAAAAATCATCGATCATTTCCTTTGTGATATGCGGATTTTCGAGGATGAGACGTTCTCCGTCAACGTATCGGGATATAAGCGATGACAATTCTTGCAACGGTATTTTTTTCATGTTGGTCCGGCGGTATTTTTACGGATTTTTAACAGATCACATTCTAAAATCTAAAAGCAAGAATGGCAATTATTATTTGATTTTTTTGAAAAAGGAGTGCCCTTTTTTGTTTGCCTATTATATTCTGTTTATTATAATGCACCGGATTTGGTTATTTATATAGGGCATTGCGGTAAAAGTATGTTTTGAAAACCACATACATGGAGGAAAGAAGGGCAATGGGTTCAACAGCATCATTTGAAAATGAAATTCAGTCAATAAACAGGATGATAGAATATTTAAAAAAAGCGCCAAATGTAATTAATGCCACAGATTGGACATTAAGGCGTAATGCAGAGAGGTTTGCTTCATTTACGAAATTTGGGAATATCGCAGTTCATTCTACCGTAAAGAACCGCAGTGCAAAATTTACCGTGTGTATAGGGAGTCCGGAAGTCTGCCAATCTCTCCTTAATCCCCAGCAAACAGAAATCATGAATAACCTTGCAAAAACATTAGCTGCTGTTGAAGGATATATAAGAAAAGCGCCGTTTGTAAGAATTAATCGGAATATGGGAGACAATGGTGAATTTTCACCCAATTGTAATTTCTTTGGTTCTATACAACGTCCGGAAATGATTCGTTTGGCATATATGACATGGTCGACACTGTTTCCCGCAAAGCAGGAACCGGAGCTTAAGCAATATATAATATATATTCCCGAGTGGCAGGAAAATGAACGGCAAATATTGGTTTTTCCTGAAATAAGCACTACGGTTGTTTTAGGGACCGATTATTATGGCGAGTCTAAAAAAGGATTTCTGCGGATGGCTATGTGGAATGCGAAGCAAAGAGGGATGCTGGGTCTTCATGCCGGCACAAAGATTCTAAAAGCGAGGAAAAAAGACGGAAGCATAAAAAAATACGGGATGCTTATTTTTGGATTGAGTGGCACGGGGAAAACAACTCATACATGTCACACACATGATTTGAATCATGTGGGTGAAGGTATTGAAATATTACAGGACGACGTGGTATTTCTCAAAAAAGACGGGTCCGCGTATGGTTCTGAACGTGGGTTTTATTTAAAGACGGAAGGTCTTGATGCCGTTTCACAGCCCATTATCTATAAGGCGGCGATATCTCGTGAGGCCATTTTTGAGAATGTCATGGTAGATTATGAAGGAAATGTTTTTTTTGATGACGATACCTTAACGAGTAATGGACGCGGAATTATGATTCGGAGCGATTTGTGTCCGTATATTTCAGATAGTATTAATTTGCCTCCTGTTGATGAAATGGATGGCTTAATCGTTGCGTTTATTACGCGCAGGCATACTGTTGTTCCTTTGGCGGTGAAACTTACTCCTGAGCAGGCAGGTGCGGTATTTATGCTTGGAGAATCGATTGAAACATCGGCTGGCGACCCGAAACGGGCAGGAGAGTCCGTTCGCTCGGTGGGAACAAATCCGTTTATCATAGGGGATAAATCTTATGAGGGAAACTGGTTTTATGATTTTGTTAAACGAAATGAGGGAAAGGTGCAATGTTACCAGTTAAATACCGGAGGGTTGGGGGAGATTATTGAAAAACTGCCGGATGGAAAGAAGGTTACAAAACGTAAAGTAAAGAGGGTAGAGATTGGAGAAATGTCAACGATTATTCGAGGCATTGTTCGCGGAACAATTATATGGGAAGATGATAAGTATTGGAATTTCAAGGTGCCTGCATACGTTGAAGATATGGATATTTCTGTGTATAACCCTGAGAAATTTTATGATAAAGAAAACATTGCAAAACAGGTGTCCGATTTGAGGCGCGAGCGTATCGAATTTATCAAAGGATTTGATAAATTACATAAGGAAATTGTAAAAGCCGTGGAAACAATGTGAAAGAAACTTATGCATCAACCTCAACGGGTAATTCCATATTTTGCATTGAAGCTTGTACCAGAGCTTCCCTGTCAATATCATCTTCAGGCTGTTTAATCCTCTCTGCGTTTCTTTCAACAAACCGTATGCCTTCAGTTCTATATTTTTTCTTTAATTTTTCACACTTTGGACAATCTTCAGCGGTATATATGTATTTCATTGTTGTCATCCTTTTTATGTATATTTGTTTAGGTGTTTTCTTGTTATAAAAAGTTACTGAGGTATTTTACTAAATGAAGGAATAGTTTCAAGGGTATTTTCTTGTATGAAATAAAAATATAATTGCAATAGTTATCATGAACGTAGGGTGCGGTAATGATAATTATTTGACTGGAGAAGTTTTGTGTGTTATATTCCACCGATACATTGAAGGGATGATAGGTATGAGATTTATTGGATTGCTTATTGCTGCGGCAGTAGCTGTATGGGTTTACATGGATGCCAAAAGTAAAGGGTACAAAACCCTCTCTGCTGCCGGTTGGATGCTGGGTGTTTTTTTGCTTATGATAGTGTTTTTGCCGTTATATTTATTTATGCGGCCAAAGCAGGCACGGCAAGTGGAAATATTAATGCCCTGTAAATACTGCGGGAAATATTATGAAGGAAGTCCTGCGTATTGTCCCAATTGTGGACATAAAGTCGGAGGATATTCTTTTAATGAGGAATAAACTATGGATTTAAATGAAAGAATCAAAGAAGATTTAAAGTCTTCCATGAAAGCGCAAGATAAATTAAGGACTTCTGTTTTGCGTATGATACTTGCGGATATAAAAATTGCCGAGACGTCTGGCAAACCGAAGGATCAGATAGATTATGTTGCTGTTGTAAACGGCTATCAAAAAAAATTAAAGAAGACCAGGGAAGAATATGAAAGACTTTCATTGCCGGAAAAGGTAAGAGAAATAGATAATGAGATTGCTATTGTAGAGGAATACCTCCCCAGGCAACTTTCTGATGAAGATATCAAGAAAATTGTCAATGAAGTTGTTGAGGAAAACAAATTTACCGGAAAAGAATTTGGCGTGGCAATGAAGCTTATTATGTCCAAATGCGGCGGAACAACCGATGGAAAGAAAGTTCAGACATTTCTAAAGCAAAGACTTGGTTGTTAAACAAGTACATGTCTTTTTAAGTTTTTTATACCCACAAAAAAATTTTCTTCAAAATTGCCAATGCAAAATGAACACTGGAAAGAAACACTTCAGAATTTAACAATCGATGAACTGCGGAATGTGAGGTCTTTTGTAGAAGAATTGATTCAAAGGCTGGAGACCGAAGTAAAAGCGGAAATAAAGGAAGAAACAAAGAAAGAAGTAAAAGAAGAAGCGAAGGAAGAATCTGATCCTGTCATTGTTTACCCGCCTGAAACACCTGAAGAAACAAGAGAAAGACGCACTGAGAAACGTTTTGATTTAAAGACGAATGGCACGTGTTCATTTCTGGACAAAGGCCTGAATGATTTTTCAAATGAAGAAATACCAATCACCATTAAGGATGTTTCTCAGCACGGAATCCGGTTTGTCACAAATCGTCCCGTATTGCCTTCAAATCATTTGATTGTTAAATTCAGTTTATCTTCTGCCGGCACTACCGGCAATCTTTACCGAAAACCGCAAAAGAAAATATATGTGGAGGTAAGGAGGGTGCTGATGCGCGCCACTCAATCCGGCGGAGAGTATGATATCGGCGCGTTATCTATTGATGAAGGCACTATAAAGGAATTACAGGAAGAAACGAACGGTTTTGAAATAATAAAAAAACGTTGTAAGGTGAAAGAAGACCTGAAAATAATGGTGCTTTATGTCAAGGAAACTCAATGCAGGGTAATTGAAAACATATTGCTAAAGCAGGGTTACATTGTTTATGCGGCAAACCAAAAGCATAATGCAATGAGTATGCTACGCAAAAACAAATGTGATCTTCTTGTTACAGAATTTGAATCAGCAAAGATGAATGACTATGAATTGTTAAAAGACGTGAAGACGGAATTTGCTGGTTTAGGAATAATATTGGAAATAGATTTGATAGATACATGGATGGATCTTTTGTCATTTTGCCTGGACGGGTATCTCCTGAAAGGTTTTAATGAAAGAGAACTAAATATTGTCGTTGAATCTGTTCTTAAAAAAGTGCTGTATAAGAATATGTTTCGTCAATATATAGAAAATGGAAAACGCACGAACCAGAATTTGCTGATTATCTGCCGTGGAGATATCATAAGAAAACAATTGTATGAGATTTCAAATCAAAAGGGCTTGAAATCGTTTTTTGTAACCGATACGGAACATGCGTTTAATATATTAAATATGAACAAAATTGATTTTATGCTTTTAGATACTGCGATTACCGGCGAAAAGGGATTGGATTTTGTTACAAAAATAAAAAAGGATTTTCCGCGGATTTCAATTACGATATTTTCAGAAAACATTCTGGAACGCAGTAGTTATCTGATGGGGGGAGTAGACAATTTTATTATGAAGCCGGCGAATGATATGCAAAAATTAAAACAGTACTGGGATATGGTTATAACACAACGTGATTTCTGCCTATGAGTTCGTTCGTGCAGGTGCATTCTACGGATAACACTTGTGATATCCTGCTTTTGTCTCTGTAAATGGTGATTCCTTTACAGCCGCTTTTGTATGCTGCCAGGAAAACTTTCTCCACTTCCTCTGCGGTTGATTCTTTCGGAAAATTAATAGTTTTGGAAACGGCATTATCGATATATTTTTGACAGACAGATTGGATTTTTACGTGATATTCCGGCGAAATGTCCCGTGCCGTTGTAAATAATCTTTTTATATCAGCAGGAATATATTCGATATTCCGCACAGACCCTTCCTTTTTAACATCTGCTAAAAGCTTGTCAGTATAAATTCCCATTTTTTTGAGAACTTCTTCAAAAAGCGGATGAATTTCCGGTAATCCGCCTTCTACGAGCACGTTTCTGGTGTATGCAAGAGCAAACAGAGGTTCTATGCCGCTGGAACAATTGGCAATAATGCTTATAGTGCCTGTTGGCGCTATTGTTGTTCTCGTCGCATTTCTATATTTAGGGCCATTTTGTTCGGCATAAACACTTTTTTCGTAATTGGGAAATACACCGCGTTCTGATGCCAATCTCGCAGACGCCTCATTCGCTTTTTTTGCAAAGAAATGTAAAAGTTCATTGGTAAATTTTATCGATTCTTCCGAATCGTAGGGAATGCCGAGTTTTATGAGAAGGTCAGCAAATCCCATGATTCCCAGTCCTATTTTTCTGTTGCCTTTGGTTAACCCTTCAATTTGAGATAATGGATACTTTGTTGCGTCAATAACATTGTCAAGAAAATGTACGGAGAGATGAATTGTTTTTTCCAGAGAATGCCAGCTCATTTCGCAATGTTTATCTTTGCGGGTAGTCATTTGCGAGACGTTGATTGATCCTAAAACACATGCCTCATACGGCAACAGAGGCTGTTCTCCGCACGGGTTTGTGCCCTCAATGTTTCCAAGTGAAGGGGTCGGATTGGCTGCGTTAATCGTGTCGATAAATAAAATACCCGGTTCGCCGTTTTTCCATGCGGATTGTATGATTTCCTGAAAAAGCTCTTTTGCCCGTATCGTTTTGATGATTGTTTTTGTTCGCGGGTTAATGAGGGGAAACGTTTCGTCATATTCCACTGCCCGCATGAATGCATGTGTAATGCCGACAGAGATGTTAAAATTTGTCAAAACCCCTTCAGAATTTTTTGCATGGATAAAATCAAGAATATCGGGATGGCTCACATTAAGCACTGCCATGTTTGCGCCTCGCCTGAAGCCGCCCTGGTTTATGGCCTCTGTTGCTTCATTAAAAACCTTCATAAAAGATACGGGGCCGCTGGCCATACCGCACGAAGTGCTTACAATATCATTTTTTGGCCGTATGCGGGAAAAGCTGAATCCTGTGCCGCCGCCGCTTTTATGGATGATAGCGGCTTGTTTTACGGTGTCGAAGATGCTTTCGATGGAATCTTCCAAAGGCAATACGAAACATGCCAGTAGTTGTTGCAGATGCCTGCTGGCGTTCATTAATGTGGGTGAGTTGGGGAGAAACCGCTGGGAAACCATAAGATGGTAAAATTGTTCTTCCAGACCGGAAATATCGGCATTTTTATTATAAAGTAAATCAACCGAGGCAATATTTTTTGCGATCCGGCGAAACATGTCTTCTGGTGATTCAATTGGTTCTCCGGAAGCATTTTTTTTCAAATATCTTTTTTCAAGCACCAATCTGGCATTTGGGGATAAGAAAAAGGTGTCTTTGTTTTTATCCATCTTTAGCGGTAGATACAATTTTATTGATTTAAATAATTATCATACAATCACCGTAGCTATAGAAACGATATCCCTCATTTTTGGCAACTTCATATGCGTTTAAAATGTGTTCCCTGCCTGCAAAAGCTGAAACTAATAATAAAAGAGTAGTCTTCGGAAGATGAAAATTGGTAATGAGTATATCAACGTATTTAAACTGATATGGCGGATGAATAAACAAACCGGTGTAGCCTGACAATTGATGTGCAGCGCTGTTCAACGCAATTGTTTCAAGTACCCTGCATGAAGTGCTTCCTGTGGCAATAACGCGTCCCTGTCGTTTTTTTGTGTGCATTATTTTTTGAATCAGTTCTTTTGGATATTCATAATATTCTTTAAGCATACAATGGTTGTGTATTTCCTCCGTTTTAATGGGCAAAAAGGTTCCTAAGCCGACGTGAAGCGTTACGAACGCTATATCTGCTCCGAGATTTTTTATTTTTTCCAAAACGTTTTTACTGAAGTGCAATCCGGCTGTTGGGGCTGCAATGGCGCCCTCTTTTTGGGCAAACACTGTTTGGTATCGTTCGGCATCCAGAGCAGAAAAATCGTTGTTTTTTTTAGGACGTTTAATGTAGGGGGGCAATGGCATTTTTCCTACCCTGTTCATAATCTCTTTCATATCCGCCCCGTTTTCCATCTGTAATATCCACGAATTGTCTTCGTGTTTCCCAAGCAAATGGGCTGAAATGTCTGCATTATCGAGATAAATCCTTTCCCCTTTTTTTAATGCAGCATTTGATTTTACTAATGCTTTCCAGCAATTCCCTTCCAATTCTTCTATGAATAGCAAATCCACATACGCCCCATGAGTTTTTTTCCCTGATATCCGGGACGGAATGACCTTTGTATTATTCAATACGAGAAGATCTTCGGGGCGGAGGTAGTCGGCAATTTCATAGAATCTGCGATGTTCTATCTTGCCGGAGTTGCGGTGGAGTACCATGAGCCGCGCGTTATCCCTCTTTTCCGTAGGTTTTTGGGCAATAAGTTCTTTTGGGAGATCGAAATCGTAGTCGGATAATTTATTCAACATTATACAGTTTTCAGGCGTTCGGCATTTGGTAATGAAAGGAGAAAATTACGAGAACATTGGTTTCATTGGTTCATATTAAAAGACATTTGAGAAAATAACAATTAAAAAAACAGGAGGCAATTACGGAAATTGATAAAAAGGAAAAGTATGAGTAGATTTTTTTTCAAAAAAATATTTTTTCTATTTATACCACATATGGTACTTGATGAATGTAATATGACAACTATTTGCATAGGTAATTAATATTGCAAGGTTTACGTAAAAAAAAGCAAAAATATTAGTTGACAAAAAAATAAAAAAAGGTATTGTCATATCCATTTAGTGGTATAAAGTGGTGAAAAGTGGGGAAAACATATGTTCACCGGAGAATACCGACACTCAATAGATGCTAAAAACCGCCTTGCCATTCCGGCTTCTTTACGTGATGTTATCAATGAAGAAGTTGAGGGGAAAGGGTTTTTTATAACGCGGGGCCTCGATACATGTTTATTCATGTACACCCCTAAAGAATGGCAAGGCGTTGTTTCAAAAATAGAACAACTCTCTTTTACTAATAAAAAGGCGCGGCAGTTTCAACGTCTTTTTTTCTCCAAGGCACAGCGCATTAATGAAATTGATCCTCAGGGGCGCATATTAATTCCTCAGTACTTAAAAGAAATTGCGAATGTACAGAAAAATGTTGTTATTGTTGGGATAAGCAACCGGATTGAAATTTGGGATGAAAAGAACTGGAATGATTTTGAATCGGAACATGACGGGGAATTTGAGGAAATTGCGGAAGATTTGTTTCAGTTGGGTTTTTCTTCAAATGATAAAGGCTAAGCATATTGACATGCTTTTTTGAAGGGAAGAACGCTTTTTGTTTACTTATGAAGGTATGAAATTTGATATGTGTCTGGCAAAATCAAAATCATAGCATTAAAATTATGAAAATATCGTATGTCTAGTATCGACGACAGTCCTCCTCATGAACCGGTTATGGTTGAGGAGGTCTTGGAAAATTTGTGTTTGCATCCTGGCGACATTATTCTTGATTGCACTGTGGGAGGCGGAGGGCACGCAATCAAGATAATGGATAAGATTAAACCTGACGGCTGTTTAATCGGCATTGATAAAGATTTTGAAATGTTGAATATGACAAAACAGTATTTATCAAACAGAGGATGTTCCTTCAGATTATATCATGCAAATTATTCAGATGTTGATGAAGTTCTGAAAATGGCAAATATCGATAAGGTTCATGGCGTACTTCTTGATCTTGGTGTTTCTTCGTTACAGTTCGATATGGCGGAACGAGGGTTTAGTTTTTCGAAAGAAGGTCGGCTTGATATGAGAATGGATCGTTCGTCTTCATTTACGGCACAGGATTTATTGCGAAAAATATCAGAACGGGAGTTGGAAGAATTATTAAGAAAATACGGAGAAGAACGTTGGTCAAAAAGAATAGCACGGCGGGTAATTAAAGAAAGAAGTGAATGCGAGTTGAAGTCAACAACGCAATTGGCAAAGTTAATAGAACGTACCGTTCCTGTGAAAAAAAGCAGAATACACCCTGCGACGAAGGTTTTTCAGGCATTGAGAATAGCAGTAAACAGGGAATTGGAAAATTTGGAAATTTTCTTAAATAAGATTCACAATTTTATGGAAAAGGGCGCGCGTATTGCCGTTATAAGCTTTCATTCGCTTGAAGATAGAATTGTGAAAAATAGTTTTATAGAAATGGCGGATAAAAACATATTTCACATAGTTACCAAAAAACCTTTAAGGCCGGGTGCTTCTGAAATAGGAAAAAATGTGAGAAGTAGAAGTGCAAAACTCAGAGTTGCGGAAAGGATTTAGCATGGGCATGTTTAGATGGTTGGTAATGTTTGCCATTGCAATAGCTATGGCGGTGATGGTTGTGTGGGAGAGGAATAAAATTATTGAAATGGGGTATCAGATAGCACAACTTCAAAAGGATTTTATTGAACTGACGGAGAAAAATAAAAAACTTGATTATCATGTGCTGAAATTAAAATCACCGGAGTTTATTGTTGGCAAGGTAAAATCCTATCAACTGGCTCTTTTGCCACAGGAAGGTGTTCCCAGCCAAATAGCTGTCAGGAAAACAAAGGAAAGTGTGGTGGTTTCTCCAAAAATAATTATGGCTGATAATTTATATACGCAAAAAGAACCTATTGTAAGAAATTGTTCATTGCATAATTAGAGAAAGTTAAAGATATTTTATTGCCTTCCTCCCGAACGCTTTCGGGGAAAAGTATCTTTTTCTCGAAAGCGTTCGTAAAATTTTAAACATTTTTCAACTGTTAAGGGATAACGACTAATATGTATTTTAAATGTATGCATAGATTCTGGACCAATCTTATCGGAGTTTTTCTTATTTTGGCTTTCATTGGTTTGGCATTCAATCTCAGCCGCATACAGATTATTGAGCATGATAAATATGCAAAATTGGCAAAAGCGCAACAAAGCAAGAAAGTAAAGTTATTTGCAAGAAGAGGAATGATATTAGATAGAAACGGCAGGAAGCTTGCGGAATCATTACGGGTGGGTTCTGTTTATGCCGATCCTTCCGCAATTAAAGACGCTTCTGAAGTTGTCCATTATTTGAGCAAAGTCTTGAAACTCAATTCCTCAAAATTATTGAAAAAACTCAACAAAGATAAAAAATTTGTCTGGATTAAGAGAAAAGTCAGTGATGAGGAATTAAAAGAGATCAGTAAGTTGTCTTTACAGGGGGTTTACATTGAACATGAATATCATCGGTTCTACCAAAATGGTCAATTGGGAAGCCATATAATTGGTTTTACGGATATTGACGAGAAGGGGCTGGAAGGCATTGAACTGTCGTGTAATAAAATATTAACCGGCGATCCGGGCTATAAGATGATGCTCCGTGATGCGCAGCAAAGCCATATTTTAACGCCTGACGTAGAGATGCAGTTTCCACGGCATGGAGATAATGTCATGCTTACGATTGACAGCGATATCCAGCGTTTTGCAGAAGAAGAGTTAGATAATTTGTGTAAAACATGGCTGCCGGTTTCTGCTTCGGCTATTGTGCTGGATACAACAACCGGAGAAATCCTCGCCATGGCAAACGTGCCGGCATATGATCCGAACAATGTCAAAAAATACCCTTCGAGTGCAAGAAAAAATCTAACGATTACCGATTTTTACGAGCCCGGCTCAATAATAAAACCTGTTGTGCTGGCAGGAATTTTTGAAAATAAACTGGCCGGCCCTGACGATATAATCGATTGTGAAAATGGCACATACTCAATGGGGAAAAGAACCTTACGCGATTCTCACGGTTACAATAAACTTACTGTTTCTGAAATTATTACTTATTCAAGCAATATTGGAATGGCCAAATTGGGCCTGCGTATGGGAATTGAAAGAATGTATGACCACCTTGAACAGTTTAATTTCGGAAACAAGTTTGGCATTGAATTATCCGGGGAACAGGAAGGGATTTTTCGTCCGCTAAAAAGCTGGTCAAAGCAGTTTTCTTTGGTATCGGTTTCAATAGGACACGAAATTACCGCAACCCCTCTTCAATTTGTTACAATATTTGCCAGTATTGCAAATGGTGGTTTGTTGTTAAAACCAAGAATAATAAAGTCGATTACTGATAATGATGGCAATGTAAAAGAGGAATATGAAGGTCCGCAGATTGTCAGGCGTGTAATGAGCGAAGAAGTTGCACGTGATTTGTTAAATCCCATATTAGTCGATGTTGTGAGAAATGGCACGGGCAAAAAAGCTTTTTTGCCCGAATATGAAGTTGCCGGGAAAACAGGTACCTCTCAGAAAATTAACAAGGCGGATGGCCGTTATTCGCATGATAAATATGTTTCTTCGTTTGTTGCATATGCGCCGGCAGAAAAACCCCGTATCTGCGTGCTGGTTATGGTCAACGAGCCAAAGAACGGAGCTTATTATGGCGGGACTGTCGCCGCTCCGGCAGTGGGGGGAATCATCAAGAAAACGTTAATGTATCTTGGCGTGGAGCCCGCACAATTACAACAGATGGCAATGCATTGATTATTTGTGAAATAAAAAAAAGAAAAGGAGGGATTTTGGCAAACACGTAAAAAGTGTCTCGATAATAGTACCAGGTATGTTTGTGGTTACCGTATTTAGCGAAGATAAGAGGTGGAATGATGATACCGAAAGATTTAAACAAGAAGAATTTCATTTTATGGTATAGTTTATATGCTTCCCAAAAAGAGCTGGAAATGGTGAGGGCTAGTAACAGGGAAGCGCTTCACAGGCTTTTGAAGGAATATGCAGAAGAAGTTGACAGGGTTGACAAAACGAAGCGTTTGTATGAACGGATTGTTCAGCCGCAGAGTATTAGAACCCAAGGCTTTGATGGTGTTCTGAGAATAGATTATTTTTTCGATCGGGAAAAAAATAATTCGGTATAAAAAATAGTGAAAATTACAAATGAAATTAAGTGAGATTTGTTCAGTTTTAGAAAAATATACATTAAATTCCTTTACGGAAAAAGAAGTTTCAGGGCTAACGCATGATTCCCGTAAGGTGAAAAAGGGGTATCTTTTTGTTGCCATAAAAGGCCATAAATCTGACGGGCACGATTTTGTAAGCATGGCCAGGGAGAAAGGCGCTATTGCTGTGGTTGCAGAGAAAGCCACTGATTGTGTTGCAGATATCCCACAAATTATTGTTTCGAATACGCGACGGGCGCTTTCTCTTCTGAGTGAGCATTTCTATGACTATCCTTCTTCAAAAATGACAATAGTAGGTATTACCGGAACTAATGGCAAGACAACTACTTCGTTTCTTACGAAATCTGTTATAGAAGCTTCAGGTAATAAATCAGGGTTGATAGGAACCATTCATTATCAAATAGGGAGCAGGATTATACCTGCAAATGAAACTACGCCTGAATCGGTTGACATACAATTCTATCTTTCAGATATGCTGAACAATAATGTGAAATATGCGGCGGTTGAAGTGAGTTCCCATGCTCTTTCCCAGCATAGAATGGACGGAGTGCGTTTCCGTTCCGCTATTTTTACAAATTTGTCTGCTGAACATCTCGATTATCATGAAAATATAAAAAAATACCGGGAAGAAAAAGTTAAATTGGTGAGGGGGTTAGATAAAGATGCATTTGCGGTGTTAAATGCCGATCATAATACGAGCAAGTATTTTGAAAAAAATACGGTTGCGCAAATAGTATGGTATGGAATAAAGAAGGAATCTGCAGATGTAAGGGCTGAGATAATAGATATGAGTGTCGAAGGAACAAGGTTTTTATTGATTTCTCCTTGGGGCAAAACGGTTGTTAATTTAAAATTAATAGGGAAGCATAATGTTTATAATGCCCTTGCAGCGGCGGCAAATGGATTCTGTCTTGGTTTTGATATTGAAATAATAAAAAAAGGTCTCGAATCTTTGGCTAATATTCCTGGCAGGCTGGAAAAGCTGGAGTATGGGCAGGAATTTGATGTTTTTATCGATTTTGCGCATACGCACCATGCATTGCAGGTTGTTTTAAATACTCTCCGAAGCATAACTGCCGGAAGGATTATATTAGTATTCGGATGTGGTGGTGACAGGGATAGGAAGAAAAGGGCAAAGATGGGGCATATCGCAGAAAAATATTCAGATTTATTTTGGATAACAAATGATAATCCCCGTTCTGAAGATCCGGCAGGCATAATAAATGAAATACAAAAGGGAATAAGGGGAAATTCGTGTTATAAAGTGCAGCAGGATAGAAAAGTTGCAATTGAAGAAGCCCTTTCTGAGGCAAAGAAGGGGGATGTTGTTGTTATTGCGGGAAAGGGACATGAACGGTGTCAGATATTAAAACATACTGTTATTCCTTTTGACGATCGTGAAGTGGTAAAGCAGGTTTTATCTTGCAGCATGGCATCTTAAGAGTAAATGGAGTGGTTAAAGAAATGGATGCAATTTCTCTTGAAGAAGTGATAAAAGCCGTGAATGGGAAAGCGATATTGAATGCCGGAGATTTAATGGTGAACGGCGTTTCTGTTGACAGTAGAAATGTTCGCAAAGGTGATTTATTTTTTGCGATAAAAGGTGAACACTATGACGGACGTCAATTTATTGAGCAGGCTTTTAAAGGGGGGGCAATTGGTGCGGTGGTATCAAAACAAAGTGAAATTGATATCAGTGGCAAGTGCCTTCCTCTGATTTTGGTCAATGATGCGAGAACTGCCTTAGGCGATTTGGCAAAACATTACCGCAGTAAATTAAGTACAAAGGTTGTTGGCATTACAGGAAGCAATGGCAAAACTACCACAAAAGAGATGGTGTATCACTTGCTTTCTCATTGCGGGCCTGCGGTGAAACCGCAGAAGAGTTTTAATAATTTTATTGGCGTTCCCGTAACGATATTTGAAATGAATTCAAAACATAAATACGGAATACTTGAAATGGGAACAAATGCCCCTGGTGAGATATTGCGGCTTTCAGAGATTGGTTCGCCTGACATAGCGGTAATTTTAAATGTTTCAAAAACGCACTTGGAAGGGCTGGGGAGCATTGAAGGTGTTGCATCGGAAAAGGGGGATATTGTAAAAAATCTGAGAGAAGGCGGAGTGTTTGTATTTAACACAGATAATCCATGGTGTGGAAAAATTGCTGACGGGTTTGCGGGGAAAAAGATAGGTTTCGGCTTTGGTACGAATGCGCAGATACGATGCACAGAGGCAAAGAAAAAAAATGCCGGGTATGAATTTGTAATCAATGGACAATTGAAAATAAATATTCAGGTCCCCGGGTATCATAACATCGGTAATTGTTTGGCTTCGTTTGCTGTTTGCCATGCCCTCGGTCTTGATATTAGCAAACTTCAGGATGCTTTTCTCTCATTTAAGTTGCCTGATATGAGAATCGATTCTCAGCAGATAGGCAATATAACATTTATTAATGACGCTTATAATGCGAACCCGGAATCTATACTGGCAGCTATGAAATATTTTGAAGAAATTGATTCGGCAGGCAGAAAGATATTTATTTGCGGAGATATGCTGGAACTTGGAAGAGAATCGGAGGTCTTGCATAGAGAAGTCGGAAGAAAAGTGCCCATGCTTAATTTGGACATGTTATGGACTGTGGGGAAATATGCAGCAGAGATTGCAAATGCTGCGAAAGATAGTGGTATGGATGTGAAAAAGATTGCAAGTTTTTCGAATCTGGAAGACATAACAGAATATGATATGGGTGAATTTAGAGAAAAGGATGTGATACTGATTAAGGGTTCCAGAGGGATGCATATGGAAACGATCGTTGATAAATATAAAAAGTTTTTATCGAAACAGGCGCTTGTCCGTAATTGATTTTGGGTGAGAGGATATTCATTGTTATACGGTTTATTATACTCAATATTTTCGCTTGAAATATTTAAATACATTTCTGTTCGTTCTTGTCTGGCTGCATTTACGGCTTTTTTGATTAGCATTATTTTTGGCCACTGGTTTATCAGGAAATTTCGTGCATTAAAGTATGGGGAAGACACTACGAAGACGGATTCGGAAGAATTACGAAAAATGCATTTTGCGAAAAAAAATACGCCAACAATGGGAGGCATTGTTATTAATGTTTCAATATTAGTCGCGACGTTATTTTGGTGTAATATTTACAATGTGTATATTCTTTTATTGATGTTTACATTAATCTGGTTTGCCGCAATTGGTTTTATTGATGATTATATTAAATTAACGCAAAAAAATTCGCCCGGTCTTACCGATATATCAAAGTTATTATTTCAGTCTGCCTTGGGACTTATTCTTGGGCTGGTGTTGTATTTTTATTCCAGCAAATTTACGTGGGGCACTCAGTTGATTGTGCCGCTAATGAAGGATTTGAAGCCTGAGTTGGGGCCCTTTTATGTCGTAATAGTCACTTTTTTTATTGTGGGTATGTCAAATGCCGTGAATATAACGGATGGTTTGGATGGATTGGCAATAGGATGCAGTATTATTGCCGGCATTTCTTTTGCCATCATTGCGTATATTTCCGGCAGGGTTGATTTCAGTGAATATCTGGAAATTCCGTACATTCCCGGAGGCGGTGAGTTGAGTATTTTTTGTGCCGCGCTGGTAGGAGGCGGAATGGGGTTTTTATGGTACAACTGTTATCCCGCACAAATTTTTATGGGAGATACAGGATCTTTGACGCTGGGAGGGGTGCTGGGATTAGTAAGTATTATAGTAAAACAGGAAATAATGATGATTGTTATAGGGGGCATTTTTATCGCTGAGGCAGTATCCGTATTGGTGCAGGTCTATTTTTATAAAATGACGAAGAAAAGAGTTTTTCGCTGTGCCCCGCTGCATCATCACTTTCAGTTCGGAGGATGGCCGGAGTCAAAAATTACCTTTAGGTTTTGGATAATAGCTGCGTTATTGGCAGTATTCAGTTTTATGCTTTTGTAATTTAATCAGGAGAGATATTTTGAAATCGTGGCAGTGTATCGTATATATTGTCGTTGCGCTACTTGGTTTTAGTATTGTCACTGTTTACAGCACTGATATGACAATGTTTGCAGCAGGAGGGGCTGGTTACCAATTTACCAAACACCTTGTATGGATTTTATTGGGTTTGGCTGTGTTGTTTGCCATGTCGGTTATTGATTACCGGCATTTGCAGAAACTGGCATATCCGATTATTGCGGTGTCGGTGATTTGCCTTTTGGTTGTGTTAGTGCCTGGCATCGGAACTGTTACTAATGGAGCGAGAAGGTGGCTCAGAATCGGCAGCATGGCGGGTATTCAGCCGTCTGAATTTGCAAAACTGGCAATGATTATATTTATGTCAAATTATATAGCCAAAAATTATAACAACATGCATAGCTTCAAGAGAGGGTTTTTAATGCCGCTGGGGTTTATTGCATTGGTAGGCGGGCTGATACTCATGGAACCGGATTTTGGCACAGCAGCGTTTATCGTTATATTGTCAATGTTGATGTGTGTGGTGGGTGGCATGCGGATTATTTATGTTTTTTTTACTCTGTTGGCGGCTGTGCCATTTATCTATGAGTTGGTTTTTCATGTTCCGTACAGGAAAATGAGATTTACTTCATTTCTTGACCCATGGCAGGATCCGCTGGGAACAGGGTATCATGTGATTCAATCATGGATTGCCCTTGGTTCCGGAGGGCTGACAGGTTTGGGGCTTGGCAACAGCAAGCAAAAACTGTTTTTTCTGCCGGAAAGCAGCAGTGATTTTATATTTACCGTTATTGGTGAAGAATATGGTTTTATTGGGGGAATGACAATTATTGTCCTTTTTTCCTTATTGTTATGGCAGGGATTAAAAATTGTAAGCAGAACAAAGGATTTGTTTGGTTTCTTTTTAGGACTGGGTATTACGGTAATGTTTGGTTTGCAGGCAGCCATGAATATTGCAGTTGTTTCGGGTATTGTGCCAACAAAAGGCATCCCATTGCCGTTTTTAAGCACAGGTGGTTCTTCTTTGTTATTTTCAATGTTTGGCATTGGGATATTGGTTAGCATTGCGAAACAATCTTTAAAGTGCGATACAGACAAGCTATCGGCTGATGAAGTAAAAGAAGAGCAATCTGTGAATGAAAATTTTCTCCCTGTGAGAATTGCCACTAAAATAATTTCAAAGATAGCAGCATTTTCATGGTGATTGCTAAAAAAGGATAACAGTTAAACAAATGTTTGCAAGTATGCGCCATCCATCTGTTACTATTAATATCTCACGGATATTTAAAATAAATGTTTTTGATTATCAATGGCAATTGTTGAAAGCAGGGGTTGAAAAATGAAAATATTATTTGCGGGTGGCGGTACAGGCGGTCATCTCATAGCGGGAATTAGCGCTGCGGAAGAAGTTCGGAAGAGATTCCGTAATGCGGACATCATGTTTTGCGGCACAGACAAAAAGTTTGAAGAGGAATATGTATTGCAACGAGGATTCCGGTTTAAAAAAATACACGCAAAAAAATGGGAAAGGTCTTTCAAGGGGGTTTTTGCATTTCTTAGAACGACATTTGTAGGGGTGATTGAATCTCTTATCCTGCATCGGAAATTCAAACCTGATATTGTGGTGGGATTGGGGGGATACGCTTCTTTTGCTCCGATTATTGCGGCAAAATTACTCTCTGTGCCTTCTCTATTGCTTGAACAGAATGTGGTTCCCGGCAAGGCAAATTTGTTTTTGGCAAGATGGGCGGATGAGATATGTTGCCATTGGAGGGCTTCACTCAAATGGTTTGCCAAGGCAAAGAAGGTGCATGTTACGGGGACTCCTATTCGTAAAGGGATATTGTCTGGAAGAAAGATGAATTTTTATGAAAAATTTGGATTGGACTTTACAAAAAAAACAATTATAGTGACCGGCGGCAGTCAGGGTGCACAGGCGATTAATGAAGTTATTTTAAAAAGTTTGCCAAAATTAGAACAGTTTTCAGAGGAAATACAAATAATTCATTGTGCGGGTGAGCATGGATATGAATCGGTAAAAAAAGGATACGAATCAACAAAGATTAATTCGTTTGTGTGTAGTTTTTTAAATGATATGGATGCAGCGTTAAATATAGCAGATATCGTTATATGCAGGGCAGGCGCAACAACAATTGCTGAAATTACCGCAATTGGCATACCAGCAATTCTCATACCATATCCATATGCTGCCGATAACCACCAGTATTGGAATGCAATTGAGGTTGAAAAAAACGGCGGTGGGTATTTACTGCAGCAGATTGATTTAACACCGGACAAGATTGTTGAGATTATTACCGATCTTCTCAAAAACAAAGAAAAATACGACAGAATGAAAATGTTTAGTAAAGAAATGGGATTGCCGAATGCCTCGGTTTGTGTTGTGGATATGATAAGCAGATTAATCAATTACAGGGAGATACGATTGGTATTACTCACCAGATAACAAATATTTCGAAAAGTATTTTACCCATAGAGAAATCTTACATCGTACAATAAAAAAATGGACAACTACATTAACAACAGGTATTTGAATTATAAGCCTTTGCGCGGAAACCATATATATTTTATCGGGATTGGCGGAAGCGGGATGAGCGCGCTGGCACGTATTCTTGTGAGTGAAGGGTGCATTGTCGCAGGTTCTGATATTCGGACGTCTCCGCTCATATCTTCACTTGAAAAAATAGGGGTTACGGTTAACTCAAAACAAGATGGCAGCATGATGCCGGCTAAAACGGATATGGTAGTTGTTTCCGCCGCGATTCAGGAGGACAATCCCGAGTTAAAAATTGCCAGGCAATTGGGTATTAAGGTAGTGAGATATTCTCAAATGCTTGGTTCTTTGATGCAGGAGAAAAGAGGGATTGCAATTAGCGGCACTCATGGGAAAACAACTACCAGCGCAATGATCTCTACTATTTTAAAAAGAGCCCAATTGGATCCTACATATGTTATTGGCGGAGAGGTTCCTGATATTGGTGGCAATGCATATCTGGGGCAGGGAAATTTGTTTGTGGCTGAAGCGTGTGAATATAACAGCTCGTTCCTCGACCTTATTCCGCATGTAGGGGTAATTACAAATATAGATGAAGACCATTTGGATTATTATGGGGATATTGAGAAAATAGTAAATGCCTTTGGAGATTTTGCCCGCCTTGTTGCAAAAAATGGGTTACTGGTTGTTAATGGTAATGACGAGAATATTGCTATCGCTAAGAAAAAAGCTAATTGCGCTATAGAAACGTATTCCCTCACAAATTCTTCTGACTGGTATGCGGCCAAGACCATTACAGCGGTTCAGGGGATGAATAAGTTTCGGGTTTACAGGAGAGGCATATATTTTGATGATCTTTGCTTAAAAATTCCCGGGACCCATAATATACTGAATGCGCTTGCTGCTATTGCAGTTTGTACATTTATTGGGGTTGAAAGAGAGGCTATTAAGGCAGCATTAGAATCCTTCAAGGGCGCGAAAAGGCGTTTTCAAATTGTTGGTGTAAAGAATGATATTACCATAATTGATGACTATGCGCATCATCCAACGGAAATATATGTCACATTGAGAGCGGCACGCGAAATTTATCCGAAAAGAAGGATATGGTGTGTCTATCAACCGCATCAATACAGCAGAACACGACATTTATTGAAAAAAACTACAGAATCTTTTTATTTTGCGGATAAAGTGGTGCTGGCAGATATATATGAGTCACGAGATAATGATTTTGAAAAGACCTCAATTAGCGCATTGAAATTGTATGAAGAAATTTGTAAAACAGGAGTCGATATACAGTATTGTCCACAATTGGAACGTATTGTAGATATGCTTTCTTTAAATGCAAAACCCGGAGATGTTATTATCACTATGGGGGCGGGTGATATTGGGAAAGTGGCTCATGAATTAACGGAAAGAATAGGAAACATCCGTGATAAGTAATGCTGGCAGGCAAAATAGTTATTTATTACGAAACGTAATAATAAATACGTGTTTTTTATTATCTGAAAAAAGTTTTTATTAATAATAAGGCGGGTACTGAATGAGACCTCGAAATATTGCTGTATTAATGGGAGGCATTTCTTCTGAACGTGAAGTATCTTTACGTTCCGGTAATGCCGTAGCGAAGGCTTTAAAAGATGCGGGGAATAATGTTATTTGCATTGATGTGAAAGATGAATGCATAGAAGATATTGATCATAGGGAAATTGATGTTGCATTCATTGCCTTACACGGATATTTCGGGGAAGACGGGGGTGTTCAACAGCTTTTGGAAGCAAAGGGAATCCCTTATACAGGTTCCGGAGTGGATGCCAGCAGGATTGCGATGGATAAATTAGAGGCGAAGAAATGTTTTTTGGATGCCGGACTTAGGACACCGGAGTATTTCCCTGTAAAAAAAACCATGAAACATGGTGATATAGAGCAAAAGATTAAGGAGTTCGGTTTGCCCGTGGTAATAAAACCAACGAGCGGTGGCTCAAGTATAGGTGTATCCATAATTAAAAATGATAATAATCTTCAACTTCAAATTGAGAAAGCATTGAAATGTGAGGACGATATGTTTGTTGAAAGATATATATCGGGTAGGGAGTTGACGGTGGGAATACTGGATAACAGAGCATTGCCAATTATAGAGATTATTGTATCGGAAGCGTTTTTCGATTATAATGCAAAATATAAAAGTGATAAGACACGCTATTTTGTAATTAAAAAGACTTTTAAAGATGAAATAAACAGACGAGGCAGTTCTCGCTGTGAGTTTGGTTTTTTGGATGCAGAATTGTATGATAAAGCGCAGGAATTGGCCGTTGAAGCACACAATGCTATAGGTTGCAGGGGATTTTCAAGGGTTGATATGCTGCTTGATAACAAGAAAGATTTATATTTATTGGAAATAAATACAATTCCGGGATTTACAGAAAAAAGTTTACTGCCTATGGCGGCAAGGGCAGCAGATATTTCCTTCACATCGTTATGTGAAAAAATTGTCGATCTTGCTTTACAAAACAGTTTTGTTAGTATAGATGGGTCGATTAAAAATTAAAAATTTTCTAAATCACATATTTCTATTCAAGTCCCTTGTTCCTTCTATTTCTGAAAAGCTTCACTGGTTCAATCGACAGCTATATCCCTTTTTGTTAAAACTTATTGGAGTGATATGCATTCTCATTTTCACAATATGGGGATTAAAGAAAGTATGGAACACACTCGCTGATCTGAGCATATTTAAAGTAAGCCCCGCAACGTTGACATTTAATTTACCTCCCTGGATGAACGACCGTTTCTATGAAGATATAAAACATGTCGAGGCATTCCATGGCCAGTACGGTATCTATGAAAAGGATATAACTCGTAAAATAGCCAAGGTATATGATGATATTGTTCTGGTGAAAAAAGTTGATGTAATACAACGTATATTTCCAAATAAACTTAATATCAAGTTTACGATGCGTAAGCCCTTTGCTTTAATAAAAAAGGGAAATATTACATATCTAGTTGATGATGAATGTGTATTGCTGCCAAAAGAATATTATAAGTTCTCTGATGTTGATTACATAAGTCCTTACATACAAAGCAGGAAATTATCCCGTCTCCCTTTGCTGGGAAAAGAGTGGAATGACAAGAAGATTAAGGCGGGAATAGAATTGGTAAGATTCCTCCGGGCAAATAATATTCATAAACTTTTCAACATTGTGTCGGTGGATGTAACAAATGTGCATAGTGGAGGATATTCCGGGAAAAGTGATATTATTTTATGGACGGAAAATAATACCCAGATTCGCTGGGGTAATTCTTCATTATTTAAGCGTCCGGAGGAACTCACAGACGAAGAGAAATTGCAAAATCTTTTGAGTATTGCAAAGATTGAAGGAACAAGCTTGAAACAAATGGAATATATTGATGTGAGATGGAGCAAGCCTGTTGGCAAACGGTGGAGAAATTAAACGGTGCAAGCAGGTTAAAAATATTTGACATTTCACGCTGTAATGATAAAATTTAATGAGTTTTTTTAAGTGATTAAATATTTATAAGTTAAGATAAATTTATATGCCGCTTAAAGTAGTGTTGATTTTGGTTGCTTATTTTGCAGATTAACTGAATATTGCAAAAATTTTGGCGTCTAACAATATAAATTAAGGGGTGTAAAATATAAAAGAACCGTTAAAATTCAATAAGATTAGAAAATTATTATAGAAAAACAAGAGTTGCCACAGTAAACACACATCAATAAAATGCGGAAGTGGTGGAATCGGCAGACACGCTAGCTTGAGGGGCTAGTCCTTTTACCGGGGTGGGGGTTCAAATCCCCCCTTCCGCACCATTCTGTATTCTCCCGCCATTCAGGTATAGTTTTGAGCAGGTAAACAGCAAGGATAAAATGTAATTTGAGTACACATCTTTTTTGTAAAAGGCAGGAATTAATGTTTGAATGTTTTCCCCTTACGGAGAAGTGATAATGAATAAATGCATACCGGTAGTTATCACGATTATTTTTGCACTTTTATCTGGTTGTAAAGAAGCGCAGATAAAACAAGCGGATTTTATGCCATTTAAAAAACCCGTTTCGCTTTCAACTACCACTGAAAAAGTAGAAAAAAAATCATGGGAATATGAAGTGATGCCGGAAGTGAAAGAGATGAAAGAGAAAAAAGAGGAAATACCCGGTGAAATTATCTATCCCTCGGAATATAGAAAACCGGAATCATCACTTTATAAACCGGGATACACCGGCGCAAAGATTGATATTGCACTAAACTTTGATGATGCAGAAATCAAGGATGTTGTGCAGGTTATACTGGGGGAGATTTTAAATGTAAATTATGTTCTGGATAAGAGGGTTGGGGGGAAAATAAACCTCCATGCCAGCGGTGAAGTATATAAGGAAGAGTTGCTCTCCATGCTCAATTCACTCCTCTATATTTATAACTTTGCTATAATGAAAGATGGAAATCTCTACAATATACTTCCGCAGGCAGAAGCCCGGCGTGAAACAAGCATTATTATTCACGGGGATAAAATTCCAGAATGGAGCAAAGACGTTATTATTCAAATTGTGCCGTTAAAATATGCCGACCCCAAAAAATTGAGTGCGACGGTGAAGCAATTTATGTCGAGTATTGGAAATATTGTTACCCATGAAGACTTTCCTTATTTAATGATTATTGATAATGCTTCCGTGATGGAAAAATTGCTTACCATAATAAAAATCTTTGATGTGCCTTTTTTGGCGGGAAAAGCCATGAAGTTTTATGAATTTAAATATGTAGATGCCAGAAATATGCAAAAAGACCTTGGGAATTTGGCAAAATCTTTGGGAGCAAAAGTTGGCGGGGATGGAGAATTTGATTTTGTGCCGTTTTCAGACACGAATAAGTTAATAGTGATCACAAAACTCCCGGAACTCTTGCCTAAAATAGACATGTGGATAAAAAATATCGATGTCCCGCCCACTAAATTAGATGAGGAAATGAGGGTGTATATTTATAAGGTACAGCATCAGAAGGCAGAGACGATTGTTCCGATTATCACCCAGGTGTATAGTGAAAAGATGGCGGCGCAACCAAAGAAGCTGGGCATGGATATAGTGGAATCAATGAAGGTGCTTGCTGACGTGGAAACCAATTCTGTTATTGTTAAGGCATTTCCCAGTGATTATAAGGGAATCAAAACCATTATTGAGGCAATTGACGCAACCCCGCAGCAAGTGTTTATTGAAGTATTGATTATAGAAGTCGATCTGAAGGATACATTGGATTACGGAACAGAGTGGTCATGGTCAAGAAGCAATTTGGAAATATTTGGAATGGGAGATGTTGCAAGGACTGCCGGCAATGCAACGGCGCAGTTTACGAACACATTTGCGAAAGGAAACTTTGATATCCTCATGGATATTCTTGCTACCTATTCTGATGCAAAAATACTTTCTGCGCCGCATATATTAGTCCGCGATGAACAACCGGCAAGCATTCAGGTAGGAGAAGAAGTGCCGATTCTTACCGGTTCAGGTCAGCAGACGGGCACTGAAGTTGTCTTCGAACAGGTGCAGTATCGCGATACCGGTATTATCCTTACCGTTACGCCGCATATTGCGGAAAATGGTTTTATTACCCTTGAGGTAAATCAGGAAGTAAGCAACGCTCAGGAGACGACAACAGGGGTGAGTGATTCTCCGACATTTTCCACCCGCCAGGCACAAACTTCACTGGTGATAAAAAGCGGTCATACGATAAGCCTTGGCGGCATTATTGAGCAAAAAAATGAGAAAAGCATAAGCAAAATACCGCTTTTGGGCGATATTCCCTATATGGGAAATTTATTTAAGCTGACATCGCTTTCCAATAAAAGGACAGAGTTGATAATGTTAATAACGCCATATATTGCAAATAATGCGGAGGAAGCCGATTCTTTAACAGCGGCATTTGAGAAAAAACTGCAGGAAATTAATTTTCTGGTAAATCAGTAGGGAAATGAAGATGAAAATTGTTTTGTTTTGGAAAAGAAAAGGATTTACCTTGCTTGAAGTCATGGTTGCATTGGCAATAATAGGTATTTCGATTGGTATTTTCTTTAGTATGGTGGGTAATTCCTCAAGAATAAGAGGCAAAATTGACGATCATGCAAAGTCGTTGCTGCTGGCAAGGACAAAAACAGAAGAGTCTTTTTTGGGAATACTTGATGTTATCCCTCTCAAACAAAATGAAAAAACAATATACGAGAGCACTACTGCAAATGGTATTAAGTGGAAAGTTTTGGAAATTGATAAATATAAGGAAGCTACTATGGAACTAATGAATGTGGGGCTGAATGGAGATGCGGAGATAGAATTGCAATTGCCTCCCGAAGGTTTTGTGGTGGTGAATACGGACGTAGAAGGCATTAAGATTGATACGGCATCATTCGTTGAGCAGAAGGAAGATAATGAAGCAGAAAACCGGGAAATGGAACAGCAATAGAGTTTATAATGTATTGAAAGATGATTGTATGCAAGACAAAAGAGGGTTTACATTATTTGAACTATTAATAGCTCTATTTGTTGGCACAGTGCTTGTTATGTCAGGAGTGTATGCTATCAGGATCGGCTTATTTTCAATGGAAAGAGAGGGCGCATGGTTTAGTGATTCTACGAGGGAAAAAGCGGCCTTTGATTTTTTCTGGCAACAGGCATCTTCCCTGTACAACCAGAAACTCCCAAAAGAAAACAGGCTTTTAAGTGATACTGCTAAAAAAAAGAAGGATAAAATGTTTGTTGGCGAAGATGATTTTCTTGTTTTTGTTTCCCCTCTTTCTTTAAAAAAACATTATACACAGGGATTGATAATTGCAAATTACAAGGTGAAAATCAATGATAATGGGAAATTGGATTTGATTTACGTTGAAAAACGGTTGAATCCGAAATTATTAATGGATTTGGCAGAGGGATTCAAAACGAATTTCCGCATGGAGGCCAATGCTGTTTTGTATGAAGATTATACGGTTTTTTTTAATGATTGCGAATTAATTGCATTTGAATATCTGGTTTCCGGCAAGGAGTCAATGAACGATAACGAGGACATTGAAGATATTGAGGGCGAGGATGAATCTCCTCCGCCGGCAGATAAGTATAGTGCTAATATTAAAGAAGACACAAAAGCGATATGGAAGGGAAAAATTATAGGAAAAATCCCGAAGGCGATAAAATTAACGGTGACAAAAAATGGGGAAGAACAAGTATTTATAACACCAATTATGGTTATGTACTCGTTTTTAGCCTATGGACGATAGTAATTATTGGTTTTATCGCATTAAGTTTTACACGTAATACCGGTATTGCTATAAAAACCGAATTGGCTTTCACTGAGCGGACAAAAAATGTTTATGCTGCCAGGGGGGCATGTATTTATGCGGTAAAAATGATATTGACTCCCGCGAAACAGGTAGAAACGAAAGAGAGAAATAAGAAAAGAAACAGGAAAATAACAAGAAACAAAAAGAAACAAGGCGAAGGCCAATGGATACCCGGTAATGAGCCATATTCAGTGCAGATAGGAGAGAGAAACTGTGATGTGCATATTAGTGATGAAAGCGGGAAAATAAACATAAATAAAATTACCGATGAAACAAGGCCAAGTTTTATTAAATTCCTTTTGGCTCTGAAAGTTGAAGAACATGTTGCGCAAATTATAACAGATTCTATTTTGGATTGGGTGGATGATGACGATTTGCACCATGTAAATGGAGCAGAAAAAAATTACTATATGTCATTACCTGAACCGTATGAGCCTAAAAACGGATTATTTGAATTAATAGAAGAATTAACATTGGTGAAGGGAGTAACCCCCCAAATATATGAGATGTTACGAGAGCATGTGACCGTTTATGGAGCGGGGAAAATTAATGTTAATTTTGCTTCTAAAGAGGTATTGCTTTATGTGCCTGATATTACGCCCGAAATAGTTGATGCAATTATTCAATACAGAGATGAAAACGGGAAAATCGAAAAATTCAAAGACCTGAAGGAGGTATTCAGAGAGTTTGGCATTGTAGGTTCATCTTTTCAGGAAATAACGAAATATTTAACCGTATACGATTCAAACTTTTTGACGATTACTGCTCTTGCTTCTCCGGAAACATCGGAAAATTCTTTCAGCTCATATAAAATAATTATACAAAAAGGGAGTGGGGATTTTAATATTATTGCGGTATATCCCGATTAATTTATGAGTAAGATTCCGTTTGTTGGCATATTTTCTCCCAGCGGCACAGGTTTATCGTTGCATGGAAATGATCTTGTTATTACGTACGTTTCCAAACAATTAATTAAATTATCTTCGGAGACGTTTATTGTAAAAGATTTTTTAATTAAAGACAGTCAGCAATTAAAACCGATTTTAGTGCAGCAAAAGAAATTTGACGGGGAAATTATTCTCTCGATACCCAGAGATTTATGTATTATCAGAGAAATCGAATTTCCCTATGCAAATATCAGAGAGTTACGGGAAGCATTAACGTACCAGTTAGACAGTTTTATTCCATTCAATAACGAGGATGTTTATTTTGATGTTCACTTGCTGTCTCATAACCGGCACAATTCAAAGGTGCTTATTGTTGCGGTAAAAAAACAAGTATTGGATGACATATTATTGCGCCTGAAAGCGCTCGAAATAATGCCGTCCCGCGTTATTATCACCCCCTTTGCATTTGTCCCCCTTATTGTTGATAAGCGGGGTGTAGTTGTCATAATCAATAAAAATAAAAAGGATTATTGTTATAACCTGTACGATAACAGCCTATTGAAGTTGTCATCGGTTGTGAGGAATGAAGATGAACTCACAAAGCAATTAAAATCGAACGCTCCTGATGAGGCGATGTATACAAATAATAATGACGGTGAGATTATACTGAAAGACATTCCTGTTCAAATAAACCGGATGAGTGAATATTCAGAGTCATATGGTGCGGCGCTTTATGGGATATCCGGTTATCCATGTAATTTAAGCTTAATTAAATTAAGAAGAAAACAATTAAATCCTCAGATATCTGCAATGTGTTTTTTGATAGGGTTTTTAATATTGTTTATTTTTTTAATACCCTATATTCAGAAAATTAATAATATTGCAATGCTAAAGACGGTGGATTCAGGAATCAAATCAATTAAAAAAGATATAAAAGCTGTTGAAAAGACGAAGGAGCAGATGGAACTATTGGAAAATACGGTTGCTAATGTCAATAAAATCAGCGAAAAGTATATTTCGAGAATAGATATTATTTTAGAATTGGCGAAAACTTTGCCGAATGACGCATGGACAAAGACTATTAAAATAGATGATAACCTTTTTGAAATAGAGGGCGATGCGGTGTCTTCTACCAATTTAATACCCATCCTGGAAAGTTCTCCTTTTTTTTCAGCGGTTGGTTTGGCATCGCCGGTTACTAAAACACAGAGCGGCAGGGAGAAGTTTCGTATAAAGGGAAAAGTAGAACGGCAGTGATGTATGGAAAGACTTATTGAAGTATTTAGAAGATTTAAAGTACGAGAAAGAGTTCTGCTGATTGCTGCAATTATAGTGCTTTTTTATATCGGCATTGATAGAGTAATAATCACCCCCTTTTTTGCGTCAATAAATGAAACGAAGCAAATGTTGGAAACAAAAGAAAAACTGCTGGAGAAAAGTTACGTATTTATTGCGAATAAAAAACGATATGAAGAACGATTGAATGAGTTGGAACAATATTATGAAAAAATGAAAAAAAAGTTTTTATATGAAGAAACGGAAGAACTTGCGTCTGCAAAATTACAGGAAATAGTAAATGATATCGCAAAAAAGAACGGTTTGATTGTATCGAGAAGTACCGCGTTAAAGAAGAATATAATCAATAAGAATCCTTATCTTATCGCATTATCGATTAATATAGAAATAAGCAATATAGAAAGTACGGAAAAATTACGGGATTTTTTATATGACATCGAATATGATAATGCCAAAACACTTTTTATTGATAATCTTAGAATTAAGGCATTGGGTTTAAAGGCGGTAAAGGGAGCAATTTTTAATTCAACGTTAACAGCGGTGGCTTTCATAGAAAAAAAATCATAAAATATATGAAACCTGTTAAAATAAACACACAATATTTGCAAACAGTTGCCAAAAGCCTTGCGGAAAAGATGAGGCGCTGGAAAAATTATTTGCCGTTAATAAATCTTGTATTGCTTGCCGGCGTTTTAGGGATGGTTGGCGTATGTGTGCTTTTGGTATACAAACCTCAGATGGAAACGGTAAAACGGGCGGTAGTTCCTGAAAAGACTACTGACGACAAAAAACAATTAGCTTTTTTAGACATGGAGAAAAAAAACATAGATCATTATGAAACGTTATTATCCAACAATCCATTTTCTCAGGACCGCAATGATTGGAAGCCGGTAGAAAAAAAGAAGAAAGATACAAAAGCCGATTCGCCATCTAAAGAAGAAGCCGTATCCGTACCTGCATCAGCAAAAACTGAAGAACAAAAACCAAAAGGTAGCCCAAAACCTATTAAGTTATTTGGCATCTTAATACTTGGAGATGTTAAAAAGGCGCTGATACTCAATCCGGATACGACAATAAATAAAGATGCTTATATTTTTATAGAAGAAGGTGCGAAGATTGTTGACTACAAGGTAAAGAAAATAGAAAAAGACAAAGTTAAGCTCGATTGGTACGGGGAAGAGCATATTGTTGTGATGAGGGCAAACATTAGAAAATAGATAGTAATGAGTACGTTCAGGTATAAACTATTAACCAGTTCCAGCAGCATAGTAGAAGGCGAGAAGGAAGCGGAAAACAAAACAAGCTTAATAAGCGACCTCCGGAAATCCGGCCATATTATTTTAAATATCCATCAGGTTGATAAAGGGAAAAAATTTGAATTATTTTTTAAACGTGTAAGTAAAAAAGCTGTTTTGCCGTTTACCCAGGAATTGGCAACACTGCTGGAAGGCGGCATCCCAATCGACAAAAGCTTGTCTATTTTATTGTCGGGACAGGAAAAAAATGCAATGAAGGATGTTATTGAGGATTTGCTGAACGGAATTAAATCGGGAAAATCATTCACCGAGGCGCTCAAAAATCATGAAAAATTATTTTCCAGCATTTACATCAGCATGATACGTGCGGGAGAGGAAGGTGGAGTTTTGCCGCAGGTTTTAAAGCGATTGGGAAATTTTCAGGAGAAGTTGCAGAAAACGAAGAGTGAAATCATTTCTGCAATGATTTATCCTTTATTGTTAAGCAGCACAGGACTCTTGTCGATCGGAGCGCTCATTGTTTATGTTATCCCTAAATTTTCTCAAATTTTTGAAGGGATGGGGATTTCTTTGCCATTCTCTACGATGGTGCTTATGGGAATGAGCCAATATGCCATAAAATACGGATGGATTCTTATTGCTGTGGCAATGACGGTGTTTTTTATATACAAAAGGGTGATGAAAGATAAAAATACTGCCGCTAAAATAGACCATAAAAAGTTGAAACTGCCCCTGATTGGCAATTTGTTATGGAAAATGCAAATATCCCGGTTTGCGAGAACGATGGGAACGTTGCTGGAAAACGGCGTTCCTTTGCTCAGGTCTTTGGATATCGTCAAAGATGTTCTGTCCAATAAACATCTTTCAGAGATTCTCAATGATGTGAAGACAAATGTAAAGGAGGGTTCCGGAATTACCATTTCACTTGCGGAGAGAGGTTTTTTACCGGAAATCGCAGTCCATTTGCTTAAGGTGGGTGAAGAAACAGGGAATATGGATCAGATGCTCCTTAAGGTTGCGGATAATTTTGATGCGGATGTCGAGAACCGGATGAAACGGCTTGTGACAATGGTAGAACCTGTGCTTATATTGCTCATGGGGGCGGTCATTGGCGTTATTGTTATCTCTATGCTTACTGCAATCCTTAGTGTGAATGATATGAAGTTTTAAATGCAACTATTCAGCGCAAATGTTACACCCCTGGTAATAGACAGCGATAAGAGATTGAAATGAAAGAATGCTTTCTGTCGATAGTGATTCCTGCATATAATGAAGAGGAACGAATTCTGCCTTCCTTGAGGAGCATTTGTGCATATCTTTCGAGGCAGGATTATTCTTCCGAAGTCATTGTGGTGGATGATGGTTCTGTAGATAATACAGTAAAGAAGATAAATGAATTTTTGAATTCAAATGAGGGTATAATCCTAATAAAAAACAATAAAAATAAAGGCAAGGGGTATTCTGTAAAACGCGGTATGCTGGCTGCAAAAGGGCAGTATGTTTTTTTTACTGACGCAGATCTTTCCACCCCGATAGAAGAAGTTGACAAATGTTTGCCTTACCTTAATGCCAAAGGCTATGATGTGATTATCGGATCGAGAAGCATTCCCGGCGCTGATATAATAATACATCAACCATGGTACCGGGAGAAAATGGGTAAAATCTTTAATTTCATTATCCGGCTGGTATTAATGGGAGGTTTGATAGATACGCAGTGTGGATTTAAGGGATTTAAGCGGGATGTCGCGCGAAAGGTTTTTGATAAGTGCAGAATAGCAGGTTTTGCGTTTGACGTTGAGGTTCTCTATCTTTCAAAAAAGTTTGGTTTTAAGATTAAAGAATTACCAATCCGATGGCGAAATTCCATCCTCAGTAAGGTAAGTCCTGTAAGACATTCATTGCAAATGTTCAAAGATCTTATCGTTATAAAAATAAATGATATAAAAGGCTACTACGGATGATTTGTTTTCTTGTGAAACAGCACATCACCCGGAATTAATACTTCATTGCCTTTGGGCGTTTTCCATAACAACTCCATAATAGCTCCACCGCCAATATCAAAATATTGAATTCGGATGGCATGATACCCTTCTTCCAGTGGTGTTACCCCTGAAATATAGCGCACTGCGTGCGGTTCTCCATTATCTACAACAAGGTTTTCGTCAATATAAACAAATGAGCCGTCATCGGACTTTGTTGCAAATTGATACACCCCTTTTTGCTTAATATATAAATAACCTTCCCATTCTATTCCGAAAGGGGAGCGATAAGGTTTTTTTGTCTCGTCATTGTATGTGAAAGAAATGGATTCTTTTTCAATGGATGAGGAGAATGGTTGTCCTATGCAGTCAACATTGTAATAATACTGAGCCTTTAATCCTGGCTCAAGTTCATCTTTTGACACATTCAGGGTGAGTGGGGTAATCTTTTTTTCCTGAATTTCATGCGCAAAAGCGCTATCATACAATCCTTGTTGTATATATGCGGTGAGCCATACGCCCGGACGCAAAATAAATCGCTCGTTTTTGTAATTTCCCTTGAGTTTCTTCTTTAAATCTTTTTCTCCTTTTTTATCCACTAAAATAACGGGCGCGTTTGGATTATCTACAACTCTTCCCCAGAAATTTGCATGTTTGTACTCTCTGAAATACCAGGGAAGCGGCCAGTAATCCTTTGAAACTACGTTTATCACCATATTTTTCCCGCTTATGCCTGACAGTGTTTCTAATCGATCTAATAAATTGTAAACATCTCTTTTCGTTTGAACATATACAAGTTCGTATCTCTCGTCATCATAATTTACAAAGTTTAACATGATGGATTGATAGCAAAAGAAACAAAAAACACAAACGTATATTGAAAAGAAAACTGCATAATGCCAGCTATGTGTAATAATTTTAAATAATCCATCAATAAAGATGCCGGCTAAAATTGCAATCGGAAGCGTAAAATTTATGATCAGCCAGGGAGTTTTATAAGGTATGAGTGAATAGATGACGTATATAAGCGCTGCCCATGCAGTAGTAAAAATGGCAAATTTGTTTCTGTATTTAAATGAATAGAAGACTCCGGCAATTCCCATAACCAGCATGGGAAGTTCAAATTTACGTAACAGGGTAAAATAATAAAAAAATGGTTTTGCGTGACCTCCCGAATGGGTGCCGGTTTTTGTCCATATCTTTAATGTGGTTAAAATACCATTTATCCCGCCATAATAACTAAAAAACGATGAGTAAAACAAAAAATTAATTAACAGAAAGAGACCAACGCTGATGCTGATCACATACCATTTTTGTCTGCAGGTATTTCCAAAAACACTGAAAATGTGTCTCGTGTTTTTGACTCTTATTCCGGCGGGAGAAAGCAGTATTTCATACCCGTAAGCGAAGAATAGCGAAATAACAAATACGGCAAAGGTAATTATGTAAGTTTCTTTTATGGTAATAATAAAGGCAATGCTTGATGCGGCGAAATAAATGTATCTTGACTTTCTTGTTTCCGAATAGAGAAAGAAGGAAACAACGGTTGCCAGGGTGAAAAAGATCAAATATGTTTCGTGGATGGTATCTCTCGAAAAGAAAGAATTGGAAGGAGAGATGGCAATAAGCAAACCGGCAGTAAGTAACCCCATTTTGCCAATTCTTTTTCGCAGAGGGTAGAGTATTGCGACAACCATGATGCCAAACAAGACCGGCATAAGCCGAAATGAGAAATCCGTCAGACCTAATACATAAAAAGGGAGCAGGCCAATATAATAGAGGAATGGTCCATGATAGTTTGCCGGGTCGTAGCGATAGTGATTCCTCTCGAACAAATTCCGCAGGAAAAAACTATTTACCCCTTCGTCGGAGTGAAGTGGTCTGAGGTCAATATCCCAAAAACGAAAAAGTGATGCGATTAAGATCGGAACAAAAAAAGCAATAATTAGTTGTGTTGTTTGTTTTTTCATGGATGTTTATATACTTTGGTTTATATTGATGTTTAAGGAATTTCAATGTTTACCTGCTCTCCATCAAGTGGCATAGTAATGATTTTCGCTCGTTCAGCAAGCCGCCATTCTCTATCAGTATTGCACGAAGTAAGCGTCCTTAAATGTGCTTCCCTTATAAGAGATTTCCATAATTTTCGTTTTAAGGTTTTTTGCCGCATCATCCGCAACATCGGCAAAATCACCGACATCCACCGACATCAGCTTACCGTATTGGAACAATCTTGCTTCATGTATTCCCTTGCTTTGCAGAAATTCCACCAGTTCTTCCAAACCTTTCTTGTTCTTTTCCATATTTTGCAAAGTAACAATCCTGAGATGCCATGTGTTGCCTTGTGGCGGAGCGGCGCCAGAGGAGGAAGGTTCTTCTGTTTGGGATGCCGTGCTTTCCTGTTTTTGCTGCTGCTGCTCTGCGGGGGCTTCTTCAGTTACCGGACTCATTTTGCGGAATTCTTCTGAGAGATTATTAATCGTTCCCAAAATGCTTTGGTTTATACGGCCCATTGTATCAATTGATTTGGCGAGTCCCGCGATGTCTTTGTTTTGTTTTTGGGTCGTCTGGGCAACAAGGTTTTCGATTGCGCTTATTTTCGTATCATAATCAGCAAAGCGCTGGCTATTGTCTTTACTTGACTTTTCCACGTAAAACAGCATAAATAAAAAGGCCACAATAGCTTGAGAAGCAAGAATAGCAGCCACTTTAATTGCAAACCATTTAAGATCGTTTCCTTTTACATTAATTCCCTTTGTCTTGCCAATAAAGGACATATTTTCTTGATTGTCCATGTAATTTCTCCATTGTTTAACTACACGTCTGTAATTCACACAAAAGAAAAGCTATGGTACAATATGCAACTACTTAAGTCAATGTGTTTTATATGTTTGTGTGTATGGAATGGAGTGTTTTCTTTATTGGTTATTTGACGAATGCTGCAATTTAATGTTTTCCCGTATCTATATTTATATTTCATCTGTTCGGATTTATTTTATAATAAAGTGTCTTAAATTAATTATCTAATGAGGATGGTAATATGTTCGAGGAAAGGTGTATGAAGATATTTTTGCAATGTTTGATATTTGGTGCGTTTTTCGTAATTGGAGCGGGATGGTCTTCCGGTTTACTGGCACAGGATGCCATTATGAAAATGCAATCTGCCGTTGTTTCTATTGAGTCTCTTGATAAATATGGAAAATTGACCAGGCAGGGAAGCGGTTTCATTATAAATGAGCGTGGCGATTTTATTACCATCAATAAAGTATTTCATGATGCACATAGTATTCAGATAAAAAATATTCAGGGAAATGTTTTTTGCGTAAAGAATGTTCTTGCGGAAGATAAAGAAAGCGGCCTTGTGTTGTTGGCAACCGAAGGTCATGAAGAGGGGATATTGCCGTTGCCACTGAACAGGACTTTTCCCGGGGCAAATGAGCAAATCATGGTAGTGAACAGCCAATTCGATGCGGAGCATCCGGTAGTAAATGGATTTGTTTCCGATAGCATTGAAATACCGTTGTTTGGCAAAATAATAAAGATAAAGGCATTGCTTCCGGCGGGTTATTGTGGAAGCCCGGTAGTAAATAAGGAAGGTGAAATCATAGGCATTCTCTCATTCCTTTCTCCCGATGGGTTTGGTTACGCTCTTTCCTGTGAACGGATTGAAAACCTTATGCCGGTAAAAGAGCAGGCGCTTTCGGAGTGGATAAGGTCTCGGGTCGATTCCGAATGGGAATTTTGCAGAGAGGGAATTTCCCATCTTGTTACTACAGAGTACGAAAAGGCCATTTCCTCGTTTCAACAAGCCACCGGGAAAAACCGTAATCATGTCAATGCATACATCCTAATCGGTTACTGTAAAAACAAGCTTGGACAGTATTCTGACGCAATAAAGGACTTGAAACAGGCAATCAGCCTGAAACCGGAGTTTCCGGAAGGATACTTCCAACTGGGTCTTTCCTATTTCATGCTGAAACAATATCAAGAAGCAGTGGAACCTCTCCTTGATGCCACGCGTATCGATCCGCAATTATTCGATGCATATTTTATGCTTGGTTTAGCCCATACCGCACTTGAACAGCACCGTGAAACGGTCGAGGCTTACCGGCAGGCTATTCGCATTAACAAAAACGTTCCGGAACTCTATTTTCATCTGGGAATAGCATATCTGCAGATAGAAAACAAGTTAATGGCATTCGAGGAGTATAAAATCCTCAAAGATATGAATAAACATCTGGCGTCAAAACTGTATCAGATGATTTACCAATGATTCTATTTGAGAAGCGGAAGAATTTCCGGTTTGCTTATTTTATCAAATAAAGGGGTTTTGCCGTTACGAAGAGAATGCTATTCAGTTTCTGTTACAAGAAAAAACTGCTTTCTCGTCTACTGTTTTATCTTTCTGCCTTCGAATTCATGATTATTCTTTTTTCCATATCTTTTCCAAACCGAGTTTATCCAGGCCAAACTTCTCCAGGTCAATTTTTTCTTTTAATTTATTCAATCCTTTCTCCATTTCTTCCTTGCCGTAATAATTCATTATCGCGGTGAGTACGTATTTTGTATCCAATAATGGTTTTGGCTTATTCATATTTCCGGTAACGGCAACAGGCAGGACAATACTCCCTTTTTCATCAACGAGTGCATTCAACGGTTTTGCCTTCTTTGTCAATTTTTCCGAATGTTCCGGCGATAAGTGAACTTTACCTTTTAAATTGAGGTTGCCGGTATCAATATTTATATTCCCCTTTAATTTTGCATCCGAACCCGGCGCCTCAGGAACATAAATATTCTCCAGATCACATTTTTTCAAATCAAGTTTTTCATTGAGAAGAGAAACTTCACCCTCCAGAGAATCAAATCGCGTTACATTATACTTCTCCAGCACCTCCTTCTTTTTCTCTGCATACTTGTATAATTCTTTCATTCCCAGGAGAGAATCTATTATCGTTCCCATAAAATTTACGTTTTCTATTTCTCCTTGTAAAAGTTGAAATGAACCATTGGCACTCGTCACCATTCTCTCTTCATTGCCCAAAGAGCCGCCCATTTCAAAGGAACCCGAAAACAGTCCCTTCATCATGCCACGGTACTGTGTAAGACTATCAACAATCCCTTCGACTTTTACGTTATTGATTACGGGACTCGCATTCCATTTCATACTGGCAGTGTCATAGTCACCTGCCAGTGAAATATCTCCCTCAAATGTCTTCATTTGAAAGTCCTCTATTTTCAATATATCATTTTGGAAATTAAACTTCCCTTTCATTTCTTCAAAATCAATATTCTGCACAACCCCCTTTTTTATATCCGCCTTCATGTCGGCATTTATATTGTCTGCTTTTTTTTCTGCCAATAGTTCCAGGCTGAGCAATTCAACAAAATCTTCGGACTGCTTCTCATTTTTACTCTTATCCTTATTCTCCTGATCTTCTGATTCGGACAATGATGCAGGAAGTTTAAATGCAAGTTTCGGAGAAGATACCTGCATATTCACAAATGCATCATCCAAATTGCCTTTCACAAAATTCTTTATAACAATAGTACCATCCGGTCTGTATTCTTTAAGCAAAGGGACAATTGCGCCCCATTCCTTCAAAGAAAATTCATTTGTAGTATTCACCAAATCAACACGCGGATTTGTCAGACCTTCAATAGTTCCGGTGCTATTGATTGATGCATTCTGAATATTAATTACGAGAGACTCAAGTTTAACGGTGTCTGCAATTTTATTTGCTTTAAGAGATAATTGAAACGGAACCTGCTTTGGCTTCTGAAATATTTCACCATAGGTGATTGCCGCACCACTCATCTCTGTATGTCCGGATATTTGCATCGTGTCCATATTCCCCTTAGAATTCATCTCCATATTTACCGGGCCTGTGATTTGGAAATCTTGCGGCAATCCTTCTTTTAAGGCAGGATACATTGCAAACACCTCATCAAGCGCATTTATTTTTGATGAGAGGGTTAAATCCCATTGAGGACTTGTTTTTATATTTTTCATATTCCCCGTCAAAGAAACGGCATTACCATTCAGATTTACATCCAATTGTTGGAGAACGAGTCCCCCTTTGCTGTCTTCATATTTTATCTTTTCTTTGAGGGTAAAATTTACGTTTTGTATTTTCTCATTAGCATCTTTTATAGACATTGTCAGTTTTTCGCCCTTTATTTCTGACTCTATATCAAGTTCCGAATTAATAGCTCCCCTCATGTTTGCAGTCATATTAATAATTCCTTCAAGAGGATATATCACTAAATCTTCGGGAATATAGGGAGCAAATTTATTAAGGAGTATATTTTTGAAGAAAACGTTAATATCCATAAAAAGGCTTGCTATGTCCATGCTTTCTCCCAATGGACCCAATGTCCCCTTTATGAGAAAACTTTGCTCGGTTTCCCCTGGTAAATAAGCTGATAAATACATCGATATCGGCTTATTCAGTGACACATTTTGGAATTCTATCTCTAATGCATCAACCACCGTTGTTACCGGTTCATCGCGAACATAATTATCCAGAAAATGTATCTGCCCCTGGTTTATGATACATTGAGAAACCATTAATCCCGCAAGAAAGGGGTTATAATTATTATCATGTTTTTCACTATCAGGCTTCTCTCTCTCTCCTATTTTTTTCCCGCTCTTTTTCCCATCTCTTGCAGGCAACGTTTCTGTTTTTTCTGTGTCATTTACTATATCAGAAAAATTAAACTCTCCTCTTGAGTTCCGAACCATATGCACAACCGGTTTCTCTATGATCAGTTTTTTAATTTGTATCTCTTTCTTTATCAGTGGAAACAATTTCAGCTTTATGTGAAGATTTTGTAAAGAAAGAAAATCTTCACTCCCAAATTCCGGATTATCTGCTATACGCAATCCCTTGATTTCCACTCCCAGACCGCTGATTATGGTAAGTTTAACATCGGTAAAATCGAACTCCCGGTTCAAATAGGGTTTTGCCAGTGTAATTATCCTGCCCTTATATTTATTTAAATTAACGACAAAGGGCGCAACGATTATTGCTATGAAAAGAAAAATAAAAACAGATGAAAGGATAATAATTATTTTCTTCATTCAAAATATTCTCCCGCATGAAACTTACAAAAATAAAATGAACGACACAATTCGTAAAGCAACCATAGCGAGGGCCTTCTCTATTGATGAATTGCCGGTAAATGCGAAGAAATTGTCACAAAAAACGGAAATATACTTTATTTTGTTGCGTCTACCCGAATGTTTTGACAGGAATTGCTATTGGATATGAATAAATTAAACGTTTGTTGTTTGTTTTAATGGCAAATCTTTGTTTTATTGATGGGAACAGAAAACTTCCCTCCACCGGTTTAAGCACTTAAAATAATGAAAGGAATGAATAGTACTTAGGACTTTGGCAATTTTTAACTGTAGGGTGGATATTGTCCACCCTACATGAATTTAAAATTTCTTAAGTGCTACATTATATCTGCAAAAAACTCCAGAAAATCTTCATCAGGAAAAAATTGGGGCATTACCCTATGTATCGTCTGATTTACTTATACCTGCCCACTCTTCTTCCTTTAGCTCCCATTCTTCCATGATTCGCTCTCTTACTCCTCCAGTTCAATCTCTGCCTTCGTTGATCTCTCATTGTCGTAATCCTTTTCCAAAATCAAACTAAATTAACTATTTTTTTCCTGCTTTGCAGTATCATTCTCACGGTCTATTTTGTTCTGAGACTTCGGCTTGTTGCTGACTTCTTCCACATCTTCTTCAACGCCCTTTACACCCTTTTTAAACTCGACAATCCCCTTCCCCAAAGATTTCATTACTTCAGGAAGTCTTTTGCCAAAGATAAGAAGCGCCACAATCAGGATGATAATCCACTCCCAACCACCCGGCATACCAAACATAAATAACTCCTTATATAAAAATTAAAAGACATTAGGAAATATAACACCAGGCTATAGTAAAAAGCAATACATTTATTTACACGAAATCTTTAGAAATATAGCATAGCAAATATGTTATTAAATCACCAAATATCATATTTTTTTATCTCATTATAACCTTTTCATACCTTTTTCTTATTTATTTTTGAGAGGTCTTAATTCCCGAAGTGCGTTCACCAAAGAAGAAACATCCTCTGCCAAATCAACCTGGAATGCCATTTGTTTGTTCAGGATGGGATGGAAGAACTCAATTCTCTGCGCATGGAGAGCCTGCCTGTCAATTATAGGTTCCTCTTCCAGAAACCTTTCCTTGTCCAGCAAATCGGTAAGATAACATGAATCCTGCTTGCTATACATCTCATCTGCAACTACCGGATGCCCTATTGCCTGCATATGAACACGAATTTGATGCGTCCTCCCCGTCTTTGGCATTATTTTCACCAACGTATATCCCCGAAAACGCTCAATTACCTCATAAACGGAAACCGCGTCTTTCCCGATGTCCCTTCTTATCGCCATCTTTTGCCTGTCAGCTCTATGCCGTCCGATTGGCATATTTATTTCATCAGAATCAAATACCATCTCGCCCTCTACAACAGCAATATACTCTTTTTTTATAAGCCTTTTCTCAAACTGCATTGCAATATGAGAATGCACGGCATTGCTCTTTATTACAAGCATTACTCCGCTTGTATCTCTATCCAATCGGTGAACGATACCCGCTTTCAGAGGGCCATTAATCTGAGAAAGATTTTGGCAGTAAAAAGTAACAGCATTAACAAGAGTACCGGAAGGATGACCGCCCGCAGGGTGTACCACCATATCAAATGGCTTGTTGATAACCATTAAGTAATCATCTTCGTAAATTATATTCAGTGGAATGTCTTCCGGCACTATTTTTGTTTCTTCCGGCACCGGAACAGTGGCAGAAATAACATCGCCTTTTTTTATAAAATAACTGCTCTTGACGGCGCTTCCATTTACAACAATTGCGCCCTCTTTTACGAGTTTCTGTATATAGGTTCTCGAAAAATCCGGAAACCGGGAAGCAATGTACCTGTCTATTCTCTTATTTTCATTTACCCTTTTTATTTCTATAATTACTTCTTTAACCTGTGGTAGGCTTTCCTGCAGCATCATAAGTTATTTTATTATCGATAACCGATATCTCGAAAGTGATGCCCAAATACTGTCAGGGGCGGTATCAATCGCTTTGGTATAGCTGCGAATAGCATTTTCCTTTTGGCCTAATTTGTCGTAACAACGACCGGCATCCCACCCCTGTTGCGCCAAAAGAAAAATCTTGTCTGACAGCACAGCATCATTAAATTGGCCGCCGGCCTCCTGCAAAAGTCCTTTTTCCTCATAAGCATAGCCCAACGATTGTTTCACCATGAAAGCAATTGGGTGTCCGCTATATCTTTGCAAAAAATCATTATAGCTACGAATCGCCTCGTCATATTTCTTCAGGTCATAATAAATATTACCCATTTGAAATAAAATCCATGGCATTGTGCCGGAAGATGCGGAAGTCTCTTCCACATATTTGAAGGCTTCAATGGCATTGTTTAATGCCTCGTTTTTGTCTTTTTCAGTTTTTCCCGATTGAACAGCCTTCGCAAGGTCATTATTGATTCTCCACATGCTCTGCCATGCGGCTTCTTCCTTTCTTGACTTTGCTTTAACAAAAGTAATCGTCCCGGAAGCAATAGAAACGGCAACCGCAATGCCTATACCTATAAAGATTTTATATTTGTTTAATACCCCCAGTGTGTCAGTTTTTGTCTCAGTCATTTTTCTTTCTCTTTATAAACCAATTAAAGTCTCTGCCTCTTTAAAAATTTTTTTCACATCATCATCATCCAAACCCGCCGCTTTAATAATCAATTCAGCATAAGAGCGGTCCAATAAGTCACCAGGGGAATGGGAATCCGAGCCCATAACAAGCTTTGCCCCTACCTTTTTTGCTATTTTAGCAACATGACCATTTGCGTAAGAATGGCCTTTCCTTCCCGATATTTCAAGCCTTACGCCCCTTTCCTTCGCCAACTTTACATCATCCTCAGAAATAAGCCCGGGATGAGTCAAAACATCAGCGCCCGCCTCTATCGCAGCCCTGTTTGTGCCGGGAATAACCGGCTCTGTAATTGTTTCCCCATGCACCAAAACAATATGCGCGCCCAGTTCTCTGGCTCTCTGTACCATTGCCTTTATATGTTCCGGCCTGAGATGCGTTAATTCAACCCCCACACGCACCTTTATTCTGGCGATAGATGTTATTTCCTTACACGCTTTTAACACATTAGGAATTACAATATCAATGTTGGAATAGTCTGCATGATCGGTGATAGCCAGCCCGCGAAAACCTTTTATCTCACAACGGCGGATAAGCTCTGAAGGCAACAATTCGCCATCGGAAAATAGCGTATGTGTGTGCAAATCAATCATAAAGGTAAATATATTAATGCGCCCGAGACGATTCGAACGTCTGACCTACGGTTTAGGAAACCGTTGCTCTATCCTGCTGAGCTACGGGCGCACTAGTCTCTTAAAATTCTAAAAATTTATTAAGGGTTTAATTATATTCGTGATATGATGAAAAATCAAACAGTAATTTCTTTATAATATGCCATTAATTATGCTATGCTTAAATCGAAAGATTCGTCTTCAGAATTTATTTGAAGTCAAAAAATTTGGAATTAGAATAATAGCCCATTGGGGTAATCGTAAACAATTTAAACTATCACAAGAGGTACAAATCCATGTTTCTTCGCTCATATACAAAATACAAAATTTGCCTGCTTATATTTTTTATCCTGTCAACGGAAGGTTGCGGCGTACAAGACCCGGATAATTACAACCGCCAGGGCGTCCTTTTAGATAATCAGGGAAAACTTGATGAAGCACTTGTATATTATAACAAGGCATTACGTATAGATCCGTACAACAGAGACGCACATTGCAACATTGCGACTGTTTATCATAAAAAAGGGCTGCTCGATAAAGCCATTGAAGAATATAAAATAGTATTGGAGTTATATCCTTACGACCCGCAGGTGCTTTATAATGTCGGAGCAATACAAGCGCGAAATAACAATCAGGATAATGCCGTTGCCTTTTGGGAAAAGGCAGTTGAACTGAAACCCGATTTCACGGAAGCACACTACGCACTGGGGATTGCATACGCGCAAAAAAACCGTTTTGCCGACGCTATCAACGCATATAAGAAGGTACTCGAAAAACAACCGGACGACCCCGTTTCACATAATAATTTGGGCGCGGCTTACACGGAAATAGACAAACTGGACGAGGCAATCGTAGAGTTAAAGAAATCTATTCAACTTAACCCCACGATTCCAATGACTCACAAAAACTTAGAATTTGCGTACAGAAAGAAAGGTTTGAATGAAGAGGCCGACAAAGAATTAAAACTTTATGAAGATTTAATCCGCAACGCACCGCAAGAAAACTGAATATTATTTTACCGGATCATATCCTGAGCCACCAAAGGGATTGCAGCGCAATATCCTCCAAACTCCTAAAGCGATTCCCCGCACAGCCCCCTTCTTTTGTACCGCATCGATCATGTACTGAGAACACGTAGGTTCAAACCTGCAGGCATGCTGGAAAAGAGGCGAAACGGCAAATTTATATAGTTGAAGCAGTTTAATGATGATGAACTTCATTCGTAAAATTTTTATTGATTTGAAGAATTGCCTTCTTAAACCCAATATCAATATCGGACAATTTCAAAGAAGGTAAAAATGTGTTTCGCGGAATAATAACAATATCCACATTTATCACCAACATATTTTTATTTAACCGAAAAACCTCTCGTAATAATCGTTTTACACGGTTTCGGCATACTGCATTCCCGATTTTTTTACTGACTATCAGTCCCAGCCGGGAACACTTCTGAGCGCCAGGAGCGACATACAGAGTAATAAATTTATTTTTAAATACTTTTCCTTCATCAAAAACCCTGTCAAACTCCCTCTTTCGTAACAAACGCTCCGCTTTTGTGAATTTATAATTTATTGTCCCCATACCAAATCAATAATGTTTCATGTCCCACCCGAAAATTCTCTCACAAAATCCCTGCCCTATCTATTATCTATGAAGAATTAAAACATCTTGACATTAATAGCGCAATACAAATATAGTATGAAAGTTTTCTATACTATCATTCATCATCATTGAGGTTTAGCACATGAATATTTTCATGCAGGGGATGAGGCGTTCCGGAACGACTATTGCATTCGATATCCTATGGGAAGACGGAAGATTTAACTGTTACTATGAACCCTTATCTACTGCAATCGATGATACACTCGGGGGTGGCAGCAGAATGAGACAGGTAGATTTTTATGAAAATGTAAGGAAATGCCGTGCTTCTTTTATGAAAAAATATCCTCATTTTCATCTGGAAAAGATAAATAAGGAAGAATCCTTCCGTAAATCCATCAAAAATTTAACGTCATTAAAATTGCCGGTGATAGAAAAAGAAAATTTGCTCAATTACGGCGCGCCACGAGAACCAGCGCTTGAGTTTGAAACTGATTTGCCTGATTACGCAAGAGAATACATAAAATTCATGATTTTACAGGCAGAACATACCATGATAAAGTTTACCCGGATGTTTTCAAAAATTAAGGTGTTATGGGAAATCGACCCAAAAGCAAAATTTGTTCATCTTATACGTGACCCACGTTCTGTCACGGCATCGTTTTTTTTCGGGAAAAAACAAAAACTGCGCGACAATTTCTCAAACGAGAATAGTTTCTTCGAAAGCGGTCCGGAAGTATTGATCGGCGCAAGCCGCACATTATCCGACATACTGCTGAAAACTCCTGAATATTCTTATCTCAGCAAATGCAAGGCGTATATGAGGGTTATGCTTCTGTGGAAAATTATGTTTCGAAGAACTCACGACGTCGGACAAGCGTTATTCGGAAACAACTATTTTCTCTTTCGGCATGAAAACCTGCTTTCCGAACCGGAACAAACGGTAAAAACATTATATGAATTCATGGAACTACCCCTGCCGAAACACGTTCTTGAATGGGTACAGAAAAATATCCAGCGAACACCTTCTTTTTTCGCGCCAGACAATCCTCACTGGCGCAAAGCAGTAAAAGAAATTAATATGGAGGAAGAACTCAAAGCGGCAGGATATGAATATCTCATTTAATTATTTTCAAAAATGGAAAAACTTAACATAGGGATAGTAAGCTCATGGTGGAACCGGGGGCAAAGCACCGTGTCCCGTTATATCCGGTCTGTTCTTGACAATCTTGGGCATCACACATTCGTACTCGCCCGTCCTACAAGCGATACCGATGATCTGCCAAATTTTATCTCCACAACTGACGTATGGAACCAGAAAAACGTCACTAAGGCTTCACATTTTTTTATCCCCCTGAAAGAGTATCTGGGATGGACAGAAAAAAATTCACTCCGGATCATTTTTTTTGACGAAAATAATGAATATGAAAAAATTAAACATTTGCGTTCAACGGGAATAAAAACTTACGGACGTTTCGTCTGGGAATGTTTTGGAGAAAAACACGCAAAAAGTCTAAAAACCATATTTAAAACCGGAGATGTGAAATCTTTTTATCGATATGCAGGAGAATGCTTTGCCAACAAGGATATTGCCGGAGCTAAGGAAGCATTTACTATCGTATATTCGCTTACCAAATGTGAACAAACCCGGTATAAAAATTTTGGAATTGACAGCCCATGGATTCAGTGGGGCTGCCACCCGGAACTTCTTGAAGTAAAATCAAAAAAGCGGGAAGATGCGATTTATTTTTTCTTTCCCGGCGGTTTTCAGGGGGCAAGAAAACCCCTGAAAAAGACCGTTGAAGCTTTCATGAAGGTAAAAAACCCGGATATCCGCCTTATTATAAAAGCTCAGGGAACGAGAACTACCACCGAAAACATTGATGCCTATTCGGACTCACGGCTCATAAAAATTGTCAAAGATATCCCTGCAAAAGAATACTACGATTTATTCTCATCCTGTCACGTATGTTTGGCTCCAAGCAGATGGGAAGGATTAGGACAACATTTTTATGAAGCAATCTCTTTCGGATTACCCACAATCACCAATAATATCCCTCCTCATAACGAAGTCATCGAAAATGAAAATAACGGATTACTTGTAAAATCAGTTAAAATCGGTTATAAACAGTCGGGGATACCCATTTATGACCCTGACGTAAATGATCTTGCAAGGGCAATAGAAGAACTATCTGACATGAAAAAAATAGAAGAACTTTCAAAGAATACGATACGGTTGCAAAAAAAATATTCATGGGATACTACCACGGAACAAATCAAAAAAACTTTTGGATTATAAAAAAACAAGAGAGACACAATCATGCATATCGGAATAGTCAGTACCTGGTTAAATAGAGGCCAGGCTACCGTTTCGCGCTACCTTCGCTCCATTTTTGATGAACTCGGACATAAAACCTTTGTGCTTGCGAGGCCTACAAGAGATAATGACGCATTGCCGAAACACATTGCCAAATCAGACGTATGGGACCAGGAAAATGTTACCCATGCCTCCAATTTTGTCATTCCCTTAAAAGAATACAGAGAATGGGCGAGAAAAAACTCACTGGCGGTGATATTTTTCGATTCAAATATGCAATTCCCTGAAATTGCGGCTTTACGCGCGATGGGAATAAAAACGATCGGAAGATTTATATGGGAAAGTTTCGGAATACAACATCTGACCGGCTACAAAAAAATACCCCTGAAGCCGTTCCGCTGGAAAAATTTAGGAAGATGTTTTCTGAGCAATTCAAGAATACGCCCTTTAAAAGGCGCAAAAGACGCTTATGACATAATTTATTCACTCAACAAATGCGAATGCGTGCGATATGCAGACTTTGGCGTTGACAGCCCGTGGGTGCCGTGGGGATGCCACCCGGAACTTCTCAATTCCGTATCAGAAAAGCGCAAAGATGCGATCTATTTTTATTTTCCCGGAGGCTTTCAGGGCGGAAGAAAACCCATACGAAAAACAGTGAAAGCCTTCACACAGGTAAAAAATCCCGATATACGACTCATTATCAAGGCACAGGGAGAACGGTCAAATACGGAACATATCAATGATATCGCCGACAAAAGAATTATCCACATGAAAGAAGATTTAACGGCAAAGGAATATTATGATTTATTTTCCTCATGCCACGTCTGCCTTGCTCCAAGCAGGTGGGAAGGATTAGGGCAGCATTTTTATGAAGCTATCTCTTTTGGACTACCCACAATTACCAATAATATTCCACCTCATAATGAAATAATTCAGGACAGGTATAATGGCATTCTCGTAAAATCGCATAAGACAGGTTACACATTTTCCGGGATTCCCTGCTTTGACCCGGACGTTGACGGCCTTGTGCGCGCAATAGAAGAATTATCAGTTCCGGAGACCATCGGGGAATACACAAGGAATACTGTGGAATCTCAAAAAATATTTTCATGGAAAAATACGATACAACACGCAAAAGACGCCTTTGGCCTGTAAATACTATTTTGATTCAGATACCTTTTGGGGAGAAACAAGTGAATGGACGTATATTTTAGCACGGTTGTCCGGCAAGGACCGATTTCACAAGGCGGAGAATTGGTTCACATCGACTGGTCAACAAAAAAAGTACATGCAAAAGCAATTTTATCACCCACCGACCCCCTCATTACAGAAAAAGACGATGCTAATCCAAGGGGCAACTCAAGGGGTGGAAGAGGCATCGTTAAGATCAATAACACGATCTATGTCGCAACCTATCATAGTTTGCACCTTTTTGATTCTTTCCTTAGGCCAAAGGGAAAAATATCAAACAATTTATTTGTCGGATTGCACGAAATTTTTCTCAATGATAATGTAATCTGGCTTACTTCCACTGCAATAGATTGTATTATCGGCATTGATACACAAGGGAATTATATTGATTGCTGGTGGGCAAGAGAAGATGCAAACTTAAAGAAACATTTTTCACTCACTCCGTTAAAAATTGATAAAACAATCGACAACAGAATGCTTTGGTTGAAAGTATTGCCTGCACGGCAGCCAAGTCATACGCATTTAAATGCGGTTGCAGTTCATCAGGAACAGTTATACGTTCTTTTGAACCGGTTTGGCGCCGTTTATAATACAACAACGAACCGTTTTGTGCTGGAAGACCCATCTATTGCCGGGTGTCACAACCTTGTATTTTTTGGAGACAAAATATTGATTAACGATACCAAGGGAAAAAGGGTTATGGTGTATACACAGGACGGCAAATTGGTGAGATCTCTGAATTTGTTAGACTTTCCTGAAATAAACGCTATATACCAGTCTGCAAGCCAGTTTCCTCAGGCAAAGTCATCTTCTTTCTTTCGTGTATTTAACCTTTTTTCCAATTTTATGAATAGAGAACATGAAATAAAAAGTCCGCTGTTTTTACGCGGCCTCAGCCCTGTCGATCAGTCTCGCATCCTTGTGGGATTCTCTCCCGCAACCATTGCGGAATTCGATATTGAAAAAGGAAAACTCTTAGATATATTCTCATATTCACAAGATATCGCCGTATGTGTGCATGGTTTACTGGCTTGTAGTTAATAGATAATTTTAAGAACGATATCCCGATGCAGAAAAAACCATTTATTTATATTGCCTCATTAAGAAGGACGGGCGGCACGGTGCTCAGCGAGGCATTAACCATGCTGCCATACTCATTTATCTTTCTGGAACCGAATTTGGGGAAGAACAAATTTCGGATACGGGAGAATGATCTTAAATTGTTTTTGCAATTGGGAATTAATCTTGAAGAATTTAAGCAAAAATATCTGACCGAAGAAGACAATTCCATTATCAAGGCCTTAAAAAATGATTTACTGCCAAAACTTGACACCCACATCCATCAGATAGGGGTAAAAGAGATTCATAACAGAGGCTGGCAAAATTATTACAAGGTGTTTACGGACATGAGGATTATCCTGACGGCAAGAGACCCCAGGGATATCTATATTTCTGTTTATCACAGATTACAACAGGGAAAGGGAAGCTGGAAAAAAGAATTAACTCCGGAAACCTTATCGACACACCTTAATAATGAGTTTGACAGACAAATGGAAATGTATAAAAAAGCAAAATGTATTAAGGTAAAATATGAGGAATTGTGCACAAATAGGGAAATATATCCAAAAATAAAGGCATTTGTAGAAAGTGAAATCCCTGATACCGGTACAATAGGGGGATTCAACGCGGCAAATGTTAAGAGGAAAGACGAATATGACCTGCACGGCAGCATTATTACGGACAAAAGAGTGCATCGATGGCAGCAGGAACAGGATAAAAGGTTAGTTGCAGAAGCAACCAAAATTGTTGATTTAATGCCTCACTACTGTGATTTCTGGGGCTATAAAAAATAAAATACCTTCTTTTTTCATCTCTTTACCGCTGGTTCCCAAACAGGAGTTTGGGATCGAGCGGACGAAATATATTTCTTAAAAATACAAAATTGTTACACATATACTCTTTTTTAAAGACCCGATATGATCGTTTCCTGAAAACCTTTGACCAGTATTGTTTGGTGCTCAAATGGTTAGTGGGGGATTCCATCTGGCGATTCAGAAAAGAATCATTCCTCATCCTTTTTACCAATTTTATCGGGATATCATTTCAGGTATGGACGATTGGCCTTGCCATTTATTACGCCAGAGCAATGCAAAGCGGCAAGACTATCAAACTCCTGCACTATGAATTCAATGCACGCACCTCCAATTTACTTCTCATCTTATGCGGATTGTCAATATTGTTTTCACTTTTGATCGCCGCATGGTCTATTTATTTTTCAAAGTCAAAGGGTTTGAAATTAAGGAGAAGATACGAAGAATTTTGTGCAAAGAGGATTTTTCTTTTATTTGGTTCGGGCTTTAAAATCGGAACCCCTGTTGAACAGGATTTCAGTGATGACAAAGTTATCGTTCGTCTGGCAAGGAGGGATTCAAGATTTTGCAGCAGGGCGTTATGGATGATTCTCGATACTATTATTCCATTGGCCACCTTTATTGTCGCAATTGCCACCTTATTATATATCAATTCGCTCCTGACCCTTTTAAACTTTACCCTAATGGGCATCTCTGCCTTTTTTCTTTATAAAGTAAGCGTCTATGCCGCGAGAAATTCTGCGTCATTTGAAAAATTTGCAAAAAAAACAAGCAAAGAATATTTACGGATTATACAACACCAAAAGGCATGGGTAGTTTCGGCTTCAGAGAATGAACAATGGCTTGAAAAAAACTTCTTTTCCTCCGGTCCAATTAAAAAATTCCATGATGCCTATGAGGGCAGGTTGAAATCATTGGAGTACAGCCATTTGATCAGTAATATTGTTCTTGCCACGGCAATTTTCTTAATATTGCTCATTTTGGGCAAATCCATTATTTCCGAAGGAAAGGGATGGGGAGAATTAATTGTCTATTTGATCGCGTTACGCTTTATGTTAACCAACATGAGACAGGTAAACAGGAAAGCAACCGGAATCAACCGCCTTTATCCGCAGATCAGAAGATATTTCCAATTTCTCAATGCAACTATCATTACTCCAATGCCAGGGATAGCGCCTCCGGCAAACTATACTATTAATACACCCGCTCCGCCTGCAATAGAAGGTTCTCTGGAATCCTGGGAACTAAAGAAAGGAAGTCGGATCAGTCTCCTGAGCCCCATTGCACTGAATCGCTATACATTGGGGTTTTTGACCGGCTGTATGCTTGGGCATTCTGCGGAAAAGACAAAAAACGCTCTTGAATCCATGTGGTTCGTAACGGCTGATTACGAATTTCTCCCGAAACGTTCCTTACGGGAATCCTTGAGATATTCAAAAAAATATACTACTGATAATTTACAGAAAGATTTAGAGAAAATAAGCTTGTGGGAAAAATACATCGAACAGTTGCCGGATAATCTGGACGCTTCTTTACCTCCGGATATTTGGAGAAGAATAGACCCCGACCTGAAATTTTCGTTAACACTAATCAACGCCCTTCAATCGAATTGCAACTGGATAATGATTGAGGAAAAAGGGCTGAGAACACTGTCCGATAAAGCCCGTAATTATTTCCTCGACCAGTGTTCAGATAAAATAATTACAATAGTCTTCTATAAAGATCATACCGCTGTGGGCAATTACCGCGAAGATATAATCGCGGCAATTGCGCGTGGTGAAATTATTGGCCTGGGTTCAATTGACTGGTTTAAAACAAATCAAACTGCCATCAAAGATATACAAATACCGGACTATAAGAAGACCACCGAAAAAGAAGTCGATGATTTTGACCTGGATGATGACCTGGACGATGATGATCTATAGAATCTTTATTCTTGGTAAAATAAAATGAAACATCCTGATTTCTTTATTGTAGGCGCTCCCAAATGCGGGACTACTTTTTTACACAGCCACTTGAAAAACCATCCGGAAATTTTTATGCCCGACAGAAAAGAATTACATTATTTCGGGACGGATTTATATCATCCCGACTTTGTCAGGGATAAAACACTCTATTTATCTTTTTTCCAAAAAGTAAAAAATGAGAAAAGAGCAGGAGAAGCATCCGTATGGTACCTTTATTCAAAACGGGCGGCATACGAGATTAAAGAGTTTTCACCTTCGGCACAAATTATCATTATGCTAAGAAACCCTGTCGATATGCTATATTCCTTACACAGTCAATATCTTTTTAACGGATGCGAAGATATAACCGATTTTGAAGAAGCGCTGAGAAAGGAAGACGAAAGAAAAAAAGGATTATTCCTGCCAAAAAATGCGTATCCCGTTGAAGGGCTTTTCTACCGGGAAACGGCAAAGTACACGCAACAGGTAAAAAGATATTTTGAAATATTTGATAAAAATGCTGTTCATATAATAATTTTTGACGATTTAAAGAATGATCCTCAAATGTCTTTAAGAGACACATTCCGTTTTCTGGGAGTAGATGAAAATATCCGTGATGATATAAAATTGGTCAATCCAAACAAACGTGCAAGGAGCATTTTTCTGAGAAATGTATTGCAAAATCCTCCCCCTTTTTTGCTCAATATGTCAAGAAAACTAATACCGCATCCGGTGCGCAGCCTTATGAGAAAAAGCATGTGGAATCTGAATATTCGCCACGAAGCCCGTATCCCCATGAAACCGGAATTACGAAAAATATTGCAGGAGGAATTTAAACCGGAAATCAAACAGTTAAGCGACTTGCTTGGAAGAGATTTAACGTATTGGTGTTCAAATTAATCTTTTGCAAATTCAATGAAAATCGCCGTCCTTACCCGCACCCAAATTCCCTTTAGCCTGAAAATATATCGCGATAATATTAAGAAAGAACTATCAGACCTCGGGGTAGATTTCATTTCTTTTACGGAATCCGACCCCGTTCCTGCAAACTGTGATATTGTCTGGGAACCTGGCCTTGCAGGAAACCATACGCCGCCAGATATATATAAGAATATCAGAGCGAAAATAGTTGCAACCGTTCATGGAGCGGCGCTGTTTACCATGAAATGGAATGAAGTGAACACCTCTTTTTTGCAGGCAATCAGATGCAAATTGAAAAACCGTACAACATTATCCGCGTGGAAATGGTTTCGGGAAAAGACATCAGCAGTCATTACCGTTTCCGAATTTGCCGCACGGGAAGTGTCCCATGTTTTTACCATTCCGCGCGAAAAAATATACCCTATTTATCACGGCATTGACCACACGACATTTAATCAGGACAACACCGTTACAACCGAATCTGAAAACTATTTCCTCCATGTTTCACAATATCATCCCAAAAAAAATGTTGACAGAATTATCCGTGCATATGAAAATCTTTCCAATAATGCAAAACCTGAACTTGTCATGATAGTGCCGGATTATAAGACCAAAATTCATAGCAAAGGAATACGACATATTCATGAAAAGTGCGCTCCCTCTGAATTGGCAAAATGGTACAGAGGCGCCCTTGGGTTTGTATTTCCTTCCCTGCATGAAACGTTCGGCATGCCTGTTCTGGAGGCAATGGCATGCGGTTGTCCGGTAATAACATCAGACAGCACAGCATGTGCAGAAATAGCAAATGACGCCGCGCTCTTCGTAAATCCGCGTTCAGAACATGATATTGCCCATGCAATGCAGCGTCTGAGAGAAGATGTCTCCTTACGTGATACATTAAGAAAAAAGGGACTAACCCGTGCGCAAAATTTTTCATGGCAAAAAAGCGCAAAAGAACATTTAATAGTCTTTGAAAAAGTATTGAAATGAATAAACTGCAAACTACCATTATTCCCAAAATCCCCATTAATAAAGGGAGGCCAGGGGGTTGTCCAGTATACAACAAATATAACCTTTTATAAGATTGATGAATACAAAATATCTGCAACCGGTAATAATCATGGGCATGCACCGTTCCGGCACCACAATGCTTGCCTCGCTGCTGGAACAATTGGGATTATTTATCGGCGCAAGAAAACAGGAAAATGACGAGTCGTTATTCTTTTTCAAATTAAACGACTGGCTGCTGCGTCAGGCTAACGCATCATGGGATAATCCGCACAATTTTAATTTTATAAATCCTGTCTTTAAGGAAAGAGTCCTTTGTGTTCTAAAACAACACTTAAAAGGCACGAGAAGGCTTGAATATCTGGGCTTTGGAAATTTTCTGCGATACAAAGACATCCGGCATATCGACTTTCCCTGGGGCTGGAAAGACCCAAGAAACACCTTTACCATTGATGTCTGGAAAGACATTTTCCCCCATCCAAAACTCTTGCATATTTACCGGAATCCCATTGACGTTGCAAACAGCGCGATGAAAAGGGAGTTGGAAATCCAAAACAACTACAAGAAAAACTGGAAAAATATATTAAAAGAACGTTTCGTATTCGGAAAGGTCTTGTATCAGGACTCTGTACGGCTTCAGAACATACACGAAGGGATTCAGCTATGGAAGGATTATGTGCAAAAAGCATTTTCTCTCAATGAAGAATGGAAGGAAAACATACTCCATATCCGATACGAAACCTTCCTCGATTGCCCGGCAGACACACTTGAAAAAATTGCGCGCTTTACCGATCTGCCCGCCGAAACTTCCTCTCTCCATGCCGTCTCGAAAAATGTGTTATCCGGCAATAAATTTACCTTTATAAAAGATAATTCCCTGCGGGAACTTTATTTGCAAATACAGAAAGAAGAAATAATGCAAAAGCTTGGCTATGATACTATCATTGATAAATAACTCCCTGTTTAAAACCTTCCTCTCATCTCCATTGCCGTCAACCTTTTTTGGTTCTTGACACAGGAAAATAAACTATTATTAATAGGCGAATATTTTTTGATTGGAAATAGAGGTACGGACAGGTTAAACGAAGCAGCCCATCAATAATATTTCCATTTATTCGATAGGTGCATTGAGAAGTCAATTTTTTGAGCTATTATTTTGATAATGAGGACAGAGGGAGTCCAATAATGTCAGTGATAAGTTTAAGGCTGAAAGACGGGGAGATAAAGAGAATCAACGAACTGTCCAGAATGGAACATAAGGATAAGTCCACAGTTGCGAGAGAGCTGATAGATTACGGCTGGGAATGCTCCCGGTGAAACCATAGATGGATTGTCTGAATTCGGAGTTGAATCTCCCATTGATTATGACGATTATCTGAAAGGATTTGAGGCATTCAAATAAACAAGACGACAGAAGAGACATGGAAAGGGGTCACCATCTGGGCTATTGACAATATTTAAATGATATGTATAACGCGAGACCATGGCAAAACCGGCAGGAATAGAATCTGAAAGCGCTTTTTACCATGTGATGAATCAGTTATCTGGTGGATTTGGCATAAAAGGCAATGCCTTAATCCACCCTTATTCGGGAACTGAACGGATAAGATGCAAACAATAAATGGTAGTGCCAAGAACTTTCCGGCAAGTCCTATGTCTTTATTTAGTAAATATTTAATTTCTTTGACTGTCAAATATCTGTTTAACCCATCTTTCTAATACACACCTTGCAGAATCTCTTCCAACTTCTATTTCCAAATGATCGCAAATATCTTTCCATGAAGTTAAATTCTCTTTTCTGTCAGCAATGTCCGGTTAAGAAATTGCGAAAGAGCGCCAATGTTGTTCTTTGAGATTATGAGTATCTGCCTGATGCCTGTCAGTAGTTGGTAAATCAACGTCGAGATTGCGGGCTTCGTTTTGTATTTTAATGCGCAACTCCCTGACCATTTTAATACTCACCTTTTCTTTGTGATGGTTGTAGCAATAGATTGCAAGAAGCAGATAAGTTATAAGGCCACTGAGTATTTATGCCATTAGCCCTTGTTCGCTCCTTGCGATAAGGTGATAGACTTTGAGATGGCGTTTCCACCAGCCGAAAAATATTTCAATATTCCAACGGAGCTTATAGACGGTTGCGACTTCTTCCGCAGAGAGGTCAAATCGGTTCGTGGCTATCCAGTATACCTTGTTATCAACGCGGTAGCCAATACCCCGCAGTTGCTTTTTGGTCTGATTGACTCCGGCAGTGCCAAGAAGCACAATTGCATCGTATATGTACTTTGGCCTTTCTGCAACCTTTGTGATAGTCGGCCCAGTGCATAGAGAGAACAGCATCAATGAGTGAGCCGTCAATAGCAACAAGATTTCCCAACTCGGCATGTTCCCTGGGCAGGATGCTCGCTGCTTTAAGCTGGTGTTCAAAATTCATTTGCAAAGGTCTATTTCCCCGTGCCTCAAGCGGAGGCATACGGATAAAAACGTTTTCGACAGGCTGCCATAATTCGCGAAATGAAGGTACGTTTTGCTTTTTGTCGTGAGGGCGAAAGGTGCGCGGCATTTTTCGTAACTCCTATATTTAATGATTTTTACGAAAAATTCGTGCGTGCGCTTTTTGCTGATTTATCAAGTAAATTATCTGCTCAAAACAATATGTTTTTCTCATTTTTTCAACACCCGCATTACGCAATTTCCTAACCAGACAATGCTGATTTTATTGTGAATAAAAAACACGAGAAAAACTTTCCCAATAAATCGGAAAAGTTTTCAATAAAACATTAGGTTGTCTAAAAACTAAACATATTAAATATAAAATGGAAGATATTGTTCTAAGGTAGTATGTCTTTTAGATCAGGTAAGATAAGACTTGCTATTTCTATGAAAAAATATTTGGCACATGTATTGCTCATGATAGTTTACAAAGTTTTTGCTATAGCAACAAAAATTGTCAGTTTTTTATAGGTATTGTGAAAAAGGAATTAATTATATTTTTTTGGAAAGGAGTCCAATATGAGTAGGATTAATACGAATATTAATGCTTTAAATGCGTTGAAGTCGTTGAATGACATTAACGGTCGCATGTCGGTATCTCAGCTAAGGCTTGCGACAGGCAAAAGGATTAATAACGCAGCAGATGACGCTGCCGGTTATACAATTGCCAAGAAATTTAATGCCAGGTCACAAGGACTTGGGCAGGCCCTTGCAAACATAGGATCAGCAAAGAATTTAATGGCGGTTGCGGAAGGACATTTAAACAACATTCTTGATATTTTAACCCAGATGAAGACAAAGGTAACACAAGCTGCAGATGATTCGTTAGGGACTGCAGAGCGTAGTGCTATTCAGTCAGAACTGTCAGCGTTGGCAACACAAATTGATCTTGAAGTTACCCAGGCGACATGGAACTCTAATTCGATATTTGGCACGGGAAATTCAACAACAGGGTCGGCAAGCAGCGTACAGTTCAAATTCCAGATAGGCGCCGGAGCAAGCAGCACGAATGATGTATTGAAGTTTGATTTATTGAGGAAGGCAAATGTAAGTCTTGAGTCGGGCAATACGAACTTTAAGGCTAATGGATTGAGAGTAAGTGTTGGTACAGCAGGCAGGGCGGTTACCTCAAACGCATCTGCACTTTCTTTGATGGGAAATATAGACAAGGCGATTTCTGATGTATCGGAGGCATTGAGTTATATAGGTTCCGTAGTCAACAGATTGTCGTATCAGGAAACCAGCTTGACGGTGGCAAGGACGAATACGGAGGCAGCAAGGAGTCGTATTGAGGATGCTGATATGGCATATGAACAATTAGAGGCGACAAAGCTTCAGATATTGCAACAGACTGCAAGCGCGATGTTGGCTCAGGCGAATGCAGGACCTCAAAGCATAATGCAGTTATTCCAATAATCTGAATTGAGGCAGATAGACGTCAGATAAATTAAAAAGGTTTCACAGGAGTGTGTCATTTCCCGTGAAACCTTTTTTATATACGTCTTCGATAATAAAAATACACCACTAAAAACGGTAAAACCTTATTCCCACTCAATAGTGCTTGGAGGCTTTGTGCTTATATCATATACGACGCGGTTAACACCTTTCACCTCATTAATGATTCGATGGGAAATGGTTCCTAGTACTTCGCCGGGAATGCGGTACCAGTCTGCTGTCATAAAATCTATCGTTTCCACGGCACGAACGGCAATAACATTTTCGTAACTCCTTTCATCGCCCATGACTCCCACCGTGCTTAACGGCAGGAGCACTGCAAAACACTGTGCAATTTTATCGTATAAACCGGCTTTTCGTATTTCCTCTATGACTATTTTATCCGCATTGCGTAGAACTTCTAAACGCTGTTGTGTAATTTCCCCGATAATTCTGATTGCCAATCCCGGCCCGGGAAATGGATGACGCCAAACCAATTCTTTCGGAAGTCCTAGTTCTTCCCCTATTTTCCTCACCTCATCTTTAAATAAAAATCGCAAAGGCTCCACCAATTCAAACCCTAACTCTTTCGGCAATCCTCCGACATTGTGATGGCTTTTTATGGTAACCGTGGGGCCTCCATGAGCCGGTATACTTTCAATAACGTCAGGGTATAAAGTTCCCTGGGCAAGAAATTTTACATTGCTCAGTTTTTGCGCTTCATTTTTAAAGACTTCGATAAACTCATGACCGATAATTTTACGTTTCTTTTCAGGATCGAATATCCCCTTCAATTTTTCCATAAATCTGTCTTGAGCCCTTACAACATGGAGATCTATTGAAAAATTTTCTTCAAAAGTCTTTATTACTTCTTCCGCTTCAAAATTTCTCAACAGTCCGTTATCAACAAAAATACACGAAAGGTGATTGCCAATGGCTTTGTTAATAAGTGCGGCAGTTACAGCAGAATCCACCCCGCCGGATAAACCACACACAACTCTCCCGTTTCCCACTTGTTTGTTAATATCGCTCACTGATTTCTCAATGAAGGAATCCATCTTCCAATTTCCCGAACAGTTACATATTTCGTAAAGAAAATTTCTTATCATTTGACTGCCATTTGGCGTATGGGTTACTTCCGGATGAAATTGTACGCCATAAAAATGCATGTTCTTGTGCTTTACCACCGCATAAGGACAATTATTCGTATGAGCGATTGATTCAAATTCCGCAGATAATTCGGCAACAATATCTCCATGACTCATCCATACGGTAATCTCATGAGGAAGGGTTTTTAAAAAATTGCTTTTACTGCTGATAGTGCACAATGTTCGTCCATACTCTCTCGCGGTTGTAGGGCTGACTTTTGAACCAAGCATCATGCATCCTAACTGCATTCCATAACAAATGCCCAAAATCGGTATGCCAAGTTTTACTATCTCTTTATCGCAAGTAGGCGCATTTTTTGAATATACACTGGCAGGTCCTCCACTCAGGATAATTCCTTTCGGACGTATCTTTTTTATTTGTTCTGAGGTGACAGTATGTGCTACTATTTCGCTGTATACATTGTTTTCTCTTACTCTTCTGGCAATAAGCTGTGCATACTGAGAACCAAAATCCAGTATTAAAATTTTTTCGGTGTTATTTTCAAGCATTCTATTTCCTGTCATAAATATTTTTATAAGACATACTTTAAAAAATGATTTCGTTTAACGCGGAATGAAACCATAGCAAGATTGTTGTAAGATACTAAATCAGAATCATTGAAAAATGGCAACAAAAAACATTCACTATGAAATACCCGAAAATGAGGAAACGATACTTTGCCCGCCAATCGGAAATATTTTAGAATTGACGCTGAATAACAAACGGGAAATACAACATTATAATTTTAATGTAATTGATATTCCTTTTCAGATATTACGGGATGAAACCCGCATTGAATTGTTAAATAGTGCATTTCAATACACACAACAAATCAATTCATTGGTATTGAAGGGGTTTCACGAAATCTATTGCCGTAATGCAAATGATACTGAAAAAACCGCAGTAGATCAATTATTCCAAAGAATTTCCGACAGTAATGATATAGTTTCTCGCCTTAAAGCGGTCAAAGATATTCCAATAATACTTACTGGTCATGAACCAATTTTTTATCATCCCGGAATTTGGATAAAAAACCATCTTGCACATTATCTGGCAAAAAATGTAGAGGGTATCGGTGTGAATCTTATCGTTGATAGCGATGCGTGTACTATGGGTTTCATATACATGCCGCTTCTTGCTAAAAAATCAGCGGTCATTGAAAAAGTACCTTTTGTTAAAGACAAAGAAACTCTGGCGTACGAAGAGATTTCGTTCGAAAATACAAATACTGTAGAGCAATTTAGGAATGAAGTCGTTGCATTGATAGATAATAATAACCACCCCAACGTGAAAACAATCGTTAGCGCCATGAAGAGCGGGTTTGATTTTTATTTTCATCAATTGTGGTATTCGTATACACAAGGTTACAAAGATATAACGACATTGCTTACTTCGGCAAGAAAAAGGATGGAAACCGAATTTGGCATTAATAACCTGGAAATTCCCGTATCCATGATGTGTAAGACAAAGGGGTTTTATTATTTTTTCTTGCACATTTTATTTCATGCGGATCAATTTGTAAAAATTCACAATAAAAAATTAAACGATTATAGAAGCATTCACAAGATTTATTCAAAAGCGAATCCTTTCCCCGATTTACAAGCGCAGGATTCATTCGTTGAATTGCCTTTTTGGTTGTGGGAAAAAGGCGGCAGCCGAAACAAATGTTACGCACACTACAGCGCTGATTCAATAATAATAACAAATGGCAATAAAATCGGATTTGAATTGAGAAAGGATGAAGATATACAGAAAATTGTTTCACAACTCGGTTCATTAGAGTTGGGATCTTCCTGTATTAAATTGCGGCCAAGAGCGATTGCCACAACAATGTTTTTACGGTTATTCTTTTCCGATGTATTTATCCATGGAATTGGCGGGGCAAAATACGATGTAATAACAAATGAAATTATTAAAGAGTTTTTTAATGTAAATCCACCCGATTACATTGCGACGACAACGACGCTATTTCTTCCCATCGAGACGCGCACCATTGATACAAAAAACTTGGAAACTTTGCAAAAAGAACTCATTGACATGCGTGCCAACCCCGAACGTCATGCATCTGAAGAAACAAAGCGGAACGCCTTATTTTTAAAAAATGTTGAAAACAAACGCTTGTTGATAGAAAAAATGAAACGAAATGACAAAGAGAAACGAAAACAATTATTCGATCAGATCAAAACATTAAACGTATTGATCTTTGAACAGATAACCAATGAGTTCATAAATAAGCAAAATGAACTAGAGGCAGGCAAAGAGAAAGTCGCTTATAACGAGGTTGTTAAATTCCGGGAATATCCTATCTGCATATTTCCTCTCAAGACGTTGAAAGATCACTTTGCAAACGTCTTTTCCGAAAATAAAAATACAGATAAACAATGGTGATAACGGCTATGACCGCGCCAATAATGATAAGATTTGTTTTCAAAGCAAGTACGGCATAAAATGCCTCTTTTTTATCAATCTCTACCAAAAGCACCCAGCTAACATCCCTGAGGTTTTCAAGGGGAGTATAGGCGCTGAGTACGGGCATATTACGGTAATCTTTTATAATTTTTATGTCAGTATGTCCCGCAAGCGCTTCTTTTGTTGCTTCTGTATTAATTTCAAGCTTTAAAATAGTGTTCTGTTTTAGGAACCTTGATTTTGATCGCATAAAATTATCTTCGCCAACAACATAAATTTCTCCTGTTTCGCCTAAGCCATCCCTCTGAAGCAAAATGTGATCAATTTTTGAGAAAGGTATTTCTACAACAACTAAACCTAAAAGGTTATTGGAAATATCATAAACAGGGGAAGCGCCCAGAAAGATAAAATCTTTTGTTTCTTCACACCATGTTAAATCGGAGAATTTGATATTGTTTAAACCTTCTTTAAATACCTCACCGATAGTAAATGAGCTAAAAACACCGGTTTTTAAATTTGTTCCAAGGTATTCGTCACGTTTTACTCCGAAAACAACATTTCCATCTTTATCAACAAGCAGGATATTCTGATAACCGTATTGCCTTTGATAATGTTCTAAAAGAGGGCCGTAATACGTATCCACCTGTTTGTATGAAGAAGAATCCAAGCCCGCCGATTTAAAGGCATTTGAAAAACGGGGAAGACTTTGGACTACGATTGGGTTTTTTGCGAGGACATGCACATCCCCGTATCGTTCATAAAAGAAATTTTGGATTTGCATTTTTTTAATCTCTCGAACGGAGATTAAATGATTTTTGGCCTCGTATTCCAGTGCGGGAATGAGTGTCCGATACGTCAAAGGCCCCATAATTACTAAAAATGTAAAAATAGCAATACTCGAAGCGACTAATATCCTGTACATTTTGATTTTACCATTTCATAAATTTAATTATAGATACGATTCCTAACGCACAAAAAACAATTAATCCACGCATGATACTAATAATTTTTATTTTGTCAAGTTTATTGATTAATAATAAAAAGCTTATAGATAATCACAAGCCCTGATATGTCTCAATCAAAAAGTTTATGTCCTCCTCGTTTCCATCAATAATTTCAATGGTAAAATGAGTAATCTGATTTTTTTTAAGAATAGAAATAATTTTTTTTATGTCCATATCATGTTCGGTAGAGAAATGAGAATGGGTGTCTCCCATTGGCGCTTTAAAATTCCAATTTAAAGGTGTTTGATTCGTATTTAAATGAACACCCATAACATTGCATTGGTTACAAATCGTTTCAAGGCCTTCGTAAAAATCAAATTTATTCAAGATTGCAGATGCCCATAAATGGCCGGTATCAATCCAAATGGGACACTCAAGATATTCCATATGTTCCGGTGTTTGATTTCCATTTCCGAGTCCTGGAAAATCATTTTCCATGCACAAAATATACGATGGGAAGTGATTTCTTAGGCGCTCCATATTTTTTTTAACCTTTTTTTGATAACTATGAAACTCCTCTGTTTCTAAGTACTTTGGATCCATCACACGTGTATTGTGCAGAAGATATTTGCTGTCTATCGCATCGCGCAAGACTTTACCATAGTTGGCGGGGTCATTTTTGATAGGCTTGTTGGTCATAAAAAACCCATGTAATACAGTAATATTACTGTTTAACGTCTCCAGAACATTTGCGGTGCTTTGAAAACCTTCTGTAATAAGGTCAAAATTATCTCCGGCCAAATTTATGAAATATTGAGAGAATAACGGGGCATGAACGGTATACTTTAATTCAAGTCTCTTGATCTTACTATATAACTCTTTTGAAGTAGAATTATGAAGCTGAATACCAAACGCAAATCCTCTTGATTCAATTATTTTTTTGCAATTTTTAATCTTTGTAAATACATCGGCATCGCGAAAACACATGGTGCTCATTTCAATCATTACTGTCATTTTTGAAATATTCCTCTCTGGAATTTGATAAAAGTATGGAATTCTACTGGGAAAATTTTTCTGTACGATTTTTTTTCTGGTAGATTTTTCAATAAGTAAATCTGCAAACGCATATATTTATACTATTTATAAGCTATGGCAATATATTAACTTATAGACAAATATACATTTTGGTGGTATTCCTTTTTAGAAGGTATATTATTTGCTATAAATACCTCGTAGTATTAAATACCCAAAATAATCTTCTGAAGAATTTGATTATGATACAAAACACAGAAATTTCAACAACGAGTACTCAGATCAATTATGGGTTCTCTACAAATTCTCTCAAAGGTTCGGATAATTCGTTATTTCAGGATATTATTCATCAGGAATTAAAAAGTCAAGCATCTCAACCGGCAGAAAACCCTTCCTCTCCACCTTTGGAAACGGACATAACTACTTTATCACAGATAGAACGTAATGCATTTGATATTAAAACCACCTCGGAAAACATAAAAAAAGAAAAAAACTCATTATCTTTTAAAGAACAACTGAAAATGTACAAAGAAGATCAACTATTATCAAAGCCGGGAGGGGATTATCTCGCATTAAACAAGGAAACAAATTCAATAGATTCCAATATAGATCAATCGAAATTCAGCGAGAGAGTAGGGAAAGATATACAAGATGCCGGAGAAAATTTTGTAAATGTTTTTAAAGATATGGGACTCGGCGCATCATTTAACTATGTTGACAATAATGGCTCTGTGCAGGAAGGAGAAAAGGTCGGGTTTTTGGGTACAATAATTAATTTCTTCAAAGACCTTGCCAGCGGATTAACATTTGGCAAATATACCCCGGAAGGGGAACTTGCTCCGACAAATACGCTTGGCGCAACAAAACACTTTTTCAAAAAAATATTCGTTGATGCTATATTCAAAGATGTTGTAGTAGGTATACCAAGGAGTGCGATTCACGTTGGCGAGAATACAATGTTTGCAGGCATTAATTTGTTAGAAACAATTCCGGATGCTACTATCGGCAATTTTAAAGCCGGCCAGGTGGTGACGAGTGAAATTTTTGATGATGCGCAAGTATTAGTTGACTTTGTTACTGATGTTATGCCAACGGGAGAGGCGACATCCCGAACTCATGCTTTTGCGTTTAAAGACGGTCTCAAAGGACTTCCTTTCATCCGCAATATCACAAAGCCGGAACATGAACCAAATGATGAAAACTGGAAGTATGTGCGAAATACCCCATTCAGAAAATCAATTGAATCGTTTGCAACAATAATTCCGATACGTATGTAATAAGTTTAAAAATATATTGATATTTTGATTATAGTATTGATATAATTCAGTCTCACAAAGCGCCAGTAGCTCAGCTGGATAGAGCATCGGATTTCTAATCCGGCGGCCGAGGGTTCGAATCCTTCCTGGCGCGCCATATTCATTCCGTCAATATACTTTATCGTTTATGGTGGGCGTAGCTCAGTTGGTTAGAGCATTAGACTGTGGCTCTAAGGGTCGCGGGTTCGAATCCCGTCGCTCACCCCATTTCCCACTTTACAGAATAATAGATGGTTTCATTCATTGCATGAATATTGTTATGATATGATGATACAACTTATGCCATTACAAAAGGTTTGAGGAACGCATTCTGTAAAGCGGAATCAAGTTGACTTTTATCTTATATTATATATAATAATTTTTTTCGTAATTACTGTCCAATTTTGATTTATGAAAGAATGCGCTGGCATTGAGCTTGTGTTTTTGCGCTCGTAGCTCAATTGGATAGAGTGGTGGACTTCGAATCCAACGGTTGCAGGTTCAAGTCCTGCCGGGCGCACCATTCTTAAATTTTTCAATAATCTTTTGCGCCCTTAGCTCAGATGGTAGAGCAACTGACTCTTAATCAGTGGGTCGGAGGTTCGATTCCTCCAGGGCGCACCAGTACAATATAGCTTTGTCGCAGTTAATTTGACAAAATCGAAAAAGCTATTTAGAATCAATCTGAATATTCAGATAATATATTTTTACGCCGAAGTTAGTAGGTTAATATTGATTTTATTGAATTGATGTCTGCGAGGGTGGCGGAACTGGCAGACGCGCAAGACTTAGGATCTTGTACCTTGACGGTGTGGGGGTTCGATTCCCCCCCCTCGCATAAACTTGTAGATTTACAAAAAGCGGGTGTAGCTCAGTGGTAGAGCATCACGTTGCCAACGTGAATGTCGTGGGTTCGAGCCCCATCACCCGCTCCATTTTTTAAATAGTCGATTAAAATACAGGATAACGAATCATGAATCTAATAATCGAAGATGCAGGGCCATGCAAAAAGCTTTTAAAATTTGAAATTCCTAAAGAAACCATAGAAAGCGAATTTGAAAAAAAGACGCAGGAAGCCTGTAGCGCTGTCCAACTCCCCGGCTTCAGAAAGGGTCGAGCGCCAAGAAAATTGGTTGAGAAACGGTTTGGAACTCAAATCAAAGAAGATGTAAAGCAAACAATCATAAGCGAATCGTATGAAAAAGCATTGGAAGAGAATAAAATAGAACCTGTAGGTAATCCGAAATTCGACCCGGACTTTGAAAGTCTGGATCTTGAAATCGGAAAATCTCTCTCCTTTGGTGTTACATTGGAAGTTTTGCCTGTATTTGAAGTAAATCAATACAAGGGTTTGCCATTAAAGAAGAAGGCAATTGATGTGTCGGATGAAGAAATAGACAAGACTTTGAAAGAATTGGCTCTGCAAAAAGCACAATTAACCGTCATGGATAATGGAAGCATCGAAGAAGGGGATATTATTATTTGTGACTGCAAGGTTGAAGTTGAAGGTAAAACAATCCTTGAGGATAATGACATAGAAATTAAAGCGCTTGACGGGAGTAAAATTGTAAATACAGAAATACCGGACTTGGCAAAGAAATTAAAAGGAAAAACAACAGGGAAATCATGCGCCGTTAATGCTACATTATCCGACTCTTTTTCCATAAAAGAATATTGCGGAAAAGAAGCAAGTATAAAACTCGTAATAAATGAGATAAAACGCCTAATCCCACCTGAAATAGACGAGAATTTTGCAAAAACCTTAAATGCTAAATCATTGGATGATTTAAAAACCAATGTCAGAAAACGTCTGGAAATAAATAAAAATATCTGGGTGGAAAACGATTTGAGAAAACAGATTCTTGATACGCTTTTGGCTCAAACACAATTTGATTTGCCAAAGGATTTTATCAACAGGCATGCAGAGGAAAGGTTGTATAAACATCAGTTGGATATGGTAAAGAGAGGCATTCCGTTTGAGGATGTTCAAAAACAGACAGAGGCAATAAAAAACGCTTCAGAGGAATCGGTAACGAAAGAACTCAAAGCCTCACTTATACTGGATTATATCGCAAAAAAAGAAAAAATATTTGTTACAGAAAATGAGGTTGAACAACGGATAACAGAAATAGCATATTCTTACAATACAGACAAAAAGGTTGTTCGCAAACAACTGGAAACTCACGGGAACTTATCCTATTTGCGGAACGAAATGCGGGAAGACAAAGCATTGACTTTTTTAGTTAAGGAAGCCAAAATCGAAGAAGAAGCGAAGAAATGATAGTTGATTTGTTAGAATAAAGGAGTTTTTGTGTATAAAGATTATTTATCGCATTTAGAAAACGGCGAGTTTCCTCATGTTTCACCACAAATGAGGCAGGGAGCCCTTTTTGTTCCGTATGTCGTGGAAAAAACCGGTTACGGCGAAAGACATTATGATATATTTTCACGGCTACTTAAAGATCGTATTATCTTTATTGGCTCGGCAATTGAGGATACTTTATCAAATTTAGTTATAGCACAGATACTTTTTCTTCAGAACGAAAATAAAAACCAGGATATTAATATTTACATAAACTCGCCGGGAGGATCGATTACTGCTGGCTTAGCTATTTACGATACCATGCAATTTGTACAATGCGATGTTGCCACTTACTGCATTGGTCAGGCATACAGCATGGCAGCCATTCTTCTTGCCGGTGGGACAAAAAGCAAAAGACACGGCCTTCCCCATACGCGTATTATGTTGCATCAGCCCTGGGGAGGAATGAGAGGTACTGCTACCGATATTAGTATTCAGGCGGAAGAAATTCTGAAGATGAAAAAATGTTTGAATGAAATTCTTGTAAAACATACAGGGCAACCTTTGGAGCGTATAGAGACAGATGTGGACCGTGATTTCTATATGTCTTCTTATGATGCGAAAGAATATGGTTTGGTTGATGAAGTAATCGAATCATTACGGGACAAAAAAAAATAAACATCGTGAAATTTATATCTTTTAACTCTTTTTAAGAGGAGGAGGGATGCTGATGCACAAAATGCAAAAACGTTTAATGGTTGTTTTGTTAATGTTTGCAGTAGCCTTCATTGTAGGCCAGAGCAAAGTTAGTTTTGCAGCAAAGCCAAAATTGCAAGGGCAGGTAAATATTAATACTGCTACCGAGTCACAATTGGCGATATTACCTGGTATTGGCGATAAATTAGCGAAGGAAATAATTGCGCATAGAACAAAAGAGGGCGCTTTTAAAATCCTTGAGGATATTAAAAAAGTAAAAGGGGTAAAAGACAAAAAATTTGAAAAATGCAAAGCTTTCTTAGTTTTGGAAGGTGAAACAACGATAGAAGTGGTAAAAGAGCAGTAACTTGGTTCAAAAACAAATACGCTAAATTTTTTGCAGTAACAGAAATTAAGGGGATGGTTGGATAGCCATCCCCTTTTTCATTTTAGTATTTTCTCTCTTTTGGTGCAAACGGTCCTATATTAACCGGAGCATAGTCAAGTTTTACTCCCTCTTTTGTGAAATAAGACAGGGTATGTTTTAACCAATTAGTGTCGTCTCTCCTGGGGAAGTCTGTGCGGAAATGTGCTCCGCGACTTTCTTCACGTGCCAATGCGCCCATTATGCACGCTTCCGCTACATCCAGATTCCCTTTCAGTTCTAATACCCAAACCAAACCTAAATTTACCTGCGTTCCCGTATAATTTAATTTAATCCGGTGGTACCTCTCTTGTAATGTTTTTATTTCACATGCCGCTTTCTGCAAGGCAGAGGCATTACGAAAAATTCCCACATTTGTATCCATCATTTTATTGAGTTCATTTTTAATGGTCACAGGTTCCTCGGTGCCCGTTGATTTCCCTATTTTATCAATGATTTGTTTTCTGAGATTTAACACATCATTAAGGCGTTTTTCTCCCTTTTTTCCCCCCGTGCTTTGCACATATTTTGAGGTGTTTTCTCCCGCTATAGCACCAAACACAATGGTATCCAGCAATGAATTCCCGCCCAGACGGTTTGCTCCATGGACACTGACACAGGCGCTTTCTCCCGCGGTGTACAATCCCTTTATTTTCGTTTCACACTCCGTATTGCAATCAATTCCGCCCATAGTATAGTGCTGCCCCGGCTTAATTGGTATGGGCGATTCGGCAGGGTCTATGCCGATAAATTCCATGCAGATATCACGAATACCCGGCAATCTCCGGAAAATCTTTTCCTTTCCCAAATGCCTTAAATCCAAAAGTACATAACTATCGTCAAAACCATAACCTGCTGAAATTTCTCTTACGATATTCCGTGCAATAATGTCTCTGGGCGCTATTTCCATATCCTTTCTGGAATCATCATACTTTTCCAGAAACCGTTCGCCTTTGTTATTCAATAAAAAACCACCTTCCCCCCGACATCCTTCAGTGATCAGAATGTTTTTTCCCAGGATAGTTGTCGGATGGAATTGAATGAATTCCATGTCTTTTAATGGCACACCAGCCCAATACGGAACAGCCATGCCCATACCTGTATTTATCAGGGCATTCGTTGTGTTGCCGTATATTCTGCCAGATCCTCCCGTAGCAAAAATTACCGCACCGGCCTGTAGCGCCTCTATTTTTCCGCTGATAATATCCATCGCAATCACACCAACACAAACACCTTCATCAATTACAAGATCGGTAACCAGCCATTCTTCGTATATCACCAGTTCTTCCCGTTCCGATGCGTGTTTGAATTGCATGACTTTTTGATACAGGGTATGTAACAATGCGTGTCCTGTTTTATCTGAGGCATAGCAAGCCCGTGGGAATCCTGCGCCTCCAAAAGGTCTTTGTGCAATTCTTCCTTCTGCCGTCCTGCTAAAAGGGCATCCCCAATGTTCCAGTTCATAAATGCGGTGTGCCGCATCCTTTGTCATACGGATAACCGCATCCTGGTCTGCCAGATAATCACTTCCCTTTACGGTATCAAACGCGTGTTTTTCCCAACTGTCATAAATTCCACGGAAATGATTTTCCAAAGGGGCATTAATTCCACCTTGGGCTGCGATAGAATGAGATCGTAAGGGATGTACCTTGGAAATTATGGCAACTTTAACGTTGTGGCGGTTCACTTCAATGGCTGCCCTTAATCCTGCTAATCCCCCGCCGACAACAATAACATCATGATACTTCATAATAATTCCCTAATCCAATCTGATAAGTATGGTAATCATTTTCATCTTTGTTTATAATTGTGCTCACAGAACCACAGTATAGAAACCGACAACTGCGATTATAAAAAGAATAAAAAGTGATATCCGCAGCATTTGTTTTTGGCTTCGTGTAAGCCCCGAGAAATCAATAATCGCAATCCTTATTCCATTAAGCAGGTGAAATGCTACCGTCAAAAGCAGAATATATTGAAAAATATAGCCAAATTGTGTATCAAACTTACTGATGGCATAATCATATGCATCTTTACCCCGAAAAACAGCGCTTAGCGTCCATATATGAAGAAATAAAAATATTGTCAGCAGGATGCCAGAAATACGATGTACCCAAAAAGCGGGCATGCCCATATTTTTGTTTCTCCAGAGGTCATAAAGAGTTTCTTTTAGTTTTTGTATAATCATTACATTCATTAACTCAATAAAAATAAGATCACAGTTCAAAATGTGACGGCAATTTCATACCTTATCAATTACCTGTTAATACTATATTATAGGAATCATAGTATTAAACCCTCTGCCTTTGCTTTTGCAAACCAAACAAGTATATAAACCCCTGCTCCAAATAAAACCATTCCTACGAACCATAAAACGTATCTGAATATATCACCGGATTTCTTCTTGAAATTATAATCAACAAAAATACCCCAGATTCCGTTCAAACCATGGAAAATTACTAAGGCAAGCAAACAAATGTTAAAGGCAATCCATCCCGGAGTACAAAAACGATGAACAATCTCATCGTAGTAACGGGAAGCATAGCGGCTTAGGCTGAAATGAAAGGTAAAGAAATGAACAGACATTCCCATCACCAATAACAAGGCAGTGATCCTTTGTAAAAACCAAGATAAAAATCCCTTACTTTCTGTATTCATTTTCAGAAATATTTCTATAAGATAAAAAAGAATATTGCTTCCTCTCAAAAGGAAAAATTAGTCATTCTTTTTGGGTAATGTTTAAAATTTAACTTTTTAACATACCATTGCAAAGAAATTGTGCGTGTTATAATTGTTTATTAAATAAAGAGTTAATATTATTTTTCTTTTGATGATGATATTCAGATTCTATTTGGCACTCACATTGCTCAATCATGATTATTGAAGTTGTTAAGGATAGAAAATTGTATCTTTATAAAACACATGGAGTAATCCAATATGAAAAACAGACTGTTGTCTTATGCGAGTGATGGTAGTTTACATGAAATTCCATGTAAACTTAATCCAACGGTTCAGAAAGATTTACAATATGTATTGAATTCTTTATATGCGATTTCTTTAATAAAAAAAGAATGTAGTCATAGTCGAAGCACAAACGTTTAAATGACAGTATTACTACTGTTATTACATACTTCTCCCTAACGAAAAATAAGTTTTGGAGGAGATTTGGAAATAGCCTGGTATTTTTCTTTCATGAGAAGATATCAGGCTATTTTTACTAAAAACAATCATATTTAAACTTAATTTTTTATTATCATTCCTCTTCTAATGTGCCATTTATATTAGTTTCGGAAGTGTTTCCCGAACTATTTTCCACAATTTCAAAACCACTTAATTTTACGGAATTATATTTTTTATTAAAATTCATTTTAATAAAATCTGACCACCCATATTCGGGAATAGTGTCGTATTGACCGACTTTGGAAAAATAGATAGTTCTGCCTTTTATAATAATCGTTACGGTAAATGGGTCATTATCATCATCTATGCCTTCATATACATGAAAAGGGCTATTTTTGGGGAGATAAATATAATTACCATCATTTTTACTGTTTTTGTCATTGCCAAAAGTAAGAGAAAGTTCAGCGCCATTATTCAATGTGCCGCTATATGTGCCATTAAATTTGGTGTTGCTTGCATAACTTGAAACAGACAAAAGAAAAATGAATAAAGAAATATAAAATACGTATTTATAAAATACTTTCACTGCACAACCTCCTTTATTTATCATAAGTTAAAAACTTTTTTTCTGAAGTGCTTGTAAAATCTCATAACAAAAGTCAGTAAGGGTGTTATCCCGTGCTCCCATTACCAAAACACCGTCCCCCGTTTTTGCCGTTTTTAGGATTTCAGGGATAATATCTTCTCTTTTTTCACTAAAAAATGCATTCCTGCCGCTTTTACTTATTTTGAAGATAAGGTCTGCGGAGGAAATTTCTTTATTTGCTGAACCGCCAATGTAATAGATTTCTGGCATAAAAAGTATATCGCTTGGTGAAAGAGATTGTATAAAGGCATTAATCAGCTCCTCTTTCATAAAACTGGCGGGAAAGAATCCATGGGGTTGAAAAATTGCAATCACCCTTTTACAACCTAGTTTTATTGCTTTTATTGCTGCCGAGATTTTTTCTGGATTATGGGCAAAATCGTCTATCACCTTTATGCCATTGTATTCTCCAACAACATCCATTCTGCGTTGGACGCCTCTAAAATTATACAGGGCTTCCGCTATTTCATTATCCTTGATGTTCAAACTCCTTGCTACGGAGATTGCAGCCAATGCATTTGATACGTTATGAAGACCGGGAATCTGCAATTCAAAGGATTGGCCATCAACGTCAAATGTCGAATGAAAAGGTTTATTAACAATATTGGAAGCAGAAATATCTGCCTTTTTATTGATGCCATACGTTTTCGTATTGTTACGGTTAAATTGTATTTTATTAAGTTCGGGGCAATCGGAATTAATAATAAGCACATCCTGTGTGTTTTGAGAAAACGTTTCAAACAATTTTGAGATACTTTCAATCGGTTTGTGGTCTTTCGACATATTTGTAATGAGAGAGATTTTCGGTGTGTAATAAACAATGCTTCCGTCGCTCTCATCCGCTTCGATTGTCACGATGTCAGAGTTGCCTACCCGCGCATTGCCCAGGTAACGTGGAGTAAGATAATTTTTAATACATCCTCCAACGATAATCGTTGGAGACCTTCCCGCATGATCAAGCACATACCCAACCATGCTGCTGACAGTAGTCTTTCCGTTTGTTCCTCCAATAGCTATTCCGAATTTATTATTAAACATATCGGCGAGAAGATTAGCGCGCTTTGTAATAGTTATGTTGAGTGAACGCGCCTTTATGATATCAGGATTTTCTTCCTCTATTGCTGAGGAAACAATTACAAAATCTGTTGATTTGTTAATACCGGAACCATCCTGAGGAGTCATGGTAATGCCGATGGAAGACAGTTTCGAAAATATCTGAACCGCAATTTGTTTGTCATAATTTCTGTCGGAACCGCTGACATCGTGACCCTGTTCTTTCAGCACCTGTGCTATGGCGCTCATTCCAATGCCGCCGATGCCAACAAAGTGGTAGGAATTCGGTTTTTTAACAGATTCTTGTTTTAGAGGGTGTTTCATAAGTGATTTAAAATATATCTTGCAATGTTTTGATAGTCAAAATATTTCTTTTGTAAATACTTCCTGTTGCGTTATATTCATTTCTTGACAATGGGAATTTGCACATTTAAAATCTCAACTCCTTTTGGAAACGTACGGCAGTGCGAAGTTACTTGCAGGAGGAATTGTTGAAATTGTAACATATGTTACATAACAAACAGAGATGGAATCAACGATATAAAACATAAAGTTCGGGTTACAAATTTGAACCCGCAATGTGTGATGATGAAAAGGTGAATGCCATTGATACGGGAATAGGGTTGTAACGTCCATTGTAGAGACGTATTGCATGCGTCTCTTTGCGGGATTGAATATTGAACAAGGAATAATGGTAACGGTTCACCGCAAAGGCACAAAGTTATTATTTGGAGGGCTCAGGTTTGCAACCCAATGGGGAGTATCCCAAATTTTTGCAAATTCATCATTAAATCGGAAATGCTTCCAATGTGGAGTTCGGGTTACCTGTCTGCCGGCAGGCAAACGTGAGCCTGCAATGTGGAGGAATGCGGTCCCCGGCAGGGACGTCCTGATTGTAAAATTTAGTTGTGTGGTATTGTAATTGATGTATTGTTGCCAATACGGAGTCTTAAACCATACTTAGAAAGGAAGTTGACCATTGGCTATATTAGGAAAGCATGTTATTCTGGAAATGAAGGGATGCAGTAAAGACATTATTAACAGTGTCTCCTCGGTGAAAGACATTCTTGCAAAGGCAGCCGAAGCTTCGAATGCAACATTAGTCGATGTCGTATGCCATCATTTCAGTCCCTACGGTGTTACCGGAGTCGCTATTTTATCTGAATCACACATATCAATTCATACATGGCCTGAGCATGAATATGCCGCGGCAGACATTTTTTTGTGCGGGAACACCAGGGATCCGCATAGTGCGGCTCTGTATATTTCACAAGCATTTCATGCGAAAGAAACCTTTACTATGGAATTGAAAAGAGGCGATTTTCATTCCCAAAATGCTGAAATGGTGTGTCAGCAGCAGTAACTATTGTTATTTTACTCAATATTAAACTTTATTACTAAAATACCCTATGGAAAAACCACCTTTAAATTGGATAGATGATTATTTCAGTGAATACGAACTTCATAAACTGGCGTTTAAAAACATTCTCTACCAGGCTGAATCGAAACATCAGAAAATAATCATTGTTGATACTCACAGCTTTGGCAGATGTCTTATACTTGATAATGAATTCCAGTCTTCAGAAGCGGATGAATATATTTATCATGAATCCCTTGTGCAGCCATCCCTTATAATGCATTCTGAGGCGCAAAATGTCCTTATAATAGGAGGGGGAGAGGGCGCCACCTTAAGAGAAACGCTTCGTCATCAATCGGTTAAAAAAGCTGTAATGGTTGACATCAGTGATGAAGTAATCTCATGCGCGAAAAAGCATCTTCCCTCTTTTCATGAAGGGGCTTTCGATGATAAAAGAACCACTCTTGTTATTGAAGATGGAAGAAAATACCTTGAAAAGGCAGATCAGCAGTTTGATGTGATTATTATTGATGTAAATGATCCCGTTGAAGGCAGCCCTTCAGCGATGCTTTTTACCAGAGAATGTTATCAGATTGCGGCAGGCAGATTAAGGAAAGACGGAATCATCGTCGTTCAATCCGGCGCTGTATCTATTACGGATAATGACCTGTTCTCCGGCATATTTCATACGTTAAGCGAAGTATTTCCTCACGTATTTCCTTATATTACGTATATACCTTCGTATGCATGCCTGTGGGGATTTATCCTTGCCACACATAATCTGGGAAATTTAGATATTACGGACGAGGAAATTGATTCCAGAATTAAAAACCGGGTACATTCAACGTTACGCTATTATGACAGCATTACCCACCATTCAATGTTCAATTTGCCAAAATATTTGCGGAAAGAATTAGAGGACTGCAAGCATATAATACGTGATAATGAACCTCTTATTAAGCACTATCCCGGTGTTTTGCCTGAGAAGGGTTAGCATCGCTTTCCATTTCCAGCAGCCATTGCTTGATGTGAAGTCCGGTGGCATATCCGATTAATTTGCCATTTGCTCCTATAACCCTGTGGCAGGGAATGACGGGTGGCAACGGATTTTTATTGTTTGCCATTCCTACTGCCCGCGCCGCTTTAGGATTACCGATCTGTTCTGCTACCCATTTATAAGAACGGCATTCACCGTAGGGAATTTCCTTCAGTTTGTTCCATACCTTCCTCTGAAAAAAGGTTCCGCTGCTTAAATCGAGCGAAAAATCAAATATCACCTGTTTTCCTTCAAAATATTTTTTTAAAATACCTATCTCGTATTTCAGGAAAGAATCATTTTCGCAAAGGTTTATATAGGTCGCGCGTTGATCAGGGAGGGGCAAATCGTTCTTTGAAGTTCGCGGAAAGGATATTCTGCAAATGCCTTTTTCTGTTTTTGCTATGTATACGTAGCCTATGGAGGTAAGGAATATGCAGAAATAAACCTTTTTCCCCTTATTTTTTTGATCCTTTATGCCCAAACGTCAGTCGGTATCCTTTTACAAATCCCATAATAATTAGAGTAAAAAAAAGAAGTGTCGCGAGAACAGAAATGGAAAGGGTGGTGATTGTCCACATCTCTTTTATAAAAGAATTCCACCAGGAATTTTTTAACAATGATACACCGAGTTTTTCGAGAAAAAAAAGGATGGCCGAAAGGATGGCAAATCCGGGTATCAGGTATTTAAAATCCTGTTTGTGCGGCGACATTGATAGGGTAAATACAATGATAGCGAAAAGGAACAGAATGTGTCGTACTTCTTTTATTTGAAATTGTCCGCGAAAGGAGTTAAAGGTAATCCAAACCGTATCGATAAGATACCGGACCAAATTAAAAAGTCCGTTAAATGAAAAAAGGATTTCATCGGGAAATGAATTGTTTATGCGAATGGGATCAGACAGAATTTTAGATATGAATATAATAAAAAACGCACAGCCGAAAAAAGGCGCGGAAGTGATAAAGAAATCAAAGACGAAGGGAATCTTTGGTTTTTCATATTTTATTCCTGTGTTATCTGTTCGGAACAAATTCAGTTCGCTAATAGTGGTTCCTGTTATAAGACATAAAAGAGCATGGCTGAGTTCATGGACAATTGACCCTGGCAGGAGAAACCCTTTAAGAAATTTGTTATTGATATGTTTCACCCAAAGCCCGTTTGTGGCAAAACTGAGAAAAACTATCATAATAAGGCATATTGCAAGTGAGAAGTATATCATAAGGTACTATTGTAAAACCGATGTATGCTTATATGAAGGATACTATCATTTGGACATCATGATCTGCTACCTACTTTGCCAATACGGGAGGCGAACAGTAATAGCAGGTGCGGCATAGAGTATCAGAGCGTTTGTTTCATGTCAATGCAAAAAAGAAAACATTAAAGGTCTCTCTAAAGAGGGTGATAGGTTGTAAAATTATCAAAAAAAACATAGTGAAATTCGATAAAAAGATTGTTATATTTATGAGAAATAACTTTTTCCGAAACCTGTTTTGAATGTGGGGGCATAGCTCAGTTGGGAGAGCGTCTCGTTCGCAATGAGAAGGCCAGGGGTTCGAATCCCCTTGCCTCCACCATCTCTCTATCGGGTGTTTATTATGCCCTTATTTAAATGTCAAAACTGATAACTTAGCCCTACAAAATATGTCCTCCCGGGTCTTGGCAAATCCTCCGATATGGAAACAGTCCCGGGGTCTTCATAATCTTTATCAAGCACATTAAATACCGTGCCCTGCACGTTCATCGTCCTGAAAAATTCCTTCCCGATAACAGAAAGATTTACCAAAGCATACGATGACATGTCATCCCTGCTGTCATCTTCCTCTCTGTAGCGTTTTCCGCTGAAAAAGGCGCTGAGATTTGTGTTTACATATTTACAGGGCTGCGCATTGATTCCGATATTGCCTTTATGTTTTGCCACAAAGGGCAGTTCGTTTCCATGATCATCTTCGGGATCCTGATACGTATAATTGAAAAATACGTAATTGCCCTGAGATATATTTATTTTGGTTTCTGCCTCAAATCCCTGAATATGGGCGTCGCCGAAATTATCATATTGCCATGTCTCCTGCGCATCATCAAGAGCGCGAAGCGTTATAAGATCTTTAATATTATTGTTAAAGTAACTAATACTGCTCGTGATGTATTTATTGAATGCATACGTCAATCCCATTTCAGTGGTACGGATGAGTTCAGGGTCCAAATCCTCATTCCCCAATATTGCGGGCTGATTTACCGTAAACATCTCCAGAAAGCTTGGAGCCCGAAATGCCTCTCCATACAGTAATTTCAGAGTCGCATTTTCCGTACATTTCCATGTAAATCCCAAACGCGGGCTCGTCGCCTCTCCAAAATCATTATATTCATCATGCCTTGCGCCTAAAGTGAGGCTTACGTTGTTTGTAATATCCCAGGTATCCTGTATATAAACAGACCAGATGTTCCTTGTTGTTTCTTCTAAAAAAGGATAGGTATCCGTAAAATCTTTCATGGAATCCAACGGGTCAAGGGTAAGCGGATCGAAGTTCGCCGAATATTGAATGTCCGATTGTTTGATATGCCGGTATTCGAATCCTAAGGTAAGAATATTGCTATCAAACAGTTCATAATCGAAAGGGATTTCGGCGCCAACAACTCTCTGTATGACTTTGCCATTGCCAATAAGACCATCTTTATACGTATTAAAAGTATCATAGGAACCATCGCTGTCCGTATCAAAAGACAGCGTTGTGCCTTCCGGCAAAGATTCGACATAAGAATCATTGTCGAATTGATCATAATACACCCTCGGTTTTATTGTGAATATTTCTTCAAATGTTTTTTTGTATCCCACTTCAGCAAATACATAATTGCTTTCAATATCCGATTCATCGGTCAGCGCATGTTGCGGCCCGACAAAAGGCCCACGGTTTTTATTATTGTACCACCCCTGAAAATAAACATCCTTATATGCCATTTTTAAATTCAGGCTATACTCCCTCCTCCAGTCTTCTACCTCTCCGGGAGCCTGCGAAACCGCAGGAAACCCAAAAGGTGATAATGAATTATCCAATACAGACTGACTGTCGCTTTCGATAGTGCCATCGTATCCATTCGTATCCCTGTAATGCATCATGCCGGATACTTCAACATTTCCATAACGTTTGCCAAATACAATGTTTTCTTCTAACGTATCATAACTTCCAAAACCGCTGTCCAGAAATATGCCGTCGATATCTGCCGCATCTTTCGTAATAATATTGATCACCGATAAAAAGGCATTTTCTCCGTATAATGCCGAACCGGGCCCGCGTATAATCTCAATTTTCTTAATATTTTCCAGAGGGAAGTCGTCAAAATTGCCAAAAGCGCTGCCGTCTAACGGATTATTGACCAAATGGCCGTTGATCATTACCCGCACCCTGTTTGCGCCTTCAAGACCTCTCACCGCAGGAACTACTGAGCCAAAATCCTCCGACTTTAATATCTCATAGCCGGGTATAGTTCGCAATAATTCAGAGAAAGTGCGATACCCGGAATAGTTAATCTCCTGCTCATTTAATACGGTTACTATGCCTGGGGCTTTGCTTATCCGCACTTCATGCCTGGTTGATATAGCTACGTCAGTTTCCGCCTGCAGCCATCGAATCTCTTCCTCGATCGCATCGGTAATTTGAATCTGTTCATTGCTTTTGTCGTCCATCAGATCTTCAGCAAAAGTTTGCGCTAACCCAAAACCTGTGTAAATTGCATACAATGACAGTATTATCACTTTTTTTATTATACATCGTAAATTTGCCAAATAATTGTTATTAATCATTTGTTATTGATGTAGAAAATGATAATGCATAATAATGTAACGTATAGTATCTCCTCAAAATTTACGGGATTATACAAATATGTTTTTTTAAAAGCAACTCTTTAAACAATTCTCTTTTACAAAAATACTTGACACAAAAATATAATTTTATAGTATCTTGTGTTATATTTGTCCCTCTTGTTCTTGCAATTTATTTGAACTAACTTTCCAGCCTCTTTTTTATAAATTTGTATGGGAATGTACGGAAAAATACAACACATATTGTCTCGTGCCTGCGACCATACGATTCCTCATAAAAAGCGCCTCCATACAATTTTATCTCTTGTGTTCGTCTTCCTTTTATCTATCAATGCCCGGGCGCTTAGCGCCGGACATAAATACACCATCTATTTTTATAACCCGGAAACAAATATCAACAATTTTGCTTCACTAAAAAAGGAATTTGATTTTTATCTTTCACGGTTTGGAGGATATCAATTCCAACCATTTAGCGAACGGGAATTGTTTGAAAAACTTATCACCAATAAAAAAGACGGCATTTTCATTATTTCCAGCTGGCATTACAAAAAATTAAAGGAGCGTATTCCTATTGAACCCATTATGGTTGCCATAACGAAAAACAAATCCACATGCAGAAGAGTATTTTCTACCACCAGGGTAATCAGCGATATAAGCCTGTTAGGCGGCATGAATGTCGCTTCCGCCAGCAGTGAAGATTTTACAAAAAACATCCTTGTTCAAATGTTTGGAGAAAATAAAGGCAACATTGCGGCCTCTATTAAAATACTATCCGTTCCAAAAGATATTGACGCACTGATGTCCGTTGGGTTTGGTATGGCAGACGCCGCTGTTACCACAGACAATAGCCTTACAAAACTTGCAGGAATCAATCGAAAACTCCATGACAAGTTAAAGCAATTGTTAATCAGTGATGAAACGTTGCTTCCGATTGTAGCAATACCAAAACCTCTGGATGAAAATCATCTGAAACTGGCAAAAATAGTAAAAGACATGGAAACCGTGGCTGAGGGAAAAAATAAACTCAACATGCTGGGTTTTGACGGCTGGAAAACACTCAATGAATCGGAAAAGGAATACCTGGAAAAGGAATGAATACAAACAAAAATAATCAAATAAACAAATACCCAACACTCTCTGCCACGCTGCTTAATCAGAGTAAAAAGCGCATATTCCCGGCAATTTTTGCTATTTTATTCATTGTCCTGACATGCTCTGCAAGAACTTTATTTTCGGAGACTGCTGAAAATGTCCTTATTATAAATTCGGACTTGTCCATTAAAAATTACTCCCTCGCACAGACAGGATTCAAATCAATAATACCAAACCCGAAAGGAGAAATAAATCTGGGCAGCAAATGGAAAGATACATCCGAAATAGAAAAACGGATTCGGGAAATAAATCCGGCTATAATATATTGCATAGGAATCAAAGCATACCTTTTTGCCCGGGAACTGAAGAACGATGCTACCCTCGTTTTTTCTTCAATAATTAATTGGCGTCGCCTCACATTGGATGAAAATACCTATGGCATATCCTCCGAACTGCTTCCGAATGTGCAATTGACAATGTACCACTATCTCTTTCCAAGAACGAGTAAAATTGGCATTCTATACAGCAAAGAATATAATGAGGAATGGATGAACCTGGCAAGGGAAGACGCTGAGGATATCGGACTTCGCCTTGTAGGAGTGCCAATAGGCAAAAAGACAAATATAACGTCTGCCCTGAAAAAACTTTTAAATAACGTTGATGCCATTTGGTTGACATCTGATCCAATGGTGCTGTCAAAAACGGACTCAGTCAGGGATATATTCCGGCAATGTGACGCAGCCGACATTCCCGTGTTTACCTACAGTGAGGCGTTTATTGATGCAGGAGCAACACTGGTAATTTCTGCAGATATTCCAACCATCGGCAAACAAGCTGCGCGACTGGCGCTTGACCTGCTTTCACAAAAAAAGAGAAATGAAAAGGTTAACACTCCCGCCGGATCACACATAAGCATCAACCTGAAAAAAGTACAAAAGAGCAATTTATTGTTAAACACGGAAGCATTGGATTCAGTAAACCAGATTATTCAATGAAAGGGAATATCATCGGGGAAAATGCCTAAGTATTATCCATTTTTTGACCGCACGTAATGCCCCATTCTTTTACCCTGTACTCGATCTTTCTGAGGGAAATTCCCAGCATCTTTGCGGCTTCCTGCTTATTTCCTTTCGTCAACTGAAGGGTCTGCATAATGAGTTCTTTTTCCGCTTCCTTCCATGGTGTGCCCGGCGCTATCGTTATGGAGGGAACATCGCCTT